>Ga0157371_10000013_pt1 | contig 352631 bp, 318 predicted proteins | sample C45metaG_FD_113462 | JGI IMG/M metagenome (GOLD analysis project Ga0157371, IMG submission 113462) | Corn rhizosphere microbial communities from Kellogg Biological Station, Michigan, USA - C4-5 metaG | ecosystem: Host-associated > Plants > Roots > Rhizosphere > Soil | place: USA: Michigan... | reverse complement strand
TTGGGTCAAGCTCGACCGGCCCGCGCTCCTGAATGGCATCGTCGAGGCTGACGAAACATTTCTGCTCGAGTCACAAAAAGGTTCGCGCACGCTCAATCGCCCGCCGCGCCGGCGCGGCGGCCATGCTGCCAAACGGGGCATTTCCGGTGAACTCGATTGCATCCTGGTCGCGCGCGACCGCGAAGGGCGCACCATCGATGCCGTTACTGGGCGCGGTGCACTCAAGACTGCGCAACTCGAGCGTGACTTGCTACCCAGGCTCGACAGGCAGGCCTTGCTGGTCAGTGACGGCCATCCTGCTTACCGCGCCTTTGCACGCAAGCACAGGATCGCGCACCAGGCGGTCAATGTGAGCGCGGGTGTGCGTGCAGGACGTCTGGGCAGCCTTGCCATCCACGTGCAGAACGTGAACGCCTACCACCAGCGCTTCAAGGCCTGGCTACAGGGCTTTCGTGGCGTGGCGTCGCGCTACCTGCCCAATTACCTGGGCTGGCGTTGGGCGCTGGATGGAGAGCGGATCATTTTGCCAGAACAATTGCTTTGCATTGCTATCAGTGTCATCAACAGATAACGTTGACTGCGCCATGAAAAATGCCGGCAGCGCCGGCATTAAAAATTCCCACGAACGCAGGAACTGAGAGCGACCGTCACACGCCGCCGCTGGCGGCATGTGCGGCGCCATGCTTAGAACGCGTGACGGATACCGACGGTTAGCACCGATGGATCGGCGCTCAGGGCGCTGATGGCCGGGTTGGTAGAGACCGGGGTCACGTTGTTCGACGATGCATTGATGCCGAACGCAGCGCGGTTGTTGTTGCTCAGCTGGGCGTAGGTGCCGTAGAAGTTGGTGCGCTTCGACAGCGTGTAGGTGTACGACACGGCCACGGTGTTGCCCTTGGCGCCGTTGTTCAGCTTTTGCTGCTGGAAGTTCAGGAAGAACTTGTTCGCGCCCAGTGCGTACGATGCGCCGATGTTGGCGTTCTTGTACTCGACGCCATTGCTGGCGGTGGTGCCTTCCAGTTCGGCTTCCAGGTAGTTACCCTTGATTTCGAAGTCGCCGAATTTGTAGCCGGCGCCAAAGGCCATTTCCTTGTCGTCGCCCGAAGCAAGGCGCTCGATGGTGTGGTAACCGGCGCCCAGGTACAGGCCACCGATCTTGTATTCCAGCGCGATGCCCAGCAGGTCGCCCGATGGGTCGACGGTTTTTTCGGCGGTCGAGTAGGCGGCGTTGACGACGAAGCCCGACAGGTCGTTCGATTTGTAGTTGATCGAGTTCGACAGGCGACGGGTCAGGCGGTTGGTGCCGAAGGCCGACAGGTTGCTGCCGTACATGCCCTGACCGTTGATGTCCGATGCGGCGGCGACAGCAGCGATTGGCGAGTACTCGCGGCCCAGGGTCACGGTACCGAAGTTGCCTTGCAGGCCGACCACGGCGCGGCGGCCGAAGGTCTGCGTGTCGGTGGCGCCGGTATCCAGTGCAACGCCCGCTTCGATGTTGAACAGGGCTTTCAGGCCATTGCCGAGATCTTCGGTACCGCGGAAGCCCAGACGGCTGCTCGACTGGTTGCCCGAGCTGACGGTGGTACGACGGTCTTCACCCGGCACATCGGTGTCTTCGAGAGCGACGGCCGCGTCCATCACGCCATAGATCTGGACGTTGGTTTGGGCGGATGCGAACAGTGGCAGGGATGACAGCACGGCGGCGGCCAGGAACTTATACTTCATGAAGATCTCCAGTGTGGTTTCGACAAGATGTTGAGTTTGTAATCAACTCAGATCGACAGCGATCTTATCGAGACTATGTGTCGAGTTCATGACAGCTTGGCACTGTTGTTTTTATGCAATAGGGCCATTGGCATGCCCAATTGCTGGGGCATCAGACGACATGGCCCGCAATGGGCAGCACGATATCGATGCGCGTCCCGGGCGGCTCGTCGGCGCCGATGGTGATGTCGCCCTGCATCGCCCAGACCCGCTCGCGCATGCCGATCAGCCCCAGCGACTCGGCCTTGCCCATGTCTTGCGCGCGGATGCCCCGGCCATCGTCCTGGATCGTCAGCAGCAGGTCGCCATTGGTGCGGTACAGGTTCACGCACACGTGCTGCGCGCCCGCATGGCGCGCGATATTGGTCAGTGCTTCTTGCACGATGCGAAAGATGGCGGTGCTGGCCGCATCGTCCAGCCGCAATTCGGCCTCGTCGGCGAGGACGGTGCAGGCGATGCCGTGGCGTTCGGTGAATTCGTCGCGCAAGCCCTGCAGTGCGAAGTACAGGCCGCCTTCGTCGAGGGCGCGCGGGCGCAGGTTGGTGGCGATCCGGCGCAGCGACGCGATGGCCGTGAGCAGATTGCTTTCCATGCCGCCGAGCAGGGGTGTGCTGGCCTCGGGCAAGCGCTCGACCCGCGCCAGCAGCGTCAAGTCCATCCGCAGCGAGGCCAGCAGTTGCCCGAGGTCGTCGTGCAGCTCGCGCGCGATATGCGTGCGCTCTTCTTCTCGGATGCTCTGCAGTGCCGACGACAACTGGCGCAACTGGTCGTGCGAGCGCGCCAGCGTCTGCTGGACCAGGTGGCGCTCGGACACATCGCGCAGGATCACCGTGTAGATCGGCCGGCCTTCGTGCTCGACGCTCGAGATCGACCCTTCGATGGGAAAGCGTTCGCCGTCGCTGCGGATGCCCGTGACAGCGTAGTCGGTGGCGCGCCGACCAGCGCGGCCGAGGCCAGCGGGGAAATAATCGGGCGGGGTGCGGGCGTCGGCGCCGGGTGCGACGATGAAGCGCGCCAGCGGGCTGCCCTGCAGGCTGGCCACGCCCGTATCGAACATGCGCGCCGCGGCCGGGTTGGCCAGCAGGATCGTGGTGTCGTGGCCGACCGACAGGATGGCGTCGCTGGCGCTGTGCAGGATGCGCCGGCTGTCGCAGGCGTGCGCGGCGCGCTGGTCGAGGCTGCGGTTGCGCCGCAGGTGCATCGTGCGCTGGAGTTTCATGCGGGCAGGGGCGAGAAGGCCACGGGCGTGGGCCGGACCTTCTACACTACGCGCCCGCTCCGGCGGGGCCTTGAGAGGTCACAAGGCGCGCATGGGCACGCGTGCCCCGCAACGCTGTCACATCTGCTTGAACAGGTGCAAAAAACTGCGGCTGACTTCGAGCTTTTCGGGCCGGCCCTTGACCATCACCAGATGGCGGCCACGGATATCGCGCGTCACGCCTTCAATGGCATTGACGTTGACCAGTGTCGCGCGGTGGATTTGCCAGAACAGCGAAGGATCGAGCTCATCGGCCAGGTCACGCACCGGCTTGCGGATCAGCGCCTCGAAGCCGCTCGTCTGCACGCTGGTGTATTTCTCGTCCGAGCGGAAGAACAGGATGTCTTCGACGGGAATCATGCGCAGGTCCTGGCCGATGCTGGCCTGGATCCATTGCAGATGCTTCGGCTTGGGCGAGGCGATTTTTTCGGCCAGCTGGCTCAGCATGGCGCTGACGCTGTCGTTCACATTGGCCGGCGGCCGCTCGAGACGCTCTTTCAGACGGTCGACCGTCACCCGCAAGCGGTCCGGCTCGGTCGGCTTGAGGATGTAATCGATGGCGCCGCGCTCGAACGCCTCCACAGCGTACTGGTCGTAGGCCGTGACGAACACGACCAGGCTCCTGTCGCCAATGTCGCGCGCCGCTTCCATGCCCGTCTTGCCCGGCATGCGGATGTCCAGAAAGGTCAGGTCGGGTTTGAGTTCGCCCACCAGCTGCACTGCCTCGTCACCATTCTTCGCTTCGCCGACGATCTGCAGTTCGGGCCAGGCGTCCTGCAGGCGCATGCGCAGCTGGTCGCGCATCAGTCTTTCGTCATCGGCAATGATTGCGGTGGGCATGGTGGTCTCTTGAGCGTGTTGTTATGAAAATATGATTGAATGATTATTCAATGAAACGGATTTACAGGCAAGCGATCGATCGCCGCTGCCCGCCCGCCAGCTGATTACTTGGACAACTGGTACGGCACTTCGATCGTTGCGATCACGCCGGTCGGGCTGTTGGCGCCGATGTGCAGCCAGCCGGCCTCGCCATGCAGCAGCTTCAGGCGTTCGCGGATCGTCTGCAGGCCCAGCCCGGTGCCGTCGCTCGGCATCACGCCAAAGCCCACGCCGTCGTCGGCCACGGTCACGCGCAGGCGGCTGTCGACGACCTCGGCGACGATGTTCAGCGTGCCGCCTTCGGGCTTGCACTCCAGCCCGTGCTTGATGGCGTTTTCGACCATCGACTGCAGCATCATCGGCGGGAAGGCCGCGCTGCGCAGGCCGTCCGGCACGCGCAGGTTGACGCTCAAGCGTTCTTCCATCCGCATCCTGAGTAGGTCCAGGTAGGCATTGACCATGTCGACCTCGCGCCCCAGGCCTGTCACGACGGCGTTGTCGCGCATCTGCGGCAGCACCGCGCGCAGATACTGGATCAGGCTGCGCTGCATGGCTGACGCGCGTGGCGGGTCGACGCGGATCAGGTGCTCGACCGACGCCAGCGTGTTGAATAAAAAGTGCGGCTCGACCTGCGCCTGCATCATCTGCATTTTCGTTTCCATCAGCTGGCGCTGCATCGCTTCGCGCTCGGCGGCCGCGTTGGCTACTTGGGCTTCGGCATCGGCGCGCTTCTTGCCGCCCACCAGCGCCTTGGTCCCGAACAGCGCCAGCAGCAACAGCACGACAAAGTTCATGAACCAGGTGGACGCCTGCTTGTGATAGCGCGACACTTTTTGCTCGGCGGCGTCTTCGACGGCTGCCTCGATCGCGTTCGACAATTCTTCGCCGATTTGCGGCGGCAGTTCGATATGAACCGAGTCACTGTTCGGCGAAATGTTCACGGCGCCAGCGGTCGAGGAGGGCGCCGTCGCCGTCACTGGCGGGCCCGGTGGTGCATCGGGCGTGTCGGGCACCGCGGGGACTTCGGGCGTTTCGGGTGTCGTTGCCGGGGGCGGTTCGGCCGTGCGAGTTCGGGTGCGGGGATTGAAGCGGATGCCGCTCTCGTCGATCAGGATGCTGGCGTCGCTGCGGCGGCCGGATTCGCGCTCGGCGCGGGCGATTTCTTCTTCGGCCGGGCCGTTGAACAGTTCTTCCTGCAGGATGCCGGCAGCGGTCAGCGTCAGGCCGGCAAAAAGAAGAAACTTCCACCATGACAGCTGGGTGACCCAGGTCGCCACGCCGTCGAAGGCGCGGTAGAGCCAGGACAGGGTGCCGGCCAGATGGTGCTGTGTCGTGCTGCGTGCTTGCATGGCGTCGTCGATCGTCGGAGGATGATGCATCGGCCCGAAGCGGCGGCCGTTGGAATGATGCAACTTTAACGCGCCGGGCGCGTCAGGGCCAGTTTCCTGCGACAGCCTGCACAAATCGGGGAATGGACGGGGCGGGCGTTACGATTCGTTTAATTGGCCACATTGATTGCCGTAGGGTGGACGGCTATGCCGTCCACGCGTTCGACTCAAGTTGGATGTGTGGCGCAATCACGTTCGTTGAACGCGGGGACGGGGAACCCGTCCACCCTACAATGTATGTTGGCGGTCCTTGAGGAAAGCGCGCGCGGCGGCGGCCGACAATGGCGCGCTGAACCATTGTCCCTGCATCTGGTCGCAGCCGTGGCTGCGCAAAAAGTCGACCTGCGCCTCGGTTTCCACCGCCTCGCCCACCACGGTGATATCGAGATTGTGGCCGATATCGATCAGGGTCCGGGCGAGCGCGCCGTTGCGGCCGTGGTCGGCGATGTCGTGCACGGCCTTGCGTGACAGTTTCACCTGGCGCACGGATAACTGCTGCAGGAACGCGAGATCGGACATGCCTTGCCCGAACTGGTCGACCGACAGCATTGCGCCTGTCGCGCGCAGTTGCACCGAGAGGTCGCGCCCCAGGCCCGGGTTGCGGATCAGGTCAGCTTCGGGGATTTCGATTTCGAGGCTCCCGGGCGGTAACCCGGCCTCTTGCATGCGGCGGGCGATGCCGGCGATGAAATCGGGCCGGCTGTATTCGCGGTGCGTCACGTTCACGGCCACCGGCAAGCCGGCGTAACCGGCGCTGCGCAGGTCGCGTGCGAAGGCGCAGGCCTGGTCCAGCACCCAGCCGCCGATCTCGACGATTTGGCCGCTTTCTTCGGCTTCGGCCAGGAAGGACGCCGGCAGCATCACGCCATGCTCGGGATGCCGCCAGCGCAGCAGGGCCTCGAACCCCCGCACCTTGCCGCTGCGCGCTTCCATCCGGGGCTGGAACAGCAGGAACAGCTGATCGTCATCGAGCGCGCTGCGCATGCTGTTGGCCAGTGCGACGCGCGCTTCGCTGACGTCGTGCATTTCGCGGGAATGGAAATGCACGCCGCCGCCATGGCGCTTGGCGCGGTGCATTGCCATGTCGGCGGCGCGGATCAGGTCGGCCGATGTCGCGCCATCGTGCGGGTAGGCCGCCACGCCCAGGCTTGCGCCGACGTCGATGTCGTTGCCGCCAAACGAGACCGGCATGATCAGCGCGCGCCGCAAGCGTTCGACCATGCGCAGCGTGAAGCGCAAGGTCGGCTGGTCGACCAGCACCAGGACGAATTCATCGCCCGCCATGCGCGCCACCGTGTCGCTGTCGCGCACGGCCGCCTGGAGGCGCCGCGCGACGACCTTGAGCACGGCGTCGCCGGCATCGTGGCCAAACGTGTCGTTGATCGCCTTGAAACCGTCCAGGTCGATCAGCACCGCCGCCACCAGCGTCTGGTGGCGCTGGGCCAGGTGCAGGGCATGGTCGAGCCGGTCCCGCAACAGCGTACGGCTGGCAAGGCCCGTCAGGCTGTCATGGTTGACGTCGGTTTCGACATGCTCGGCGCGCTGCTTGCTGGCCGTGACGTCGTTGATGATGCCGATAAAGTGCGTGACCTTGCCATTGTCGTCGTGCACGGGCGTGATGTGCAGGTCGTTCCAGAACAGCTCGCCATTCTTGCGCAGGTTACGCAGCACGACGTGCACCGAGCGATGCTCGCGCAGCGCCCGCCGCATGCGGCTGCGCTCGTCGGCGTCCAGGCCAGGCGCCGTCATGAAGCGCGAATCGCGCCCGATGACTTCGTCGGCGCTGTAGCCGGTGATGCGTTCAAAGGCGGGATTGACGTACTCGATCAGGTGGTCGGGCCCCGTATCGTGGGCGATGATCACGCCATTGCGCGCCGCATTGAGCGCGCGCCGGTACAGGGCCAGCTGGCGCTCGCGTGCGCGCTGACGGGAAATATCGATGCCCATGCCGAAGATGTACTGGCCGCCATTGCAATCGATGCGCGCGCCACGCAGCAGCATGGGTGTTTCGCGGCCACTGCGCGAAACGTAGTCGGTTTCCAGGGCGATCTCGGTGTTGTTGTCAAACATGGCCTCGACCTGCCTGAGCGCGCCGGGCCGATCGCGCGGGTCGAGCATGGCGATGCCGTTGGCGGCAGCGATCTCGTCCGGCATCATCTCGCACAGCCGCTCGAGATTATGATTCCATAGCAGGACGCGGCCTTCGCGGTTCATGATGTAGAAGGTGCCCGGCAGCAGGTCGACGACGGCGGACAGTGGTGTCGCGCCAAGCCGCTCGCCTTCGGATAAGCCAATCACGGCTGAGGTAATCGTGATGCTGTAGCCGAGCGGGGCGCCGTCGCGGCCAGTCTGCAACATGAGGTGGAGGCTGGCAGGGCGGGGGCCGGCGCTTGTCGCCAATGTGGTCTGGCTCTGGGCGGCGCCTTGCAACACTGTCCAGCTGGCGCCGTCGAGCAGGCTGGCGACCGGCTGGCCGATGATGTCGACTGCAGCAGGGCCGAACAGCGCGGCGCACGCCGGGTTCCAACTGGTGATGGTGCCCGCTTGATCAGCCAGAAAACTGACCTGCTCGGCAGGGGCAAACGTTGACATGTCGGGCCGCCTCTCTCGCATCGCGTCGCGTTGGTTGCGCGCATGCTTTCAGCTTATACCCGTTCAACATCGTTGTCGCGCGCCGCGCTTGAGACGTGCGCGGGTGTGCATCAGATCCCTGCGTCAGACGCTCAGGTCAGACGCTCACGTCAGGCGCTGCGGATGGCTGTAGACGACGTGGCGACCAGCGCGCACGAAGCCGGCCAGCGTCACGCCGGCCGCATCGGCCAGGCGCACGGCCATGGCCGTCGGCGCCGAGATGGCTGCCAGCACGGCAATACCGGCGCGCGCGGTCTTTTGCACCATCTCGAAACTGGCGCGGCTGGTCACGACGACGAAACCGCTGTCGGCTGGCACGCCATCGTGCGCCACCGCGCCGATCAGCTTGTCGAGCGCATTGTGGCGGCCGACGTCTTCGCGCACCGTGCGCAGTACGCCATCGCGGTCGGCCCAGCCCGCCGCGTGGACGGCGCCGGTTGCCAGGTGCAGGTGCTGTCGCGCCGCCATCGCGGCCATCGCGCGGTGCAGTGCATCGGGCGCAAACTGTGTCGTCACGCCGTGCGCGCCGCCATCACGTGCATCGATCAGGCCCGTTTCGCGCTCGAACCAGGCCAGGCTGTCCACGCCGCACAGGCCGCAGCCGGTCTTGCCGGTGCGTGCACGCCGCGTTTCCTTCAGGCGCGCCATGGCGCCGGGGGCAATGTCCATCGACAGCGTGATGCCGTGTGGGCCCGTCTCGATGGCGATGTCACGGATATCCGCCGCCTGGCGCACGATGCGTTCGGACAGCGAAAACCCCAGTGCAAAGTCTTCCAGGTCTTGCGGCGAAGCCAGCATCACGGCGTGGCTGATGCCGTTGTAGACGAGCGCTACCGGCACTTCCTCGGCCAGCACCTCAGCCAGCGCCTCGCTCGCGCCGGCCTGCCAGCAGGCCGCCGGCACGCTGCTGGCAACGGGATAGTCCGGCCCGCCGTCACCGGGGAAGGACGTGCGGGCGTTCATGCAATGCTCGTTGCTGCGCTGGTTGCCCCACGGGTGCTGCGCTCGAGCAGCACGTCGATCGCTTTTGCCGCCGGCACCTTGCTCTCCTTCGCGTGGTGCCACAGCGGAATCAACGGATTGCATTCCGGGTAATAACCGGCGATGCAGCCCGTTGGCACATCGTAAGGCACGATCTGCAAGCCTTCGACACGGCGATTCACGCCATCGTCCGCATGCGTACGCAGCGCCACGACGTCGCCCTTGCCCAGGCCATAGCGTTCCATGTCGGCCGCGTTCATGAACAGCACCATGCGGCTGCCGTGCACGCCGCGGAAGCGGTCATCGTTGCTGTAGATGGTCGTATTGAACTGGCCGTCGCTGCGGATCGTAAACAGGCGCAGGATGTCGGGGCCGCCTGGCATGTTCGGGTTGCCTGGCAGTTCTTCGGGCACCGTGAATTCGGCCTTGCCACTCTCGGTCTTCCAGATGCGCTCGGCGGCGGCCAGTGGCTTGCGGTAGCCGCCCGGCGTCCACATGCGCTCGTTCAAGTCCTTGAAGATCTCGGGGAAGGTCACGCCCATCGCCTTGCGGATGACCCGGTAGTCGGCCACCCAGGCATCCCAGTTGACAGTGGGGTTGGGCGCCAGCGTCGCCTTGGCGATGCCGGCCACGATCGCAGGTTCGGACAGCAGGCCGGGCGCGGCCGGCTCGGTCATCCCGCGCGAGCCGTGCATGTGCGACGTGCTGTCCTCGACCGACACCGACTGGTCGCCCGAGCCCTGGCGGTCAATCTCGATCCGGCCCAGGCATGGCAGCAGGTAGGCCGCCTTGCCGTGGATCACATGGTTGCGGTTGAGCTTGGTAGCGATCTGCACCGTCAGCGGCAGTTCACGCCAGGCCGCTTCCATCAGCACCGTTTCCGGCACGGCGCGCAAGAAATTGCCGCCCAGGCCAATGAAGCCCTGCAAATCGCGCTTGATGATGGCTTCGCAGGCATCGACCGTCGTCAGGCCCATATCGCGTGGCGGCTCGAAGTTGAATTGTTCCTTGAGTTTGTCGAGCGGCGCCAGTTCGGGCTTTTCGGTGATGCCGACCGTGCGCTGGCCCTGCACGTTCGAGTGGCCACGCACCGGGCAGATGCCGGCGCCCGGCTTGCCGATATTGCCGCGCAAGAGCAGCAGGTTGACGAGCATCGTCACATTCTGCACGCCGTTGCGGTGCTGGGTCAGGCCCATGCCGTACACGCCCAGCACGGCGCTTGACTTCGCATACACGCCCGCTGCCTCTTCGAGCGCCGCTTGCGACAGGCCCGCTTCGCGCTCGATGGCTTCCCAGGAGCAAGCGCGCACGGCCTGCTCGAAGTCGCTGAAACCGTTGGTGTGTTCCTGAATGAACGCGATGTCGATCACGCGCTGTTCGCCAGCCGCCAGCGCCGCATCGTCAAGCGCGAAGATCGCCTTGCACATGCCCATGATGACGGCCGTGTCGCCACCCGGCTTGACCTGGTGATACTGGGTCGAGATGGCCGTTTCTTGCCTGGTCAGCATTTCCAGCGGCGACTGGGGATTGGTGAAGCTCACCAGCCCGCGCTCGCGCAGCGGGTTGAAGGTGATGATCGGCACGTCACGCTTGCGCGCCTCTTGCAGCTGGTGCAGCATGCGCGGGCTGTTCACGCCCACGTTCTGGCCGAAGAACAGGATGCAGTCGGTATCCTCGAAGTCGCTCAGCTTGACCGTGCCCACGGCGATGCCGATTGTCTTTTGCAAGCCGACCGACGTGCTTTCGTGGCACATGTTCGAGCTGTCCGGCAGGTTGTTGTTGCCATACATGCGCGCCAGCAACTGGTACATGTACGACGTTTCCAGCGAGGCGCGGCCCGATGCGTAGAACACGACCTGCTTCGGATCGAAGCCGCGCAGCGCAGCGCCGATCTCGTTGAAGGCTACGTCCCAGTCGATTGGCAGGTATTTGTCGCTGGCGGCGTCGTAGCGCAGCGGTGTGGTCAGGCGGCCGTGGTCTTCCAGTTGATGATCACTCCAGCCTTCGAGCTCGGTCAGCGTGTGGCGCTGGAAAAAGTCGGCGCCGATGGACTTGCTCGTGGTTTCCCAGGCGGTGGCCTTGGCGCCGCTGGAACAGAATTCGAACGGGTGCGGATTGGCCGGCTTGGCCCAGGCGCAGCTGACACAGGCGAAGCCATCGGTCTTGTTTTGCTTGAGCAGCAAGCCCGTGTCTTTGACGACGACGTTCTGGTCGGTCAGGATCGTGCTGACGTCGCCAACGGAACCCCAGCCGCCGGCTGGCATCGTCGCTTTGGTAATACGGACCTGCTTTTTCTCTTCGCTCATTGCTCACTCCCGCTGATGGAGTGATTACCGTAACGTTCATGCAAGACGGCTTCGGTGCGCCTGCGCACATTCAGCGGCGATCACGGGGCAGGGGCGGGACAAGGCGGGTCATTCAGGCGTAAACGCAAAAACGTCATTCCCGCGCAGGCAGGAATGACGTTTTTCAAGGCCGCGGCAGGGCGGCAACCGCAAAAGAAGCGATTACGCCGCAACGATCTCCTGTTTTTCGGGCAGGGCGATCTCGTTGTTGACGCTGAACTGGTAATCCTTGAACACGTGCTCGGCGCTCAGGATCTGGTAGTTGCCATCGGCCAGCAGATGCGACGTGTCCTTCAGGCGGTACGTGTAATGCCCGCACGTCCAGCAATTGAAGTTGCGCATGTGCGTGCACAGGCAGGTCTTGTCCATCACCGTGACTTTTTTCAGCTCCGGATGCGCCTGCACCTCGCGGTTGTAGGCATTGATGTAAGAGCAATTGCCGGTCGCATCAAGCAGATAGCCATACGATTCGCAGCCCGGGCGAATGCCCGAGCCGATGGCCGGCGTATTCTTGAGCATGCGCATCGGATAGCCGGTCGGCGAGATGCCGTTGACTTCGATGTCTTCTTCGCTGGCACGGAAGTATTCCTGCTTGACGTCGTCAGGCAGGCCGCATTCGGTGGTCACGGTAAAGCGCGTAGCGACCTGAACGGCGCCGGCGCCTTTTTCAAGGAAGCTGACGGCATCCGAACCGGTGAACACGCCACCGGCGGCGATCACCGGGATGCCAAGCTGCTCGGCCTTCACGAACGCATGGATCTCGTCCATGATCGTGTGCAGGTCGTATTGCTTCCAGTCATCCATGCCGAAGCCCAGGTGGCCACCGGCCAGGGGGCCTTCGACGATGATGAAGTCGGGCTTGCGGTCCAGGCGCGAGACTTTGCGCAGGAACAGTTGCAGCGCGCGCACGGACGAAACGATGATGCCCAGGTGCGCATCGCGGAAACGCGGGTGATCCTTGATCAGTTCGAACGAACCCAGGTGCAGGCCGGCCGACAGCGTGATGCCGTCGATGCCGCCGTCCAGCGCCGACGCCAGGCGCACGCGCAGCGTTTCCTTCGGCGCGTTCATGGTCAGCTTTTCCATGCAGTTCACGTAGATCAGGCCATCGCCTTTCTTCGCTTCCATGGTCGAGCTGACATGACGGCGCGTGGCCTCGGCCAGGTGATCCAGATCGAACTGGACCACGGCCTTGTTCATGTTGTTGATGTTGAACTTGTAGGTCTTGGTTTTTTCCTTGACGTACGTGGTGTCGAACTTGCGGTCGGACACGTCTTGCGACATTGCATCGGAGATATGGCCGATCCCGCCCAGGCGGGCTGCTTCCAGCGCCAGCTCGGACGTCGAAATGTCCACACCCATTCCGCCGATCATGATGGGCACGTATTCCTTGTTGCCCATGCGCAGGCGGAAATCATCAACACGTTTCATTGCTATCCTTAGACTACCTAATCTGCCCGGAGTGGCTGCGGTGCGTAGTAATCGACCCCTGGTCGACGCACGGCGCCATTTTACTCCAAGCGTTACAAGGCTTCAGCGGACACATTGTCCACGTAGCGCCCCGTGCCAGCGCCGGTCAAGCCGGCCCGTTGCAACGCGCTAATACCGATCAGTCGCGGAAGTTGTTGAAGGCCAGCGGCAGGTCCTGCACGTCCTTGCGCAGCATGGCCATCGCCGTCTGCAGGTCGTCGCGCTTGGCGCCGGTGATGCGCACCGATTCGCCCTGGATGCTCGCCTGCACCTTCATCTTGCTTTCCTTGACCAGCTTGGTGATCTTCTTTGCGTCGTCGGTTTCGATACCGTTGCGCACCTTGATCACCAGCTTGACCTTGTCGCCGCCGATTTTCTCGACCTTGCCTTCGTCCAGAAAGCGTACGTCGACCTTGCGCTTGGCCATCTTGTTGATCAGGACGTCCTTGACCTGGGTCAGCTGGAAATCGGAATCGGCAAACAGCGTCAGTTCTTTGTCTTTTTGCTCGACATTGGCCGAGCTGCCCTTGAAATCGAAACGGGTCGTGATTTCTTTGTTCGACTGTTCAACCGCGTTCTTTACTTCGACCATGTCTGCTTCGCAGACGACATCAAATGATGGCATGGGGTGTCCTTTTTTTGTCTTGCATGTAGATGAATCCCTCTATTTTAGCGGACGGCGGCCCGAATCGCGACCGTTTCACCCGTGTGGAAAGCCGGCAACTCACGAACCACTATAATGAAACGACACTTTTACGCCGTTACATCATGCCTCTCATTCACGACCAGCCGCTCGACACGTTCAATACCTTCCGCATTCCCGCCCGCGCGCGCCACTACCTGCGTGTGGATGGCGCCGAGCAACTGGCCGCGGTGCGTGCCGATCCGGCGCTGGCTGCCTTGCCGCGCCTGGTGCTTGGCGGCGGCAGCAATCTGCTGTTCACGCGCGACGTCGAGGGCCTGGTGCTGCACATGACCGGGCAGGGCCGCGAGGTGCTGGGCGAAGAGGCTGGCAAGATCCTCGTGCGCGCCCAGGCCGGCGAAAACTGGCACGGTTTCGTGCGCTTCACGCTCGAGCAGGGCATCGGCGGGCTGGAAAACCTCTCGCTGATACCCGGCACCGTGGGCGCGGCGCCTATCCAGAATGTGGGGGCGTATGGCGTCGAAACCAAGGACGTATTCCATAGCCTCACTGCCTACGACATGGGCAGCGGCGCCACGCGCACGCTGGACGCGGCCGCCTGCCGCTTCGGCTACCGCGACAGCATCTTCAAGCATCCCGATGGCGCCAATCTCGTCGTGCTGGACGTGACCTTTGCGCTGCCGCGCGCATGGCAGCCGAATCTGCGCTACGCCGAACTGGGCAATGCGGTGCAGGAAGCCGGCTTGACGGCGCCCACGCCGAATGACATCGGCCTGATGGTCGAAGCGATCCGCCGCCGCAAGCTGCCCGATCCGCGCGAGATCGGCAATGCCGGCAGCTTCTTCAAGAACCCGGTGGTGTCAAACGCGGAATGCACGCGCCTGCTCGCGCAGTTCCCGACGCTGGTGCACCACGCCCAGCCGGACGGTACGTTCAAGCTGGCCGCAGGCTGGCTGATCGACCAGTGCGGCTGGAAGGGCCGCCACCTGGGCGCGGCCGGCGTGTACCACAAGCAGGCGCTGGTGCTCGTCAATCTGGGCGGGGCCACGGGGCAGGACGTCGTCCGGCTGGCGGCAGCCATCCAGGCCGATGTGGCGGACCGCTACGGCGTGATGCTGGAACCCGAACCCGTCTTCATCTAAGGAACGCTTCATGAAAAAAGTCATCGTCACCGGCCACACCCGTGGTCTCGGGGCCGCCATCGCGGCCGAACTGCAATCGCGCGGCCTGGCCGTGCTGGGCCTGGCGCGCGGGCGTTCTGCGCTGGCTGGCATCGAACAGGCCGAGGTCGACATGGCCGATCCGGTTGCCCTGCAGGCCTGGCTCGCCGGGCCAGCGCTGCGCGATTTCCTTGCGGGCGCAGATACGGTGTACCTCGTCAACAATGCCGGCGTCGTCACGCCAGTGGGCCCGCTTGCCGCGCAGGAGCCGGCGGCCGTGCTGCAGGCGGTGATGCTCAACGTTGGCGCGCCGCTGGCGCTGGCCGCCGCATTCGTGCAGGCGGCGCCCGAGTCGACGCGGCGCATCCTGCACGTGTCCAGCGGGGCAGGGCGCAATGCTTATCCCGGCTGGGCCGTGTACTGCGCGACGAAGGCGGCGCTCGATCAGCATGCGCGGGCGGTCCAGCTTGACGGTGACCCGCAGGTGCTGGCGGTCAGCCTGGCGCCGGGCGTCATCGACACCGACATGCAGGCGGCGATCCGCGCAACGCCGGACGCCAACTTCCCGCTGCGCGAGCGCTTCGTCGAGCTGAAGGACACGGGCGGCTTGACCTCGCCTGAGGACTGCGCGCGCAACCTGGCCGACTATCTGCTTGCACCTGGCTTTGGTCGCGAAGCGGTCGACGACCTGCGCAACTGACGGCGATAACAAGTTCTTGTTGACGCCGGTGCGACACTTGTCGCATCATTGTGGCAGGCGTCGCATCAGGCGACATATTAAGCGTCACGTCAAGGACTGTTGCCATGGCCGTACCCTCGATTTCCGAACTGAGCCTGCTCAAGGCGCTGTGGCGCCAGCAGCCGCTCAGCGCCCGTGAAATCCACGACGCCGTCGAGGCCGAACTGGGCTGGTCGTATTCGTCCACCCGCAAGACGCTCGAACGCATGCTCGACAAAGGGATGGTGTGCCAGGAGTTGCGCCATGGGGTGCAGGTGTATGCGGCAGTCAGCGACAAGGTCGATACGCTGGCCGCGTTCGCCCATGACTTTGGCAAGCGCGTGATGGAGATCGACACGCCGCTGCCGGTCAATATGTTCACCGGCAGTAAGCTGGTCGACGACGATGAACTGGCGCGCCTGGAGCAATTGCTCAATGACTGGCCGGTCGACAAGGACGCGGCGCCATGAACCTGCTCGACGCGACGTTCATCCGCTTCCTGTTCGCCAGCATCGGCTGCCTGGCGGCTGGCGTGGCCGTGTGGGGTGTACTGGCAATGGCGCAGCGGTACCTGCCGGCGATTGGCATGCAGCGCACCCCGTGGATGCTGGGGCAGGTCGCGCTTGCGGCCACCTTCATCGTCCTGATGCTGCCGAAGGCGCAGCAGCTTCACATGCTGCCCGTGTTCGACGTCGACCTGTCGCCCGCGACCGCCAGCGTGGTCGCACTACCCGCGCGGGCGGCCGGTGTCACCAGCGCGTTGGCAGAACCCCGATCGTGGCTGAGCTGGACCGCGTGGGCATGGGCGCTGGCTTACACGGGTGGTCTGCTGTGGATGCTTGCGCGCCTGTTCCATGGCCAGCGCGCGCTGGCGCAGTTGCTGCGCGCCGGTGCGCACCTGCCAGCGGACGCAGCATTGCCACCTATTATCGAAGTCGACGCCCCCATCTCCCCGATGCTGGTCGGTCCGTTCCGGCCGCGCCTGCTCTTGCCGCTGGCCCTGCGCACGATCGATCCGTTGCAGCGCGACCTGATCATCGCCCACGAACTGACGCACTGGCGCCGGGGCGATCTGTGGTGGCTGGTCGCCTGCGCGCTGCTCCAGGCACTGTGCTGGTTCAATCCCGCGATGCGCCTGCTGCGCGCGCGCCTCGTCTGGGCCCAGGAACTGGGCTGCGACCGCGACGTGCTGCGCGGCCGGCCGCAGGTCCAGCGCAAGGCGTATGCAGCCGCGCTGGTCGCGCAGTTGCGCTTTCAGTACCAGGCGGCGCCAGCCAATGCGCTGGCCTTCGGCGGCGTTGCGCCAGACACGCTGACCGCGCGCGTCGCATTGATCCGCACGCCGGTCCTCGACCGGAATGCTGGCCGTGCACGCTGCGCCGGCCTGGCTGCACTGGCGCTGGTGTTCGGCGCCAATCTGGCCCTGCAGCCAGCGCTGGCCTGGGGCGATACGCCAGAGGCGCTCGACTGCACCCTGATGCTCGATGCTGCCACGGGGGCGGTGCTGGTCGAAGAAGGGCGCTGCGACGTACGCACCACGCCGGTGTCGATCTTCAATATCGCCGTGAGCCTGATGGGATTCGATGCCGGCATCCTGCAGGACACCCACACACCGGCGCTGCCGTTCAAGGCGGGCTACATCGACTGGCAGCCATCGTGGCGCGCCATTACCGACCCGACGAGCTGGATCCGCAATTCGACCGTCTGGTATGCGCAGCAGGTCACCAGCCGGCTGGGCGAACGCCGCGTGCAGGATTACGTGGGTCGCTTCGACTACGGCAACCAGGACCTGACCGGCGGCGTCGACATGGCCTGGATCGCCTCGTCGCTGCAGGTCTCGCCACGTGAACAGGCCGCATTTCTGCGCAAGGTCGCCAACCGCGAACTGCCCGTCAGCGCGCACGCATTCGACATGACGGCGCAGCTGCTGCGCTTGCCCACGCTGGCGGATGGCTGGCAGGTGTACGGCAAGACCGGCACCGCCTCTGGTGATGGGGCCGGGGACAACAGGCGTGCGCTGGGCTGGTTCGTCGGCTGGGCCACCAAGGACGGGCGCACCGTCGTCTTCGCGCGCCAGACATTTGGCCCGCGCGACCCGGACCGCGCCGCCGGGCCGCTTCTGAAAGAACGCTTCCTGCGCGCGCTGCCGGGAAGGCTCGCAACGCTGTCACCGTCCACATAAGGAATCGTCATGATGAAACAAACAAGCCTGGCACTCGCCGCGGCTGGCCTCGTTGCGTGTCTGCCACCAGCCGCCGCCAACGACTGGAACACGCCGCAGGCACCGTTTGCCCTGTACGGCAACACCTACTATGTCGGCACGCACGGGCTGTCGGCGGTCCTGATCACGTCGAACGAGGGGCACATCCTCATTGACGGCGGCAGCGACAAGTCGCCCGCCCAGATCGTGCGCAATATCCGCAAGCTCGGTTTCAAGGTCGAGGACATCCGCCTGATCCTGAGTTCGCACGAGCATATCGACCACGCAGGCGGCATCGCCGAGCTGCAGCGCCTGTCCGGTGCCGAGGTCCTGGCCGGCAGCGCCGCCGTTCCCGTGCTGCGCAGCGGCCAGGCCAGCAAGGGCGACCCGCAGTACACCAACCTGCCACCCATGGCGCCGATCGGGCGCGTGCGGGGCGTGGCCAACGGTCACGTCGTCAAGCTCGGCCCGCTGGCAGTGACGATGCACGCCACACCCGGCCACACGCAGGGCGGCGCAAGCTGGACCTGGAACGCCGTGGAAGGCGGCCGGACGGCGCACATGGTCTACGCCGACAGCCTGAACGCCATGGCCGCCGGACCATTCCGCTACCGTGGCCATCCATCCTACCCAACGGCGCGTGCGGACCTCGAACGCTCGATCGCGACGGTGGCTGGCCTGCCGTGCGACGTGCTGGTCTCGGCGCACCCGGAAGGCAGCGACCTGTGGCAGCGCTACGCCCGGCGCGCTGCGCGGGGCCATGCCGCCTTCATCGACACCACCGCCTGCCGTACGTATGCTGACAAGGCCAGAGCGCGTCTGGCTGCCCAACTGAGCAAGGAAGCAGACCAATGATCAAGCATGTTATTGCACTCGTCCTGATGGCGTTCGGCGCCGTCGCCCAGGCCACCGAATGGCGCGACAACCCGGCCATCACGCAGCTGTTCAAGAAAGAGGGCGTGACGGGCACGTTCGTCGTGCACGACGTGGCGCTGGACACCAACACGGGCCACGACCGCCAGCGCGCCGCAAAACGGTTCATCCCGGCGTCGACCTTCAAGCTCCCGAACTCGCTGATCGCACTGAGCACGGGCGCCGTCGCCTCGGTCGACGAGATCGTGCCGTACGGCGGCAAGTCGGTCGCGCGCCCCGAGTGGGCACGGGACATGGGCCTGCGCGAAGCGATCAAAATGTCAAACGTGCCCGTCTACCAGGAAGTGGCGCGGCGCATCGGGCGGGAACGCATGCGCAGCGCGCTCGTGCGCATGAATTACGGGAATATGAACACGGGCACGGTGGTCGACCGCTTCTGGCTCGATGGCCCGCTCACAATCAGCGCGCTCGAGCAGACGGTGTTCCTGGCCCGGCTGGCGCAGGGCCAGCTGCCGTTCGAGAATGTGCACATGGACGCCGTGCGCGCCATCGCGCGTCAGGATGGCCCGGCCGAACTGTATGCGAAAACCGGCTGGGGCAAGCGGCCCGGCCAGCCCGATATCGGCTGGTGGGTCGGCTGGATCAAGAAGGACGGCAAGCTCTACACGTTCGCGCTGAACATCGACATCCCGGACGGATCCAACGACAAGCGCGTATCGCTGGCGAAAGCGGCGCTGCAGTCGCTGGGGCTGCTGTAGCGCCACCTCGCCCCGGCGTTTAACCCTCGTCGGGCCAGTACAGAAGCATCGGATTGTCGACCAGCAACTGGCGCTGCAGTTCGGGCGTCGGCGCGATGTGGGGAATAAAATCGACCAGCAGGCCATCGTCGGGCATGTGGTCCTTCAGGTTCGGATGCGGCCAGTCGGTGCCCCACAGTACGCGCTCCGGAAATTCCTGCACGATGCGGCGCGCGAACGGCACGACATCGCGATACGGATGCGCTTCGCCATCGAGCGCGGGCGGACCCGTGACCGACAACCGTTCCGGGCAGCTGACCTTCGACCAGACGTTCGGGTGACGGCGCATGAAGTCCAGGAACAGGCCGAACTCAGGCCCGTCGACGGGTTTGCTGACGTCCGGGCGACCCATGTGATCGACCACGACAATCGTCGGCAGCGCCGCGAACAGGTCGCGCAGGTCGGGCAGGTCCTGCGCTTCGAAATACACGACCACGTGCCAGCCGAAGCGGGCGACGCGGGTGGCAATTTCGAGCAGCTCGTCGGCCGGCGTCACGTCGACCAGGCGCTTGACGAAGTTGAAGCGTACGCCGCGCACGCCGGCGTCATGCAGGCGGGTCAGGTCATCATCGCTGATATCGCGCCGTACGGTGGCCACGCCGCGCGCCCGGCCGCCGGCCGCCTGGCAGGCATCGACCAGTGCGCGGTTGTCGGCGCCATGGCAGGTGGCCTGGACGATGACGTTGCGGGCGAAGCCCAGACGGTCGCGCAGGGCGAACAGCGCTTCCTTGCCGGCGTCGCCCGGCGTGTACTTGCGCTCCGGCGCGAACGGAAACACGGCGGCCGGGCCGAACACGTGGCAGTGGGCGTCGACGGCGCCCTGCGGCAGGATGAAGCGCGGGGTGGCAGGGGCAGGGTGCGGCTCGAGCCAGCCTGGGGTGGTGGTCTGCATGGTCATGGCCTAGTCGATATAGATGAGTCCAGCTTGTTCCAGGGCGCCGCGCATGTCGTACATGTCCAGGCCCAGCACGCCGGCGGCCAGCTTCGCGCGCTTGTTGGCTTCGAGCGCCTCGCGCCTGACGGCGGCAGCAACCACGCGCACCACGTCGGCGGCCGGCACGACGACCACACCATCCTCGTCGGCGACGACGGCGTCGCCGGGGCAGACGATCGCGCCGGCGCATACCACCGGGACGTTCACCGAGCCGAGCGTGGCCTTGATCGTGCCCTTGGCGCTGATTGCACGGCTCCACACCGGAAAGCCCATGGCGGTCAGTTCGCGCACATCGCGCACGCCCGCATCGATGATGAGGCCGCGCGCGCCGCGTGCCATGAAACTGGTGGCCAGCAGGTCGCCGAAATAGCCATCGCTGCACTCGGCCGTGACGGCCGCCACGACGATGTCGCCGGGCTGGATCTGCTCGGCCGCAACGTGCATCATCCAGTTGTCGCCTGGCTGCAGCAGCACCGTCACGGCGGTGCCGGCGGCCTGGCCCGGGTAGATCGGGCGCAGGTACGGCTTCATCAGGCCCATGCGGCCCATCGCCTCGTGCACGGTGGCACTGCCGAGGCGGCCGAGCTGTTCGACTGCAGCGGCATCGGCGCGCACGATATGGCGTTTCACGACGCCCAGCTGCGTGTGCAGGGGCGGGGAGGTCATCAACGGGTTCATGTCACAGTCCTTTGGCGGCAAGGAGGGCGTCCAGGCGCGGATAGACGCGCCTGGCATTGCCTTCGTAGATCTGGTGGCGTTCGGCGGGGCTCAGGTTGGCCGCATCGATATAGCGCCGCGTGTCATCGTAGTAGTGGCCGGTTTCCGGATCGATGCCGCGCACGGCGCCGATCATCTCCGACGCAAACAGCACGTTCTTGACCGGAATGACCCTGGTGAGCAGGTCGATCCCCGGCTGGTGATAGACGCAGGTATCGAAGAACACGTTGTTCAGCAGGTGGTCCTGCAGCAGGGGCTTCTGCATTTCCTGCGCCAGGCCCCGGTAGCGGCCCCAGTGGTAGGGCGCGGCCCCGCCGCCATGCGGGATGATGAACTTCAGCGTCGGGAAGTCAGCGAACAGGTCGCCGCTGAGCAGTTGCATGAAGGCGGTCGTGTCAGCATTGATGTAGTGCGCGCCCGTCGTATGGAAGCAGGCATTGCACGACGTCGACACGTGCACCATCGCCGGGATGTCGTGTTCGACCATCTTTTCATAGAGCGGATACCAGTGGCGGTCGGTCAGCGGCGGGCTGGTCCAGTGGCCGCCGGACGGGTCCGGGTTCAGGTTGATGGCGACGAAGCCGTATTCCTTCACGCAGCGTTCCAGCTCGGGAATGCAGGTCGCCGGATCGACCCCGGGCGATTGCGGCAGCATGGCCGCGCCGATGAAGTAGTCCGGAAACAGGGTGCTCACGCGGTGGCACAGCTCGTTGTTGATCGCGGCCCAGGTGGCGCTGGTCTGCGCGTTACCGATGTGGTGGGCCATGAAGCTGGCGCGCGGTGAAAAGACCGTGAGGTCGATGCCGCGCTCGTGCATCTTGCCAAGCTGGTTGCCGATGATGCTGTCGCGCAGTTCGTCGTCGCTGATGTGCAGTTCGCTCGCCGAGGGCGTCGAACCGTCGGCCAGGCCGGCGATCTGGCGCTTGCGCCATGCTTCCAGCGCGGGCGGGGCAGTGGTGTAGTGGCCGTGGATATCGATGATCATGCGGTGGTTCCTTTTTGCCAGATCGAATGGGGCACCATGACGTCGCCGCGCATGATGAGTCGGGCCGTGCGCAGCAGCGCGGCGCGCACGACGTTGTGCGGGTTGGCCGGATCGATGTCGAGTTCGACCGAAAACTCGCCGCCCGGATGCTCGACCGACAGTCGCCCGCTATCGGCTGGCGCGACGGCCAGGTCGTCGGCCACCGACCCGTCGAGCATGCAGGCGGTGGCCACCGTGACGGCCGCCAGGACGCCGATCGCGTCGTGGCAGACATGGGGAATGAAGCTGCGGGTGCTGATGCTGCCGCCTTCACGCGGGGCGGCGATCAGCGTCATCTTGGGGTAGTTCTTGCTGCTGACGTCGCCCAGGCCCATTGCGTGGCCGCACGCCAGGCGCAGCGTTTCGAGCCGTGTGCGCAGCGCGGTGTCGGCGTTCAGGTCGGCCACGCTTTCATAGCCACTGCGTCCGAGCGCATCGGCGCGCAAGATCACGAGCGGCATGCCGTTGTCGATGCAGGTCACGTCGACGCCATCGATGACGTCGCGCACGTTGCCGGTCGGGAGCAGGCTGGCGCAGACCGAGCCGGCCGTGTCGAGAAACGCGATCTCTACCGGAGCGGCGCTGCCGGGCACGCCGTCGATGCGGGCGTCGCCTTCATAGGCGACGCGTCCGCCCGGCGTCTGCACGGTTATGTCGCATTGCATGCCGGTGTTGAGTGTCAGCACGCGCAAGGTGGTGGTGTCGCCCTGTGCTGCAGCCAGGCCCGTCTCGAGCGCGAACGGCGCCACGGCGGCCAGCATGTTGCCGCAGTTGGCGGTGCTGTCCACGCTGTCGCCGGCCGGTTGTATCTGGACGAACAGGAAATCGAGGTCGACGCCGGGCGTCGTGCTCTTGCGCACGATGCCGGCCTTCGAGGTCAACGGATGTGCGCCGCCCAGGCCATCGATCTGGCGCGGATCGGGAGAGCCGAGCACGGCCAGCAGCACACGGTCGCGTGTCGCGGTATCGGACGGCAGGTCGGCCTCGCAAAAGAACGGGCCACGCGAGGTGCCGCCGCGCATGAACAGGGTAGGGATGGAAGTTTGCATGGGATGGATTGTGGCGTGCCTGTTCATCGCCGGACAGGCCGCGCGCGATCTACCAGCTATAGCAGCTTGCTATATCATCTGCCCGATTGAAACAAAAAAGAGGGTATGGTGATGGATCTGAAGCAGCTTTCCTACTTCGTCCGTGTGGCCGAAATGGGCAGTTTCACGCGTGCGTCGATTGTGCTCGACATCGCGCAGCCGGCGCTGAGTCGTCAGGTGCGCCTGCTTGAAGTGGAGTTGCGCCAGAACCTCTTGATACGCAATGGCCGGGGCATCACGCTGACCGAGGCCGGCAAGGTGCTGCTCGAACACAGCCGGGGCGTGCTGCACCAGATGGAGCGCCTGCGCGAAGAATTGTCGCGGGTGCGCGGCTCGCTCGCCGGGCGCGTCGCCGTGGGCCTGCCACCGACGCTGGGCCGCATCCTGGCCGTGCCGCTGACGCGCGAATTCAAGGCGCGGATGCCCGACGCCACGCTGGCGATCGTCGACGGCCTGTCGAAAACGATGCAGGAATCGCTGCTGACCGGCCAGCTCGATATCGCCCTGGTCTACAACGCGCTGCCGACGCCGGGCATTGAGCTGCGGCCACTGCTGCAGGACGAACTGCTGCTGGTGCAGGGCCGCCTGGACCAGGTCGTGGAAAACGGTCCGGTCGAGCTGGCCGATATTGCCGACTATCCGTTGATCATTCCGGCGCGTCCCAATGCGCTGCGGATGCATGTCGAAACGGCGCTGCTCAATATCAGCGCCCAGCCGCGCATCGCGATGGAAGTCAACAGCGTCGCCACCATCCTCGATCTGGTGGCCGATGGCGTGGGCTGCGCCATTCTGTCGCCGCACGCGGTACTGACGGCGGCGCAGCCGGAGCGCTTCACGCTGCGGCGGATTGTCAATCCGGGGCTGTTTCCGCTGCTGTCGCTGGCCACCAGCGCCGACCGGCCGGCGACCAGCACCCAGCAGGCGACGCTGGACATGCTCGAACGCATTGCGCGCGAGGTGCTCCAGCCTGCCGATACGGCCGAGCTATAACAGAATGCGATAGCTGATAGGTGTCACACGTGGTTGTTGGGCTGTGGACAGAATTCAATAATGGCCGCTCAGAGCATCCATTCACAACAGGCGCTACCAAAGCGCCGAACCACAACCGAGACAATCTATGATTCCGCAAAAGAAACAATGGCTGGCCATCGGCCTTGCCGCGCTCGGCGTTTGTACGAGCGCCACCGCTGCCGCCGCTGATGCTGCCGGGTATCCCAAAAAAGCGATCACCATCGTGGTGCCGTTCGGGCCGGGTGGCGTGGCCGACCTGACGGTGCGCATGGTGGCGCAGAAAATGGCGGTGTCGATGAAGCAGCCGATCATTGTCGAGAACCGCCCCGGCGCCGGCGGTGTCGTGGCCGCGAATACGGTCGCCAAGGCCAGTCCTGATGGCTACACGCTGCTCTTGATGAGCAATGGCACGGCGGTCAGCGCCAACCTGTTCAAGAAGCTGCCTTACGACACCCAGAAGGACTTCACGCCGATCTCGACGCTGGGGTACTTCGATCTGGCCCTGCTGGTCAATCCGAAGTTGCCCGTCAAGTCGGTCGGCGAACTGATCGCGTACGCCAAGGCCAATCCGGGCAAGCTCAATATCGGTACGATCAACCGGGGCAGCACGCAGAACCTGGCGGCCGAGCTGTTCGTGTCGATGGCGGGCATGGATGCGCTGGTCGTGCCCTACAAAGGCTCACCCGAAGTGCTCACGGCAACCACCACGGGCGAGCTGGATGCCGCCTTCGAGATCCTCAGCCCGGCACTGCCGCAGATCAAGGCGGGCACCGTCAAGGCCATCGCCGTGACGTCGGCCAAGCGTTTTTCGGGCTTGCCGAACGTGCCGACCGTGGCCGAGAGCGGTCTGCCGAACTACCAGGCCACGAGCTGGAATGCGTTGGCTGCACCCGCGAAAACGCCGCAACCGATCGTCGATCGCCTGCATCGCGAGATCAATGCCGCCGTGGCCATGCCGGATGTGAAGGCACGCCTGCTGGGGCTGGGCATCGTGGCCCAGGGTGCAACGCCGGTTGCAACGGCCACGCTGCTCAAGACCGATATCGCGAAGTGGGGCGCCGTGATTACCAAGGCCGGCATCGAGAAGCAGTAAGACCCCGCGTCCCCGCGGCGCGTCACGGCGCCCGGCGGCGGCACGCAGCGCGTGCCCAACCCATCAGAGACCATCAATAATGAGACAGTTTTACTGCATGCGCTTCGGCGCAGGCCTTCTTGCGGCTAGTGTTTCGTGCGGCGTCGTTGCGCAGGAAGCGACACCAATTCAGCTGTATGGCCTGATCGGCGCCTATGGCGCGAAGATCGAGCGCAGCGGCGATCCGAAAGCCGTAACCCTGGTCGGTCATGGCGGCTTGACCACGTCCTATATCGGCGTACGCGGATCGGAAAGCCTGGGGGGCGGCTACAAGGTGCTGTTCGCGCTGGAAAGCTTCTTCCAGACCGACACCGGTGGCCAGGGCCGCAGCACGAACGATCCGCTGTTTTCACGCAATGCCTATGTCGGCATCGAAGGCGGCTTCGGCCGGGTAACGGTGGGGCGCCAAACTAATCCCACCTACATCAATATGGGCATGGTCAGCCCGTTCGGGATCTCGGTCGTGTTTTCGCCGCTGGTGCTGCATTCGTTCGTGGCGAGCTATAACGGCGCACTGATCGGCGACACCGTCTGGAACAATGCGCTCCAGTACACGACGCCGCGCACGAACGGCCTCTTGGCCAATGTGATCGTCGGCGCCGGGGAAACCGCCGGCAGCGCCGGTACCGCGAACGTGGGCCTGCATGCCAACTACGTCAAGGGCGCGTTCACGGCCGTGTTGTCCGCGCAGCGCTTCCGGGTACCGGTGACGGCGCCCCTGACGCAGCAGAAAGGGTATTTGCTCGGCGCGGCCTACGACTTCAAGGTGGCCAAACTGCATGGCGCGATGGTGCGCTCGTCGGCCGACGGGACAGTCAATGAAACGCGGACCCGGGATGTGGGGATCAAGGTGCCGGTCACGGCGCAAGGGGCGCTGCTGGCGGAATTCGCGCACACACGGCGTACGCGCGCCGTTCTGCCCGAGAACGTGCGCAAGACGATGTCGTTCGGGTACGACCACTTCTTGTCGAAGCGCACCGACGTGTATGCGGTGTATATGCGCGATAAGCAGACGGGGTTTGATGGCGGTAACAGCGTGGCGCTGGGCCTGCGGCATGTGTTCTAGACGATCTCGTGGTACAGGTCGCGCCACAGTGGATTGACGGACTGGATCAGGTTGACTTTCCAGTTGCGGTTCCAGGATTTGAGGCGTTTTTCGCGCGTGATGGCTTCGCGGATATCGGTGTGGATCTCGTACCAGACAAGGCGGTTGATGCAGTACTTTTTTGTGAAGCTGGCGGCAGCCGCTTCGCGGTGTTGCCAGATGCGTTTGATTAGGTCAGAGGTAACGCCGATGTAGAGGGTGCCGTAGGGGCGGCTGGCCAGGATGTAGACGTAAGATGGTTTGTCCATGGCGTCTACTGTGCGTTCACGGCGTTATTCGAGTTTGTGGCCGCTCAGAGTAACTTGGGTTCCCGCCTGCGCGGGAACGACGGGGTGGGGTGGTACTTGGGTTCCCGCCTGCGCGGGAACGACGGTTTTCAGGTTACCTGCAACATCAGCACGTCGTTCCCGCGAAGGCGGGAACCCAAGCAAGCATGCACATCGCAACCGCCAAAAAAAAGCCGCCCTTGGGCGGCTTTGTCATTCATCAACCGGCTTACTGCCCGCGCTTGGCGCGTGCCTTCGCCGCAATCCGCATGCGCAGCGCATTGAGCTTGATGAAGCCGCCAGCGTCAGCCTGGTTGTACGCGCCGCCATCTTCATCGAACGTCGCGATGTTCATGTCGAACAGCGAATCGGTCTTCGAATCGCGCGACACGACGATCACATTGCCCTTGTACAGCTTGATGCGCACCCAGCCGTTGACGGTGGCTTGCGTGTGGTCGATCAGCGTCTGCAGTGCGACGCGTTCCGGCGCCCACCAGTAGCCGTTATAGATCAGCGATGCGTAGCGTGGCATCAGGTCGTCTTTCAGGTGCGCCACTTCGCGGTCGAGCGTGATCGATTCGATGGCGCGGTGCGCGCGCAGCATGATCGTGCCGCCCGGGGTTTCGTAGCAGCCGCGCGACTTCATGCCGACGTAGCGGTTTTCCACCAGGTCCAGGCGGCCGATGCCGTGCTTGCCGCCCAGGCGGTTCAGCTCGGTCAGGACGGCGGCAGGCGACAGGCGCTTGCCGTTCAGGCCGACGATGTCGCCGCGCTCGAATTCGACGTCCAGGTATTCCGCTTCGTCCGGCGCCGCTTCTGGCGAGACGGTCCAGCGCCACATCGATTCCTCGGCTTCGGCGCTCGGGTTTTCCAGGTGACGGCCCTCAAAGCTGATGTGCAGCAGGTTGGCGTCCATCGAGTACGGCGCGCCGCCGTTCTTGTGCTTCATGTCCACCGCGATGCCCGCGTCTTCCGCGTACTTCAGGAGTTTTTCGCGCGACAGCAGGTCCCATTCACGCCATGGCGCGATGATCTTGACGTCTGGCTTCAGTGCGTATGCGCCCAGCTCGAAACGCACCTGGTCGTTGCCCTTGCCGGTCGCGCCGTGCGAGACAGCGTCGGCGCCGGTTTCGTTGGCGATCTCGATCAGGCGCTTGGCGATCAGCGGACGTGCGATCGACGTGCCCAGCAGGTATTCGCCTTCGTACACGGTGTTCGCGCGGAACATCGGATACACGAAGTCGCGCACGAATTCTTCGCGCACGTCGTCGATGTAGATGTTCTCTGGCTTGATGCCGAACTTGATGGCCTTGGCGCGTGCCGGTTCCAGTTCTTCACCCTGGCCGAGGTCGGCGGTGAAGGTGACGATTTCGCAGCCATAATTGTCTTGCAGCCATTTCAGGATGACGGAGGTGTCGAGGCCGCCAGAATAGGCCAGTACTACTTTCTTGATGTCGCTCATGGGATGTTCCAGTGATGGAGGGATGGTAGAGGAGTAATGGTCAGCTGGCTCGCAAATCCAGCCCGGCAAGCGCCGGGATGGACGGCCAACGATCAAGCTTCAGGGGTAAAAATCAATCTTCGATACGGCCGAGCAGCAGGTACTCGATCAGGGCTTTTTGCACGTGCAGGCGGTTTTCGGCTTCGTCCCAGACGACCGATTGCGGGCCGTCGATGACCTCGGCGGCCACTTCTTCGCCGCGGTGCGCCGGCAGGCAGTGCATGAACAGCGCGTCGCTCGCGGCGCGGGCCATCTTGGCTTCGTCGACGATGAAGCCGTCAAACGCCTTCATGCGCTCGGCGTTTTCCTTTTCGTAGCCCATGCTGGTCCAGACGTCGGTATTGACCAGGTGCGCGCCTTCGCAGGCGTCCGACGGATTGTCGAACAGCGTATAGCGGGTGGTCGAGACCGGGCTCGGGTCCATCTCGTAGCCTTTCGGGGTGGCGACGTTCAGGTGGAAGCCGAACACTTCGGCCGCCTGCAGCCACGAGTACAGCATATTGTTGGCGTCACCGATCCATGCAACGGTCTTGCCAGCGATGGAGCCGCGGTGCTCGTAGAACGTGAACAAGTCCGCCAGCACCTGGCACGGGTGGTGTTCATTGGTCAGGCCATTGATGACCGGCACGCGCGAGTTGGCGGCGAAGCGGTCGATGATGTCCTGGCCAAACGTGCGGATCATGATGATGTCGCACATGCGGCTGATCACCTGGCCGGCGTCTTCGACCGGTTCGCCACGGCCGAGCTGGCTGTCGCGCGTATTCAGGTAGATGGCAGCGCCGCCCAGCTGGTGCATGCCGGCTTCGAACGACAGGCGCGTGCGCGTCGAGCTTTTCTCGAACACCATCACCAGCGTGCGGTCGACCAGCGGGTGGTACACCTCGTAGGCCTTGAACTTGCGCTTGATGATCGCCGCGCGCTTGATGACGTATTCGAACTCGTCGCGCGTGAAGTCGGAAAACTGCAGGAAGTGCTTGATCGGTGGGGTACTCGTCATCATAAGTCTGCTCGTGTCTGCTGCGATGTTTGTCCCTTGAATTATAAGGGGAATTTCTTTCCGTTAGGGAAAGTAGTCAGGGCCTTAGTACAGGGTCTGCGCCGATTCGTGCAGCAGTTGCCCGTAGAGTTCATGGCGGTGCTTCCAGATTTTGCCCGCTGCGACGGCGTCGAGAATGGCGCAGAACGGCTCGGCCAGGTGGCGGCAGTTGTAGTACTTGCAGCCGCCCAGGTAGGGCTTGAACTCCACAAAAGCGCGCTCGAGCATGCCTTCGCTCAGGTGGTACAGGCCAAATTCCTGGAAACCCGGCGAATCGATGATCGCGCCGGCCTTGCCATCGACTTCCGGCAGCCAGTACAGGCGCGTGAACGTCGTCGTGTGCTTGCCGGTATCGAGCGCAGCCGAGATTTCGCGCACGGCAATGTCGGCGTCCGGAATCAACAGATTGATCAGCGACGACTTGCCCATGCCCGACTGGCCGATGAAAATCGACGACTGGCCGGCCAGCAGCGGCTTGAGGATTTCCACGGTTTCTTCAGGATGCGCCTGGGCCGAGACCTCGTGCACCGGGTAGCCGAGGCGGGAATACTGCGCAGCGCGTTCGCGTGCGCGGGGCAGCAGGTCCGTCACGTCGGTCTTGTTGAGGATCAGGTGCGCCTCGATGCCGGCCGCTTCGCACGCCACCAGCGAGCGTGACACCAGGTCATCGGCAAAGCCGGGCTCGGTGGCGATCACGACGAACAGGCGCGAGATGTTGGCGGCCAGCAGCTTGGATTTGTACTGGTCGGAGCGGTACAGCAGCGTGGTGCGCTCGGCGATGCGCTCGATCACGGCCTGGTTTTCGGACGTCCGGACCACGTGGACGACGTCGCCCACGGCCACATTGGTCTTCTTGCCGCGCGTGACGCACTGCAGTTTTTCGCCGTCGATGTCGGCCAGGTAGTGGCGGCCGTGGGCCGCGATGATGGTACCGGTCAGTTCAGTGGGGGATGCGCTCATGCGTTTTCCTGGTTGAGGTACAGCGCATTGGCTTTCGCGGCGCAGATAAAGTCGTTGTCGGACAGCGCGCTGCCCGCGGAATGGGTGGTCCAGCTGACGCGGCAGGTGGTGTAGCCCACCGTCATCTCGGGGTGATGGTCTTCGTGCTCGGCCAGCGTTGCCACCGCGTTGACGAACGCGATCGTGGCGCGGTAGTCGGGCAGCGTGAAGGTGCGCACCAGAACGTTGTCGGCCACGCTCCAATCGGGCACTTCGTGCAGCAGCGTGGCGATGGCTGCCCCGGCAAGTGCAACCCCTTGCCGCGTACAGCGGCGCTGTTCCAGTTTCATGCGGCCGCCATCGTCAGGCGCTTGACCCGGACCGACGCCGGCGGGTGCGAATCGTAGAATGCCGAGTGCAGCGGATCGGGCGTCAGCGTCGACGCATTGTCTTCGTACATCTTCACCAGCGCCGACACCAGATCGCGGTGGTCGGTGTGCTGTGCAGCGAAGGCGTCAGCCTCGAATTCGTGCTTGCGCGACGTGATCGAGCTCAGCGGCGCGAGCACAAAGGTGAACACCGGCAGCACAAGGATGAACAGGATCAGCGCCATGCCATCGTTCGACGCGTTCATGAACGGCAGTACGCCCAGGCCCGTGTAGAACCAGGCCTGGCCTTTCAGGTAGCCGAGCAGGGCGAGGAAGGCCAGCGAGATCGCGAACATCGTGGCCACGCGTTTGACGATGTGGCGCAGCTTGAAGTGGCCCAGTTCATGCGCCAGCACGGCTTCGATTTCCTGTGGCTCCAGGCGCGACAGCAGCGTGTCGAAGAACACGATGCGCTTGGCCCGGCCGAAGCCCGAGAAATACGCGTTGCCGTGGGCGCTGCGCTTGCTGCCATCCATGACGAACAGGCCGCGCGAGGCAAAGCCCACGCGCGTCATCAAGCCATCGATGCGCTGTTTGAGGCTGACGTCGGCCAGTGGCGTGAATTTGTTGAACAGCGGCGCGATGACGGTCGGGTAGAACGCGATCATCAGGAGCTGGAAGCCGCTCCAGACGAACCACGTGTACAGCCACCACAGCTGGCCACTGGCTTCCATCAGCTTGAGCACGACCCACAGCAGCGGCAGGCCGATCAGCGCGCCCACGAACGTGCTCTTGATCAGGTCGCCCCACCACAGGCCGGGCGTCATCTTGTTGAAGCCGAAGCGCTGCTCCAGGACAAACTGGCGATACCAGTCGAGCGGCAGGTCGAGCACACTGGCGATCACGGCAAAGGCAACGACCAGCACCAGCTGGTGCATCAGACCGGGGCCGGTGAACGGCAGGACCGCCAGCGACAGCAGTTGCAGGCCGCCCATCAGCGTGAAGCCGATCAGGACGATGGCGCCCCACAGCGTGCCGATCAGGCCGAGCCGGGTCTTGGCGACGGTGTAGTCGGCCGCTTTCTGGTGCGCCGCGAGCGGCACTTTCGGCGCAAACTCGGCCGGCACGCTGGCGCGATGGCGCGCGATATGCCGGATATGGCGCGCGGCCAGCCAGGTGCGCAGCGACAGGGTGAGCAGCAGGAAAACGACGAACAAAACCGAAAACGCGAATGAAGACATTCTGTGCCTGTGAGAAAATGCAGGATTGATTAGGCAAAGAGAGAATTATGTCACAAGCGACACCTTCCGCAGTGCCGGGCACGCCCCAGCGGCCCAATGAATTCAACCTCGTCTGGCTCGACATGGAAATGACGGGCCTCGACCCGGACAACGACCGTATCATCGAGGTCGCCGTCGTCGTCACCGATCCCGACCTGAACATCATCGCCGAAGGCCCGGTATTCGCGATCCACCAGTCGGATGAAACACTCGACAAGATGGACAACTGGAACAAGGGTACCCACGGCAAGTCGGGCCTGATCGACCGCGTGAAGGCGTCGACCGTGACCGAAGCCCAGGCCGAAGTCGAGCTGATCGAATTTCTCAAGCAGTACGTGCCGAAGAACAAGTCGCCGATGTGCGGTAATTCGATTTGCCAGGACCGCCGCTTCATGGCGCGCGGCATGCCGAAGCTCGAGGCATTCTTCCATTACCGCAACCTTGACGTGTCGACGCTGAAGGAACTGTGCCGCCGCTGGAAGCCCGAGCTGGCGTCCGGCTTCAAGAAGCACCAGAAGCACACGGCGCTGGCTGACATCGTCGAGTCGATCGAAGAGCTGCGCTACTACCGTGAGCACTTCATCAAGCTGTGATGCTTTAACGGTCATGCGAGAGTTGTAAAGTTGCGCAAGGGCCACTGTCAAACCGGAAAAAGCTGCAATCCGGCAAGCAAGTTATGCGACAATCCCGGGCATGGCCTCGCTCTCCGCTACCGTTTTTTCGGGTGACAGTGTGATGGCTGCGCAGATGCGCAGCCACGACTGGCGCCAGTGCCCGCTCGGCGCACCCGACACCTGGCCGCCGTCCCTCCGGACGGCCGTCGACATGATGCTGCATTCTGCCTTCCCGATGTTCGTTGCGTGGGGACCACAGCACATCTTCCTGTACAACGACGCGTATATCCCGATCCTCGGCGAGCGCCACCCAAGTGCGCTTGGTCAGCCGTTCGCGGCCGTGTGGCCCGAGGTCTGGCCCGAGCTGCAGCCGCAGGTCGAACACGTCATGGGCGGCATACCGGTCTTTTTCGAAGATTACCCGCTGCGCCTGCTGCGGAACGGCTATCCCGAGCGCACCTGGTTCACCTTTTCGTACGCCCCGCTGCATGCCAACGGCGGCAGTGTCGCCGGTCTGTTCTGTACCGCGATGGAAACCACGGCCCGCATGCTGGGCGAGCGCCGCGCCGCGTTCCGCCTGATGCTGTCCGACGCCCTGGCCGTGCTGGCCGATCCGGGCGACGTGATTGCCACCGCCAGTGCGCTGCTGGGGGCAGAATTAAGTGCAGACTCGACCACGACGCGCGCGCGGTATGCCGAGATCGATCCGCTCAGCGGAACGCTGGCCGCACCGTGCTTGTCGGCTTTGGCAGACAGCGCGCCGCGGGCGCAGCCGGACCGCTTCGGTCCGGCAATCATGGCCGCGCTGCAGCAGGGCGCCGTGGTGAGCATCCATGACGCCGCCAGCGATCCGCGCGCACTGGAGTCGCCGTTCGGCGTGCGCGTGGGCGCCATGCTGGTGGTGCCGTTGATGGCGGCCGGGCGCCTGGCCGCGTGCCTGTGTGTCGATGCGCCGGCGCCGCGTGCGTGGACCGAACACGATATCCGGCTGGCGCGTGACGTTGCCGAGCGCACCTGGGCCGCGGCCGGCACGGCGCGTGCGCATGCGATGCTGCGCGAAGAGCGCGACCGGGGCCGCGAGATTTTCGCCAACATCTCCGAAGGCTTCGCGCTGTTCGACCGCAACTGGGTGATACAACACATGAACACCGAAGGCTTGCGCATCTGCGCCGTCACGAGCGACGAGGTCATCGGCCGCAATCACTGGGCCGTGTTCCCGGCCATGCTCGAGTGCGAGGCCGGGCGCATGTACCAGCGCGTGATGGCCAGCCGCAAGGCGGGCAGCGCCGAACAGTGCCGCGAGTTTCCCGATGGCCGCCGCGTCTGGATCGATCTGCGCGCCTATCCGACCCAGGACGGCGGCATCGCGACGTTCTTCCGCGACATCACCGACCGCAAGCTGGTTGAAGAAAAGCTGGTGGAGGCCGATCGCCGCAAGGATGAATTCCTGGCAATGCTCGCACACGAGCTGCGCAATCCGCTGGCGCCGATCAGCGCTGCGGCCGAGCTGCTCCGGCTCGGCAACGTCGATGCGCGCCGGGTGCACCAGAGCAGCACCATCATCAGCCGCCAGGTGCGCCACATGACGCGGCTGGTGGACGATCTGCTCGACGTCTCGCGCGTGACGCGCGGCCTGATCACGCTGGGCCAGGCGCGCGTGGCGGCGCGCACCGTCATCGAAGAAGCCATCGAGCAGGTGCGCCCGACCATTGACACGCGCGCGCAGACCCTCACCGTGCGCCTGCCGTCGGCCGGCGTGGCGGTGCTCGGTGACAAGGCGCGCCTGGTGCAGGTGGTGGCCAACGTGCTGGCCAATGCGGCCAAGTACACCCCGGCCGGGCGCAGCATCGACCTGCGCGCCGACCTGCACGGCAACCGCCTGGTGCTGAGTGTACGCGACGAAGGCATCGGCATGGACGTGGAACTGACCGGGCGCGTGTTCGACCTGTTTACGCAGGCCGAGCGCTCATCCGACCGCGCCCAGGGCGGCCTGGGGCTCGGGCTGGCGCTGGTCAAGCATCTGGTCGAGCTGCATGGGGGCACGGTGGGCTGTTCCAGTCCGGGCCTTGGTAAGGGCAGCACCTTCGTCATCACGCTGCCGCTGCTGCTCGAAGAAGCGCCGGACCTGCCAGAGCCGGTCGTCGCGGCGCCAGCCGGCGTCGCGCGCCTGAAAGTGCTGGTGGTCGATGACAATACCGATGCGGCAGAAATGCTTGGTTTGCTGCTGGCTGCGCAGGGACATGACGTGGCGATCGAGCACGGGGCGCTGGGCGCATTGGCACGGGCGCGCAGCATGCGGCCCGATGTCTGTCTGCTCGATATCGGCCTGCCTGAAATCGACGGCCACGAACTGGCGCGGCGCTTGCAGCAGGACCCTGGGATGGCCGATTCGGTGCTGGTGGCGGTAACGGGTTACGGGCAGCCGCAGGACCGCGATGCGGCATTGGCGGCGGGGTTTGCGCACCACCTGGTCAAGCCGCTCGATGTGGAGGTGTTGCTGGAGGTGCTGGCTGGCGTGCCGGGCAGGGCGCCCGGGCAGCAGGTTCTGAATAGGGTCCGAGAACAGGTTGGGCAGGATTGACGGCCAGGCCGTCAATCCTGCAGTTTATTATTCAGCGCCGCAGCACTTCTTGAATTTCTTGCCGCTGCCGCAGGTGCAGTCGTCGTTGCGGCCAACTTTCGGCTCGTCGCGCACAATCGTTTCCACGGCCGGCTTGCGCAGTGGCAGCCAGTGGCGGTAGATCGCCGGCACGTTGGCCTCGATCTGCAGCGCCAGTGCGTGCACCTTGACCGGATCGTCGACTTCGGCCAGTTCGGCTTCTTCGATTTCGTCCGCGCCCAGCAGGTAGATCGGACGGATCAGTTCAGCGACATCGCTGTCCCAGATCGCATCCCACGAGCCGGCGCGCAGTTCGACGCCTTCCCAGAAACCCCAGCACCAGGCTTCCGGATCGATCAGCACCTTGCCGTCGACATCGTGCTCGCAGAACAGCGGCTCGAAATCCTTTGGCGCGACCTCGAACGTGATCAACACTTCGTTCATGAAGCGCATGATCAGGTTGACGATGCGTTCTTCGTCGCGCTTGTTCTTCCATTTCGGCGCCGCGGCCTCGTCTTCGCCCCAGACCATCGGCAGCCATTCGGCTGGCATGATCGATTCCGGGCCGATCGCGATGGCGGTCAGGTAACCGTGCAGTGTGTCCATCGTCATCGCGTCGTCGGAGCAACGGTCGGAGAGCAGGAACTGGTCGAGTTCGTCGAATTCTTTTTCGGAGAGGGGCTGTTCGAGGTGCATGGGGTAGGTGGTCTGTGGCGCGAGCGCGCCTGTTGCGTCAAAGGCGCCAGTGTAACGCCTGCGCCGTCGCCGGGCACGAAAAACCTGCCGGCGAGGCGCTGCTTGCAACGTTTACTTCAGAGTCGAACGGTAGTACAGCAAGATTAACGCTTGGCGTTGAAGGCCTTGGTCAGCTCATCCGCTGCGAACTGCTGGGCTTCCTTGGCCTTCGGCACCACGGCGTCCATGCCGAAGAACTCGTGGGTCACGCCGGTGAAGTGGCGATAGTTGACGGTCACGCCTTCCTTCTTGAGGCGGTCGGCGTAGGCCTTACCCTCGGTCATCAGCGGATCGATTTCCGCGGTGATCACGGTAGCTGCTGGCAGGCCCTTGAGCGAGGCGGCCTTCATCGGCAGAGCGTACGGGCTCTTTGGATCGGCGCCATAGTGCTTGAAGAACCACGTCATCATTGCCTTGTTCAGTGGCTTGGCGTTGGCGTTCTTCTTGTACGACTCGTTGTTCATGTCGTCGTTGACCACTGGATACACCAGCAGCTGGTGCACCGGCATCTGGATTTTCTTTTCCATTGCCATCATCGACACCACGGTTGCCAGGTTGCCGCCGGCCGATTCGCCCGCCACTGCGACGCGCATCGGATCGCCATTGATGCTCTTGGCATTGGCCAGTGCCCACTGGTAAGCCGCGAATGCGTCTTCGGTCTGGGTCGGGAACTTGTGCTCCGGTGCACGGCGATAGTCGGCCGAGATCACGATCGCCTTGGCCTTCTTGGCCAGGCCACGCACCGATGCTTCATACACCTTAGTGTCGGCAATCACGAAGCCGCCGCCGTGGAAGTACACGACGACCGGGAACGGACCCGCGCCTTCAGGCGTGAAGATGTGGATCGGGAAGCTGCCGCCCTTGCCCTGGATCGATTGCGTCTTCATCGTGACGCCTGGTTCCGGTGCGGTGCTCTTGCCGGCGTCGGTCAGCACTTTCTTGACCGCGTCGCTCGGGGTTGGCTGCTTGCGCGCTTCTTCCGGGCTCAGGGTTTCGATCGGCTTTGGCTTCAGGGCCGCCATCGCGTCCAGCACTTTTTGCATGTTCGGCTCGGCCTTTGGCGGCTGGGCAGCAGTTTGTGCGATGGCGGTGCCGGCCAGCAGGCCAGCGGCGAGAGCGATGACGGTCAAAGTCAGTTTTTTCATGGTCAGTCCTATGCGGTTATTTGTCCGCTGCACGATGCGCGGGTACATACATGACATGAGACCTTGTTAGATTGTCACACTCTGTGCGAGAACGAACACAACAATAGTGAAATGTTCGCAATCACCACGCGACCGTGCGCCGCCGTACAATGGGGCATGGATAACCTGAACCCTGCCACCGCCGACGCCACGCCAGACCACCCGTACGCGCGCCTCGATCCTGCGACCGTGCTCGATGCGCTCGACAGCGTCGGCCTGCATGGCGACGGGCGTCTGCTGGCGCTCAACAGCTATGAGAACCGCGTGTACCGCGTGGGCCGCGAAGAGGGCGAGCCGGTGGTGGTCAAGTTTTATCGGCCAGAACGCTGGAGCGATGAGGCCATCCTGGAAGAGCACGGTTTCGTTGCCGAGCTGGTGGCGCAGGAGGTCCCCGTGGTGCCCGCCATCGAGATCGACGGGCGCACGCTGCACACGTTCGACGGTTTCCGTTTTGCGGTATTTGAAAGCCGCGGCGGGCGCGCCCCGGAGCTGGGCGACCCCGCCGTACTGGAATGGATTGGCCGTTTCATTGGCCGCATCCACGCGCAGGGCGCCGTCAAGCCCTTCCTGCTGCGCCCGGCGCTCGACCCGGTCACGTTCGGCCGCGAGCCGTTCGACTGGCTGCGCAGCCACGACTTCGTGCCGCCCGAGCTGATGCCGGCCTGGTCGAGCGTGATGGAACAGGCGCTTGACGGCGTCGCGCGCTGCTACGAGCGCGCCGGTGAATTGCCGCTCGTGCGCCTGCATGGCGATTGCCACGGCGGCAACGTGCTGTGGACGCCCGACGGGCCGCACTTCGTCGACTTCGACGACAGCCGCATGGGCCCGGCGGTGCAGGATCTGTGGATGCTGCTGTCGGGCGAGCGGCAGGAAATGGTGGGCCAGATGGCCGACGTGCTGGCCGGCTATGAGGATTTCTGCGATTTCCACCCGCGCCAGCTGTATCTGGTCGAGGCGTTGCGCACGCTGCGCCTGATCCATTACTCGGCGTGGCTGGCGATGCGCTGGACCGATCCGGCATTTCCGGCTGCTTTCCCCTGGTTCAATACCCAGCGCTACTGGCAAGACCGCATCCTTGAACTGCGCGAGCAGGTCGCGTTGATGGATGAGCCGCCGCTGTGGCAGATGTAAGAATGCAGAGAGGTGTGGCAAAGCGCCAAGCTGATGCACGATTGCCACCCAGTTCGGCATAGCACGAGAACCGGATTTACCGGATAATCAACCCGACTGCCGCCACAGAGACTCCGCATGGAACCGAACCCAGCCCAACAAGACGACACCGACTTCACGATCGACCTGTCGCCGGCCGCCGGCGCGCTGGCGCCGACTGATGCGGTGGCAATGCCAGTGCCAATGCCAACCCCGGCGGCTGCCGCGTTCGCGCAGCCGGTCGTGGCGGTCACGCCGGTGTTGCCGGTGACATCCGCGCTGCCCGCTGCGGCGGAACCTGCCGAATTTGCCGGTCCGGGTCGCAAACCCCTCGAAATGCGCGAAATCCAGGAAGCGATCGCGCGTGTCGAGGCGGAAGCCAAGGCCAATATGGCAGCCGAGAGCCGCCACCACGCTGAAGCACGCGCCCGTTCGCTGGCCGACGAGCGCGCCTCGATCGACGCCGCTGCCGCCGCGGCGGCGCAAGCCAATTCCCAGGCCTCCGAAGACGCCATCGCCGCCAACCGCGAACGCCTCGACTCGCTGCGCGCCGCCGCGCAGGCCTCGAGCGAACGCCTGGACGCGATCCGTCAAGAGACTGCCGAGCTGCGCGCGCGCGTAAAAAGCGATACCGAAGTGCGGGTCGCCACCGAAGCGCGTGCCCGCCTCGAAGAAGAAGCACGCCGCCGCGCCACGGCCCAGATCGAAGCCGAGGCCGAACTGGCCGCCAAGGCTGCCCGCGCGGCCGACGAACTGGTCGTACACACCGAGCAGGCGCGCCTGCAGGCGGTCGAACGCATGGCCGCCGTCGAGGCGGCGCGTGAAGAAGTGCAGCACAACGCCAGCGCCGACGCCCGCATCGCCATCCTGGCGCGCGAGCGCGAGCGGGCCGAACGTTCCGCGCGTCAGACGGCCGAGAAACTGGCCGACGCTGAAGCCGAAGCCCTTGAACTGACCCAGCAGCGCGAGCGCGCCGACCAGATCGCGCTGACGTCGGCCTTCGCGCGCGCGGCGGCCGAAGCGCGCGCACTCGAAGAAGCGCGTGCCTACGCCCACATCGAGCAGGAACGCGAGGCCATCGCGCTGGCCCAGGCCGAGTCCGAACGCGTGGCCGGTCAGTCGCTGCGCATGCGCCTGCAGACCGAAAAAGACATCCGCGACGCCGCCGTGCACCGCGAACGGCAAGAACAGATGGCAGCCTCGAGCGCCGCGGCGCGGCGCGACGCCGAAACGCGCATCCTGGCCGCCACAGAAGCGCGCATCGAAGCCGACCGCAAGCTGCGCCTGGTGGCCGAAGACCGCGCCCGCGCCGAAGAAGAAGCGGGCGAGCAGGTGCAGGCGCGGCTGGAAGCCGAAGCCCAGGCGGCACTGGACGCGCGGGCGCGTATGGCGGCCGATGAAGCGGCTACGGCAGCTGCGCAGGTTGAGGCCGAAGAACACCGGCGCGAGCGCGTGCTGGCCGATGAGCGCGCTGCGCTGGCGCAGGCAGCAGCCGACGCGCAGGCTGCAGTGAACGAGGACGACGCGGCAGCGCTGGCGCTCGAAGCGTCGCAGGTGCAGTTGCAGCAGGAGGCGGCGCAGCTGGCGGCGCAGCGCCGTGAACAGGCTGAACACCTGGTGCAGGCCGAGCAGGAACGCAAGACCGCCGAGGCCGAGGCCCTGGCAGCACTGGAACAGAAAATCGCGGCCGAGCATGAGCTGACGCTCGCAGCGCAGGCGCGTAGCGAGGCGGAAGCGGCCGCAGCCGCAGCCCTGCAGGCAAAGGTCGAGGCCGAGCGGCGCATCGAAGAAGCGCAGCGCGCCGCCTGGGAAGCGCAGCAGGCGCAGGCCGATGCAGCCATCGAAGAAGCATCGCAGGCCGAGGCGGCAGCCGCCGCGCAGCAGGCGCACGCGCGCCGCGCCGCCGAACTGGCGCAAGCCCAGGCCGAACGGGCCGAGCTCGAGCAGCAGCAGGTGGCATTGACCGAAGCCGCCATCGCCGCCGAGCGCGACGCAACCCGCGCCGCGCGCGAGGCACTCGTGCTGGTCGAGCGCAAGCTGGCCGCGCAGCGCGAGCAGGCTGCCGCCGACACCCGCGCCAACGAAGCGCAGGCAGCGCGGCTGGCATCCGAACAGGCGGCGGCGCAGGCGGCCGTGTCGCGCGCCGATGCCGAGCAGGCGCAGGCCGAACTGGCGCGCCAGCGTGAGCTGGCCGAGCTGGCGGCAGTGCAGGCAGCGCTCGAAAAGCGTGAAGCACAGCGGGCGCTGCTCGAACACGCGCAAGAGCACGCCGAAATGCAGCGCAAGGCAGCGCACGCGACGCAGCAGATGGCCGACGCGCGCAAGCAGCTGGTCAATCTGGAAAGCCGGCGTCAGGACGACGATGCCGTCGAGCTGGCGGCGACCCAGCGCGCCATCGGCGAGCGCAAGGTCGAAGCAGGGCAGCGCTCGGTTTCGGCGGACCTGACCCGCGAGGTGCTGGGCCGGTTCAAGCAGTCGCAGGCGCGGGCCGGCGATACATCGGCGGCGCAGGCGGCCGCCAGGCTGGCAGAAGTGATCGCGACTCAGCGCGAGCTGGATGGACACCGCAAGGGCGATCCGGACTGATCGGGGAGGGCATGTAAATGCCCCGATGCTCTACGCACGTCGTTCCCGCGAAGGCGGGATCCCAAGTTCGCCGCGTACCGGCAGCGTTTGACGTCACAGGTATGGCATGCAGCCTTGGGCTCCCGCCTGCGCGGGAACGACGGTGGTGTGCTTAATGTGCGGCTGCTGCTTGCGCAATCACCGGCGTCCGGCTTGGCGATGTCTGATTACTTTACGTTCGACGCCCGTCGTTCCCGCGAAGGCGGGAACCCAAGTTCGTTGCATATCGGCAGCGTTTGACGTCACACGTACGGCATGCAGCCTTGGGTTCCCACCTGCGCGGGAACGACGGTGGTGTGCTTACTGGGCCGGCGCCTGTTCAGGCAAACCCGGCGCCTGGCTTGGCGACAGCGGATTGTCCGGGCCGCCGGCCACTTTCGACACGAAATACTCGGTCTCGCCAAAGCACGTGGTCGGCACACCCTTGTGCTGGTCATACGTCAGCTGTACGCGCTTGCCCATGCTGGCCAGCAGGGCCGGCACCACGGTTTCGTCGCGCACCGTAAACACGAAGCGCTCGGGAATCGCGCCCGGCATGCTCGACAGCAGAATCTCGCCTTCCCACGTTTTGCACAGCCAGCCGCGCTTGGAGAATTTCTGCAGGTAGCCGGCCCGTTCGCCTTCCGAATACGACCAGGTCAGTGTGAACCAGGTATAGCCTGCAGCCAGGACAGCGACGATGGCGATGAGGATGAGCAGGATGGCGGAAGTGCGCTTGGGCATGGTGGTCGGCATGGTTGGGTGGCTGGTCGATCAAGAAAGTGGACGGAGTTGGCAAACGGGCAGCGCAAACGCGGTGCGCGCCCATTCTGCCATGCCTTGCCTTAATCGCAAACCGGGATTGCTGACGACGACGGATTCAGCCCGTCCGGCTGGCGCCCAGGGTATCTTCTGCAGCCAGCCGCCGGCGATGCCGGATCGATGACCATAGTGAGACGAGAATGAACGCCAGCCCGGACAGCCCCGTGAACCACTCGGGAATGTGATAGTGCACGCTGGCGAACATGATCAGCGCCAGGATGCCGATAGCGTAGTGCGCGCCATGCTCGAGATACACGAATTCCTGCAGCGTGCCCTTGTAGACCAGGAACACGGTCATCGAGCGCACGAACATGGCGCCGATGGCCAGTCCCAGCATGATGATGACGACATCGTTGGTAATGGCAAACGCGCCGATCACGCCGTCGAAGCTGAACGACGCATCGAGCACCTCGAGGTACAAAAAGCCCCCGATGCTGCCCTGCGAGATCATCGCGCCCACCGATGGGTCGTGTTCCTTGGCTTCCAGCAGGTTGCTGAACCATTTCACCGCGATATAGATCAGTACGCCCGTGACGCCGGCGATCAGCACCGCCAGCTTGCGCGCCTCTGGCATCAGGCGCATGGCGCCGACCACGCACAGCAGCGTGAGCAGCACGGCCAGGCCTTCGGTGCCGTACTTGCCGACTTTTGCCTCGAACCAGTCGAACCAGTGCAGCTCTTTTTCTTCGTCGAACAAAAAGTTCAGGAACACCAGCATCAGGAAGGCGCCGCCGAAAGCGGCGACCTCGGCGTGGTGCGCGGTCAGGTTGCGCGAATACTCGTCGGGATTGTCGAGCGCCATGTGCCAGACGTCCGGCAACCCCAGCCCGGTTGCGGCCGCCACGATCACGAGCGGAAATAGCAGGCGCATCCCGAATACCGCCACCAGGATGCCGACCGTGAGAAACAACTTGCGCCAGAATTCGTTCCAGTGCTTGAGCACCGATGCGTTGACGACGGCATTGTCGAAAGAAAGCGACACTTCCAGCACGCCGAGGATGGCAGTGATCCACAAGGCTTGCAGCAGCCCGGGCCAGCCCCGGTGCGCATAGCCCCACCAGCCCGCAAGCACCATGAGCACTGCCGTCACGACGAACGACCACCGGAAATGCCGCATATGCGCCTCTTGTGTGCAGGTACCTGTTGGGACAATATTACCGTGTCCCCGCCAAAATGGGCTGTACCGAAAGTCGCCCGCCGAGCCTTGCTTCTGAGATAATTCTGCCCAGCATTTTTCACTCTAAGACATCATGGAAATCATTTATCTCGTCACACCGGTACTGACCTGGATGGTAGTCGGCCCGATCAAGTTCCTCATATCCAGTGTGCGCTATCGGCGCTGGGCCTTCGACCTGGTCGGCAACGGCGGCTTTCCCAGCAACCACAGCGCCGTCGTCTCCAGCATGGCCACGCTGATCGCACTGCGCGAAGGCATGGGGCACCCGGCGTTCGGTGTGGCCGTCACGTTGGCCTTCATCGTCATGATCGACGCCAACAGCCTGCGCCAGCACGTCGGTCGCCACGCGGTCACATTGAACCGCCTGCATGAGGGCAAGGAAGACTACGTGATCCTGCGCGAGCGCATGGGCCACACCCGGTTCGAGATCGCCGGCGGCATCCTGACCGGCATCGGCATGGGCTTTCTGATCTATACCGTGCTGGGCGGTTTCTGATGTATGTACGGGATGCGTGCGCTGCGCATCCCGCCGCGCATCCCGCCGGATGTCCGGGCGTCCGCTGTTATTTGTTGGTTGTCCGTTTTTTACTGCATTTCATCCCGGACGGAATGCAGCTCATCGCCAGATTCCGCACTTCATCCATCCATTTCCGCACTACACAGGTTCGTCAATTGACGCTGCTGGAGACCTCCTGAATACTGCGCGCTGGATGTATCTGAACTTATTTTTATAAAAACACCGAGTCCATTTCCGGAGAACCACCATGCTGCGCAAAACACTCCTCGTTCTAGCCATCGCATCAAGCCTAGTCGCTTGCGGCAAAGATTCCAAAGCCCCCGAGGGCAAGGACAACAAGCCGACCCAGCTGACCGTGGCGCAGGAGGATGTCTTGACGATCCAGAGCGCATCGGTGTCGTCGGGCCCGGTGATTACCGGCTCGATCGAGCCCGAGCGCCGCGCCGATCTGCGCGCTGAAGTCTCGGCCATCGTGCTGCAGGTGCTCAAGGAAAATGGCGAGCCGGTCAAGCGCGGCGACGTGCTGGTGCGCCTCGACGAAACCTCGATCCGCGACACCCTGATGTCGGCGGAAGACATGCAGCGCGCCGCCTCACTGGCCGTTGACCAGGCCAACCGCCAGCTCGAGCGCCTGAAAACCCTGACGGCGTCGGGCATGACGTCGGCCAAAGCGCTCGACGACGCCGAAATGGCGCGCAACAACGCCATGAGTGAACTGTCGAGCTCGCGCAGCCGCGTGGCCACCGCGCGCCAGCAACTGGCCCGCACCACCGTGCGCGCGCCGTTCGACGGCATCGTTTCCGAGCGCAAGGTCTCCAATGGCGACACCGCCACCATCGGCAAGGAACTCGTCAAGGTCATCGACCCGACCAGCATGCGTTTTGAAGGCGCAGTCTCGGCCGACTCGGTCAGCACCGTCAAGATCGGCCAGAAGGTCAACTTCCGCGTCAACGGTTACGCGGACCAGACGTTTGCCGGCGTCGTCAGACGGATCGACCCGGCCGCCAATCCGGTGACGCGCCAGGTCGAGGTGCTGGTGGGCTTTGTCGACAATGCGCAGCCGCGCGTGGCCGGCCTGTACGCCGAAGGGCGTGTCGACGCTGCCGCGACCGACGCGCTGATGCTGCCCGAGAGCGCGCTGGTGCGCGTGGGTGACGCCAGCCACACCTGGCGCATCAAGGACAAGACGCTGTCGAAGGTCAAGCTGGTGGTCGGCGCGCGCGACGCCCGCACCGGCAATGTCGAGATCAAGCAGGGCCTCGCGGCCGGCGACGTGGTGCTGCGTGCGCCGACGTCGAACCTGAAGGACGGCCAGAAGGTCGACATGCCGAACGCCCGTGTGGCCAGCGCGAATGGCGCTGGTGCAGGTGCCGGCGCGGTCCAGGGCAAGTAAATCAGGAACACCAAAGGAAAACCCACCATGTTCCTGTCCAATTTTAGTGTCAAGAAACCGGTCGCGACGATCGTCATCATCGTCGCGATGATGGCCATCGGCCTGCTGGCCCTGTCCAAGCTGAAGGTCAACCAGAACCCGGATGTCGAGGTTCCGATCATCGTCGTCGACATCCCGTATCCGGGCGCATCGCCCGAGACCGCCGAGCGCGAGATCACCAACCGCCTCGAAAAGCAGATGCAGGCAATCCAGGGCGTCAAGGATGTCAATTCCAACTCCTACGAAGGCGGCGCCTCGATCTGGATGGAATTCGACTTCGACCGCGACCTGATCGAAGCATCGGACGACGTGCGCAATGCGATTGCCGCGGTGCGCTACAAGCTGCCGATCGAGATGCGCGAGCCGGTGCTGCGCCGGATCGATCCGGCGGCCCAGCCGATCATGTCGCTGGCGCTGTCATCGAGCACCCAGAGCCACGCCGAAATCTCGCGCTACGCCGAAGACGTGCTGGCCGACGAATTCCGCGGCATCGATGGTGTCTCGACGGTAGTCGTCAACGGCGCGCTGCGGCGCGAGCTGTCGGTGCTGCTGCGCGCCGAGAAGCTGAGCGAATTCAATATCTCGGCGGCCGACGTCACCAACGCACTGCGCAACGGGAATACCAATGCGCCGGTGGGCAAGCTGCGTAGCGAACTCGACGAGAAAGGCATCCGCCTGGTCGGGCGCATCGAGCGGCCCGAAGATTTTTCGCAGATCGTCGTCAAGCGCAATGGCGACCAGATCGTGCGCCTGAGCCAGGTGGCCGAGATCCGCGATGGCTTCGCCGACGTGAACACGCTGTCGGTGCGCAGCGGCAGGCCGAATGTGGGCCTGCAGATTTCGCGCTCGCGTGATGCCTCGACCGTATCGCTGGCCAAGCGCGTCCACGAAGTGGTAACAGCGCAGAGCAAACTGCTGCCGGCCGGCACCAAACTCGAGGTCGTGATTGACGGCGGCAAGGATGCGCAGTCGAGCCTGAACAACGTCATCGAAGCGCTGGTGCTGGGGGCCGTCCTGACCGTGTTCGTCGTCTATGCGTTTCTCAATTCATGGCGCTCGACGCTGATCACCGCGCTGGCGCTGCCGACGTCGGTGCTGGCGGCGTTCATCGCCGTCTGGCTGTGCGGCTTCACGCTGAACTTCATGACGCTGCTGGGCCTGTCGCTGGCAATCGGCGTGCTGATCGACGATGCGATCGTGGTGCGCGAAAATATCGTGCGCCACATGGAGATGGGGTCCGACCGCCGCACCGCCGCGCTCGAAGGCACCGCGGAGATCGGCATGGCAGTGGCCGCGACCACGTTCTCGATCATGGCCGTGTTCGTGCCAGTGGCCTTCATGCCGGGCTTGTCCGGTGAGTGGTTCCGCCCGTTTGCGCTGACCGTGACCTGCTCGGTGATCGTGTCGCTGTTCATCTCGTTCACGCTCGACCCGATGATGTCGGCCTTCTGGGGCGATCCACCGGATCACCACAGCCGCCCGAAGACCGGCATCGGCGCCGTGCTCGACCGCTTCAATCACTGGTTCGACCACCAGGCCGACCGCTACGGCCGCGTGATCGCCTGGGCGCTGCATCACCGCCGCGCGATGGCGTGCCTGGCAGTTCTCAGCCTGATCGGCGCGCTGGCCATGCACCATTACTTTGGCGGGTCGAGCTTCCTGCCCAAGCAGGACTCGGGCAACCTGCAGATCGAGGTGCGTACGCCAGCCTCGTCGTCGATCGAGTATGCACGCCGCAAGCTCGAAGCGGCAGCCGTGCTGGCCCGCACCTTGCCTGAAACAAAAGACACGAACAGCAACGTCAAGACCAGCGGCGGCACGATCTACGTCGACATCGGCAAGCGCAGCGAGCGCAAGCGCACTGCGTCCGAAGTCGCCGTCGAATTGCGCGCCAAAATCTCGAGCCTGGTGGGCGCCGAATACACGGTCATCGATGACCTGTCCGGCGGCGGCAAGCCGGTGCAGGTGGAATTTACCGGTCCCGATTCGCGCAAACTGATGGAGCTGACCACCGCCTACATGGAAAAGCTGCGTGAAGTGCCGGGCGCGGTGGACGTCGCGCTGTCCGAGCAGGATCCAAAGAACGAGCTGCAGATCGTGCTCGACAGGGGTCTTGCCAATGCCTTGGGCATTTCGGTGGGCGATGCGGCGCAGTCGCTGCGGGTGGCGTTTGCCGGCATCGAAGTGGGCGACTGGGTCGATCCGACGGGCGAAACCCGCGACGTCGCCGTGCGTCTGCACCCGGACGACCGCGTCAATACCGACAGCATCGAGCGCTTGCCGATTCCGGTCACCGGCACCGGCATGATGGTGCCGCTCGAGCAGATCGCGTCGATCACGATGGGCAAGGGCCCGTCGGCGATCCGCCACAAGAATGGCGAGCGCATGATCACCGTGTCGGCCAATGCCCAGGGCCGTTCGGCGGGCGAAGTCACGACCGACGCGATGAAGCTGGCGCGCACCTTCGACTTCCCGCCGGGTTATGGCCTGGCGCTGGGCGGTTCGGGTGAAGACCAGCAGGAACTCTTCACGCAAATGATCATTGCGCTGTTCTCGGGTATCGCACTGATGTACCTGATCCTCGTGATGCAGTTCGGTTCGTTCACGGCGCCGATCGGCGTGATGCTGTCGTTGCCGCTGTCGCTGATCGGGGTCGTGCTGGCCCTGATCATGACCGGCAATACGCTCAACCTGATGAGCATGATCGGCATCCTGATGCTGATGGGGCTGGTGGCCAAGAACGCGATCCTGCTGCTCGACGCGGCCAGGGCGCTCGAGGCCGAAGGCATGGATCGCGAAGAAGCGCTGATGGCGGCCGGGCGCAAGCGCCTGCGGCCGATCCTGATGACCACCTTCGCGCTGATCGCCGGCATGCTGCCGGTGGCGCTGGCCCTGGGTGACTCGGGCGAGTTCTACCAGCCACTGGCGATTTCGATCATCGGCGGCACGATCACCTCGACCATCCTGACGCTCCTGGTGGTGCCAACCTTCTATGACAGCATCGAGATCGCCCGCGACCGCATGGTGGCCAAGTACGGTCGCCGCGCCGAGCACCGCAATGCGCTGGTGGCGTTCCTGATGACGTTCGTCGAAGCCATCCTGGCGCTGACGCTGGTGCGCCTGGTGTATCGGGTGATCATGCGCCTCGTGCAGATGGTGACGGGTCGCGGCCGTGCCAAGGTGGCGCCGGTCTGATCTGCCAGGGCAGGGCGCCGCACGCGTCTTGCCGGATTTTCCGGACACGGCCAGTGATAACTGGCCGTGTTTTTTTATGCGTTACTAATGGTTTCTATATCGGGGGTATAAAATAGCACCTCGGCAACCAAGGGACGACGGCTTATGGTCTAATAGCGGCTGTTTTGCCATGCACCTTGCCATCAGGCGGCATGTGCAACGGTGGCGTGCCTTCGCATGACGCCACGCCGCATCTCTATTTTCCTCCGTAAGGTCCAGTCCCATGCCCGCAGCCCAGCCCATTGCCCTGTTCGTGAACGACGACATGAACTGGCTCGCCGGTGGGGGCGAGATGGGTGAACTGATTCGCAGCATGGACTGGTCGGCCACGCCGCTCGGACCGCTATCAGGCTGGCCGCAAAGCCTGCGCACATCGGTCAGCCTGTGCCTGTCGTCGACGTTCCCGATCCTGGTCTGCTGGGGCCCGGACGACATCCAGATCTACAACGACGCCTATCGCCCGATCTGCGGCGACCTGCATCCGGCAGCCATGGGCGCGCCATTCAAGGTGGTCTGGGCCTCGGCCCTGCCGGTCGTGGGCGAGGCCTTCGAACTGGCGCACCAGGGCTCGGGTGCGTACATCCGCGACCAGCAGATGTTCCTGGACCGCAGTGGCTATCTCGAAGAAGCCAATATGACGTTCTCGTTCTCGCCGATCCGCGACGAGTCGGGCGCCATCGGCGGGATCTTCCACCCGATTACCGAAACCACGGCCCAGGTGCTCAGCGCGCGCCGCAGCAAGGGCTTGCGTGACCTGACCGCGAGCCTGGCGGGCGTGCGCGCGATCGGTGACATCGGCCTGCAACTGGCAAGCCACTGCGCGCAGATGACGGCGGACGTGCCGTTCGTGCTGTTCTACCAGATCGATGCCGAGACCGGCACGCTGGCGCTGCGCGGCAGCGCCGGGCTGGCGGCGGGCAACCCATTGGCGCCGCTGACAACCGCCTTTGACGACAGCATCTGGCCATTTGCCCGCAGTAACAGCTCGCATACGGTCGAGCAGACCGACGACGTGGCCGCGCGGCTGGGTGATGTCGCTTGCGGGCCCTACGAGGACGCACCGCGCTCGGCGCTGGTGCTGCCACTGACCTTGCCCGGGCAACAGGAGCTGTTCGGCTTTGTCGTGGCCGGGGTCAGCGTGCGCCGCGCGCTCGACGCCGAGTACCGCAATTTCTACGCCTTGCTCGGCGCGGCCGTCAATACCGCGGTGGGCAACGTCGTCGCCTACGAGCAGGAACAGCGCCGCGCCGAAGAACTGGCCCAGATCGACCGCGCCAAGACCGCGTTCTTCTCGAACGTCTCGCATGAATTTCGCACGCCGCTGACGCTGATCCTCGGCCCGCTCGACGATGCACTGGCCGATGCGCCCGAGTCGATGAATGCGATCCAGCGCCAGCGCGTCGAGCTCACGCACCGCAACTCGCTGCGCCTGCTCAAGCTGGTCAATTCGCTGCTCGACTTTTCGCGCATCGAAGCCGGCCGCGTGCAGGCCAGCTACGTCCCGGTCGATCTCACGCGCCTGACGGTCGACCTGGCCGGCGTGTTCGAGTCGGCCATGGCCAAGGGCGGCCTGGAGTACACGGTCGATCTGCAGCCACTGACCCAGCCGGTGTTTGTCGACCGCGACATGTGGGAAAAGATCGTTTTCAACCTGCTGTCGAACGCCTTCAAGTTCACGCTGCATGGAGGCGTGACGGTGACGCTGGGCGAGCATGACGGGATGGCGCGCCTGTCGGTGCAGGACACCGGCACCGGCATTCCCGAGCACGAACTGCCGCGCATGTTCGAGCGCTTCCACCGCATCGAGGGCGCGCCGGGCCGTACCTACGAAGGCACCGGCATCGGCCTGGCGCTGATCCAGGAACTGGTGCGCCTGCATGGCGGGACGATCGCGGTGTCGAGCACCTTCGGCGAAGGCACGCGCTTCGATGTCGACCTGCCGTTTGGCGACGCCCACCTGCCGCCGGATCGCATCGTGCAGGCGCCGGAGGCGATGGCCGACCGCCAGCGCATGGGCGCGGCATTCGTCGAGGAAGCATTGCGCTGGCTGCCCGACACGCAGGAAGGCGCTGCCCCGGCGGCGGATCCTGACACGATCACGCCCGCGCAGTCCGAAGTGCAGCATGAATCGCAGCATAATGCGCGGCCGCGCATTCTGGTCGCCGACGACAACAACGACATGCGTGCCTATCTGAAATCGCTGCTCGAACCGCATGCCGACGTGCGCGCGGTGGCCGACGGTCAGGCGGCCTACGAGATGGCGCTGGAGGACCCGCCCGACCTGTTGCTGTCGGACGTGATGATGCCGCGCCTGGACGGCTTCGGCCTGATCGCCAAGGTGCGCGCCAGTGAGCTGCTGCGCCATCTGCCGGTGATGCTGCTGTCGGCACGCGCCGGCGAAGAAGCCAAGGTCGAGGGCCTGCAGGCCGGCGCCGACGACTATCTGGTCAAGCCGTTTTCGGCCAATGAGCTGCTGGCGCGCATCGGCACCCAGGTGGCGCTGGGCCGCGAGCGGCGCCAGAATGCACGCGATGCACAGGCACGCGAAGCGCATGTGCGCGCGCTGATCGACGCTTCGCCCGCGATGCTCTGGACCACCGACAACGACAGCCTGTGCACGTACCTGAGCCGGCGCTGGTACGACTACACGGGCCGCACGCCCGAGCAGGACCTGGGCATGGGCTGGCTCGAGAACGTGCACCCCGACGACGCCGCGCGCTCGGGCGAGATCTTCCTGGCTGCCAGTGCGGCGCGCGAGCCGTTCTCGTTCGACTACCGCCTGCGCAGCCATGACGGCAGCTACCGCTGGTTCATCGATGCCGGCCTGCCACGCGTGAATGCCGCCGGGGAGCCGGACGGGTATGTCGGCACCGTGATCGACGTCCATGCGCGCAAGCTGTTGCAGGAGCGCTTCGAGCGTGTGTCCGAAGCGGGCGATATCGGCGTCTGGTACGCCGACGTGCCGTTCACGCATTTCCAGATCAATGCCGAGATGGCGCTGCACTTCGGCGTCGACATGGGCCGCGCCGCTTCGGTCAGCGAACTGCTGGCCGCGGTGGAGCCGGAAGACCGCGAGCGGCTGGCCGAGAGCGTCGAGCACGCGGTGCGTGCCGGTGCGCCGCTGGACCTCGAATTCCGCACCCGTGTTGCCGCAGCGGACGGCGGCGATGGTACGCCGCGCTGGTTGCGCGCCATCGGATGGTGTGGCCTGGACAAGAATGGCCAGCCCGAGCGCTTCGACGGCGTCACGCTCGACATCGACAGCCAGAAGCACGCCGAGCAGGAACTGCACCGCCTGGCGCGCGAACTGGGCGCGAAGAACCGCGCGCAAAGCGACTTCCTGTTTACGCTCGCGCACGAACTGCGCAATCCGCTGGCGCCGATCCGCTCGGGGCTGGAGCTGATGCGCATCGGCGCGGCCAGCGGCGACGTGCAGGCCATCATGCGGCGCCAGGTCGATCACATGGTGCACCTGGTGGACGACTTGCTCGACATGGCGCGCCTGGCCGAAGGCAAGGTCACGCTGCGCTGCGAGCGCGTGCTGCTGGCCGACGCGGTGCGCGAAGCCGTCGACATGAGCATGCCGCTGGTCGAGCGCGGCCGCCACGCGCTGGCCGTGCACCTGCCGGACGGCTATGTCGGCCTGCATGCCGACCGCCACCGCGTGGCGCAGATCCTGAGCAACCTGCTCAACAACGCGGCCAAGTACACGCCGCCGGGCGGCGCGCTGGAAATCCGGGCGCAGATCGAGGGCGACGACGTGGCTATCTCGGTGCTGGACAACGGCATCGGCATCGCCGCCGATGCGCTCGAGGGCGTGTTCGACATGTATGCGCAGGCCCATGCGGGCGCCGAAATGGCGCAGGGCGGCCTGGGGGTCGGCCTGAATCTCGTGCAGCGCCTGGTGAAGCTGCATGGCGGCCGCGTGGCCGCCACCAGCGCCGGGGTCGGGCAGGGCAGCCAGTTCACGGTCTGGCTGCCGCTGCCGGCCGACAGCGCGACGCCGCCTGTCGCTGCGGCCGGTACTGCGCTGCAGGCAGCGCTGACCGAACCGGGGATGCTGCGTATCCTGGTGGTGGACGACAATGTCGATGCGGCCCAGACGCTGCAGGCCCTGCTGGAGATGAACGGGCACGCGGTGACGGCCGTGCACGATGGCGCCTCGGCGCTGCTGCAGGCGGCGGCGCTGTTGCCGCAAGTCGTGTTTCTCGATATCGGGTTGCCCGACATGACCGGCTACGACGCGGCCGAAGCGATGCGGCGCATCGCCGGCATGGAAACATCGACGCTGATCGCGTTGACCGGTTGGGGCGCAGAGCAGGACCGCAAGCGCTCGAGCCAGGCAGGGTTCGACCATCATCTGACCAAGCCAGCCGATTTTTTGATTGTGGAACAGTTGATCCGCGACGTGGCGGAGAGAGCGCCGGCCCAAAACAAACAGCCCGGCTGAAAAGCCGGGCTGCGATGGTGCGCCGAACCTGCCCCAACTTGCAGGGCGCTGTCCGGCTGATTGACCGGGATTACTTGCCGGTCGTGCCGGTTGGCGGCGTGGTGGTGCTGGTTGGATCGGTGGTCTGTGGGCTGGTGGCGCCTTCTGCGGTGCCGGTCATGCCCGTGGTGCCGGTGGCGCCAGTCGTGCCCGTGGTGCCAGCTGCGCCCGACGTGTCGGTCGTGGTGCCGGTGGTGCCAGCAGCAGCGCCGGTGCCCATGTCGCCCGTACCGGTGGTGCCGGTGCCCGTTGCGCCAGTGCCGGTGTCACCCATGGTGCCGGTGGCGCCCGAGGTGCTGCTTGGCATGGTCGCCGAGGTGTCGGCTGGAACGGTCGTGGTGGTCGCTGCTTCGTCTTTCTTGCATGCGCCCAGCAGGGTTGCCAGCACAGCGGCGGTCAGCAGGATTTTTGGTGCCTTGGTCATTGCATTCATTTTTTACTCCTCGATTGACGTCTATTTGTGTGCCGCAGATCCCGGACTGCTTATTGGGACATTGCGGCGCCAGATCGGTTCCACTGCGACCCGATGGCCACTGGCGAAACGTTGAGGGTACCGACGCAATACGCGGCCCCAGTGCGTACATCTGTGAATCTGTTTCGACTTCAATGCATCTGTGTCAATTAGACCGCAAGCCCGACAGCTGGTTCGTTAGATACCGCACACTTACGGAAATCGGTAACATTTTTTACACATATCGTGTGACTGCCGGTGTTCTAGGTTCCCAGATGCACATCGCCTGCCGCGGGCACGGCATCCTTCACCGCTGGCTTGTCTTTCTGGCCAAGCTGCTCCAGTAAAACCGGTACCTCAGCGGCAAGTTCGCGCGCCAGATAGCCCAGCGTCCCCAGACGCTCTGCGAGCCGGTCGCCGGCGCGTGCGTGCAGCGCCACGCCCCAGCAGGCCGCCTGCGCTTCGGTCGCGCCGCGCGCCAGCAGGCCGCCGATGATGCCGGCCAGGACGTCGCCCGAGCCGGAACTGGCCAACCCGATATTCCCGGCGCCTTCGTGTTGCCACAGCGAGCCGTCCGGCGCGGCGATCACGGTGCGTGCTCCCTTGAGTGCGATGACGGCGTTCCAGTCGCGCGCCGCCGCCAGGGCCGGCGCATCGGGCAGGCCCACGATGCAATCCTTGTCGATGCCCGTCAGGTGCGCCATTTCGCCGCAGTGCGGCGTCATGATCACGGGGCGCTCGAAGCGCATCGGCTTGCCTTCGGGCCAGTGCTCTGGCGGATAGAGCAGGACGTCCATCGCACAGGCGTCGAGCACCAGCCCGACGTCCGCTTCAACCAGGCGCGGCAGCAGTGCATGCACCAAGCGCGCCGTGCTTGCTTCGTCGCGCATGCCGGGACCAACCAGCACCGCATTCACGCGATCGGCCAGCGGATCGAGGCTGGCCACCGCGTCGAGGCTGAAGCCATCGGTATCGTGCTCGGTCAGGCCTATCACGCGCGCCTCGGGCATGGCCAGTGCGACCAGCTGGGCAACACTGGCGCCGGTCGCGATCGTGAGCTTGCCGGCCCCCGCGCGCAGCGCCGCCGTCGCTGCCAGGATGATGGCGCCCGGCATTTCGCGCGAGCCGCCGATGATCAGGATGTGGCCGCGCATTTCCTTGTCGCCGCCGGTGCCCGGCTGCGGCAGCGGCCAGGCAGCCAGCATGGCAGCGTCGACATCGTGTACCTGGTTCTTGTCCATGGCGGGTACCCTTACGCGTTGGGGGCCGATGCGACGTCCTTGGCCACGGTGACCGGTGTGCCGGTTTCCTCCAGCGGCGCGACGAAATTGACCAGGCGCAGCGCCAGATCGCCGCGCTTGCCGGCCTCGGGATCGAATTCGTACGATGTGACGGAGCAGTTCGGGACATCGCCATTGCGGTCGAATTCGAGGATCTGCGCCTCGGTGAGGTGCTCGAACAGGTAACGGAAGCAATTGACCGTGACTTGGTGCGCAACGATCAGCACGCGCTCGCCGGCAAATTCCCGTTCGATCGTATCCATGACACTGCGCAGGCGCAGGATGACGTCGCACCAGCTTTCGCCGCCGGGCGGGCGGAAATAGAATTTGCCGACGTGGTGGCGCTGCTCGTACAGGTCGGGGAAATCGTGCGCGATGCCGTGCGTCGTCAGGCGGTCAAGGACGCCAAATTCCTTTTCGCGCAGACGCTCGTCTTCGCGCACGCACAGGCCGTCGCGGTCGAGGTGGCGCATCACGAGGTTGGCCGTTTCGGCGGCGCGCACGTACGGCGAATGCAGCACGACGGTCGGGCGCTGCGCTGCGGGGAGCGATGCGAACCAGGCGCCGAGGGCGTCGGACTGGTGCTCGCCAAGGTCGGACAGTGGCACGTCGACGTCGCGCTCGGCGATGTCGATGCGGTGTCCTGCTGCTGCTTCAGCCAGATCGCGGGCGACGTTGCCGGCGCTTTGTCCGTGCCGCACGACCCAAATTTCCTGTGGCCATTTTTGTTCCATGAAGTCCGCCAAAAAGTTATCTTGGCGTCATCATAGAAGGTTTCATGACGGCTTCAGCGCACGATTGTTCCGTGCACGGAAACCGCCCTGCGGCGTCAGACGGCCCGAGCCTCGCTGTCCAGGTTGATGTCGGCATCGTCGTCAAACACGCGCATGTCGGTCTGTCCCATGACGCGGCTGGTCACGGTGCCGGCAGCGATCGAGCCGCTGACATTCAGCGCCGTGCGGCCCATGTCGATCAGCGGTTCGACCGAGATCAACAGGCCCGCGAGCGCCACCGGCAAGTCCATCGCCGACAGCACGATCAGCGCGGCGAAGGTGGCGCCGCCGCCAACGCCGGCTACGCCGATCGAGCCGAACGCGATGATGGCCAGCAGCGGCAGCAGGAACGCGGCCGTGAACGGATCGACGCCGACCGTCGGCGCGATCATCACCGCCAGCATGGCCGGGTAGATGCCGGCGCAGCCGTTCTGGCCGATCGTGGCGCCGAACGAGGCGGCGAAATTGGCCGTGCCTTCCGGCGTGCCCAGGCGCGCGGTCTGCGTGGCCACGCTCATCGGGATCGAGCCGGCACTGGTGCGCGACGTGAACGCGAACACGAGAACAGGGAAGATCTTCTTCACGTAGCGCCATGGCTTCAGGCCGCTGGCTGCGACCATCGCCAGGTGGACGCAGAACATCAGCGCCAGCGCGGCATACGAGGCGACCACGAAGTTGAGCAGGCCAAGAATGTCTTGCCAGCTCGAGCTCGAGACGACTTTGGCCATCAGCGCGAACACGCCGTACGGGGTCAGGCGCAGCACCAGCGTGACCATGCGCATCACGATCACGTGCGCCACGTGCACGAAGCTGCTGAACGACGTGAAGACTTCCGGCTTCTTGCCGGCGATGCCGGTGGCCGAGACGCCGATGAAGATCGCGAATACCACCACCGCGATGGTCGAGGTCTTGCGCGCGCCGGTCATGTCGAGGAACGGGTTGGCCGGGATGAAGGACAGCAGCAGTGACGGCAGCGACAGCTCCTTGGCCGCGGCCAGGTTGCCCTGCATGTATTCGCCGCGCGCGACTTCGGCGGCGGTGGAAGTCAGGCCAACCGCCGTCAGGCCGAACAGCTTGGCCATCAGGATGCCGATCGAGGCCGCCACGATGGTCGTGATGAGCAGGATGCCGATCGTGAGCGTGCTGATCTTGCCGAGCGACGAGGCGTCGCGCAGCTTCAGGATCGCCTGGATGATCGAGACCATGATCAATGGAATGATGATCATCTGCAGCAGCTGGACATAGCCGCTGCCGATCACATTCAGCCATTCATTGGTAGCCTTGATCTCGGGTTCACCCACGCCGTACATCACCTGCAGCGCGGCGCCGAGCACGACGCCAAGGCCAAGGCCGGCGAACACGCGTTTGGTGAATGACACGTGGTTGGCCTGCAACCGGTACAGGAAAACGCAGACGGCCAGGGCAATGGCCAGGTTGAGCAGGACGGGAAGTGTCATGGGGGCTTCGATGGGACGGCGTGGACAATCATGTCATTTTATCGACAAAGTTGCCTGTTCACAGTGCGCTTGTCATTTTTGCCAAGGCGCAGCCTGGACTGGGGACTATCAGGTTGTTGCGGACCAGCGACGCCCAGCCCGTCTTGTATAGGGAACCCGTCAATCTCGCGTTCAATACTTCCCATGGGTAAGGATAAGTTTCTATAATCCAATAAAGCATCTTCTTATTCCTCCTCACGTCAGCCCAGCGAACATGTTCAAACATCTCAGCATCAAGTCGCGCCTCATTTTCGTCATCGCGTTCCTCGCGGTCGAACTCATCGCCGGCGCCGTCATCGGCATCTACAACCTCGGTACGGCCAACGCTGAGCTCAAGCAGATGTACGATCGCCGCCTGGTCGGATTGAGCCAGGCCGGCGAAGTCACCCAGCTGATCACGGCAAACCAGTTGGCCGTCGCCAAGGCAATCAACCTGGAAGATGCCGGCCAGCGCCGCGCCGCCATGGACACCGTTGCTGCAACGAGCGCCACCATCACCAAGCTGTGGGGTGAGTTCACGCAGATCCCGATGAGCGAGAAGGAGCGGGCGCTGGTCGGTCAGATCGCCACGGCGCGCAAGGCCTTCCTCGACGGCGGCCTGTTGCCGGCAGTGGCCGCGATTCGCGCCAATGACAATGCACAGGCAATCCAGCTGCTGAACGGGCCGATGACGCAGTTGTACGCATCGCTCAATGCGCTGGGTATCCAGCTGATCAACGAGCAGCAGGCCGCGGCACTGGCCGAATACCAGGCCTCGCAGGCGACTTTTGAGCTGGTGCGCGCGGTGTGCCTGGCCGGCCTGGCCTTCGGCCTCATCATGGCCGCGCTGGTTGGCTACCTGCTGGTGCGTGCGATCGTGCGTCCGATCGAGCAGGCCGTGAAGATTGCCGGCGCCGTCGCCCAGGGCGACCTGACCCAGACCATCGAGGTCACGTCGACCGACGAAACCGGCCGCCTGCTGCAGGCACTCAAGGACATGAACGATTCACTGGTGCGCATTGTCGGCCAGGTCCGCACCGGCACTGACAATATCGCCACCGCTTCCAGCGAAATTGCGGCCGGTAACCTGGATTTGTCGTCGCGCACCGAGCAGCAGGCCGGCTCGCTGGAAGAAACCGCCTCGTCGATGGAAGAACTGACATCGACCGTCAAGCAGAACGCCGACAATGCGCGCCAGGCCAATGCACTGGCCACGTCGGCATCCGAAGTGGCGGGCAAGGGCGGCGCCGTGGTGGCCGAGGTGGTGCAGACGATGGGCGCGATCAATACGTCGGCCACGCGCATCGTCGACATCATCGCCGTGATCGACGGCATCGCGTTCCAGACCAATATCCTGGCCCTGAACGCAGCCGTCGAGGCAGCGCGCGCCGGCGAGCAGGGCCGCGGCTTTGCCGTCGTGGCGGGCGAGGTGCGCAGCCTGGCGCAGCGCAGCGCGGCGGCGGCCAAGGAAATCAAGGTGCTGATTGACGATTCGGTCGAGAAGGTGCACCACGGCTCGGAACTGGTGGACCGCGCCGGCACGACGATGGCCGAGATCGTGCAAAGCGTGAACCGCGTGACCGACATCATGTCCGAGATCACCGCGGCCAGCCAGGAGCAGACAGCCGGCATCGAGCAGATCAACGGCGCTATCGCGCAGATGGATCAGGTGACGACGCAGAATGCGGCGCTGGTCGAACAGGCGTCGGCGGCGGCGACATCGTTGCAGGAAGAAGCGGCCAAGCTGGCGCAGACCGTGGGCGAGTTCAAGCTCACGACGTCGCCGGGTGTGCGCGCAGTCGTGGCCAAGCCGCGCGTGGTTGCCAGTGCGCCGAAGATGGTGGGCAATGCAGTGGCCAAAGCGACGCCGCCTGTGGTGGCCAAACCTGCGCTGAAACCGGTAGCGAAAGCGCCGGTAAAACCGGTCGTGACAACAGCCCGCGCCGATGCCGCGCCAGCCGCGAAGCCGGCGAAGCCGGTGAAGCCAGCGAAGGCAGAGGCCGCCAACGCCAGCACCGGCGACGGCTGGGAAGAATTCTGACGCAGTCCGGGATTGGCGGCCCGGCCGCCAATCCTACCGCACGGTGCGCAACGTGCGCAGCCCCGCCGCCAGCAGCAACAAGGCCAGCACGGCCAGCGCCAGCAACTGCCCGAGCGCCAGCGTCCCCTTCATCGCGCTCCCGTCATACACGGGCAGCTTTGCCGCATCGCCTGGTGTGAACGGCCGCTCGTCGAACAGGTACGGATAGAAGAACTGCCGCAGCTGCGTGTGATACGCCCCGATGCGGTCGTGGTAGGCCAGTTGCGAGGCCAGGTCGGTGTCGGCCAGCCGGTGCAGCAGCACCTGCACGTTCACCGACGCCAATAGCAGCCCGGCGCGCGCGGTCCAGTCTTCGCGCGCCATCATGCTGGCGCGGTACTGCGCCACGCTGGGCGCCACGACATCGTCGCCCGCCTGGTGCATCGCGTAATACCATTTCCAGTGGAAGCGCCCGGTGACCGGCGCCGTGTCCTTCCATTCGGGATGCGTGCGGAAGAATTTCTCGAACGTCTCGGGCTTGGGCACGTCCCACGCCGAATGCACGGCCTGGCGCTGCGCCAACGCCAGCTCGACCCCTTTCGACACCGGCGACAGGCGCGCGATGCCCGCATCGGCCAGCGTCGGCAGGATCATCGTCAGTCCCACCAGGCTTGCCAGCAGGATCGCGGCGCTGCCGGCCGACGTGCGCGCACGCGCCGCCACCCAGGCCGCCAGGCCGAACCAGAACGCCAGGTACAGCGTCGCTACCAGCGCAATCTGGGCGAAGCCCGTCACGCCGGCGCCGGCGATGACGGCGCCCACCGCGAGCGGCAGCAGCGCAGCGAGCCACAGCAACCCGTAGCGTAAGCCGACGCGCCGGCGCCAGGTGTCGGCCGCGCCTTTCGGCAGCGATGCCAGCAGGCGCAGGCGGCCGGCTTCGCGTTCACTCGACACCAAGTCATGCATCAGCGCGATGACGAACAGCGGCGTCAGGTACACCAGCACGAACGCGAAATCGAAGCGCCCTGGCATGGCCAGCTCGGGATTGATCGACTCCGATTCGTACAGCTGCGCGTGCAGCCCGAGGATGCGCACGCGCAGCGCCGACGGCTGCAGATCGCGCCCGCCGATGGCGGCAAACGCCAGCGGCGACGGCGGATTGACGGTCAGGTGTGGCAGGTAGTAGCCGACCGCACCGGCTTCGACACTGCCGGTTTTGCTGACAGCGCGTAACTGCGTGGCCAGGATGGCCGCGTGGTCGTGGGCATGGCTCGCGGCGATGCGTTCGAGCGTGGCGCGCTGCTGGTTCACGGCGTGCAGGCCGGTCCAGACCGACAGCGCGGACAGCAGCGCCAGTAGCACGACAGCGCCGACGGCCAGGCGCGAGTGCGCAATCTGGCGCAGTTCCATCAACAGTGTTTTCATGCCGGCTTCCTTTCGAGGCGTTTGGCGACCCAGCCGCCGATGGCGCATAACGCCAGCAGCCAGCCGCCCAGCAGGGCGAACGCGGGCCAGGCGTGGCGCGCGGCGACGTCGCCGAATGGGGCAGGGGCGTAGCCAAAGCGCGGCGTGTCTTCCCAGTGGTGCTTGTCGATGCGCTCGTCGCCGGCGCCTGTGGGCGTGACGACGTTGACGTGCAGGCCGTTGAGCCGCTGGACGAAGGCATAGCGGTAGCGTTCACCTTCGAGCAGGAAGCGCGCGTGGCTGTCGAGGTTGGTGCCGGACAGCGCGGTCGACATGCGGCGCAGCGCGATCAGCGGACTGGCCACGCTGGCCGAATGGACGATCGCGCTTTCTTCGGTCTGGCGCGCATGGTCGGCGCGCATGAATTCATCGAACAGGGCGCTGGTCATGCGCTCGCCCTCGGCCATCAACAGGCCACTGTAGTTGACCGGCAGGTCTTCCACGCGGGCCACGCCGTAGTGCGCCAGCGTGCGCGCCCGGAATGCCTTGAAGTACGGGTCGTCTGGATTGTGGCTGTCGCCGATCGCGGCCAGGCGCTCATGGATCGCGACCTCGGTTTCGATACGACTCGGGCGGGCCACGTCGCCAGCCGCGATATCGGGCATCACGCGCGGCAGCAGAATCGCCGTGACGATCCAGCCGGCCACCAGCGCCAGCAGCGCGTCACGCGCACGGGGCAGCGAGGCCGAGACCAGCACGGCGGCCACGACCCATACCAGCAGGTACAGTGCATACCCGGCCAGCAGCGCGATCGCCTCGTAGGCGGCGGCGGGGTGCACGACGGCGATCGCCACCAGCGCGATGAACGCCGGTGCGCCCAGCAGCAGCGCCACACCCGCATGGGCCGCGAGCTTGCCAAGCAACAGCGTCGCGCCGCGCACGCCCTGCACGATCTGCAGCCGCAACTGGCCGCGCTCGCGTTCGCGCGCGACGCTGCCGAAGGCGAGAAACACGATCAGCAGCGGCGTGAGCACCTGCAGCACGAAGGCCGGCGTCAGCTGGCCAAAGCGCAGCAGCACCGACGACTGGGCGGCGTCGCTGAAGTTGGCGCTGTTCTGACGGTGGCCTTCCAAAAACAGCGTACTGCCGGTGAACGGATCGACGCCGAAATCGAAGAAGGCGAGGGGGCTCAGTGGCCGGAACACATAGTGCCCGTAATGGACGACACGGTGCGGGTGGCGGTCCGGCTGGTTGGCCCACTGGGCGTCGACCGTGCTCTGGAAGCGCGCCCGTTCGGCATTGACGGCGCCCACGCGCTCATGGCTGACGACGATGGCCACGAGCGTCAGCGCCAGCATCAGGATGCCAGCGGCGACGGCCACCTGGTTGCGCAGCATGGCGCGCCACTCGCCCACGGCAACCGCGGGCAGTGCTCGGGAAACGCTCATGCGGCCTCCGGTCTGGCGGCAGCGTTAGTCGCACCGGCGTAGCGCCGGTACAGGTCGCGCACGTCATAGTGTTCGGCGCCGCTGGCGGCCACTTCATGGCTGATGTGACCGCGCTCCAGAAAGCCGATGCGGTCGGCCACTTCGGCCGCGCCCAGCAGATCGTGCGTGACCATGAAGATGGCGCTGCCCCGTGCGCGCAGGTCTTGCAGCAGCGTGTTGAATTCGCTGGTGGCTTGCGGATCCAGGCCCGTGGTGGGCTCATCAAGTAGTAGCAGCGGCACCTGGCGCGCCACGGCCAGCGCGATCGCGACCTTCTGGCGCATGCCTTTCGAGTAGCCGCCCAGGCGACGCGTCCATGCGGCGGGATCGAGTCGCACCGCGCGCAAGGCATCGTCGATGGTAGCGTCCATCGCTGCACCGGTCCGATCGCTGCCGGCCAGGCGCAGGAAGTAGTCGATGTTTTCGCGGGCGCTCAGGTGTTCGTAGAGGGCGACGTTTTCCGGCACGTAGGCAAGCTGGCCGCGCGCGGCGAGCGGGTCGGCGGCGACGTCGATGCCGCACACGCGCACGCTGCCGGTTTGCGGTGCGAGAAAGCCAAGGAAGGCATTGAGCGTCGTCGATTTGCCGGCGCCATTGCCGCCCAGCAGGGCATAGATCTCGCCGCGCGCAACGCGCAGGTTCAGGTCGCGCAGCACGGTCGTGGCGCCGTAGGCGACGGTCACGCCGGTCGCTTCCATGGCAGGAGTGGTCATGGTCATCGTGTTCTTTCAAAGTAAACAAGGGATGCCGGCGCACGCACGCAGCGTGCATGCTCGATGCAGACGCACGAACAGGTGCGGCGCCGGCAACCGGGCTGAAGATGACTCGCGCCGCTACGCCGTCACGTCACGTTAGTGACCGCGTCGGCGCGAGGACGAATCAGTGGACGGACTGGTGGCGTGGTGGCGCCTGGGGGGAAGGGATCAGGTACTGGCGCCGATAGAACGGCGCGGGGCGCGGCAGGCGCGCGAGGAGGTAGGCGACCGCCAGGAAGACGGCGAGCAGTTGTGGCGATACGGCCGGTAGATCCGCCGTGGCATGGGCAGCAACCTGACAGCTGACGCAGTCGGATAGTTGCTCGGCCAGGTCATGCTCGTGGTACGAGTTGCCGATGAGTTGCAGTGCCAGGATCAGCGCGCACGCACACATGAGCAGCCGACGCAGGGCCGTGCTGGTGTGGGTGATGCGTAACGTGTGCAACAGCGACATGCAATCCTGGTTGGACGGGTGACGGGGCAGTATAGCCCGGCCATGATGGCGCGGGCAAGGCATCAGGATGGCCGGCTTACTCGAACGCCACCAGCAGCGTGGCCAGGCTGATGCAGACGACGGCAACCACGCCGATGCGCTGGCGCAGGCGGCGACTGCTTGCGACAATGTCTTTCGCGATATGACGGCGTGGCTTTTTTGGATTGCTGCGGTCGACGGCAGTCGCCGTATGGATCGGCGTGCGGTGACGCTGTACTTGTTCGGTGTGCATAGATGGCTCCAGTTGCAGGCCCCGGCGGTGCACGATCTTTACTGTGCTTCTGCTTGTGTTTGAGGCAATAAACGATCCTAGCATGCACGCATTCACTTGTGGAAGGCCGCGTTGTCAACCGTGCGCACGTACGGACAGCCAGCGCACCCGGCCAGCAACGCCGTCCAAAAAGAGGCACTGCGCAATCGTAGTGCGCTGGGCGCGCCATGCTGCGGTGCACCGCAGCGGTCGCCGTGCTCGCGCTCACTCTGGAGTAGCCACTGGCACGAAGCTTGCGTAATGGTTAATGCGCAACGGAGCGCACGAGGTGCATGCCAACGCTGGCCCGCCTCCCCGGACAACGACGTCTACCAACGCATGAACACGTTCATGTGGGGTAGCCGTTTTTTTTTGCCTGATCACTTTTTGGGATTTGCAATGGAAAATCAACAGCGTCAAGCGCAGGGCAATTCGTCCACCGGCACGAACGTCGATGGAACACGCCGGAACATCATCCATGGTGCTTCTCTGGCAGCGGCCGGCGGCCTGCTGGGGCTGACCGGGGGCGGGGCATGGGCAGCGGGGTCGGACAAGCCCGAAAAGACCGAGATCAGGATCGGCTTCATTCCATTGACCGATTGCGCATCGGTCGTGATGGCATCGGTGCTGGGCTTCGACAAGAAATACGGCGTCAAGTTCGTGCTGAGCAAAGAGGCCTCATGGGCCGGCGTGCGCGACAAGCTCGCCAACGGCGACCTGGACGCCGCCCACGTGCTGTACGGCCTGCTGTACGGCGTGCAGATGGGCATTGGCGGCCAGAAGAAGGACATGGCCGTGCTGATGGGCTTGAACAACAACGGCCAGGCCATCACGCTGTCGAAGCAACTGGCCACCAAGGGCGCGGTCGACGGCGCCTCGCTCGCCAAACTGATGCGCACCGAAAAGCGCGACTACACGTTCGCTCAAACCTTCCCGACCGGCACCCACGCGATGTGGCTGTATTACTGGCTCGCCGCCAACGGCATCAATCCGATGAAGGATGCCAAGGTCATCACCGTGCCGCCGCCGCAGATGGTGGCCAATATGCGCATCGGGAACATGGACGGCTTCTGCGTGGGCGAGCCGTGGGGCCACCGCGCCATCATGGATGGCATCGGCATCACGGCCACGACGACCCAGGACATCTGGCGCGACCACCCCGAGAAAGTGCTCGGCTCCACGCTGGCGTTTGCGAAAGCCAATCCGAATACGTGCCGCGCGATGATGGCCGCCATTCTGGAGGCAGGCAAGTGGATCGATGCGTCGCTGGCCAACAAGAACAAGATGGCCGAAGTGATCGCCGCCAAGTCGTACGTCAACACCAGCAAGGATGCGATCGACCAGCGCATCATGGGCCGCTACCAGAACGGCATGGGCAAGACCTGGGACGACGCGAACCACATGAAGTTCTACAACGACGGCCTGGTCAACTTCCCGTACCTCTCGGATGGCATGTGGTTTATGACGCAGCACCGCCGCTGGGGCCTGCTCAAGACCGATCCGGATTACCTGGCGGTGGCCACGGCGGTCAACCAGGTCCAGCTGTACAAGGACGCGGCGACGATGACGAAGACGCCGGTCCCGGCGGGCTTGCTGCGCACATCGAAGCTGATGGACGGCACCGTGTGGGATGGCAAGAACCCACAGGCGTATGCCGCGTCGTTCAAGGTCAAGGCTTGATCATTCACCCGTACTGCGAGGAGCCGTCATGAATGCCCTGTTGAAATCCGTTCCCAACGAACCGGCGCCAGTGCCGGTGGCCGTCAGCGGCCCGGCGCGTACCGCGACGCCGCGCAAGCCGGCCGCCGCCATCGCTGCGCGCCGCGCGCAGCCGTTTGCCACGGCGGTCCGGCGCGTGGCGCCGCCGCTGACCGGCATCGCGCTCGTGCTGCTAGTCTGGCAAGTGATCGCCGCGCAGAACGAGGCGTTTCCATCGCCACTGGTCACGTGGCAGGCAGCGCTCGAACTGTTTGCCGACCCGTTCTACCGCAACAGCCCCAACGACCAGGGCATCGGCTGGAATGTGCTGGCGTCGCTGCAGCGCGTGGCGATCGGCTTCGGCCTGGCCGCACTGATCGGGATTCCGCTGGGCTTCGTGATCGGGCGCGTGCAGTTCGTCAGCCGCATGTTCGGCCCGATCATCAGCCTGCTCAAGCCGGTCTCGCCGCTGGCCTGGCTGCCGATTGGCCTCTTGGTCTTCAAGTCGGCCGACCCGGCGGCGATCTGGTCGATCTTCATCTGCTCGATCTGGCCGATGATCATCAACACGGCCGTGGGCGTGCAGCGCGTGCCACAGGACTACATGAACGTGGCGCGCGTGCTGAACCTGTCGGAATGGAAGATCCTCACCAAGATCCTGCTGCCATCGGCGCTGCCGTACATCCTGACTGGCGTACGCCTGGCGATCGGCACCGCATGGCTCGTCATCGTCGCAGCCGAAATGCTGACCGGCGGCGTGGGCATCGGCTTCTGGGTATGGGACGAGTGGAACAACCTGAACGTGGCCCACATCATCATCGCGATTGCCATCATCGGCGTGGTCGGCCTGCTGCTCGAACTGGCGCTGGTGTCGCTGGCGCGCGCACTGACTCACGAACAAGTGGCTAACTGAAAGGGTTTCGATCATGGACGAACTGCAAAAGAAATTCATCGACATCACCGGCGTCGAGATGGCGTTTCACACGAAGAAGGGCGTGTTCCCGGCGTTGCAGGGGATCGACCTGACGGTCAGCAAGGGCGAATTCATCACGCTGATCGGCCACTCGGGGTGCGGCAAGTCGACGCTGCTGAACCTGATCGCCGGGCTGCTCAAGCCGACTGCAGGCCTGCTGATCTGCGCGGGCCGCGAGATTGGCGGCCCGTCACCGGAGCGCGCCGTCGTGTTCCAGAATCACTCGTTATTGCCGTGGCTGACGTGCTACGAGAACATCCACCTGGGTGTCGAGCGGGTGTTTGGCGGGGTGGAAACCCGCGCGCAGTTGCGCGAGCGGACGATGGATGCGCTGGCGCTGGTGGGTTTGACGAGCGCCGAAACCAAGCGGCCGCATGAAATCTCGGGCGGCATGAAGCAGCGCGTCGGCATCGCGCGGGCGCTGGCGATGCAGCCGAAGGTTCTATTGATGGACGAGCCGTTCGGCGCACTCGACGCGCTCACGCGGGCGCACTTGCAGGATGAGCTTCTCAAGATCGTGGCGGCCACGAAATCCACGGTGGTGATGGTGACGCACGATGTGGACGAGGCAGTGCTGCTGTCCGACCGGATCGTCATGCTGACCAATGGGCCGGCGGCCACGATCGGCGAGATCGTCGCCGTGGAACTCGAGCGGCCCCGCGACCGGGTGGCGCTGGCACAGGATGCGCGCTACACCGAGCATCGCCGGCAGGTGCTGGAGTTCTTGTACCGTAAGCAGGCGCATCCGGCGGTGGCTGCCTGATCGGTGGCGGGTGTTGGACTGAAGAAAAGCTGATAGATGATCGAAAGGCGAATACACTGTAGAGCTTGTGGTATCGCGAAATTCTGGTCGGATGTTAGAACGCTGACCAGTGAGACCGTAGGGTGGACGGGTTTCCCGTCCACGCGTTCAACGATTTCTGATTCGCCACGAATCGAATGAAGGTGAACGCGTGGACGGCATAGCCGTCCACCCTACGTGCTGTTTGCAGTAGTCATCCTGGTATGTCCACTTCTTGAAAGAGCACACAATGTCGAACTCCATCAAACCAGGGCCGAAGCCCAAGCGGGAGGACGGGCATGATGATCAGCGCCGTCACGTCAATCCGCCGAACAAACCAAAACATCCATCGCTGCCCGTTCACAAACCAGTGAAGAAGTAGCGCAACGCCAGAGCCGATTTCCTGGCTATGCCGGATCAATCCGGGATCAGGTCGCTTTTTTCTTCTGCACCTGACGCTGCTGCTGCTTGCGCTGCGTCTGGTTGCGGTTCTGCTTGCCTTCGTGGAGCGCGGTGGCGTCCAGCTTGGCTTGCTCGGCGGTGCGCAGCTCTTCCTTGTCGTCGTGCGCGACGAAGTAATCGTTGGCTTGCGCGTCGACCACCAGCTTGATCGCCGCTTCGTCGGTGAGGTCATACATCTCCGTGAGGAGCGTGGTCACCTCGTCGAGAAAATCTTCATAAGTCATGGTGCGATCATCCTAATGTGAGCGGAACACAAAAAAGCCAACCCGAAGGTTGGCTTTTTGCTGAATCTTTGGTAGGCCGTGCGGGATTCGAACCTGCGACCAACGGATTAAAAGTCCGCTGCTCTACCAGCTGAGCTAACGACCCGAAGAAGCAAGATTATAGGGGGCGACACGGGCGCTGTCAAATGCTGCGCCCGGTGTGTGGTGCCCCTTTGCCGTTACTTCAGCGACGCCAGGCGATCGCGTGCGGTCTGCGCGGCGCTCGAATCGGGGTACTTCGCCACCAGCGTCTGGAGCGACTTCTTCGCGTTCTTGTTGTCCTTGAGCAGGGTGTAGCTGCTGGCGATATTGAGCATCGCGTCCGGCACCTTCGGGCTCGTGGCGTAGGTGGTCGTGACGACCTGCTGCGCTGCGATGGCCTTCTTGTAGTCGCCCAGTGCGTAGAACGTGTTGCCGAGCCAATACTGCGCATTCGAGGCGTACGGCGACTGCGGATACTGGCGGACGAATTCCTGCAGCGCGACCGAGGCGCCCTTGTAGTCGCCCGACTGGAACATGGCGGTGGCGGCTTCGTACGCGGTCTTTTCAGTTGGCAGCACTTCGGCAGTCTGCCCGTCGATGACTTCGGCGCGCGGTTCGACTTTTTTCAGGCGCGCATCGAGGTCGGCGTACAGTTGCTTCTGGCTGTTCTGGGCTTTGGCGACTTCATTGGCCAGCACTTCGATCTGGCCACGCAGCCGGGCGATTTCCTGCATCGTCTGCTCGTGCTGGTTGAGCATCTCGATCTGCACCGTCTTGTCCGATTTGCTGTCGATGCGTGCGGTCAGGTCGCGCGTGATGTTGTCGACCTTGGTGCGCAGGTCCAGGATGGCCTTGCGCGCTTCTTCGTCGTCGAACGGGCCGGCGACGGCGTGCAGCGGCATCGACAGGGCCAGCACGAGGCATGCGAGGCGGGACTTGGACAGTTTGAGCATAAGCGTTGTGTTCTTTCTACTAAGCCGGTGACTTCGGCGGTTGCTGAGATAAAACAAGGGGCGGGTAGCAGTCTGCACTGCGTCCCGCCCCCTGTCAATCGAACCTGTCCGGCTTGTTCAGCCGAATCGATTATTGATAGACGATGTCTGCGCGGCGGTTTTCAGCCCACGATTCTTCGTTGCTGCCGGTGGCTTTTGGCTTTTCTTCGCCCAGCGACACGGCTTCGATCTGGCCTTCCGACACGCCCAGCGATGCCATCGAACGACGGACGGCTTCAGCACGCTTCTGGCCCAGGGCCAGGTTGTACTCGGTGCCGCCGCGTTCATCGGTATTGCCCTGGATCAGGACTTTACGCGACGTGTTCTTGGTCAGGAAAGCCGAGTGGTTCTGGACCACTGGCTGGCCGTCAGCGCGCACGACGAAGCTGTCGTAGTCGAAGTAGATGCTGCGCTTGGCCAGAACGCCTTGTGGGTCGTTCAGCGGATCGACGCTGCCGGTCTGGACCGGGTTGATGTCACGTGGATCGGCAGCAGCTGGCGCTGCCGGCGTTGGCGATTTCTCGACGACCGGGGTTTCGTTCAGCTTGGTTGGCGACGAGCAAGCGGCCAGCAGGGCTGCGGTGGAAACGATGAAAGCTACACTCTTGAAGTTGCGCATGGATTTTCTCCTGTTATGTTGAGGTTTTACTTCTTACTTCATGAAGGGACCCCAGCTGGGCTCCCGAATGTTTCCCGCTTTGGTCGTCAAGCGTTGCTTGACTCGTCCATCCACAGACACCACGGCCAGCGAGGTGCGACCGCCACCCTTGGTTGCATACATGATGTACTTGCCGTTAGGCGAAAAACTCGGTTCGGTGGCCCCATCGGCCAGGCGCAGTTCCTGGCCGCTGGCCAGATCCATCGCATATAAGGAGTAAGCGCCGCCGCGCTGCGAAATCCAGGCCAGCGTCTTGCCGTCGGACGACACGCGTGGGCTGATGTTGTAGCTGCCATTGAACGTCACGCGGGTGGCGTTGCCGCCGGCTGCGCTCATCTTGTAAATTTGCGGGCCACCGCTGCGGTCGCTCGTGAAATAGATGGTCCGGCCATCGGCCGAGAACTGCGGCTCGGTGTCGATCGCCGGGTTGTTGGTCAGGCGCTTGTGGCCGGTGCCGCCTGAATTGACCGAGTAGATCTCGGTGTTGCCGTCCTTCGACAGGGCCACGGCCAGCGTCGAGCCGTCCGGCGACCACGACGGCGCCGAGTTGTTGCCCTTCTGGTTCGAGATCACGTTGCGGCGACCCGTCATCAGGTCTTGCAGATACACGACCGGCTTGCGGTCTTCCATCGAGACGTAGGCGACTTTCGAGCCGTCCGGCGACCAGGATGGCGAAATGATCGGCTCCTTGCCCTGGGTGGCGATGACTTCGTTCTCGCCATCGGCGTCCGACACGGCCAGGATATAGCGCTTGGCGCCGCTGTCGGCCTTCACGTAGGCGATGCGGGTCGAGAAGATGCCGCGCACGCCGGTCAGCTTTTCATAGACATCATCGGCAATGCGGTGCGCCTGCAGGCGCGTGTAGCGGGGCTGCACTTCGCCGCCCATCTGCGAGATTTCGCCGCCCTTGACGGTGTCCATCAGCTTGTAGCGGATGGCGAACCGGCCGTCGGGTTGCTTGGAGACGCTGCCAACCACGAGCGCGTCGGCGCCGCTGGCCTTGAAGGCGGCCAGGTTGATGCTGCCGGCGTCACGGTCGCTGATGACCTGGCCGGCGTCGATGACCTTGAACACACCACTGCGCTCGAGGTCGGCGCGGATAACGGCCGAGACTTTATCGGGTGCGACGGATTCGTCAGCGAAGGCCGCGATGGCGACCGGAATCTGGTTGCTGCCGACACCGGCGATTTCGATTTGCAGCTGCGCATTGGCTGCCGATCCCATCGCAAGGGAAGCGCTAAACAGCAGGAAATGGATTTTTTTCATAGTTTCTCTTGTAAAACTGGTTCGAACCGAATCAATCGTAATCGCGCATCGAGAAGTTCACGTCAAGCGTACGCTCCACGGTCCCGTCCTTCTTTTTGGGCAGTGGCGATGCTTTCTTGATACCATTTTCCACTGCCCTGTCAAATTCTGGCACACCGCTGCTTTTCACCAACCTGACCGACATGATTTCACCGGTTGGCAACTGCTCGACGCGGAACGTGGCGCGTGGATTTCCCGATACATCGGTGTTGCCCGGATACGCCGTGCTGCTCTTGATGGCCGCCGTGATCGCGGCGATATAACCGCCGTCCGATTTCGGCCCCGTCGACTTGGCAGCACTGCCGCCGCTGCCCATGGCGCCGGCCATGCGCTTGAGTTCATCGGCACGCAGCTTCGCGAGCTTGGCGTCTTCGGCAGCGGCTGCCTTGGCTTTCGCGGCATCCGCTTTCTTCTTCTCGGCAGCCGCTGCGACCTGGTCGGCTTTCTTTTTCTCGTCCGCTTCTTTTTTCTTTTCCGCCGCGGCCAGCGCTGCCGCTTTTTTATCCGCTTCCTTTTCGGCTTCTTTCTTCTTCTCGTCCGCTTCCTTCTTGGCAAGCAGTTCTTTTTCTTTCTCTTTCTGCTTGCGCTCGGCCTCGTCCTTCTTCTTTTGCTCGGCGAGCTTTTCTTCACGCTCGCGTTTTTCCGCGTCACGCTTCTCGGCCAGCGCTTTCTTCTTCGCTTCCTCGGCCTTGCGTTCCTTTTCGCGCTGCAGGGCGATGTCCGGCGCCGGCTTCGGTGCCGGCTCTTCGACCACCGGTGGCGGTGGCGGCGGCGGTGGCGTGCGCACGGGTTCCGGCGTCGGCTCGGGTGCTGGCTCCGGCTCAGGGGTTGGCTCAGGCTCGGGGGCAGGTTCTGGCGGCAGCTCGGGCGCGGCGGCAGTCTGCACCGACATATCCCACACTTCGGCCTCGACGGTGATCGGCGTCTTGGCCGTCCAGCTCACGCCGATCCACAGAAACGCCAGCAACGCGGCGTGCACGGCCACTGCCAGCAGGAACGATGGCAGGCGGCTCGGTTCGGGCGGCACGTGGTACGGCACGCCGGCGTTGTCTGGCTTTATTTCGGGCATATTCTAGGCATCAATGCATCGACATCACTGGGTGGCCAGGCCAACCCGGTTGATACCCATCTTCTTGGCTTCCGAGATCAGTTGGATGACGTCGTCGTACTTGCTCTCGCGGTCGCCCGCGATCAGCACCGGATAGTCGGGATGTTCTTCATGCAGCGCGCGCAGGCGCTGCAGCAGGGCAGAGCGGTCGGCCACGTCTTCCTGGGCCACGCGCCCCTTCCCCTGTACGCCGATCGACAGGCGATTTTCGGGCTCGATCGACACCTGGATATACGTGTCCGGCGGCAGCGCCGATTTCTCGGCGCGCGGCAGGTTGACCACACTCGGCGCCTGGTTGGCCGGCACTGCCATGAAAATAATGAGCAGCACCAGCATCACGTCGATGTATGGCACGACGTTGATTTCGGATTTGAACTTGCGGCGACGTCCGCCGCGCATGCTGCTGGAAAAGGCCATGGTCAGGCTCCCTCGATCAGCGCGACTGGCGCTGGAGAATGTTCGAGAATTCTTCGACGAAGCTCTCGAAGCGGTTGGCCAGGCGGTCGATATCGTGCGTGAAGCGGTTGTACGCCACCACGGCCGGAATCGCGGCAAACAGGCCGATTGCGGTGGCGATCAGTGCCTCGGCAATGCCGGGCGCGACGATCGCCAGCGTGGCTTGCTCGACGCTGGCCAGGCCGCGGAACGCGTTCATGATGCCCCAGACGGTACCGAGCAGGCCAATGTACGGCGAGACCGAGCCGACCGACGCCAGGAAGTTCAGGTGCGATTCCAGTGCATCGAGTTCGCGCTGGAACGATGCGCGCATGGCGCGGCGGGCGCCGTCGAGCACCGAGTTCATGTCGAGCGTTTCGCGCGAAGCTTGCTTGCCCTTGATGAACTCACCCATGCCGGACTCGAAGATGCGGGCCAGGGCGCCGCTCTGGTCGCGCTGGCTGCTGGCGCTCTGGTGCAGCGTGTGCAGGTTGCCGCCGGCCCAGAAACTGCGCTCGAACTGCTCGGTCTGCGCACGGGCGGCGCGGATCGCGAATACCTTGCGGAAGATGTAGGTCCAGCTCACGATCGACAGCAGTAACAGCAAGGCCATAATCAATTGCACCAGCACGTGGGCATTGCCGATCAGGGCGACGAATGAAAGGTCTGGGGTGACGGTCATGGGCTATTTATTTAGGTATGTATTCAGGCGGCACGCATTTTAGCAGCCACGTGGTCGGGCAAGGGGCGCGGGCGCATTGTGGCAATATCGACACAACACACGGTCACGCTCGCCGTATTGAGCAGGGTTTCACCGCACCAGGCCTGCTGCAGGAACTGGACCGATGCGCGGCCCAGCCTGGCGATACTGGTCTGGATCGTCAACTGGTCGTCGAGGCGCGCCGCCGCATGGTAGTCGAGGGTCACATTCTTGACGACGAATGCGGTGTTGTCCGCATCGAGCAGGGCTTGTTGCTGTACGCCGAGTGACCGAAGCCATTCGGTGCGGGCGCGTTCAAAGAATTTCAGGTAGTTGGCATAGAACACAATGCCGCCAGCGTCGGTATCTTCGTAATACACCCTGACTGGCCAGTTAAATACTGAAGACATTGTTACTGCCGATACATGAACATGAGAAACATTCTACGCGAGTTTCCTTCTCGATATCACCGTTTCCGGCCTTCGATCGTGGAAATTACTTACGTACCCCTCGCACAAAATTGTGCTTTTGAGCAGTAGTAGACTTGAGACTTAGCAAAAAGACCAATCACTGTAACACTTTCTCACAAATGGCGACCGTGCTGTCGGTGGCCAATTAGCCGGCCCGTACAGATGCCTGCACGGGCCGGCCAGCGCTCAGGCGCGCTTGATCGTGAATGGCGAGAAGCCCTGGCAGGTTGGCATCAGTTCGATGCTGTTAACGTTCACGTGCGGTGGCAGCGTCGCGATCCAGTACGCCGTGTCGGCAATATCTTTTGCGCTCAGTGGCGTCGTGCCTTCGTAGACCTTGGCTGCGGCCGAATCGTCGCCCTTGAAGCGCACGTTGGAGAATTCCGTGCCGCCGGACAGGCCGGGCGCCAGATTGGTGGCGCGCACGCCGGTGCCCACCAGATCGGCGCGCAGATTGAGCGTAAACTGTTCCACGAACGCTTTGGTGGCGCCGTACACATTGCCGCCCGGATAAGGGTAGTGGCCGGCGGTCGAGCCGATATTGATCACCAGTCCGCTGCCGCGCGCGACCATGTCGGGCAGCACGAGACGGGTCATCGTCACCAGGCCTTTGCAATTGGTGGCGATCATGGTTTCCCAGTCTTCCAATGGCACTTCGTGCGCCGGCACCGTGTTGAGGGCCAGGCCAGCATTGTTGATCAGCACATCGATCTGTTTCCAGTCAGCCGGCAAGCTGGCCAGCGCTGCCTCGATCGATGCGCGGCTGGTGACGTCGAGCGTTACCGGCAGGGCGGTGTCGCCCAGTTCGGTCGCCAGCTCGGCAATGCGGTCGGTGCGGCGGGCTGCCAGGATCACGCGGTGGCCGTTCGAAACGAAGGTGCGCGCCATTTCGGCGCCGAAGCCGGCCGATGCGCCGGTAATGAGGACGATCATGATGAATCCTTGAAAAGGGCAGTGAGGAGAATATAAGAAGGCAAATGCAGGCTGGCAAAATTGTAGCCGAAATGATCAGGCTGCCGTGGCGGGCGGGCGATTACGCCCGGGCTGGTCACCAGAACGGCGCTTTCCTTGCCCTTCAATGGGGAGTTCAGTACAATTTGCGGACTTTACGTCTCACGTAACTGGCGAAACACCGCACAAGCGCCACCGATTGGTGCGCAGCGCGGCAAAGGTGGGTACCCACCGGGGAACGTGAGACGCCATACGCCGTTCGCCTGGGCAGCCATCAACCGGTACGCGTTCGATCGCGGCTGCCCGCGCCCTTTGGCTCCCGCACCCGCACACAGCGCCGCTCGTTGCCTGGAATACTATCGATTGGAGTTTTACATGTTTGCTAAAGACCATACGCTGGCCAATGTCGATCCGGATCTGTGGAATGCCATTCAGAAGGAAAACGTCCGTCAGCAAGACCACATCGAGCTGATCGCGTCCGAAAACTACACCTCGCCAGCCGTCATGGAAGCGCAGGGCTCGCAACTGACCAACAAGTATGCCGAAGGCTATCCGGGCAAGCGCTACTACGGCGGCTGCGAATACGTCGACGTCGTCGAGCAACTGGCAATCAACCGCCTGAAGCAGTTGTTTGGCGCCGAAGCCGCCAATGTGCAGCCGAACTCGGGCTCGCAGGCGAACCAGGGCGTGTTCTTCGCCGTGCTGAAACCAGGCGACACGATCATGGGCATGTCGCTGGCCGAAGGTGGTCACCTGACCCACGGCATGCCGCTGAACATGTCGGGCAAGTGGTTCAACGTCGTCTCGTACGGCCTGACCGCTGACGAAGACATCGACTACGAAGCCCTCGAGCGCCAGGCGCACGAGCACAAGCCGAAGATGATCATCGCCGGCGCGTCGGCGTTCTCGCTGAAGATCGACTTCGAACGCATCGCCAAGGTCGCCAAGGCAGTCGGCGCCTACTTCATGGTCGACATGGCCCACTACGCCGGCCTGATCGCGGCAGGCGAGTACCCGAATCCGGTGCCGTTCGCCGACTTCGTCACCTCGACCACGCACAAGTCGCTGCGCGGCCCGCGCGGCGGCATCATCCTGATGAAGGCCGAGCACGAAAAAATCATCAACTCGGCCATCTTCCCTGGTATCCAGGGCGGCCCGCTGATGCACGTGATCGCCGGCAAGGCCGTAGCATTCAAAGAGGCGCTGACACCAGAGTTCAAAACGTACCAGCAGCAGGTCGTCAAGAACGCCAAGGCACTGGCCGACACGCTGACCGCGCGTGGCCTGCGCATCGTGTCGGGTCGCACCGAGTCGCACGTGATGCTGGTGGACCTGCGCGCCAAGAACCTGACGGGCAAGGAAGCCGAAGCCATCCTGGGCCAGGCGCACATGACCTGCAACAAGAACGGCATCCCGAACGACCCGCAAAAGCCGTTCGTCACCTCGGGCATCCGCCTGGGCAGCCCGGCGTTCACGACGCGTGGCTTTGTCGAAGAAGACGCTGTCACCGTGGGCAACCTGATCGCCGACGTGCTGGACAACCCGCACGACGCTGCGACCATCGAGCGCGTCAAGGGCGAAGTCAAGAAACTCACCAGCAAGTATCCGGTTTACGCCGCCTGATCTGGCTGACTCTGTCTATCCGGGCCGGTTCGCTGGCCCGGTAGTCTCCACGTAGTATTGCAGCCCCGGCGCCATGAAATGTCCCTTTTGCCAGCATGAAGATACACAAGTCCTCGATACCCGCGTATCGGAGGAGGGGGACGCCATCCGGCGCCGGCGCCGCTGCGGCAAGTGCGACAAGCGCTTCACCACCTATGAGCGCATCGAACTGTCGATGCCGATCATCGTCAAGAAGAACGGCAGCCGTACCGAGTTTGCCTCGTCGAAGCTGCGCGGCAGCCTGATGCTGGCGCTGCGCAAGCGGCCCGTGGCGGCCGAAGCCATCGACAAGGCCGTTGCCTCCATCGAAGAAAAGCTGCTCACCAGCGGCCTGCGCGAAGTCGACACCGGCCACGTGGGCGAGCTCGTGATGCAAGAGCTCAAGGGGCTCGACAAGATCGCGTACATCCGCTTCGCATCGGTCTACAAGAATTTCGAAGACCTGGATTCGTTCCAGGCGGCGCTGGCCGAAGTCGGGCACCAGCGCAAGCTCGACAACTAATCCCTTCCCAAGGTTCCCCGATCGGCGCGGCCTGCGCTTGCGCCGACGCACGGGCGTGCAAAGCCGGCCTGATAACGTCGTAGCTCGTTATCGGGAGGCTTGCATGCGCAACCATTCACACCACGGTTTTACGCTCATCGAAGTACTGGTGGCGTTGTTCGTGCTCGCCATCGGCATCGTCGGCGCCGGGGAAGCCCAGCTGGCGGCCGAGCGCACGCGCCAGCAGGCGGCCCTGATGGCCGAAGCGGGCCAGCTCGCAAGTTCGCTGGCGGCGCGCATTGGCGCCAATCTGCCGCTGGCCAGCCTGCCCGATGCGGGCAATCCCTATCTGTCGCTCGACTACGACGCGGTCGCCGACGGCCCGCCTGTCGCCGCCGTCCCATGCTTCGGCACTGCCGCCTGCGATCCGCTGGCGCTGGCGGCCTTCGACCTCGACGAGACGCGCCTGCTCGTGCACCGGCGCTTTCCCGGCGGGCGCATTGCCGTATGCCGCGATGCGGCGCCATGGGATGCCGCCAGCCGCCGCTATCGGTGGACATGCAGCGGCGGAGCGCATGCAGCCGTGGCGATCAAGATCGGCTGGCATGGCAACGATGACTTGCCGGCGTTCGTGCTGATGGTGGCGCGATGAGTATCCATCGCTATGGGTTTGTGCGTCAAAGCGGCTTTACCATCGCCGAATTCATGGTCGCGATGACGCTTGGCCTGGCCGTGCTGCTGGCGGCGGGTTCGCTGCTGATCGGCGCCACACGTGCACATGCGGCGCTGCTCGAAGCGGCCGAGATGGACGATGCCGGTCGCTACGCGCTGGATGCGCTGGCGCGCGCCGTGCACCTGGCGGGCCACGTCGACTGGGCCGCGCATCCGGTGATCGATCCCGCGCTGCCGGCTGCCATCGCCGGACTGGATGCGGCGTCGCTGACGCATGCCGGTGCCGGCATCGATGCGCCGCTTCCGGCGACGGTCAACGGCAGCGACGTGCTGGCGCTGCGCTTTGCCGGCACCGGCGCGCCGCCGGATGGCGATGGCGGCACGCTCGATTGCGCCGGGTTTCCCGTGCACCGCGATCAGGAAGGCTGGAGCATTTTTTATGTTGCGCGCAATGCGCAGGGCGACGCTGAACTGCGCTGCAAATACCGGGGCGCCGGCAACTGGTCGTCCGATGCCGTGGCAGGCCACGTCGACAGCTTCCAGGTGCTGTACGGGCTCGATACCGATGGCGATGGCGCGCCCAACCGGTACGTGAATGCCAGCGCGATCCGGGCGCTCGATGCGGCGCTGGTGCTGGCCGGCTCGACTCTCGATGAGCGTGACGCCGATCTGCGCACGCGCAGCCATTGGAAGCACGTCGCGAGCGTACGTGTGGGCTTGCTGCTGCATGGGCCGCGCCAGGCGCCTGCCGTGGGCGCGGGCCTCGTGCATTGGCTGTTCGGTCCGGGTTATGACGGTGCGCTGGCGGCTGCCGATCCAGGTGTCCGGCTGGCGGCGGCTGACCTCGATCGCGGCGGCGAAGCGCGCGTGCGCAAGGTGTATGGGGCGGTGATTGCGGTGCCAATTGCGGTGCCTGTTGCAGTGCCCGGCGCGCTCCCGGTAGCGCCACCCAGCGTGCCACCTTCTGCGCCGTCGGTGGCCGCGCGTTGAGCTGCCTATGCGCTACCGACTCCCACCCATGCCACGGCGCCAGACCGGCATCGCACTCATCACCGCGCTCGTGCTGATGCTGGCCGTGCTCATGACGGGCATCGCCTCGGCGCGCGGCGCGCTGCAAAGCACCCGCGCCGCTGCGTACGAACGCGATCGCGCGCTGGCCCTGCACATGGCCGAAGCCGCCTTGCTCGATGCCGAACACGATATCGACGGTGGCGCAGCGCCAGGCTCGGCGCGCGCCAACGCGATCCGCGGCGGCAGTGCGGACGCTTTCGTCGGCGCGTGCCTGGGCACCCGGCCGTACAACGGCTTGTGCGCGCCCGACACCGACCCGGATCACCAGGTGGCCCGGCTGGCGCTTGACGATGGCCCGGCCATCCCGTTCGGCACGTTCACGGGCGCCACGCTGCCCACAGGGGAGGGTGGCTTGCCGTTCGAGACGCCACGCTACCTGATCGAGCTGATGCCGGCGTCCACCGACGGCCAGCTCTACCGCATCGCGGCGCGCGGCGCCGGCAGCATGCCGGGCGCCGGGGCTGCCGTGCAGGCCTATTACCGCCTGCCACCCGGCGGTGCGCATGGCCGGCGCGTTGGCTGGCGCGAGATCGGCAATTGGTCCGCGCTGGTTGCCGCCGCATCGGAATGACGCACCCGGGCAAACAGGAGCAAAGAGGAGCAAATTCATGACACGACACCGCAACGGCTTCACGCTGATCGAACTGCTGATGGTGCTGGCGATCGTCGGCATCCTGACATCGGTTGCCTATCCGTCGTATGCGCGCCAGATCGTCAAGGCGCGCCGGGTCGAAGCCCAGCTGGCGCTGCTCGACCTGATGCAGCGCCAGGAACAGTACCGCGCGCAGCATTACAGCTATATCGCGTTCTCGATGGCCACGGGCGCTGCCGACACGCGTCAGTTCCGCACCTGGCTCGGCAACAGCGCTGCCGCCAGCGCCTATGAGCTCGACGGCGAGGCCTGTCCGGAGCAGACGATTGCCGCCTGCATCGTGCTGCGCGCGCGGCCCGGCACGGCCAACGTCAACGCTGCATTTGCCGATCCGGAATGCGGCACGCTGACGCTGGCCAGCACCGGTGCGCAGGGCGCAAGTGGCGCAAGTGGCCAGTCCACACGCTGCTGGCCATGACCACGCGCCTTGAGACCACGCCCGCCCGCGCCATCCTGCGCCGCCACTGCACCGGTCTGTCGATGGCGGAACTGGCCGTGGTGCTGGGCATGGTGGCGATCACGTCGTCACTGGCGGCGCCTGGCCTGCACCGGATCGTCCAGGGCCAGGAACTGCGCGTGGCCGCAGCCGACCTCTACAGTGCGGTCCAGCTCACCCGGTCGATGGCGATCGCCCGCAACGAACCCGTTATCCTGACATCGAACGACGCGGCCGGCATCGACTGGTCGCGTGGCTGGACCGTGTACGTCGATCGCGACCACAATCGCCAGGCGGGCGCGGGCGACGACATCCTGGCCGTGCGCGCCACGCTGCCGCAGGGCGTGCAGGTGAGCTATTCCTTTGCCAGCCCTGCAGCCCCGCAATACATCGCCTACAATGGCGCGGGACGCAGTTGCAGCACGACCAGCAGCGCTGCGGCGCGGCCCGGCACGCTGTCGCTGTTCCACGGCGGCGGGGTACGCCGTATTAAAATCAACATGCTTGGCCGCCCGCGCCTGTGCAACCCGGCGCGTGACGCCGGCTGCGATGGCGCCGCAGCACCGCCCTGAAGTAAGACTGAAAAACAAGCCTGAAAACAAGCGCATTGCACGATGCGCACCGATGAAAGACCACGTGACGCACGACAGCCAACCCATTCTCAACGACACCGAAGGCATGGCCGCGGCGCTGGCCTGGGCGGCGCGCGGCATGTTCATTACGGCGCCCAATCCGCGCATCGGCTGCGTAATCGTCAAGAACGACGTCGTCATCGGCGCCGGCCACACGCAACCGGCCGGCCAGGCGCACGCCGAAATCCAGGCGCTGCGCGACGCCGCCGCGCGCGGCAACGACGTGCGTGGCGCCACCGCTTACGTCACGCTCGAACCGTGCAGTCACCACGGCCGCACGCCGCCTTGTTCGGATGCGCTGATCGCCGCCGGCCTGGGGCGCGTGGTGGCGGCCATGGTCGACCCCAATCCGCTCGTCGCCGGTCGTGGCCTGGCGCAGCTGGAAGCGGCAGGCATTGCCGTGCGTTCCGGGATCATGGCGCGCGAAGCGCAAGAGTTGAACATTGGCTTCTTCTCGCGCATGGTGCGCGGCCTGCCGTGGGTGCGCCTGAAAGTGGCCGCCAGCCTGGATGGCGCCACGGCCCTGGCCGGCGGCGAAAGCCAGTGGATCACCGGGCCGGATGCGCGCGCCGACGGCCATGCCTGGCGCGCCCGCGCCAGCGCGATCGTCACCGGCATCGGCACCGTCAAGGCCGACAACCCGCAGCTCACCGTGCGCGGGCTTGCCACGCCGATGCAGCCGCGCCGCGTGATCGTCGACAGCCGCCTCGACATCGATCTTGGTGCGCACATTCTGCAGGGCGAGCCGTGCTGGCTCGTCGCGGCGGCTGAGCAACCAGGCGACGAGAAAGCCGCCGCCCTGCGCGCCGCCGGCCACGACGTGCTGTACCTGCCCAACGCCCACGGCAAGGTCGACCTGCCGGCCTTGATGCGCGAACTGGGTCGGCGCGAAGTCAATGAAGTCCACGTCGAAGCGGGCAGCAAGCTCAATGCCTCGCTCGTGCGCGAAGGCTGCGTCGACGAATTGCTGGTCTACCTGGCGCCCAGCCTGATCGGCCCGGGGCAGGGCATGTTCGACCTGCCGCCGCTCACGCAACTGACCGAGCGGCGCCAGTTGCGCTTCCACGACGTCACGCGCGTGGGCGACGACCTGCGCATCCTGGCCCGCTTCGCCGAAGCTGCTTCCCCATCCTCTGCTACCCCCAACAAGGAATAACGTCGTATGTTTACTGGAATCGTCGCCGCTGTCGGCACCATCACTTCCGTCGCGCCGCTGGCCGGCGGCCTGGACGCCGGCGTGCGTCTTGCCATCGATGCTGGCCCGTTGCCGCTGGCCGATGTGGGCCTGGGCGATTCGATCGCCATCAACGGAGCCTGCATGACCGTGACCGAAAAGAGCGCCACCGGGTTCACGGTCGACGTCTCGCGCGAAAGCCTGAACAAGACCGTGGGCCTGGACGCGCCCGGTGAAGTCAACCTCGAGAAAGCCCTGACGCTGGCCGAGCGCCTGGGCGGGCACCTGGTGTCGGGCCACGTCGATGGCCTGGGCGTCGTGCACAGCTTCGAGCCGGTTGGCGAATCGCGCGAACTGATCATCGATGCGCCGCACGAGCTGGGCAAATTCCTGGCCTATAAAGGGTCGATTGTCGTCAATGGCGTGTCGCTGACCGTCAACCGGGTGCACGACCTGGAAGAAGACGGCCAGAAAGTCTGCCGCTTCTCGATCAACCTGATCCCGCACACGATCGACGTCACCACGCTGCGCCACCTGGCCGCCGGTTCACGCGTCAATCTCGAGATCGACCTGATTGCGCGTTACGTCGAGCGCATGCTGGCAGCCACCACCGCCAGGTAATCGAGTACCCGGCTCGAGTCCACCGGCTTTGTGAAGTGCGCATCAAAGCCGGCGGCGCTCGAGCGCGCCAGGTCGTCCTGCGCGCCCCAGCCCGATACCGCGACGATGGTGCAGCGTTCGAGCCCGGCGATCTGCCGCAGGCCACGCGCCACGTCGTGGCCAGACATGTCCGGCAGGCCGATATCAAGAAACACCACGTCCGGCACGCATTGCGCGGCCATCTGCAGCGCCTGCTGGCCGTCATGGGCGACCGTGACGGCGTGGCCCTCCATCTCGAGCAGCATCGAGAGCGTTACCGCCGCATCGACATTGTCGTCCGTGACAAGAATGCGCAGTGCCGGCGCAGCCGGCGTGCCCTGCGCAGCGACCTCTTCAAGGGGCGCTGCCGCTGGCGCGTCGTCCAGCGCGAGCCGGACCACGAACGTGCTGCCCTTGCCGATGCCCTCGCTGTGCGCGCTGACCGCGCCGCCGTGCAGGTCGACCAGCTGGCGTACCAGCGACAGGCCGATGCCCAGGCCGCCCTGTGCGTGCTGGCGGTTGCTGCCCACCTGACTGAACATCTCGAACACCGATTCCAGCGACGCGGCGGGAATGCCAACGCCGTTGTCGGTGACGGTGATGACGGCGTGGGCGCCGTCCTGCGTCACGCGCAGCGACAGCGCGCCGCCTGGCGGCGTGTACTTGGCCGCATTGGTCAACAGGTTGCCGACCACCTGCGCGATGCGGGTGGCATCGGCCTGTACCGGCAGTGGCGCATCATGCAGCTGCAGGTCGAATGCATGGCGATGCTTGTCGATCAGCGGCAGGCTGGTCTCGACCGCATTGGTCACGATGGCGTTGAGGTCGACGCGGGTCTTGCGGATCTCCACCTTGCCGTTGGTGACGCGCGCGATGTCGAGCAGGTCGTCGATCAGGTGCGCCAGTTGCCGGACCTGGCGCTCCATCATGTCGCGCACATTGGCCGCCACGGCGGGGTCGCGGGGGCCGACGCGCAATAATTCCAGCCCCGTCACCAAAGGGGCCAGCGGATTGCGCAGCTCGTGCGCCAGCACGGCGAGGAATTCGCTCAGGTTGCGGTTGGCCCTGGCGACTTCGTCGAACAGTTCGCGCTGGCGGGATTCGGCCAGGCGCAGCGCGGCTTCGGTGCGTTTGAAGGCATCGATGTCCGTGACGATCGCCACGTGGCCGCGCGTGACATCGTCGCGGCCCTTGAGCGGCACGGCTGCCACCTGTGTCCAGATCTCGACACCATCGTCGCCCAGGTAGCGCGCTTCGATGCCCGGCACGACGCGCTCGCCGCGCGATGCGCGCGCACCGGCGAAATCACGGCGCGCCAGCGGCCGGCCATCTGCATCGAACGCGGTCCAGCGCATGTAGCGCTCTTCGTCCAGTGACGGCAGCACGCCGGTGGGCAGGTAGCGGTGCATTGCCTGGTTCGACAGCAACAGCTTGCCGTCCTGGCCGGCCACGGCCACGCCCACCGGCAGGGCGTCGAACATCGTCACGAGCGTGTCGCGTGTCTCGTGCAGCGCCTGTTCGGTTCGCTTGCGGTCGCTGATGTCGAGCACATTGCCGACAAAACCAAGGAAGTCGCCGTTCGCCGCAAAGCGCGGCTGTCCGGTTGCAATCACCCAGCGGTACCCATCGACGACATGCCGCAGCCGATGCTCCATGCTGAATGGCACGCGGCGCGCATTGGCATCGACGACGGCGTGCAGCGCTGCGTCGCGCTCGTCGGGATGCACGGCTGCCGTCCAGCCGAACGCCAGGCTCGTTCCCCGGTCCTGGGCCGTGAATTCGTGCCAGGCGCGCGACAGGAACGAAAGCTTGCCATCGGGCTCAGTCACCCACAGCATGGCCGGCGCGGCGTCGGCCAGGTCCAGGAAGCGCGATTCGCTGCGCGCCAGCGCACGTTCTGCCAGGCGGCGCTGCAGGATGGCGGCGGCCTGGTTGGCAGCCACGCCCAGCAGCAGGCGCTCGTGTTCGGACGGAAAGCCGGCGCGCCGCGCGCCGATGACCACGACGCCAAGCTCGCTGCCAATGCCGAAGCGGGCTGTGTCGAACTGCCGCGGCGCGTCGTTGGCATGCAGGGTGGCGGGCCGCATGTCATGCGGGTCGGCCGACCCGATGGCGGCGTCGAGCGCCGCGCGCGCAGCCGCCAGCATCGCCCCATCATCGTCATTGTCATCGTTGCGCCGGAGGCGAATCGTGTCCAGTGGATCGATCTCGCCCTTGCCCGGCAGGTGGATACCGACCAGGTCCAGGTCCAGCGTCGTGAGCAGGAAGCTCGCCAGGCTGTCAATGACCCCCTCCGGCGGCAGGTCGCCCCAGATGGCCGGCAGGGTGGTCATGGCAACCAGATCGCGGGTGGTCTTGCGCAGGCGGTCGATCTCGGCGCGGTACTCGTCGGGTGAATGCATACGGCTGCAGACTTAGTGCGCTGGCATCACGCGGTGGTGTGCTTGGGCGCCATGCAACAGGGCGCTGGCCAGGTGAACCGGGTGATCGGGCATGCTCATGGATTGTTACCAGTAGAGCGCCGATGGTGCCTGGCGCCGGCGTTGATGTGTACGGAGGCGAATGCCCGCTGCGGGCACGCATAGTATAGACGATGCGCGCCGGCAGCCCGAAAGGCCACGCCGGCGCGCGTGGCCCATCAGGTGCCCGGCAGTGTCGACTGACCCGGCTGACCCGGCTGCGGTTGCACTGCGGGCAGCGCCTTGGCCACGTTGGCTGCCTTGGCGGCCGCCTCGGGATTGAGCACCACCTGCACATAGTTCTTCGTATCGAAGTAACGCCGCGCTGCCGCCTGCACGTCCTGCGCCGTCAGCGCGGCCACCTGCTGCTCGACCTTCAGGATCGACGCCGGGTCGGTGCCTTCGGTCAGGCTCGATTGCAGGTTCGCCACCCAGTAACCGTTCTCGCGCAGCGATCGGCGGTGGTTCTGGATCCAGCCGGACTTCACTTTTTCCAGCTCGGCGGCGTCCGGCCCGTTCTCTTGCAGGCGCTTGATTTCGGCAAACGTCGCAGCCACCACCTTGTCGACATTTTCCGGCCCGGTCGGCAGGTTGATGCCGATCGAGTAGTTCCCGTACGGGATCTTGCTGAGCGCGCCGCTGGCGCCGCCGCCGTAGATCATCGCCATCTTTTCGCGCAGCACCTCGATGATGCGCAGATTGGTCACCTCGATCAGCGCCGACAGGCGCAGCTGCTCGGCTTCCGAGAATACCGCCGGGCCCGTGAAGTTGATCGAGATGCTGCTCTTGGGCTCGGTGCCGCTGCGCACTTCGCGCTTGACCACACCCGTTACGGGGCGCAGGCCCACGTCGCGGTATGCCACCGGCAGTGCGGGCGTGGGCAGCGTGCCCAGATAGCTGGTCAACAGCGGCCGGATCGCCTTTTCGTCGAAGCTGCCTACCAGGATGAACGTCATGTCCTTCGCGCTCGAGAAACGCTGGCGGAAGATGGCGATGCTGCGATCGAGGTCGATCTTGGCATACTCGTCGGCCTCGAGCGAGCGTGGTGCGCGCGGGTGATTGCCAAACAGTGCCGACACCACGGCGTCGCCGAAGCGCCGCCCCGGCTGGCCGCTGGCGTTGCGCGCAATCTCGGCCTGCTTGTCGATATACGCGTGGAACAGGTCTTCGTCGCGGCGCACGCCCGCGAACTTCAGCCACAATAACTGCAGCATCGTTTCGATGTCGGTGGCGCCCGAGGCGCCTGCGATGACGTCGGTGTAGCTGCCCAGGCCCACGGTCACGCCGGCCGCCTTGCCGGCCAGGATCTTGCGCATGTCCAGCGGCGTGAAATCCTTCACGCCCATGCTGGCCACGATCGCGTTGGAAAAGCGCGCGTTGAGGATGTCCTGGTCGGGGAACAGGCTTTGCCCACCAGGGCGCGCCGCGCTCAGCACCACCTGGTCATTCAGGAAGTCGGTGGGTTTCAGGATCACCTTCACGCCGTTCGACAGCGTCAAGCGCGTCAGGCCCAGCGCCTTGTCGTGCTCTTCGTGCGTGATCGTGCCGGGTTGCGCCGGGCGTTCCATCAGGCGCGCCGCCAGCAGTTTTTCATCGTACGCTTCGACCGGCAGGCGCGCAGCCTCGCTCACCGCCGCCAGCAACTGCGGCCCGGTGGGCGTATCAGGCTTGGCCACGCCCGTGTACAGCACCAGCTTGCCCGAGTCTTGGGGGATCGTGCGGCGCGCGTAGGCGTTCATCTCGGCCTGCGTGATGCCGGGCACGAGGTTCTGTACGTAGCGGTATTCGGTCTCGATGCCGGGGATGGCTTCGTCCTGCAGGAAGTTGCGGATGTATTCGGCAGCATACGTGCCCGAATCGCTCTTGGCGCGCTCGTTCCAGGCCTGCTCGTAGGTGCGCATCAGGTTTTTCTTGGCACGCTCGAGTTCCTGCACACCGAAGCCGTGCTGGCGCGCGCGTTCGTTTTCCTGGACCAGCGCCGCAATGGCGGGCTGCGCGCCACGCGGGCCGATGGCGGCCGACGCGTTGTAGGCGCGGTAGCGCGGGGTCAGCTTGCCTAGCGAGCTGCTGGCGCCCAGCCACGGCGCATCGGGCAGTTGCGAGATCTCGGCAAGGCGCGCGCTGAGCATCGACGCGAACAGGCCCTGTACCAGCTCTTCGCGGTAGGCGCGCACGGTACCCAGGTCGCGCACCGGTTGCACCGGGTAGCGGATCAGCACCGCATTGCCATCGGCTTCCGGGTCCGTCACGACCAGCGCCTCGGTGTCGGCGCGCGCCGGAATCGCGGCGTAGTCGCGCGGGCGCGGCGTGGCCGGATTCTTCAGGCGCGTGAAGTGCTGCTTGACGAGCTTCTCGGCCTGCGCCGGATCGATGTCACCGACCACGACGACCGCCATCAGGTCGGGCCGGTACCAGTCCTTGTAGAAGCGCTTGAGCGTCTCGGGCTTGAAATTGCGCAGCACGTCTTCGCGGCCGATCGGCAGGCGTTCGGCGTAGCGCGAGCCGTTGAACAGGCGCGGATAGATCTGCTTGCCCATGCGGTCAGCGGCGCCTTTGCCCAGGCGCGCTTCTTCGAGGATGATGCCGCGCTCCTTGTCGATGGCGTCAGTATCGAAGCTCACGCCATGGGCCCAGTCTTCGAGCACCTGGAAGGCGCGGGTGACGTTCTGCGGCTTGTCGGTCGGAATCGGCAGGATGTACACGGTCTCGTCGAACGAGGTGTAGGCATTCAGGTCGGCGCCGAAGCCCACGCCGATCGATTGCAGGTACGACACCAGCTCGTGCTTGCGGAAATTGGTCGAGCCATTGAACGCCATGTGCTCGACGAAGTGCGCCAGGCCGCGCTGGTCGTCGTCTTCCAGGATCGAGCCGGCCTTGACGACCAGGCGCAGTTCGAGCTTGTGTTCGGGGCGCGCATTGCGCTGGATGTAGTAGGTCAGGCCATTGGCCAGCTTGCCGACCTTGACCTGCGGGCCGACCGGGATCACGGCGTCGAGCTGCAGCGCGTCCATTTTCGAGACGGCTGCCTTTGGCGCGCTGACCTGGGGCGCACTGTGCGCCAGCGAGGACACGCACACCAACGCGGCCAGGCAGGCGCCGCGTACGAATTTGTTGCTCATTGGGGGTTCCCGGTGACTTGATCGGTGCATTTTACAGGGCGCGTGCCTGTGCACGGCTGGGCTTAAGGCTGCGCTAACGAACGCTGCAGGGACCGTGCAGCGACGGCGCAGCGCTTACAGCATCACGCTGCCGAGCGCCAGCAAGCGCGCCATGTCGACGGCCGGGATGGGCCGCCCATACAGATACCCCTGCATCACGTCGCAGCCGAGCGAACCGAGAAAATCGCGCTGGCCGATTGTCTCGACGCCTTCGGCCACCACGGCCAGCGACAGACCCTTGGCCAGCGCGATGGTAGCCTGGGCAATCGCGGCGCTGCGCTGCTCGCTGGTGATATTGCGCACGAAGGTCTGGTCGATCTTGAGTTTGTCGAGCGGGAAGCGCGACAGATAGCCCAGCGATGAGTAGCCAGTGCCGAAGTCGTCCAGCGAGAGCGAGACGCCCAGCGCGCGCAGTTCGGCCATCTGGGCTTCGGCTGCGCTGCTGTCGCCCAGCATCACGCTCTCGGTCAGTTCGACTTCGAGCCAGCGCGGTGCCAGGCCGCTGTCGTGCAGCGCGCTGCGCACCACCGACACGACGGCGCCGGCCTTGAACTGGTGGGCCGAGACATTGACCGCCACGCGCACCGGCGCCAGGCCCGCATCCTGCCAGGCCTTGTTCTGGAAGCAGGCCTGGCGAATCACCCATTCGCCGATCGGATGGATCAGGCCCGTGTCTTCGGCCAGCGGGATGAAGTCGGCCGGCGAGACATTGCCGATCTCGCCGCTGTTCCAGCGCAGCAGGGCTTCCATGCCGACCAGCGTGCCGTCCAGGTGGGACACTTGCGGCTGGTAGTGCAGCGCCAGTTCGTCGCGTTCGATTGCGCGCCGCAGGCGCGTTTCGAGCGCCAGCCAGCGCAGCGCCTCGGCATTCATCTCGCCCTTGAAGAAGCGGAAGCCATTGCGCCCCGATTCCTTGACGTGCGTGAGCGCCGCGTCGGCCGCCTTGAGCAGGTCGCCCGGCGCATCGCCATCGCGCGGATAGATACTGATGCCGACGCTGCCCGTCACCACCAGATCGTGACCGCCTACGCCATGCGGCTCGGCGACAGCGTCGATCAGCTTCTGGGCGCAGTAGATGACGTCGTCGGTATCGTCGAAATCGGTCATCAAGAGCACGAACTCATCGCCCGACAGCCGCGCGACGGTGTCGGTGGGGCCAGCCAGCGCGCTGACGCGGCGCGCGACTTCGCGCAGCACGGTGTCGCCGGCAGAGTGGCCCAGGCTGTCGTTGATGCGCGAGAGCCGGTCGACGTTGAACAGCAACAGCGCGACCTGGCTGGCATCCTGGCGCGCCGCCGCCAGGGCCTGGCCCACGCGGTCGTTGAACAGCGAGCGGTTCGGCAATTGCGTCAGCGCGTCGTGGTTCGACAGGAAATCAAGCTGGTGGTGGGCCGCTTTCAGCGCCGACATGTCGGTCGAGACCGACACGTAGGCAGTCAGGTTGCCGGCATCGTCGCGCACCGCGCTGATGCTCATGCTGGCCGGGTAGATTTCGCCGTTCTTGCGGCGGTTCCAGATTTCGCCGCGCCACTGGCCGTCTTTTTCGAGACAGCTCCACATGCTGGCGTAGAACGCGGCGTCGTGCCGGCCCGAGCGCATGAAGCGCGGGTTGGTCCCCATGACATCGGCTTCGACGTAGCCGGTGATTGTCTCGAAGGCCGGATTGGCGGCGACGATATTGGCGTCGGCGTCGGTCATCAGGATCGCTTCCTGGGTACTGTCGAAGACCTGGCGCGCCAATTCCAGCCGGTGTTCGCTGTCGCGCAGGGCGGCGTCGGAATCGGCGCGGGCGATGGCCTCGAGCTGCAGCTGCGCCGCGTGGTGCTGGACCACTTCATACAGGTTCAGGTTTTCGTAGGCCACCGCCAGTTGCGCGGCCAGCGCCGTGGCCCAGCGCTCTTCTTCGTCCGTGAAGGGGGCGCCGCCGTCGGCGCGCGTGCAGTACAGCCAGCCCAGTGGATGCTGCAGGTCGTGGACCTGCAGGCCGAGCAGGTGCACAACGCGCGGATGGCCGGCGGGCAGCGTGGCCAGCAGCGCATCGTCCGCGTCCAGCCGCAATGGCGCACGGGCGCGCAGCAGCACGCCCGGCAGGTCGTGCTCATCCAGTGCCGATGGCAACAGCAGGGCGGCGTCGACACCATACGTGCTCAGATGGCGCACGCTGCTTTCCGAGCTGCCCAGCAGGCACAGGGCAACGCAGTCGGCATCCAGCACGCGGCGCACGGCGTCGACGAATGCCGCGGCCAGCGCCTCGACCCGGCGTTCGCCGACGAGCATCATGCACATGCGTTCGAGTTCGCCGAGGCGCGCGCCCAAGTCGAACGGCAGGGCGCGTTCATGCTCTGGCTCATGCCCGGCGATGGGGCAGGGCGCCGGCGCGCCGCCGGCCACGCCCAGTTCGGCGTCGACAGCCTCGAGGATCCGGTGCGGGTCGGCCGGCTTGCCCAGCACCGTGGTCACGCCGCAGCGGGCCGCCATCGCCACCGTTTCGCGCTCGGAGTACACAGCCGAGAAGAAGATGACGCGCGTGTTTTCCAGCGCCGGCTCGGCGCGCAGCTGCTGGACGAACTCGTAGCCATCCATCGTCGGCATCAGGATGTCGGTGATGATGAGGTCAGGCAGCTCGGCGCGCGTAATCGCCAGCGCGCAGGCGCCATTTTCGGCTTCGAGGATGCGGTGCCCGCTCATGCCGAGCAGGGCGCTCAGATAACTGCGGTTGCTGGGCCGGTCGTCGACAATCAGGATCGTCGCCATCAGCAAAGCCTGCCGCTGGCAGTGGCGCCTGGAGGATGAAGGGGACAAGCAAGCGGCATGGCAACTCCGTCGGAAAGACTGCCGCTGTGAAAGGGTAAATACGGCAATAATGTGTTAATCATAATCCAGTTGGTGACGGTCGTGCCGCGGGCTTGCCACGCGAATGAACTAGCTTAACAATTAACCGACACGCGGTCACCTGTGGTTGTCTATTGGCAACGCATGGTTGACGACAAAGGCACATCGTGCTGGCAATTTGGCGCTCTGGCCATCGGGAATGCCGTTGGGCGTCTGTAAATCCTTTAAAATAGCGGATTACGCAAAACCCCTGTTTCAAGGAATCTGTATGTCCATTTCCAGCACTGAGGAAATCGTCGCCGAACTGCGCGCTGGCCGCATGGTCATTCTGGTCGACGAAGAAGATCGCGAAAACGAAGGCGACCTCGTGCTTGCAGCCGATTTCGTCACCCCCGAGGCGATCAATTTCATGATCCGCCACGCCCGTGGCCTGGTGTGCCTGACCCTGACCGAAGAACGCTGCGACCAGTTGGCCCTGCCGATGATGACGTCCAAGAACGGCACCTCGTTCGGCACCAATTTCACCGTCTCGATCGAAGCGGCCGAAGGCGTGACCACCGGTATTTCGGCGGCCGACCGCGCGCGCACCATCCAGGTGGCAGTCCACAAGGGCACCGTGCCGGACGATCTGGTCCAGCCGGGCCACATCTTCCCGCTGCGCGCCCAGAAGGGCGGCGTCCTGATGCGCGCTGGCCATACCGAAGCCGGTTGCGACCTGACGCAGATGGCCGGCCTGTCGCCTGCGTCGGTGATCTGCGAGATCATCAAGGAAGACGGCACCATGGCGCGCCTGCCCGACCTGATCGAGTTCGCCAAAGAACACGATCTCAAGATCGGCACCATCGCTGACCTGATCCATTACCGCAGCCAGAACGAATGCCTGGTCGAGCGCATTGCCGAACGCGCGCTGTCGACCGAGGCGGGCGAATTCAAGCTGGTGGCGTTCCGCGACGCACCAAGCGGCTCGGCCCACCTGGCGCTCGTGCATGGCGAGCTGTCGCCTGATAAAGAAGCACTCGTGCGCGTGCACCAGCCGGTGTCGATTCTCGACCTGCTGGAAAACCGCGCCACCACCCACTCGTGGGACATGGCTTCGGCGATGCGCACGATCAAGGCCAGCGATGCCGGCGTGATCGTGCTGCTCAATTGCGGCGAAACGGCCGAGCAATTGTTTGCGCAACTGGCGCCGCAAGATGCACGCGGTAACCGCGCCGGCGCACGCGCCGCGTCGATGGACCTGCGCACTTATGGCATCGGCGCCCAGATCCTGCGCGCGCTGGGCGTACGCAAGATGCAGCTGCTGGCCAATCCCCGCAAGATGCCGTCGATGACCGGGTTCGACCTGGAAGTGACCGGCTACGTGCCGCGTCCCGACGCCTGAATCATCCCATCCAACTAATACAAGAGGTCAGTCATGACGGTAGGAACTTTTGAAAGCAATATGCAGGGCGAAGACCTGCGCATCGGTATCGTGCAGGCCCGCTTCAACGAGACCGTGGGCAATGGCCTGCTGTCGTCGTGCCTGGCTGAGCTCAAGCGCCTGGGCGTGGCCGATGAAGACATCCTGCACGTGACCGTGCCGGGTGCGCTCGAAGTGCCGCTGGCGCTGCAGCGCATGGCCGTGACCGAACAGTTCGACGCGCTGATCGCGCTGGGCGCCGTCATCCGCGGTGAAACCTACCACTTCGAGCTGGTGTCGAACGAATCGGGCGCGGGCATCACCCGCATCGGCCTCGATTACGGCATCCCGGTCGCCAACGCGATCCTGACCACCGAGAACGATGCGCAGGCAGAAGTGCGCATGGCCGAAAAAGGCGCCGACGCTGCGCGTGTCGCCGTCGAAATGGCCAACCTGCTGATGGCGCTGGACGAGCTGGTGCCAGAAGACGAATAACACTAAAGGCAAGAGAACAATGACCGACAAGAATATGCACGCCAACCCGAGCAAGAACCGCACGCCGCGCCACCGCGCGCGCGAGTTCGCGCTCCAGGGTCTGTACCAATGGCTGCTGAACAATGAACCGGCACGTATCGTGGCGGCCAATATCCGCAGCGCCCATGGTTTCGACAAAGCTGACAGCGAGTTCTTTTCGGCGCTGCTCAACGGCGCGATCAGCACCTCGGTCGAGCTGCGCGAATCGATCGCCCCGCTGATCGACCGTTCGATCGCCGAGCTGTCGCCGATCGAGCACGCGGTGCTGCTGCTGGGCGCGTACGAGCTGAAGAACCATCCCGAAGTGCCATACCGCGTCGTGATCAATGAAGCAGTCGAGCTGACCAAGTCGTTTGGCGGTATCGACGGCCACAAGTATGTCAATGGCGTGCTGGACAAGCTGGCCCAGCGCCTGCGTCCGGACGAGGCGGCAGGCGATCAGCGCCGCTGATCGTATAGGTTGAGCAAGTGAAAAAGCCACCGTGCGCGAGCCGGTGGCTTTTTTTTTATGTTGGGCATAATGCGACAATCCCGTAGGGTGGACGGGGGCGCCGAGCCGGCTATGCCGTCCACGCGTTCAAGCGGCGTTTGCGAGGCACCGACGTGCGTTGAACGCGTGGATGGGGAACCCGTCCACCCTACATAAAAAAGCCACCGCCGCAGCGGTGGTTTTGAGGGCAGCGGTCAAATTTTACAGACCGGCCAATGCGTCCGAGGCAACCACCGGTGCGGTGGCAGCAGTGGTCGCTTCCGGCACTGGCTTTGCTTCCGGCTTGACGCTGTCTGCCTCAGGCTGCTTGCTGACGACGACTGGCGCCGACGTCGGTGCTGGCGTATTGCGCTTCATTGCCGGCACGTTCTGGCCTTTCGCGACCTGGTTCAGCAGGCGGTACTCGTTGATCACTTTCGCGCCGTAGCCCTGGTCGCTGTCCATGTCGGCAGCGCCCACATAGGTCTTCAGACCGCCTTCGACCGAACCGGTGCGCTTGACGTAGTCTTTCAGGATCAAGGCGCCGACACGGATGTTGGCCACGGGATTGAGGGCTGCCTGCTGGCCGCCGACTTTCTCGAACTTGTCATGGTGCACCTTGGCCATGACTTGCATCAGGCCCTTGGCGCCCATCGCGCTCTCAGCGAACGGGTTCAAACCCGATTCGATGGCCATCACCGCCAGGATCAAGAGCGGATCGAGTTTCAGATCGTGCGCCGTCAGGTAGGCGGTCGAGACCAGCATATTGGCGGCGTCGCTGGCGACGCGGTAACGCTTCGACAGCCACTTGGTCACGTACTGCTGCTGCTTGGTGTTGCCAAGCGTGGCGGACGACGTGCCCATGTGGGTCGTTTCCACTGCAACCGTCTGGGCCGTGGCCTGCATTGCGGGCACGACGGTGGCGACAGGTGCTGCCGACATATTGACTGCGACGACCGGTTCCGGATGCAGCATCTCGGAGACGCGCTTGGCGACGCTGTCGTTGGAGTAGATCAGGGCCATCAGGGCCACAGCGCTAAGACCGAATACGGTCAGGGTAGAACGCGCAGTTTGTACAACACTGCGTGCCGTTTTGGTCACGGATGACACCGTGATGGGCTGGCTGGCCATGGAATGCATGAACTTTGCGCTCATGATAAAACGATGAAACATCGAATTTCCCCTTGTCGCGGCAAAAAGAAGCCCGTCGTCGCGCCAAAGGCGTTACGTGGGGGTGCTCTGGACCGTGCATCAGAAAATCGTTTGTCGCCGCGACGCGGCCGACTAACGCCGTCATTGCCTTGCTTCAGCTGGCTGCCGTCCAACATGGGGACTGGTGCCAGTGGCTCAACAACTGTCTCGGGGGAGTGGGCAGACGCCCGTTGAAAACACTCCTACAATGTCATGTGGGGCCCCGACCCCGTGAATGCATGAGAACAGCTAAAATTGTGTCAAAAAAAGTATCGCTGCCTCATCAAGTAGGACGGATTGTATGGGTGAGCTTATATCAAGTCAACCCTAGCACGACTGTTCTATATTACTTACAGTTATTAAGGCCGTACTGATGAGCGTGAAACACTTGTCGAATCAATCACTTGGCGGCGTCGCTTCACTAATGTTCTGCAACCGAAGAAAAGCTTAAAACTTGATGAAATATACAGATCTGCGTGATTTTATGGCCCAATTGGAGCGCATGGGTGAGCTCAAACGTGTCGATTTCCCTGTCTCGACGCACCTTGAAATGACCGAAGTGTGCGACCGCACGTTGCGCGCCGAGGGTCCTGCGCTGCTGTTTTCCAAGCCGACCGGGCACACGATCCCGGTGCTGGCCAACCTGTTCGGCACGCCAAAGCGGGTGGCGCTGGGGATGGGGGCGAGCGATGTGAGCGAGCTGCGCCGCATCGGCCACGTGCTGGCGCGCCTGAAGGAACCCGAGCCGCCGAAGGGTTTTGCCGACATCATGGGCATGGGGTCCCTGGTAAAAGCGGTGTGGGACATGGCACCGAAAGAGGTCAAGGGAGCGTCCTGCCAGGAGATCGTCTGGGAAGGGCAGGACGTCGACCTGGCCCGTCTGCCGATCCAGCATTGCTGGCCGGGTGACGTCGCACCATTGATTACATGGGGCCTTGTGATTACCAAGGGGCCGAACAAGAAGCGCCAGAACCTGGGCATCTACCGCCAGCAGGTGCTGGGCCGGAACAAGGTCATCATGCGCTGGCTGGCGCACCGGGGCGGCGCGCTCGACTTCCGCGAGCACGCGCTGACCAATCCAGGCAAGCCGTATCCGATCGCCGTGGCGCTGGGCGCCGATCCGGCCACGATCCTGGGCGCGGTGACGCCGGTGCCCGATTCGCTGTCCGAATACCAGTTTGCCGGCTTGCTGCGCGGCAGCCGCACGACGCTGACGAAGGCGATCGGCAGCGAGCTGCGCGTGCCGGCGTCTGCCGAGATTGTGCTGGAAGGCCATATCTATCCGGATGCGAACCACCCGACCGGTTTCGAGCATGCGCTCGAGGGGCCGTATGGCGACCACACCGGCTACTATAATGAGCAGGACAGTTTCCCGGTGTTTACCATTGACCGGATCACGATGCGGCGCGACCCGATCTACCACTCGACCTATACGGGCAAACCGCCGGACGAGCCGGCCGTGCTGGGCGTGGCGCTCAATGAAGTGTTCATCCCGTTGCTGCAGAAACAGTTCACCGAAATCACCGACTTCTATCTGCCGCCGGAAGGTTGCAGCTACCGTATGGCAGTCGTGCAGATGAAGAAGCAGTACGCGGGCCACGCCAAGCGCGTGATGTTCGGCGTCTGGAGCTTCCTGCGCCAGTTCATGTATACCAAGTTCATCGTGGTGGTGGACGAAGACGTCAATGTGCGCGACTGGAAAGAAGTGATCTGGGCGATCACGACCCGCGTCGATCCGACCCGCGACACCGTGCTGGTCGACAACACGCCCATTGATTACCTGGACTTTGCCTCGCCGATCAGTGGCCTGGGCAGCAAGATGGGCATCGACGCGACCAATAAATGGCCGGGCGAGACCAACCGCGAGTGGGGCACGCCGATCGTGATGGCGCCGGACGTCAAGGCGCGCGTGGATGCGATCTGGCAAGAGCTGGGGATCTGATGACAGTGGCCGGCGATGGATGTTGCCGGCCATTTCCCCAAACCGCCCGCGTGCGGTATAATTCGCGCTGGCGGGCCCCTGCGCATTGCGGCATGGTTTACCTGGTCAGGTCGGGAACGAAGCAGCCAAAGCCGTTCACCGCAAGTGCCGCAGATCAGGCTCGCCTCTTTCGTTGTTCTTCGCTGTAATTCGCATCTGTATTACGCGTCTGTATTTTCTGTTTGTTCCCCCCTGTTTGCATCATGTTCGCCAGCACGGCGTCGTCACGCCTGTCGCCAGCACCGCATGCCGTCTTGTAGGTCAGCGCATCCGCCGAATGTCCGCGGCGGGCGTCATCTGCGGTAAAATCGTGACATGTCCTATCAAGTCCTCGCCCGCAAATACCGTCCCAAGAATTTCGATACGCTGGTCGGCCAGGAGCACGTCGTCCGTGCCCTGAGCCACGCCCTGCGCACCAGGCGGCTGCACCACGCCTATCTGTTCACGGGCACGCGCGGGGTCGGCAAGACCACGCTGTCGCGCATCCTGGCCAAGTCGCTCAATTGCATCGGCCCGGACGGGCAGGGCGGCATCACCGAGAAGCCCTGCGGTGTCTGCGAAGCCTGCGTCGCCATCGATGCCGGCCGCTTTGTCGACTATATCGAGATGGATGCGGCGTCCAACCGCGGCGTCGACGAGATGGCGCAGCTGCTCGAACAGGCGGTCTACGCGCCAAGCAATGCGCGCTTCAAGGTCTACATGATCGATGAGGTGCACATGCTGACGAACCACGCGTTCAATTCGATGCTCAAGACGCTCGAAGAACCGCCGCCGCATGTCAAGTTTATCCTTGCCACCACCGATCCGCAAAAGATCCCCGTGACGGTGCTGTCGCGCTGCCTGCAGTTCAATCTCAAGCAGATGCCGCCGGGGCATATTGTCGGCCACCTCGAAGACATCCTGGGGCAAGAGGGCGTCACGTTCGAGCAGCCCGCGCTGCGCCTTCTGGCGCAGGGTGCGCACGGCTCGATGCGCGATGCGCTGTCGCTGACCGACCAGGCCATCGCGTATGCCGCCGGCCAGGTCACGCTCGAATCGGTGCAGGGCATGCTCGGCGCGCTCGACCAGTCGTACCTGGTGCGCCTGCTCGATGCGCTCGCTGCGCAGGATGGCGCCGACCTGATGGCGGTGGCCGATGAAATGGCCAGCCGCAGCCTGTCGTACAACGGCGCGCTGCAAGACCTGGGCACGCTGCTGCACCGCATCGCGCTGGCGCAATCGGTGCCGGGCGCGGTGCCGCAGGACTTGCCCGAGCTGGCCGACATCATGCGCCTGGCCGGCCTGTTCGAGCCGCAAGAAGTGCAGCTGTATTACCAGATCGCCGTGCATGGCCGTAACGAGATCGGCCTTGCGCCGGACGAATACGCGGGCTTCACCATGACGCTGCTGCGCATGCTGGCGTTTCGCCCCGGGCAGGGTGGCGCCGAGGTCCAGGCCCCGCCCGCCGCTGCACCAATCAACGTGCCCGGCGCCCGCGCCGCTGCCGCCGCAGCCGCCAGCCATGCAGCGGTGACGCCGCGCGCGGCTGCATCGGCTGCTGCATCGGCTGCTCCATCGACGAATGCACCGGCTGCGGCGACGCCGCCGGCAGCTGCGCCACGTCCCGCAGTGCCAGCACCAGCGCCACCGCCGCCAATGCCTGCCGCGCCGACGGGTGCCTCGGCACCCGGCGCGCCGCCGATGACGTCGGCCCGCGCTGCCATCAATGCGGCGCTGGAAGCAGCACGCGCCGGCGCTGGCATGCGATCAAGCGGCAACAAGCGTCCCGAGTCCGCGCCGGCGCCGGCTGCCGACCCCGCATCACCGCCACCGCCACCGCGGCCTTCAGCACCGGCCGCGCCGGGACCGGGCGCCACGATGCACGCGGGGTCTTCGGCGTCTTCGGCGCCGCAAGGCCGGTCTGCGCCGCCATGGGATGGCGGTGGCCAGCAGGCCGTCGCGCAATCGGTTGCACCGGCGCAGGCGCAAGCGATTGCACCGCCGCAGCCGGCGCTGCGCGCCCAGCAGCCACCTGATGATGATGTGCCGTCCTGGGTCACCGAGTTTTCGGATGACACGGCCGTCGCCACCGTCACCACCGAGGCCGCGCCAGCCGTCGTCGTTGCCCCGGCTCCGGCCGCAGCTGCAGCTATGCGTGCGCCGCGCGTGGCGCCGCATGCCTACGTCATCACACCGGTCCCCGAGATCGACTGGGACGGCAACTGGCCGGCGCTCGCCGGCAGCCTGCCGCTGCGCGGCGTGGCCCAGCAACTGGCGCTGCAGACTGAGCTGGTTGCGTGCGAAGCGCGTGACAATGCGGTCACGTTCCGTCTGCGCGTGCCGGTCGACACGCTGCGCGCCAGCGGCAACAGCGAAAAGCTGGCGGCAGCATTGCAAGAACATTTCCCGAACCTGCGCGTCTGCGTGGAGTCCGATATCGGCCCGGTCTGGTACACCGCCGGCGCCGAACAGAAAGCGGCGCGCGAGGCGCGCCAGCGCGAGGCCGAGGCCCTGGTCGCGGCCGACCCGTTCGTGCAGGAACTCGAGCAACGCTTCGATGCGTTCGTCGTGCCCGGCTCGGTCAAGATCGCCTGATCCAATCACTACAGATAACCCCCATTTGGAGAACCACACCATGATGAAGAACCAGCTCGCAGGCTTGATGAAACAGGCGCAAGCCATGCAGGACAACATGAAGAAGGCGCAGGAAGCGCTGGCCCTGGTCGAAGTCGAAGGCCAGTCGGGCGCCGGCCTCGTCAAGGTCGTCATGACCTGCAAGAACGACGTCAAGCGCGTCACGATCGACCCATCGCTGCTCGGCGACGACCGCGACATGCTGGAAGACCTGGTGGCTGCTGCATTCAATGACGCGTCGCGCAAGGCCGAAGCCACCGCCGCCGAAAAAATGAGCGGCGTGACCGCCGGCATGCCGGGCCTGCCGCCTGGCTTCAAGATGCCTTTCTGATCCAGGGATGATGCGGCACTGCCGGCGCTCTGCCGGCGGGCCGTTTTATTCACCCATTCATGTCGACATCCCTCGAATTTCTCATCGAATCGCTCCGGCGTCTGCCTGGCGTGGGCCCCAAGTCCGCCCAGCGCATGGCGTTTCACCTGCTCCAGCATGACCGCGAGGGCGCGGCGCAACTGTCGCGCGCGCTGTACCAGGCGGTCGACACGGTGCACCACTGCATCAAGTGCAATACCTTCTCGGACATCGAGATCTGCGACCTGTGCGCCGATCCCGAACGCGACCACACACTGCTGTGCGTGGTCGAAACGCCGGCCGACCAGTTGATGGTCGAGCAGACGCTGACCTGGCGCGGCTTGTACTTTGTGCTGATGGGGCGCCTGTCGCCGCTGGATGGCATCGGACCGCGCGATCTGCACCTGGAAAAGCTGGTGACGCGCGCCACCGACGAGGTGGTAGGCGAAGTGGTGCTGGCCACCAACTTCACCAACGAGGGCGAAGCCACCGCGCACTACATCAGCGAAATGCTCAAGGCGCGCGGGCTCAAGGTCAGCCGTCTGGCACGGGGCGTTCCCGTTGGCGGCGAGCTCGAGTACGTCGACGCGGGCACCATTGCGCGCGCGATGCTCGATCGGCGCAGCACCTAGGCGTGATTGCCGGCGAGTGCGCCGGCAGACTCACGACGCGGCCCGTTCATACGGGCCGCGGTTTTTTGCGCAGTTCCAGCCTGCGTCACAGTGACTTTCTGTGAGCTTCCACGGGGGATAGACCTCTATACTCACCCGTCCAATGGATGCTGCCTGTCAGGCACTCTGCGCTTCCGGGTGTCAAGGCCGCGTCTTCAATCAAATTTCGAAAAGCGGCACAGCATGGATGGCACGAACAACGCAGTAACTCCTGAAAGCGCCTGGTCGCGAACGCATTGGATTGCCCTGTCTCTGACGTTTGCCGCGTGTTCACTGGCGATCATGTGGGCGCGCTGGGGCGGGACCGTCGAGGACTCGCTTGCCTACTTCAATACGGCGCGTTATCTACGGGGAGAACTGCCATTTTCCGCGTTGCGCGCGCCATTTCCTTACCGGGTGACCATGCCCGCCCTGGCGGCGTTCATGCCGGGCGACGTTCGTAATGCCTTCGCCATCCTGAACTGGCTGGCCACCGCCGGCACTGCCATCGTCCTTGCTCGTGTTGTGCAGGCTGCAGGAGGCAACCGGCGCCAGACGGTGCTGGCGGGGATACTGTTCATCTTGTCGGTGCCGACCTTCTGGTATGCCCCCTATCTGCTCACCGATCCTGGCGCCATTTTTGGCAAAGCGGTATTCGTGCTCGGTGTCGTGACTTGCCAGCCCTGGATTGCCTTGGCAGGCGCGTTGTTTGCCACGACGGTCAGGGAAGAAAACATCCTGTTGCTTGGTTGGCTGCTGGTGTTCGGGCGGGTCGGACTGGTGCGTGGCATCCTTGCACTGGCGGTTGCCGCGCTTTGGCTGGTCAGCGTGCGGTGGTGGCTTTTTTCGGGTCTGCCGTCCTACGTATGGATGCCGAATATCGGCACCGTCATCGCCGCGTTGCGTGACAACCGCTCGCTGCTGTCCTTGACCAGCGCTGCCATGATCGTGATCCCGTTGGCGGTGCTGGGATGGAAACGGGTACCCGATCGGATCAAGCCGCTCAAGGGGATTCTCCTGATGATGGCGATCCCGCCGCTGTACGCAGCCTTGTCCGTGCGTATCGAAGGTCGGGCCATCTGGAGTCTGTACCCATTCTTGATTCCGATCGCCGTCTTTGCCCGGCTGCCCTGGCTGGCGGCGCGAAAGAACGCGGTGAGGGCAGGCGCGAACGCCGTCTGATCCTCCGCCTTCTCCGTCCCGGTTGACAGGTTTTTCTGGCAACATACGCAGCACGCGGGAGCATTCACGGAGACACCATGCAGGGATGGAAGAAATGGACGTTGCGCGGCCTGGCCGCGTTGCTGGGCCTCGTGCTGCTGGTACTGCTGGGCGCCTGGCTATTCCTGCGCGCCAGCCTGCCGCAGCTCGATGGCGAGCATCAGGACGCCGGCCTGTCGGCCGAGGTGCGCATCGAGCGTGACGCGAGCGGCGTGCCCATGATCACCGGGGCCACACGGCTAGACGTGGCATATGCGACCGGCTTCGTGCATGCTCAGGAACGCTTCTTCCAGATGGATCTGCTGCGCCGCACGGCATCCGGCGGGCTGGCCGAGTTGTTCGGGCCACGCGCCGTTCCCCTCGACCGTGCCAACCGGCTGCACCGTTTCGCTTCCCGCGCCCAGGCCACGTTCACGCGCCTGACGCCGGCCGAGCGTGCGCTGCTCGAACGCTACGCGGCTGGCGTCAACGCCGGCCTGGCGGCGCTGGGTGCGCGGCCGTTCGAATACGCGCTGACCGGCGCGGCGCAGCGGCCGTGGCATGGCGCCGATTCGCTGCTCGTCGTCTGGGCCATGTACATCGACCTGCAAGGCATGCAGGCGTCGCGCGAACTGGCGCGCGGCTGGCTGCGCGAGCACAGCGACGCCGCGCAACTGGCCTTTCTGCTGCCCGAGGCGACCGCGTTCGACACCACGCTCGATGGGGGCGCACCGCCAGCGCCGGCCCCGATTCCGGCACATGCGCCAGCCTGGTGGGGCGGGGCGCCTGCCGCAACGGATGCCCCCATCAAACTGGCCGGCCTCGACGTGACCGATTCGGTCGGCAGCAATAACTACGCACTGGCCGGCAGCCGCAGCACGAATGGCGCGGCGATCGTCGCCGACGACATGCACCTTGGCCTGCAACTGCCCAACATCTGGTACCGGCTGGCGCTGCGCTTTCCCGATCCCGCGGCGCCCGGCGGCCAGCGGCGTCTCGTCGGCGTGAGCCTGCCCGGCGCGCCGCCTTCCGTCATCGTCGGCAGCAATGGCCAGGTGGCGTGGGCCTTCACCAACAGCTATGCCGACGCGCTGGACCTGGTCGAACTGGGCGTCGATGCCGCGCGCCCGGGGCAGGTCAAGGTGGCAGGCCAGTGGGAAACGCCGCAGGAACACGTCGAGTCGATTCTGGTAAAAGGCGCGCCGGCCGAACGGATGGTGGTTCGCGAGACCTCGCTCGGCCCGATCCGCGAGGTCGGTGGCCGCAGCTACGCCGTGCACTGGATCGCGCACGATCCGGCGGCGCTGAACATGCAGCACCTGAAACTCGAATCCAGCGCCACGCTCGATGCCGCGCTGGCGACGGCGGCCACTGATGGCATCCCGGCGCAGAACTTCGTGGCCGGCGACGCGCAGGGGAATATCGGCTGGACGATCGCCGGCCTGCTGCCGCAGCGCACGACCGCGCCGAGCGACACGACGTTTCCACTGACGACGGACAGCGCAACGCCCACCTGGACGGGCGCGCTGCCCTATGCGGCGCATCCGCGCGTGGTCAATCCCGCCAACGGCCAGCTCACCACCGCCAACAGCCGCCAGTTGATGGGCGCCGGTTACGCGCTGCTGGGCGACGGCGGCTACGACCTGGGCATGCGCAACCATCAGCTGCACGATGGCCTGGCGGCGCTGGGCGCGCAGACCGACGTGCGGCGCGCATTCGACGCCGCGCTGGACGACCGCGCGATCCTGATCGGTGCCTGGCGTGACCGCGCGCTGGCCGCGCTCGACGAGCGCGCGCTGGCAGGGCATCCGGCGCGCGCCGAGTTCCGGCGCCTGCTCGAGACCAGCTGGGATGGCCGCGCCAGTGTGAATTCGGTCGGCTACCGCCTGGCGCGCGACTTCATGTGGGCGCTGCACGACCTGCTGTACGGCGGCGCCAACCTGGCGCTGAAGGGCCTCGACCCGAAGGCCAGCGCCGCCGGCGCCAGCGCGCGCTGGCCAGCCGTGGTGGCGCGCCTGCTCGACACACGGCCAGCCGGCTGGCTGCCGCCGGGCCACGCCGATTGGCAGGCGCTGCAACTGGCCGCGGTGGACCGCGCGATCGCCGCGCTGCAGGACGCCGGCACGCCGCTGGCGCAAGCCACCTGGGGCCAGCGCAACACGGCAGGCGTTGCGCATCCGATCAGCATGGCGGTGCCGGCGCTGCGGCCCTGGCTCGCCGCACCGGCCGACCAGCTGGCCGGCGACGCGCACATGCCGCGCGTGGCGGGGCCGAAGTTCGGCCAGTCCGAACGCCTGGTCGTGTCGCCGGGGCGCGAGGAGGAGGGTTTGTACAATATGCCGGGCGGGCAGAGCGGGCATCCGCTGTCGCCGTTCTTCCTGACCGGGCATGGGGCCTGGGTCGATGGCAAGCCGACGCCGCTGTTGCCGGGGGCGGCGCGCTATACGCTGCGCCTGCATCCGTGAATCAGCTGGAGCTGCGGCCTTACCTGGCTGGCAGCACCAGTTGTTGCACGACCTGCAGCAACTCGGTGATCGTCTCGGCGCCCGACGGGTGGCCAAGATAGTAGCCCTGCACCATATCGCAGCCATATTCTTCGAGCAGCAGGAGCTGCTCGCCGGTCTCGACGCCTTCGGCCACCACGACCATTTTGAGGCCATGCGCCATCGCGATGATCGCGCGCGTGATGGCCGCGTTTTCGGAATCCTGCGGCAGGCCAGAGATGAAGCTGCGGTCGATTTTCAGCGCGCGCACGTCGAAGCGCTTCAGGTAATTCATCGACGAATACCCGGTCCCGAAGTCGTCGATCGACAGGTGCACGCCGATATTGCGCAGGCGTTCGAGCGTGACCATCGTGGCGCGCGCATCGTCCATCAGCGTGCCTTCGGTGAGCTCGAGTTCGAGCAGGCGCGGCTCGAGCCCCGTATCAAGCAGCGCCGAGAGCACGATCTGCGACAGGTTCTCGTCCTTGAACTGCTTGGCTGACAGGTTCACCGCGATGCGCAGCGTGCGCTGCGTCAGGCGCTGCCAGGTGCGCGCCTGGCGGCAGGCGGTGCGCAGCACCCATTCGCCGATCGGCACGATCAGGCCTGTCTCTTCGGCCAGGGGGATGAATTCGGTCGGCGCAATCAGGCCCCGTTCGGGGTGGCGCCAGCGCACCAGCGCTTCGACGCCGACGATCTCTGCGCTGCGCACATCGCGCTGCGGCTGGTACACCAGATACAGTTCGTCGTTCTGCAGCGCGCGGCGCAGGCCCACTTCGAGCTTCACGTGGCTCATGATCTGCATCGTCAGCGATGAGCTGTACAACTTGGCGTTGTTCTTGCCGCAGCTCTTGGCGTGGTACATCGCGGTATCGGCAAACTTGAGGAGCGAGACGCAATCGTCGCCGTCTTCCGGAAACAGCGAGATGCCGATGCTGGCCGTGACGAAGATCTCGTTGCCTTCGATGATGAACGAGCGCCGCATTGCTTCTTTCACGCGGTGCGCGACGTTGAGCGCGTGCTCGACCCGTTCGAGGTCCGGGATCAGGATCGTGAATTCGTCGCCGCCCAGGCGCGCCAGGTTGCTGGCGCCGTCTTCGGTCACGTCGCCGCCATCGCCGCGCGAGACCAGGTCGCTCGGGCGCGTGGTGTCGCGCAGGCGCTCGGACACCATCTTGAGCAGCTGGTCGCCCGCATTGTGGCCAAGCGTGTCGTTGATGCGCTTGAACGCGTCGAGGTCCATGAACAGCACCGCAAACTTCTTGTTGCCGATCCGTGAGCGGTGCAGCTCGCGTTCGAGCGTTTCCAGGAACGCCTGGCGGTTCGGGATCCCTGTCAGGCCGTCGCAATAGGCCAGGCGCCGGATCTGTTCTTCGGTGCGTTTGCGCTCGCTGATGTCGCGCACGAGACCGAGCACTTCGGACGAACTGGTGGCCACCAGCCGCGCCTCGAAATGCTGGGCCACGCCGGCGTCGACCAGCTCGTACTCGACCGAGCGCACCTGGTGCGTGGTCAGCACCGCTTTCATCTGCTCCAGCATGCGCCCGGCGATGTCGGGTGGCAGCGTCGCGGTCAGGTGTTTGCCGATGAAGCGGGCGCCGGTGCTGTCGGGCAGGTCCGGGCGGGTGGATCCTCCTGGCCCCGGACGCTCATGACCCTGCTCGTAATCCAGATAAAAACCATCGGCATTCAGGCGAAAGAAGGTATCGGGAATTGCTGCCAGCACGGCGCGGTTCTGGGCGTCGGCGATGCGCAGGCGGGCGATGGCATCGCTGGCGCGCAGCACGTACAGCACGCGGTGGCCGAGGATCTGCCAGTTGATCGGCTTGGAGACGAAATCGGTCGCGCCAACTTCGTAGGCGTGGGTGACGGCTTCGATGTCGTCGCTGCCGGTCACCATGATGACCGGCACGCAGACGCCATCGCGTTCGGCGGCGCGGATGGCGCGACAGGCAGCGAAACCGTCCATGCGCGGCATGTCGACGTCCATCAGGATCAGGTCGGGCTGGCCGGTGCGGGCCTGGTCGAGGGCCTCGATGCCGTCGCCGGCCTGGATCCCGTCCAGGCCAACCTGTGCCAGCATTTCGAGCATCAGCATCCGCATGACCGGATCGTCGTCGGCAACCAGGACCGTCACGCGCTGGGTGGGAGCGGAAGGCATGTCAGGATTCCTTTTCAAGCACTGCGTGAAGCGACGGTCTTACCGCGCGAAACTCGCGTGCCAGGTCGGCCAGCAGCGGGCCGCCGCTGTCCACATTGCCGCTGCGTCCCAGTTGTTCGAGTTCGCGGCACAGGCTCGAGAGGTGCGTGGCGCCGATATTGGCGCTGGCCGATTTGAGGCCATGGGCCACGCGCCGCACGCTCTCGGCATCGCCTTCGCCCAGCGCCTGGCGCAGCGCATGCAACTGGCGTGGCGTGTCGCCGACATAGGCGGCGATTACCTTCTGCACCAGGGCGTCGCCGTCGTCGCGGCTCAGGGCACGGATATTCTCCAGGGCGGCGCGGTTGATCGGGTCGGCGCCTGCGGTAGTGCGTGGATCGGTTCGCGTGGGTGCAGGTGCGGCCGCCGGCGCAGGCCGGGCTGATGGCTGCGGCAGCGGCATCGCCGGCGCGATCTCGACCACCGGCTCGTCGCCATGCTCGCGCGCCGACAGTAGCGGCATCGTGATCCAGCGGCCGATGACGGTGGCCAGCTGCTGCTGGGTGAAGGGCTTGGACAGGTAATCGTCCATGCCCGCCGCCAGGCAGGCTTCGCGGTCGCCCTGCAGCGCGTTGGCGGTGATCGCGATCACGGGCAGGCCGCGCTGGCGGCCCATCTCGCGCTCGTGGCGCCGGATTTCGCCGGTGGCCGCAAAGCCGTCCATCACCGGCATCTGGCAATCCATCAGTACCGCATCCCAACGGCCTTCGTGCACGGCGCGCAGCGCTTCCTGGCCGTTTTTCGCGCAGCCCGTTTCCAGTCCCAGGCTTTCCAGCATCGCGCGGGCGACTTCGACGTTGACCGGGTTGTCCTCGGCCAGCAGCACGCGCCGCGCGCGTTTGACCAGATGCGGCGCGGGTTCCTGGCTGCTACCTTCAGCCGGCGGGGCGGCTGGCCGCTGCAGCCGCGCCGCCCGCACCGCCAGGCACGCATACAAATCGGCCGCGCGCGCCGGTTTGACCAGCTGGTACGCCACGCCAGCTTCGCGCCGCTGTACCGGATCAGCGGCCAGCCGTTCGGGGCTGAGGAGCACCAGGTGCGTGTCGCGCGCCAGCGGTTCGGCGCGCACGGCGGCAGCCAGAGCCAGGCCGCTGGTCCCGCGCAATTCCATGTCCAGCACCGCGGCATCGTAGGGCCGGCCGGCGCGGGCCGCGTTGACCAGCCACTCGAACGCGAGCGCGCCACCGATGTCGTCGCACTGCGCATGCCACGCGGTCAGCTGCTGCACCAGCGCCTTGCGGCTGGCTTCCTGCTCGTCGACCACCAGCACGCGCAAGCCATCGAGTGTGTTGAGGTGATGGCCGGGCGCGTCCGGGTCGACGCGGTGCTTGTCGAAGCTGACCGTGAACCAGAAGACCGAGCCGCGCTGCTGTGCATTCTCGACGCCGATGGCGCCGTTCATCAGCTCGACGATCTGCTTTGAAATCGCCAGCCCGAGGCCGGTGCCGCCGTACTTGCGGGTGGTGGAGTCGTCGGCCTGCGAGAACGCGTTGAACAGGCGCGCCCGCGCTTCGCGCGAAATGCCGATGCCGGTGTCGTGCACTTCGAAGCGCAGCATGACCTGTTGCGGGTCTTCGCCCGCCACGCGCACGCGCGCCAGGATGCGGCCATCGTCGGTGAACTTGAGCGCGTTGCCCAGCAGGTTGGCGAGGATCTGGCGCAGCCGGTTCGGATCGCCGCAGATCGCCACCGGGATGTCGTTGGCGATGTCGAAGTCGCACGCCAGGCCCTTGGCCGCGGCTTGCGGCGTGTAGACCTTGTGGATCTCGTCGAGCAGGTCCCACAGGTTGAAGTTGATGTACTCGATGGTGAGCTTGCCGGCTTCGATCTTGGAAAAATCGAGGATGTCGTTGATGATCACCAGGAGGTGCTCGCCCGAGCGTTTCACCAGCTGCGTGTAGTTGCGCTGGGCGTCGGTGAGCGACGTGGCCAACAGCATGTCGGTCATGCCCAGCACGCCGTTCATCGGGGTGCGGATCTCGTGGCTCATCGTGGCCAGAAAGCCGCTCTTGGCGCGGCTGGCCGCTTCGGCCGCATTCTTGGCTTTCTCGAGCTGCTCGGTGCGCACGCCGACCTGGCGTTCGAGCTCGTCGCGGTGGTGCAGCAGGGCGGCGCCGCGCTCTTCGATCTGCGCCAGCATGCCGTTGAAGCTGTCGATCAGCACGCCCAGTTCATCGCTGCGCGTGTGCGGGATCCGCAGGCCGTAGTTCTGGCTGGCCGAGACCTTGTGCGCAGCCTGGATCAGCTTCGTGATCGGCTCGGCAATGCTGTGCTTGAGGCGCCCGGCCAGCACCAGCGACACGAGCAGCGCCGCGCCCATCGCCAGCCCGATCACGCCCAGGCTGGTGGCGATGTCGAGCCACATCGGCAACAGGTCGGCTTCGATCATCACTGCGCCCACCACCAGCTCGCCGTGCCGCACTGCCTGCACCACGCGCATGTGGCGTGCCAGCAGCGCGCGGCCGCCGCGGTTGATCCGCTCGAGTGTGGCGGCCTCGATATCGTCCAGGGGCGCGAGGGCAGCAGCCTGACGCCCCGGCGTGTGGTAGGTGGCGATGGGCTGGCCGAAACGGTCGTACAGCACGGCGGCCGAGACGCTCTGGCGGGCCTCCAGGGCCGACAGCGTCGCGCCGGCCTGCTTGCGGTCGACCAGCATCAGGTCGCCGGCGCAGGCCGCGCCGATGACGCGCGCGAACGCCGTCAGTTGCGCAGCTTCGGCGCGGCGGTGATTGTGGATGGAGGTGACAGCAAACGCGCCGAACACGAACAGCAACGCCGTCGCGGTCGAGAGCAGCGAGATGATGGTCAGCTTCCGGTTCAGGCTCGAGCGCTCGAAGTTCGGCATCGCAATTCCCGCGGTGGGCACAGCGGCATGGACCTGCACGACGCGGATCCTCCGCGCGGGCAAGAGCCCGCAGGAAAAAAATATACGGGGTAGGGGCGTGCGCGGCCTTGCGTGAACGCAAAGGGGGCGGGCGAACCGGGTTCGTGTTGCAAACACGCCCAAATTGCGAGGGAGCGCGTAGATTGGGTGGTGAAGGCTGGATGGACTGATCCGGACAGCGACGTCTAAGCCCCATTCCCCAAAAATGTAACTAATCAACGGTGATGATCGTGACCAGCGAAAAGCGGCGATCAGGGCCGGGCCCTGCCCATGGCGCCTCATGGTCGGACGCAGAGGGCAGAGGCGATGCTGGGATGGTGAGTCATTCCCCTGATCATGACTGAGGAGGAGGGCGGCGTGCGGAGATCGACGCCGCCCGGCAGGTTACGGCAAAACGGGAATCAGTCGATTTCGCTGACGAACTGGTCGAGCGGGCGGCGCACTTTCGCCAGGCCTGCCAGCCAGTCATCCTCGGCCTTGCGGTAACCCAGCGGCAGAATGACCACGCTACGCAGGTGGCGTTCGCCCAGATTCAGGATGCTGTCGACAGCGGCCGGATCGAAGCCTTCCATCGGCGTGCAATCGACTTCCTCGAAGGCCGCCGCGATCATCGCCGCACTGAAACCGATGTAGGCCTGGCGCGCCGCGTGCTCGAAGTTTACCTGTGCATCGCGGCCCGGGTAGGTCGACAGCAGTTGCTGGCGATAGGCTTCCCAGCCTTCGTTGCGGAAACCGCGCACTTCGTTGGTCAGGTCGAACATGTGGTTGATCCGCTCGGGCGTGTAGTCGTCCCAGGCGGCAAACACCATCAGGTGCGAGGCATCGACCACCTGCGCCTGGTTCCAGGCGACATCCTTGATCTTGGCGCGCAGCGCCTGATTCTTCACGATCAGGATTTCGTAGGGCTGCAGGCCGGACGACGTCGGCGCCAGGCGCGCCGCTTCGATAATCCGATCGATTTTCTCCTGCGGCACCTTGCGGGTCGGGTCCATCGCCTTGGTGGCATAGCGCCAGTTCAGTTTGTCGAGCAATTCCATGTGAATCCTTTCAGATAAAAGATTCATCATTGTATTTTTTCTCGGCAGATAGATAAACTACGATTCTGGCAAATGATTTGTTCTTGAGGAAGCAAGATGGCGAGAAAGTTTGATCACCTGGCTGATGTGGAGGTGTTTCTGAGCGTCGTCGAGCACGGCTCGTTCAGCGCAGCTGCGATCGTGCTGTCGACCACGCCGTCGGTGCTGAGCCGGGCCCTGTCGCGACTCGAAGCACGGCTCGGCACACAGTTATTGCGCCGGACCACGCGCAGCCTCAGCCTCACCGACGCCGGCCAGCGCTACGCCAACGAGGCACGCGACGCCTTCGCCCGCCTCGGGCAGGCAGAGCAGGCCATGCGCAGCACGACGGCGCAACTGAGCGGCAAGGTCCGCATGAGCGTGTCCACCGGCTACGGGCAGCAGCGCCTGCCGCCGATCTTGGCCGCCTATGCGCGCGCCTATCCACTGGTCGAACTGGACGTCGATATCACCAACCGCAATGTGGATCTGGTGGCCGAAGGATTCGACCTGGCGATCCGCTCCGGCCCGCTGCCCAGCAGCACGATGGCGTCGCGCCAGCTGGAAGCATCGCCCCTGTGCCTGCTGGCATCCCCAGCCTATTTGGAAACCGCCGGATCGCTCGCGACGCTCGACGACCTGGCGCGCCAGCAATGCATCGCCTTTGTCCGGCCCAATACCGGGCGGGTGTTCCCGTGGCAGCTGCGCGATGGCGGGCGCGACATCGACTGGATCCCGCCAGCGTCGGTGATGGTCTCGACCGACGCGATGGGCGTCATCTGGCTGGCCGAGCAGGGGATGGGGATCGCGCTGTGTCCGCGCCTGTTTGCCGAAACCAGCCTGGCAGCGGGACAGCTGGTGGAGATATTGCCGCAGCTAAGTGGCCGCACACGCGCATTCTCGGTCGTCTACCCGGCCCACCGGGGCCTGTCGGCAGCATCGCGCGCACTGATCGACATGCTGGTCGCAGCACACGACAGTTCAGGCGGGATATAGAAGATCGGATTCTGCTCATGCAAATTGAAAAAGGGACGCCGCAGCGTCCCCTTTGCTATGTAGGGTGGACGGGTTTCCCGTCCACGCGTTCAAACTAACTTCGCACTGTGGCATGCGACGTCATGTCACACGCGTGGGCGGCATAGCCGCCCACCCTACGGTAGTCCTCAGCAGCACGAAGCCCGACTCCCCCCGTACCGCGCCTCCTGACGCTCACGGAAGAACTCCTCGTACGTCATCGCCGGCTCATCCGGATGCGTACGCTCCATGTGCGCCAGGTACGTGTCGTACTCGGGCAGGCCGACCATCAGGCGCAGCGACTGCCCGAGGTAACTGCCGGCCTGCTTCAGGGTGCCGAACATCAGGTCACCTGCGGTGCGGGCATGGCGACGTACGGCGACTCTTTTGCGGTCGCGCCATTCGCCTTGCGCGCCTCGATCACCGTGCGCAGGCCATAGAACAGCACGGCCAGCACGACGAAGATGAAGAAGCCGGCCAGGCTGGCGTTGACGTAGTCGTTGAAGATGATCCGTTCCATCTCGACGATCGACTTGGCCGGCGCCAGGATCGTGCCGGCGTCGTGCGCGGCCTGGTACTTGTTGGCGTGCGCCACGAAGCCGATGCGCGGGTCGACGTGGAAGATCTTCTGGTAGCCCGCCGTCAGCGTGCAGGCCAGCAGCCACAGCGTCGGCAGCGCAGTGACCCACGCGTACTGGCCGCGCTTCATCTTGAACAGCACACAGGTACCGAGCATCAGCGCAATACCGGCCAGCATCTGGTTGGCGATGCCGAACAGCGGCCACAAGGTGTTGATGCCGCCCAGCGGATCGACCACGCCCTGGTACAGGAAGTAACCCCAGGCTGCGACGCACAGGCCGGTGGCCAGCAGGTTGGCCGGCAGCGAATCGGTGCGCTTGAGCGATGGTGCGAACGCGCCCAGCAGATCCTGCAGCATGAAGCGGCCAGCGCGGGTGCCAGCGTCCACTGCGGTCAGGATGAACAGCGCCTCGAACAGGATCGCGAAGTGGTACCAGAACGCCATCATGGTCTGGCCACCGACCAGGTTCGACAGGATGTGGGCCATGCCCACTGCCAGCGTCGGTGCGCCACCGGCGCGCGAGATGATCGTGTGTTCGCCGACGTCACGGGCCATCTGTTCCAGTGCCTCCGGCGTGATCACGAAGCCCATCTGCGAGACGGCAGCGGCAGCCGATTGCGCCGTGGTGCCCAGCAGGGCAGCCGGGCTGTTCATGGCGAAATAGACGCCCGGATCGATGGTCGACGCGGCGATCAGCGCCATCATGGCGACAAAGCTTTCCATCAGCATGCCGCCGTAGCCGATGAAGCGCGCCTGCGTTTCATTTTCCAGCATCTTCGGCGTGGTGCCCGAGGCGATCAGCGCGTGGAAGCCCGACACGGCGCCGCAGGCAATCGTGATGAACAGGAACGGGAAGATGCCGCCCGACCAGACCGGGCCCGAACCATCGACGAACTTCGTCACGGCCGGCATGCGCAGGTCCGGTGCGACGACCAGGATGCCGATCGCCAGCGCCAGGATGGTGCCGATCTTGAGGAAGGTCGACAGGTAGTCGCGTGGCGCCAGCAGCAGCCACACGGGAATCACCGCGGCGACAAAGCCGTAGCCGATCAGCATCCAGGTCAGTTCGGTGCCGGTGAAGGTGAACATCGGACCCCAGACTGGCGAATCGTGCACCCACTGGCCGCCGATGATGGCGAGCATCAGCAGCACGAAGCCGATCAGCGAAATCTCGCCGATGCGCCCGACCCGCACATAGCGCGAGTAAATGCCCATGAACAGCGCGATCGGGATCGTGGCCATCACGGTGAAGGTGCCCCACGGCGAACCGGTGAGCGCTTTCACGACGATCAGGGCCAGCACAGCCAGAATGATCACCATGATCATGAAGGTGCCGAGCAGCGCGATCATGCCGGGGATCTCGCCCATTTCGGATTTGATCAGGTCACCGAGCGAACGACCATCGCGGCGCGTGGACATGAACAGGACGATGAAATCCTGCACCGCGCCGGCGAACACGACGCCGGCCAGGATCCACATCATGCCGGGCAAGTAACCCATCTGCGCGGCAAGCACGGGGCCCACCAGCGGGCCGGCGCCGGCAATTGCGGCGAAGTGGTGACCGAACAAAACGTTTTTGTTGGTCGGCACGTAATCAAGGCCATCGTTGAACTTGTGGGCGGGTGTCTGGCGGGTGGCGTCGAGCCCCAGCACCTTGTTGGCGATGAACTTCGAGTAGAAGCGGTAAGCGATGAGATAGACGCAGCCGGCGGCCGCGACGATCCAGATGGCATTGATGGTTTCACCGCGTTTGAGCGCGATGTAGCCGAGCGAAAACGCGCCCAGGATGGACAAGGCGATCCATCCGAGCATGCTCGTCATTTTCTTCATTGGTGACTCCTCCGATATGGATTGATGCTTCGTACGCCAGTACATGCCGGCGCCATTCTTTACAGCATGGCAATGAGTATCTTGCACAATTATCAGGACTGCAAGCGTAACAATTACGCAGGGGCTACGTACCACTACGTAGGACGCATGCCCGTAACGCACGTAAAATGCCTTGCTTTCCCCATCAGAAGGCACTCGGCCCATGCGGCTCAAGCAAAAAGTCATCATGCTGGCGGTCGCGCCGCTGGTCGCGGCCCTGTGCGCGATTACCCTCTACGTCCGCCAGCAGGCTGTCACTCTCGCGCAACAACAGCGCGACACGATCGGCAGCGCCTACCTGGCCAGCAAGGAGGCAGAGCTGCGCCACTACGTCGAACTCGCCACGCGCTCGATCGCGCACCTGACCCAGAGCGGCCGCAGTGACGCGGCCACGCAGGCCGAGGCGATCCGCATCCTGTCGTCGCTGAGCTATGGCGGCGACGGTTACTTTTTCGTGTATGACACGCGCGGCAAGAACCTCGCGCATCCGCGCCAGCCCGAACTGGTCGGCACCGACATGTGGAACTGGCGCGACTCGACCGGCTCGCTGACCATCCAGCGCCTGATCGGGCTGGCACAGGGCGGCGGCGGGTTCCTGCGCTACACGTGGGCCAAGCCATCGAGCAAGACGGCCGCGCCCAAGCTGGGCTACGTGGTGCCGGTCGCGCACTGGGGCTGGGTCATGGGCACCGGCATCTATCTCGACGATGTCGAGGCGGCGCTCGAACTGGTCGAGGCCCAGCAGTCGCGCAACAGCGACCAGACGCTGCTGTGGATGGCCGTGCTGGCCACGCTGGCGACAATCGGCGTGGCCGGTGGCGGGCTGGCGCTGAACATCAGCGAAGGGCGCCTGGCCGACGCCAAGCTGCGCGCGCTGGCCCAGCGCGTGGTGGAGTCGCAGGAAGAAGAGCGGGCGCGCCTGTCGCGCGACCTGCACGACGGGATCAGCCAGGCGCTGGTCTCGGTCAAGTTGCAGCTGGAGGCCGGCATCATCCGTCTCGACGGCGATGCCGGCAAGCGCGAACTGGCGCGCGCCGGCCTGGAGCGCACGGTCGACCAGGTCAACACGGTGCTGGGCGAAGTGCGGCGCATCTCGCACGACCTGCGCCCGACGCTGCTCGACGACATGGGCCTGGCGCCCGCGCTGGAATACCTGGCCCGCGAATTCGGCGAAGACGCCGGCACACCGGTGCGCTTTCGCGCGGCCGGCGCCGTGGATGCGCTGCCCGACATGGTCGGCACGGTGCTGTTTCGCATCGCGCAAGAGGCGCTGACCAATGTCGAACGCCACGCCCAGGCGAGCACCATCGAGCTCTCGCTCGAGCGGGTGGCCAACCGCGTCAGCCTGTCGATTGCCGACGATGGCGTAGGCTTCGACACCGATGACGTGGCCGTGCACCCGAAGCGGGGCATCGGCTTGAGGAATATGATGGAACGGATGGAAGCGATCGGCGGACGCCTGTCGGTCGATTCGACGTCCAGTGGCACCAGCGTGGTGGCCAGCATCGACTTGAAGGAGTAGGGCAGTGAACGGTGAAACGAAAAAAGTGAAGATTCTGCTGGTGGACGACCACCCTTTGGTGCGCGACGGCCTGCGCGCGCGGCTCGAGTCGGCGCCGCACCTGAACGTCGTGGCCGAAGCCGGCTCGAGCGCCGAAGCGCTCGAGCGTGCCGGCGAATACCATCCCGATTTGGTACTAATGGACGTGAACATGCGCGGCGGTAGTGGTATCGAAGCCACATTCCAGCTCACCGCGCGTTTTCCCGGTATTGCGGTCCTGATGTTGTCAATGCACGACAAACCGGAGTATGTCAGCCAGGCGATGGGCGCCGGTGCCCGCGGTTACGTGCTCAAGGATGCGCCGGGCAAGGACATCGTGCTGGCCATCGACACCGTCATGGGCGGCGGCATTTATTACAGCGCCGCACTGGCGCGCCAGCTGGCCAATCCGGCCGCCCCGAGCGATCAGCTCACGGCGCGCGAGCACGAAGTACTGGGGCATATCGCTGCCGGCCAGTCGAACAAGCAGATCGCGCGCGACCTCGATCTGTCGGTGCGCACGGTCGAAACGCACCGCCTGAACATCAAGCGCAAGCTGGGTATCGAAGGCCAGGCAGAGCTGATCCGGTTCGCGGTCCAGCGCGCCGGCGGTAACTGATGGTCAATACGGGCTGTCCGGTAGGAAACTTCGATTTGCTTTATGGCATTCGGTGCAATAAGATTGCCTGGATACTACTTTGAAACTTTCCATGGCAGAGCAGGAAACATATCCGCTGGTGGCAATCGAGCCGGTCGCGAATGCGCAAAATGAATGGGTCGCGCTCAACGTGCGCCCGGCGCCGGGCGCTGACCTGTCGCAGCGCCTGCACACCGTGTTCGGCACGCCCGACCTGTTGGCCGCCGTCTCGCCGCTCGACTGCCTGCTGACGCTGGACGACCCGCTCCATTTGACCGCCGAGGTGCTGGCGCTATTGCCCGCCGATCGCGTCGGTTTCATAGTCGACGCCAACGCGCTGGCCACCGATGGCGTGGCGCAAAAGCTCGTCGAACTGCATGCCTGCGGTTACCGCATCTGGCTGGACGGCGATATTCCCGACGGCGTCACCGCGCCGCCCGCGCTGCGCTCGGTCGCGCGCAACTGCCGCGTCGCCCCGTTGCCGCCCGGGCGCCTGGTGGCCCTGTTTGCCCCGCACATCGCCTACGGCGTCGACAGCGCGCGCCGCTTCTTCGGTTGCGAGATCGCGGGCTTCGACTGGTTCATGGGCGACTACGCCTACGATCCGGACATCGCGCCGTCGCCCGACGACGACGGCAGTTCGCGCCGCCGCATCCTCACGCTGCTCGGTTTGCTGGCGCGTGACGCCGACTCGTGCGAGCTCGAAGAGCAAGTCAAGCAGGATCCGGCACTGGCCTACAATCTGCTCAAACTGGTCAATTCGGCCGCGTTCACCGTCGCCACGCAAGTGACCAGCTTTGGCCAGGCGATCACGGTGCTGGGTCGGCGCCAGTTGCAGCGCTGGCTGCAACTGCTGCTGTACGCGCGCCAGCAACCGGATGGCCTGCCCAACCTGCTGCTGCCGCTGGCCGCACGCCGCGGTGCCCAGCTCGAAGCGCTCGCGCGCCTGCAGGGCGACGACCGCGACGCGCAGGACCTGGCCTTCATGACCGGCGTGTTCTCATTGCTCGACCGGCTGCTGCACATGCCGATGTCCGAGATCGCGGCCGAACTCTACCTGTCCGAGGACGTCTATGGCGCGCTCGTGCACCACAGCGGCCAGCTGGGTGCGTGGCTCGAACTGGTCGACGCCAATCCGACCGAGACGGTGCTGCAGGCCGCCGGCGTGAGCCTGGAACACTGGTGGAGCAGCCAGCTGCATGCCTATCACTGGGCAATCGAGGTAGGTCGCAATGTCTGACGTGCGCGACCTGGCCCCGACGGCCTTCGTCCAGGGCACGAGCGCCGTCGGCGACGCCGTCCTGCGCCTGCGCGGCGACGCGCTGGCGACGGAGCTGGGTCGCCTGGCGCGCATCCTGACGGGCAGCGCGCAGGGCCGCTTCGTGGCCGGCCCAGGCCTGGTCGATCCCGGCCAACCCGGCGGACGTGTGCTGCGCCACGCGGTAGCCGTGGGCCTCGAACAATTCGGCTGGTATGAAGTGAGCGGCTTTGACGACCATGCCGGGGCCAGCGCCCACGCGCTCGCCGCGCTCGCGCAACTGACGGCGAGCCTGATGCAGATGCATTCGCTGGCGCAGCGCTCGACCCATGCCTACGCCCAGATGGAAGCGCAACTGGCGCACCAGTCGCAGATCCTCGACCAGATCCACGAGTCGGTGCTGACAATGGACCAGATGGGCTACATCACCAGCTGGAACCGGGGCGCCGAACGCCTGTTCGGCTACACATCGTTCGAAGCGGTGGGCCGCAACATCCTGTTCTTGTATGCCGACGAAGACCTGGGCGACGAGGAGGGCGGCGCGCTGCCCGACCTGTTCGCGGAGCACGGCGGGCGCATGATGGAGGTGAAACGCCGCAAGAAGTCGGGCGACATCTTCTGGGCCAGCCTGTCGCTCTCGCCACTACGCGACCTGGCCGGCCGCCCGAACGGCCTGATCGCCTACTTGACCGACATCACCGAGCGCAAGCAGGCCGAAGAGCAGCTGCACCACCTGGCCTACTACGACGAACTGACCGGCCTGCCGAACCGCACGCTGTTCGCGCGCCTGGTCGACCAGGCCCTGATGGTGGCGCAGCGCAACGAGACGGCCGGCTGCATCCTGTTCATCGACCTGAACCGCTTCAAGCGCATCAACGACACGCTGGGCCGGCGCATCGGCGACGAACTGCTCAAGCAGGTCGGCCAGCGCTTCAAGGCCACGCTACGCGACGAAGACCTGGTGGCGCGCCTGTCGGGCGACGAATACGCGGTGGGCCTGGCCGACGTGCGCCAGCACTTCGAAGCCACCACCGTTGCGCAAAAGCTCCAGGCCGCGCTCGACGCACCCTTCATGATCGGTGGCCACGACTTGCGCGTGGGGGCCAGCATCGGCATCAGCGTCTACCCGCAGGATGGCAATGACGCCGAAACACTGCTGGCGCTGGCCGACATCGCGATGGAGCGGGCCAAGGGCGACGACGCCAACCCGGACCGCAGCGTCGCGTTCTACAGCCAGGACATGAACAAGGGCATGCAGGAGCGCATGCGCATCGAATCCGGCCTGCGCCATGCGCTGGGCAACGGCGAGCTGGTGCTGTACTACCAGCCGAAGTTCGAAATCGCGAGCGGCCGCCTGGTGGGCGCGGAAGCGCTGGTGCGCTGGATGCATCCCGAGCGCGGCATCGTGCCGCCCGGCGAATTCATCCCGCTGGCTGAAACCACGGGCCTGATCGTCCAGGTGGGTGAGTGGGTGCTGGAAGAAGCCTGCGCGCAGGCGTCGATCTGGCAGCGCTCGGGCATCGCCCCATTCCGCGTCGCGGTGAACGTGTCGGCCCGCGAGTTCACGCCATCGCTGCCGGAACGCGTGGCCACGACGCTGCGGCGCTATCAGCTCGATCCGTCATGGCTGGAGCTGGAGATTACCGAGAGCACGCTGATGCACGACGTGGATCGCGTGACGGCCATCATGGACCAGATCACGGCGCTGGGCGTGTCGCTGTCACTGGACGATTTCGGGACCGGGTTCTCGAGCCTGTCGTATCTGAAGCGGTTCCCGATTCATACTTTGAAGATCGACCGGTCGTTTACGATGGGGATACCGGCGGATGGGAGTGACTGCGCGATTGCGGGGACGATCATCAGCATGGCGCGGCAGTTGTGTTTGCGTGTGATTGCTGAGGGTGTCGAGACGCTGGATCAGCTTGCGTTCTTGCGCGGGGCAGGGTGTGATGAGGTGCAGGGGTATCTGTATGCGGCGCCGTTGCCGGCGTATGCGTTCGAGAAGGCCTTAAGGGAAAATTGGGCGTTGGTGGGGTAAGTGAGGTGGATCATGCGCGAGCGCTGCCGCTTTGCCTGGGTCAGAACTCCCTCATCCGGCTGATGATTATGTATAATGCCGTGCAACAGGAAGCGTGGCCGAGTGGTTGAAGGCAGCAGTCTTGAAAACTGCCGACGGTGTGAGCCGTTCGTGAGTTCGAATCTCACCGCTTCCGCCAAGATACTGAAAAAAATAAGCCCCACACGTTGGGGCTTTTTTTCGTCTTCTCATAGGAGAAATGTCAAAATCAGGGGCCACCGACGTTTACTCGAATCCCCGTGCGTCGCGCTCTTTGGAGCGGGTAGGCAAGTGGGTACACTGATGAGCCCTATGATCACAAGCTCTCTGCGATCAAGGTGCGTGCGGTGACGCGGCCAGGCCTGTATGGTGATGGCAGTGGACTATGGCTGCAGGTGTCCCGAAGCGGTTTGAAGAGCTGGATCTGTCGCTACGACTTAGCCGGTCGGCGCCGCGAGATGGGTCTCGGTTCATGCATCACCGTCGATCTGGCCCTGCCCAGACGCACGGCAGCACGCAACGGGTATACCTTGAAAAGCTCGTGCTGGCGGAGGACGACGAGGTCCCAGCGAAGATGGCGCTCGACTCGCCGGAGTGGAGCGCGTATTTCCAATTGCAGCCCATGCAGACCAAGGCAGGGGCGGCGCCACACGCAGGCGCCGCGCCCGAGACTTGATGTAATGCGGCGGTGGGATGGCGATCGCAGCCCTGTCACGCAATGTCAGCGCGTGAGCCGCAGCGCCGCCTGGTTTAGTGCTTGGTCGTTCGAGCTTCCGACTGGCCCGCGGTTTTGTCAACCTGCGGGCGGCGAGCCGAAGAGTGTAGCCGAAAGGCCGATCCGTTTTGCCTCGTCTGAAATCCAACGGCTTCGAGGCCATCAGCCTAGATGCCGCCCACGCACGCCGGTATAAGATGCGATGAACAATATGTCGGCATATATGGATAAGTGCCGACATTTTTGTGGACTGGCCGCGTGCCCCAAACTGAACGCATTTTTGAGCTTGCCCTGTCCAAAAGGCATACTGCGAACACACGATGTGGGCAGTGCCGGCGCATCGCGCGCGCTGCTCGCTTCGCTAACCGCTGAAGGCCGACTGCTCAAACTCGGCCGCGGCCTGCACGCATTGCCCGACCGGTCTGCCTCCGAATACGATAGTTTTGCCGAGGTCGCGACAAGGAGCCCAGGCGGGGTACTATGCCTGCTTTTCGCGCTGCGCTTTCATGACCTGACTATGCAGCAGTCATCCGACGTTTGGCTGGCCATCCCACACGAGGCTAGGGCACTCCGCTTCGATTATCCACCGCTATTGACTCGCTGCTTGAACTCGCATATTAGTCAATTAATGGCATGTTGACTACAGCCGGAAGGAAAATCGCGCAAAAGAATTCGCTCCGTAGATGTTGTCGTATGCTGTGGAAAAATTATAGGGGCTGCTATAGGAGTATCTGTGGAACTGCGAATGGCGCAGGAAGAGAAAAAGAGTATGTTTTCCTTGCCGTCCAGCAAGAGGGCGGCGTAAAGCCAACTGCGGAACTATCGACAGATAAGCTATGAAAATGGGAGTCGGAAAAATTGAAGTTACTAATTGGAGGAGCTAGGTAATGTCCGATGTTGAAGTAGATCGCAGTGTGCTATTTAATGAAATTGGCGATGGTAAAATATATCCACACAATGAGATATGGTATTCTCATCTTTTGGATCAATATAAAATTTATCTTGAAATGACAGACAGGATTAGTAGCCGTAGATCCACCGCTAATTCATACTTCCTTAGTATAAATTCCGCTACGCTCGCATTTATTGGCTACCTTTCTTCAAAGGAAACCGGCGAGTTCATGTGGTTGCTCGCAATCGCCGGTATGACCCTGTGTATTCTCTGGAAGGCACTTATAACTTCATATCGTAATCTCAATACGGCGAAGTTCTTGGTAATCCACCAGATCGAAAAAAGACTGCCAATCAGCCCGTATGATGCAGAGTGGGATGCAATGGGAAGAGGGAGGAATTCCAAACTATATTGGCCCATCAGTCATATTGAGAAAGGTGTGCCTTACGTGTTTATAGTACTTCATTCAATTGTCTTTTGCAAAAGCTTTCCATGGATGGTAATAGTGGAAACTGTGCGATTGAAATTTAACGTATAGTTCACGGTTAAAATTATAATTTGAGAGAATGTGGGTTGATAATGGTTCGCAAGCGTATCCCAAAAAGCGGTTTTAATGTATTTTACGAATATCGGTTTAGAGCCAGCAGAACTTTGGCACTCGCATGGTCAAAAAGCGGAAATAAGCTAGGTTGGTTAACGTCTGATGATGATACATCTTTTCTGCATGTCTGGAATAGAGTCGAAGCCGCTTATGATGCAATTGAAATTCTTCAAATAGGATATTTTTCGTTTGAGGACGATGAGAGATATGTATTATTTCTGGATCAAAATTCTCAAATAAGTAGATTGGATCTTGAAACCCTCGATGTATTAATAGTCTGCGATAGCAATCTTCGCAACCCCCGGTTTATAGCGCGGTCTCCAGATGGCAGGCACGTGGCGGTGGTTTCGGAGAGCGCGGATGTACGTATATTTGACGGGGAATGGCAGGTTGTTTATGAGGGTAGCGGAAAACGTTTGGGTGGTAAAAGAATGCGAGGGAGAGATGTATGTTTTAACATCTCATGGCATCCAAATTCACGATTTTTAGCGATGGCAGGACATTCCGCTACTGTATTAGATTTATCTAATTGGGACGACGTAAAATATATTTCCGATGCGGGGCTTTATGATGTCGCTTGGTCGCCTGATGGAAAATGGTTGTCGGCGGCCACGGCGGCTAAAACAATCGTGATTTGGGACACTCAAAGCAAGATTCCCTACCGCGTATTAGAAGGGCATAAATCCGAGGTTAAATCCATATCCTTCTCGGCAGATGGAAATATTCTGGCATCTCAAAGTGCGGACGGGATGGTAATGCTATGGAACTGCGCTGACTGGTCAAGTGTGGAAGTTGTCAAGCCAGGAGTGCGATCACGTGTACATCATCGAAAGCTTACATTTCATCCGCACTATCCTTGGTTGACTCATACCGAAAAAGTTTCGATTCGTTCCGATGTGGCGACTTTGGTCCTCTCTAACCTCGATGTTGATGAAATTAGACATAGTGTATCTGTTCCAACGATCACTTATACAAGCGCGAAGATCGTTTTAGTAGGTGAGTCTGGAGCAGGCAAAACTGGGCTAGGTTGGCGCATCGCAAATAACAGCTTTAAGGAACATCCGTCAACACATGGCCAGCAGTTTTGGTTGATTAATCAGTTAAGCTCAGTACGGCGAGACGGCACTCTGTGTGAAACAGTATTGTGGGATCTCGCGGGACAGCCTGACTACCGACTCATTCATGCTTTATTTTTAGATGATGTGGATGTGGCACTTGTACTCTTCGACCCTACTAAAACTGAGGATCCATTATATGGCGTTGATTACTGGATTAAACAGTTATCCCGCAGTCAAGTCAGCGGAAATGTCAACTCACCGCCTCCAGTCATCCTAGTTGCTGCTAGGGTCGATCGTGGGACGTCTCGACTCACGGGTGATGAGATCAGTGCATTTTGTCGCGCTCGTGGAGTAACTAGTTATATAAGAACTAGTGCCACGACTGGTGAAGGGCTAACCGAACTTTTGACACAAATACGCGATTCAATTCCTTGGGATCAAAAGCCAGCCACGGTAACCACCGAAACTTTCAAACGTATTAAAGATCATGTACTTCGTCTAAAAGAGTCGCCAAATACCGGTCAATCAATAGTTTCTCTTGATGAGCTACGGCGTCAGTTGCGAACCCATGGTATGCCTAAAGATTTTTCAAAAGATGAGCTCCTGGCTGCAGTTGGTCACTTGGCAAATCATGGTTACGTCGCTATATTGCGATCGTCTAAAGGAGATTCAAGGATTTTGCTTATTCCTGAATTGCTAAACAATTTGGCAGCATCTATCGTCCTCGAAGCTAGACGCAACCTCCGTGGGTTAGGTTCGCTTGACGAATAAAATTTGCTTGAATCCGATAACGCATTTAATGAACTGGCTGACCTTTCGGGTTCCGAACGGACCGTTTTACTAGAGTCGACTGTATCAATGTTGCTTCAAAATAATGTTTGCTACCGTGAAACTGATCCTTTGAATTCGCGATCTTACCTCGTATTCCCTGAGCTCATAAATCTCAAAAAGCCTCAATTTGACGACAATGTCGAGGTGGTTGATGATGTGTCGTATTCAGTTGCTGGTGCAATTGCAAATGTATATGCTTCATTGGTGGTTTTGTTAGGTTACACTGACAGATTTACCAGGACTCATCAGTGGCGTGATCATGCGAGATATGAATTCGGCGACGGTATGATTTGCGGTTTCCGATTGGAGAATGAGAAAGAGGCAGAATTAAATTTCGTTCTCTACTTTGGAAAGCATATTAAGGCGACTGCTAAAAGTCTCTTTATAAGTTTATTTGAGAATTTTTTGGCAAGTCGCGACGTAACTGTTCAGCGTTATCTTCCAGTGAAATGTTCGAAAGATCACGTAATCAATCGTGGAGTTATTAAAGAACAATTTACTATAGGATTACATCATGCGCATTGTCCCCGGTGTGGGGAGAAGGTTAGCTTGCCAGAGCAGAATCAGACTATACAGCTTACACTTGAAGAATCGAGAACGGTGGAATATGAGGAGCGGAATGCCCGGCAGAGATCGCTGTTCGAAAAAGCAGTATATCTTCTAAAATCATATGCTTCACAAAAGGGCTTGGTCGCTCCAACTTGTTTTATTAGCTATGCTTGGGGAGATCCTATTCATGAGCGATGGGTAGAGCGATTTGCAAACGATCTGATTAATGCTGGCGTGGGTGTGATACTTGATAGGTGGGACAATGAAAAAATCGGGTCAAGCGTTCCCCGGTTTGTCGAACGTGCTACAGGTGCTGATAGGGTAATCTTAATCGGAACTCCAACTTATCGAATAAAATATCAGAACAATGAATCGATGAATGGTTATGTTGTTGCGGCAGAGGGAGACATTATAGGTGCGAGGTTGATCGGGACAGAAGAAGATAAAATGACTATTATGCCAATATTGTTAGTAGGTACGCCGAAATTATCATTTCCCGACCTTTTAAACGGTAGGGTCTTTGGCGACTTTAGAGATGGAGAAGATTATGCGGCGCAAATGATAAAGTTGTTGTCAAGCCTATATGGAATTAAATCGCGCGAGAAAATATTTGGGGAAATTATGGGTGTGTTTGAATCGACCTAAGAAGATTTGGAGAGGGTAAATATTCTGGCGCTGAGGATGTACATGCGGTGCGTTAGCGAAATCGCATTGCTGCTTTGAGCGAATATCAAGCGTACACTGCAAACGTATGTAGGAATAAAGACTCACTATTACGTGGTCTGGTAAAAGCGTGGGATAAGAAATTTAGCGGGTAATTTTTTATCGTAAAGTTCGCCGGGCCCCGCTTCCCCAGAATTTAGAAAAAAGCCGTTGATTTTTCAACGGCTTTTTAGTTTTTCGAAGCCGTGATTTGGCGGCCTGCTTATAACAGGTTTCACTCATTATTTAACAGGTTGCTGAACGTAGTTCCGGCACTTCCGCCTTATCTAGTTGGCTTGACTACCTCGCCAACCCTTCGTTGTAGACTGCTGTCCCCTATTATCGCAAGCCAGTACATCATACCGAGTGTAAATTCCTGACAGGCTCGTATCGCAACGGATTACTCAAATGACCCATCAGGCAGCACCTTACCGCACCATGGACAAAACCTTGCGAAGGCATAGTCACCGTTGATGCACCAACAAGGATCTTCATTTCTAAACATCTCGAATGAAAACTTTGTTCCATCATCGCCGTTCACCGCTCCTTGCATTTGAGCACAGCAGTATTTCTCCGCTCTTTCTCTCGCAGTTATTCGACTGGGGGCGATAAAATCTAACCACTCCTGACATGATCGGCAATTTGCAACATGGATGATTTGTTGCGTTATTAAGGGCGAAAAATTTTCGTCGTCCACCTCGATACAGCCGCTTACCGCGAGCCATACTGCCGAGTCACCGGTATCGCTTGGGGATAGATGATCTAACAGATCAGCCCGCGCTTTCATGCAGTTCATAGCAGCGCCTTCCAGTGGGTTTTCCTCACACTCTCTGTTGAGCGAGACCTTTGGCTTCGGTATTGCTCCGCATCGCTAGCGAACAAATTGATGGTGCATACCTGACGGGGCAGGGAGTGGGTCATCGGAATGCCGGTACACGCTCAGAGCCGAACAGATTATGAGAACCGTACTGGCCTTTGAAGAGTGCCAGCGATGGTTGGCTACATGGTCCCACAAGTCCAGACACTAGCATCAGACACAGCGCATTGCCCGAACAACAACTGTGAATATTGTCAGACGGAAAGTCATGTTTCTTGTGCGAAATCTAGCCAAAATGCGCGGATAATCGACCTCCTCAGCGACATCGTTCGCGCCCCACTTCCCATCCATCATGAAAAACTTCAGCATTAAGTACGTGATCGCCGCCGTCATCGGCTTGCTCATCCTTGCCGTGATCACCGTCGGCGCCCTTGGCTACCACGCCACGCAGCGCTCCGTTGATCTCCTCGAAAACCTCGCGCTCACCACCGCCAACCAGCAGATCGGCATGTCCGACCTGAAAATGCGCATGGAAACCAACCGCAGCCACATCCTGCAGGCGCTGCAGCACAATCCTGAAAACAAGCATGCGTCGCTGCACAACCACCCGTTGACGTTCCACAGCGATTTCATCGCCAAGAACAGCGAAGAGATGCGCAAGGAGCAGCAGGAGCTGCAGGCGAGTCTGCGCTTTCCCGAAACGCGCGAGCGTTTTGCTGCATGGATGACGGCCAGCGACAATCTGGGCATCGACATGATCGGCAATGCCATGCGCGCGATTCAATCGGGTCAGTGGGATGACGCTAACCTGATGCTGGGCAAGCAAATCAACCCGACCTACAACAAGTCGACCGAGGCATTTGCGGCACTGCAGAAGCTGATGAGCGATCGCAATATTCGCCAGGGCAAGGAATTGCACCAGGAACTCGCCGTGCTCAACACGGTCGTGATTGCCGCCATCGTCGTGGCGATCCTGCTCAGCATTGGTGCCGGGTTCTACCTGGTCGGTGCGATTAATACGCCGCTGATGCAAGCCGTGGCCGTTGCACGCCGTGTCGCCGATGGCGACCTGAGTCTCCAGGCGCCAGTCAAGTCGACCAATGAATTCGGTCAGCTTCTGTCTGCCTTGCGTGACATGACCGCGTCACTGGCCGGTATCGTCAAGGATGTGCGCAGTGAAAGTGAAGTGATCGCCACGGCGTCGACGCAGATCGCAGCAGGCAATATGGACTTGTCGGCGCGCACCGAACAGCAGGCCAGCGCCATCGAAGAGACGGCCGCGTCGGTCGAAGAGCTGACCAGCACCGTGCGCCAGAACGCGGAAAATGCACGTCAGGCCAATGAGCTGGCGGCATCGGCCACGCAGATCGCCACCCGTGGTGGTTCGGTCGTGACCGAAGTCGTGGGCACGATGGGCGAGATCAACGCGTCGGCCCGCAAGATCGTCGATATCATCGGCGTTATCGATGGCATCGCGTTCCAGACCAATATCCTGGCGCTCAATGCAGCAGTCGAAGCAGCGCGTGCCGGTGAGCAGGGCCGTGGCTTTGCTGTCGTTGCGAGCGAAGTGCGCAATCTGGCGCAGCGTTCGGCCAGTGCCGCCAAGGAAATCAAGGAACTGATCGGCGACTCGGTCAGCAAGGTGGATGCGGGCACGCGCCTGGTCGACCAGGCCGGTGCAACGATGGAAGAAATCCTGCAGAGCGTGCGCCGGGTGGCGGGCATCATGGGTGAAATCAGTGTAGCCAGCGCCGAGCAGAGCTCGGGCATCGAGCAGATTCACCACGCGATCAGCCAGATGGACCAGGTCACGCAGCAGAACGCCGCCCTCGTCGAAGAAGCCGCCAGCGCTGCCACGTCGTTGCAGGAAAGCGCTGCCGGGCTGGCCGATCGCGTCAGTGTGTTCAAGGTCGCGCCGGCCGCCGTGTCAGCCCCGGTGCAAGCCGTGACGACGCGCCGCCCGAACGCGATTACGTTCCAGGCGCAACTGGCCTGATGTAAATCCGAGCGCCAGAAACTGGCAGTTCAGCGACGCTCGCCAGCCTTGGCGGGCGTCGTTTGCGCCGCATCGATGTCGGCGCCCCAGGCATCCTTGCCCATCACCGCAGTGCCGCTGGCGGTGAAGTCCATGATGGCGTCAGCCGAACGCGCATAGCGTTCCCATACCGGCAGTCCGGCCCCGTTCGGATCCCCGCGCTTCGCAAAATTCACCATATACGTACTCATCGTCTTGCCCATGCCAAGATCGCGGCCCGTCGCCTGCGCGCCGTACTTGATCGCCACTGTGTCGAAGAAGAACGGAATATCGGTCGCATGCCCGGCGCCAGCGCCCGGTTTTTCATTGGCCTGGTGCACGTACGAAAAGCGGTACGCATACACGGGCGCGCCGTGCCCGGCCAGCGTCGCTGCAAGGCTGCGCGCACCGGCCACCATATACCCGGTCTTGCCGCCGATATCGGCGCTGGTCGCACCGATCATCACCGGCACCTTGTGCATGCGGCCTTCGGTAAACGCCGCGCGTGAATCGATGGCCAGCTTGCCGTCGACATACGGGCCGTGGTACGTCGGCTTGTCGCGCTGCATGAAGTTCGCCAGGTTCAAACCGTCGGCGATCGCTTCTGCCGGCAGCGCTCGCAGTTTCTCCAGCGCTTTTGGATCGTCCGCTGCGATGCCTTTGCCGGTCGCAAACTGCACGCCGATCCGTTCGATGTCGGCCAGCGGCGTCGGCGCCGTCCCGCCATCGCCGCCCGACATGACGACTGCCTTGGCGAACAAGCCCTTGCTCATTGGAGAGGTCAGCAGCGTATTGACCGACATGCCGCCCGCCGATTCACCGGCGATTGTGACATTGGCCGGATCGCCGCCGAACGCCGCCACATTGCGCTTGACCCATTCCAGCGCCGCGAGTTGGTCCATGAAGCCGTAGTTGCCAACCACGCCTTTAGCCCCGATTTCGCGCGTCAGCTGTGGATGGGCAAAGAAACCGAAGCGCCCGATGCGGTAATTGAAGCTGACGACAAGCGCGCCCTGTTTCGCCAGTTCGGCGCCGGAATAGGTTGGGGGCGACGCGCCCCCGTTGACGAAGCCGCCGCCATAGATCCAGACGATCACGGGCAATTTGTCCTTGGCATCGGCCGGCTTCCAGACGTTCAGGTACAAACAGTCTTCGCTTGGCGTCGTGCCCAGTGGGGCGGCGTCGCTGGGGAAGGGCACTTGCATGCAATCGGCGGCGTAGGCGGTGGCCTGACGTACGCCCGGCCAGGGCTTGGCCGGTGCGGGCGGACGCCAGCGCAGCGTTCCCACCGGCGGAGCGGCGAACGGGATGCCTTTCCAGCTGGCGACGCCTGCATCGGTCGAGCCTGCCACCTTGCCCGTGTCGATCGGGATCACCGGTGCGCCCGGCGACGCTGTTGCGCCAGGGGCGGCCACGATGAGCGACATGGCAAGCAGGGGAGGAAGGGAACGATGCAGCATGAATAGGCCTCTTGATCGGTGGTTGAACGGTTGTCGGTAATAGTACGCGACCAGCCAGCGCACTGGCGGTACCCAAGCGCAGCCAGGGTTGGGGTGCCATCGCAGCGTAAAGATGGTCAGTGGCCGCGATCTCCGTTACAGTGTTGCAATTCATCCAAAATAGCGGCCCGGAAATGTATTTCCACGGCGCATCTGAATTAATCCGAATTCACTACCGGTTTCGGCGCTATCATGATGAGCTATTACCCGTTTGCTAATACCGCACATGCAAGGTTTGCTCTGTAGATTTCGACTGTCCACCCTGATGACCCTGGCCGTGTGCGCTACGGTGACACTGACGGTCGCTCTGCTGCTGGCAGTGGTCAACCATTTTGCGGTGCGCCAGGCCAATGCTGAAGCGCAGCTTCGGCTGCAACAGTTGTCATGGCAGATGCGCGATTCGCTCAACCGCGTGGTCGAGCAGGCCACGGGCGACGCCCGCCTGCTGGCCGCTCTGCCGCAAGTGCGCAACGCGCGCAGCCCGGCGTCCGCACGCATTGCGCTGGAAAGCCTGCAGCAAACCTTCCCCGATTACGCCTGGATCGGCTTGGCCGATATCGATGGCAAGGTCACTGCCTCGACCAAGGGTTTGCTCGAAGGCGCGGATGTCAGCGCCCGGCCGTGGTTCAAGTCGGGTCAGGTGGGCGTGCGCGCTACCGATTACCATCCTGCCGTCATGCTTGAAAAGCTCATGCCCCACGGTAGCGATCCGTGGCGCTTTGTCGATGTCTCCACACCCGTCTTCAGCCACGACGGCGAGATGTTTGCCGTGCTCGGCCTGCACCTGAGCTGGGACTGGGCACGGCGCCAGGCGCGCAAGCTCCTGACGCCGGCGCTGCGCGAGTACGGCGCCGAGATTCTGGTGGTGCGCAATGACGGGACCGTCATGCTTGGCCCGCAAGAACTGGTCGAGAAAAAGATTTCAACAGAAAGTCTGCGCCGCGCCAGGCTCGGCGACACGGGCGCGCTGCGCGAGGCCTGGCCCGATGGGCACACGTATCTCACTGGCTATAGCCAGACGGGCCAGATCGGCAACCAGGCGTCGCTGAACTGGGCGGTGCTGGTGCGCCAGGACGAAGACAAGGCGTTACAGAGCGCCAAGCTGCTGCAGCACCGGATGCTGATGTGGAGCGGCTTGCTGGGCGTGGTGCTGGCCGTGGTCGCGGCCTTGCTGGCGCAGCGTCTGGCGCGTCCGATGACGCGCTTGGGCGAAGCGATCGAGCGGGTGACGGAAGCCACTGCCAGCGGTCACGAGTTGCCGACGATTCCGCATATCCAGGGCTTCTACGAAGCCAATATGCTGTCGCGCACGATGCGCAACCTGGTCGAGAGCGAAGAGCAATACCGGCGCGCCTTGCAGCAGATGAATGAACACCTGGAATCGAAGGTGGCGCAGCGTACAGCGGAACTGCAGGCACTGCTGCTGCGCGACGTGCTGACGGGCTTGCCGAACCGGCGGGCGCTGCTTGAAACGCTGCCCGAGGCGATGGGCCGCGCCAGCCGGGGCGGGCGCCCGGCGGCGTTGCTGTTCATTGACATGGATGGCTTCAAGGCGGTCAATGACAACCACGGCCACGAAGAAGGCGACGAGCTGCTGCGCCAGTTCGGCGCGCGTCTTGCCGGCGCGATTCGCATGACCGATATGGTCGCGCGTCTGGCGGGTGACGAATTCGTCGTCGTGCTGGAAATGCTGACCTCGCGCACTGATGCCGAGGAAACTGCCTGGAAGCTGCTCGACCGCCTGCGCGAGCCGTACGCGCTCAGCACCACCGACGTCACCGTGGGGGCCAGCATTGGCGTCGCGGTGTTTGCACCGGGCGACAAGCCCGATCTCGATGCCTGGCTGGCGCGCGCCGACCATGCCATGTACGCCGCCAAGCGCGGCGGCAAGAATGCGGTGGCGCTGGCTGCCGTACCAATATGAGGCGCAGGCTGGCCTTCACGCCCCAAGTTGTCCTTTGCGATTGCCAGTAGCCTCCATGAACCAGATCAGTCAGATCATTGCCACCATCAAGCGTCAGCTGAAACTGCAGGGGCTGACCTACCGTGACGTTGCCGTCGCGCTCGACTTGTCCGAGCCGAGTGTCAAGCGCCTGTTCGCCAGCGAGCAATTTACCCTCGACCGCATCGTCGAAATCTGCAGCCTGCTTGGCTTCACGCTGGCCGAGATCACGCAGGAAGCCCAGGCCGGCCAGCGCCGCCTGCGTACGCTCAGTGCCGGGCAGGAAGCCGAGCTGGTGTCAGATCCGAAGCTCTTGCTCGTCGCCGTCTGCGCGCTGAACCACTGGCGCATGCTCGACATCCTTGGCGCCTATGCCCTGACCGAAGCGCAATGCGTGCAGCACCTGCTGCATCTCGACCGCCTGCAGCTGATTTCGCTCTTGCCCGGCAACCGCATCCGTGTCAACGTGGCGCGCGATTTCGACTGGTTGCCTGACGGGCCGATCCGGGCGTACTTCCGCGAGCAGGGCTTGCCCGAATTCGTGGCCGGCGCGTTCGGCGGGGTGGGTGAGTCACTCGATTTTGCGCATGGCATGCTGACCGAGAGCGCGCGCGCCAAGCTGCAGCACGAGCTGCGCCAGTTGCGCAGCCGCTTTGCGCAATTGCACGACGAAAGCCTGGCCGCGCCACTGGCGCAGCGGCGTGGTACCGGCTTGCTGCTTGCACTGCGCGAATGGGAGCCAGCAGGCTTTGCGGAGCTGCGCCGGTAGAGTATGATCGATTGCATCTGCTGCACAGTGCCGGAGCAGAAGCAGACGCTTCTGTAAAGTAATGTGAAGTAATAGACAGATGGATTCGCGGCATTTCGCGGATAGTAGGTGTCAGGGAGAGTGTGACGCCATGAAAATGTCTTTCATCGCTATGGCCGTGCTGGGTTCGAGTGCGGTATGTGCTTCGGCGCAGGAATCGGTGACCACCGTAAGTGGCGCCGGCAATGTTGCGATCCCTGAAACCGTGTGCGCGCATGAGTGTCTGGTCCAGCTCCAGTTGGGCACGCGCGCCGATGGCGTGAATGCGCCCGCCGGCAATGCCATCTTCACCCGCGAGTCTGCCGTCGAGCCCGAGCCAACCACCGGCCGCGTCGGCGCCGGCACGCTGACCGTTGGCCGGCAATTCAATATCGACTACACGACGCTCAATGACGTGGGCGACCCGTTCCACGGTGGTCTGGCCGCTCAGGCTGCGCCACGTGGCGAACGTGCGGACGACAGCGTCGCTTACGAAGGCAAGCTTGCCGGTGTGTCGACCGGCGCCAAGTGGGGCAAGGGCGACGTCGACGGTTCGCCCTCGGGCCGCGCCTGGGGCATGTCGGTTGGCGTCAATCTTGGGCCACTGACGATTCGCGCGGCCCATCAGAACCGCAACGTGGCCAAGGTCACGCGCTACGATCAGGTCGACATCACGATGGCGGCCAAGAATTCCATCGTTGCCGCCAATATGCGCTTCGACTGGGGCACGGCGTACGCCGCCTACAGTGCCAGCCGCGGCTGGGGCAGCTCGCCGCTGTTCAATCCCGATAATCCCTACAGTGCGGGCGTGGCCGCCACGCGTTCCACCAACAGCCGCGATGTGCTGGCCGGTGTGGCCGTGCCCATGAGCCACTCGACCACGCTGCTGGCCTCCTACATCCGGCGCAACGACCGCGACCTCTCCAACCGCGATGCGCGCCAGGTCGCCGTCGGCGCCAGCTACGCTGTCTCGCGCCGCATGGATTTCTACGCTGCGTACTCGCGTATCCAGCATCTGGCCGGTGTGAATCTGGGCGTCAAGCCGGGCAACGGCTCGTCGCTCAACTTCGGGATGCGGCGCGCGTTCTGATCACAGCGTGCCCGTTCGCGCGCCGGCCCTGCGTTGCGACAGGAATCGGCAAAATTCAGTAATGTGTCTCCATGGTTCATTAACTATTGAGGAGACCTTATGACTGGTACCAGCACACTTGATCCGGATAACTTCCCTGAAGCACCAGACCGCAGCCTGGGCAAGGGCCATGGCGTCGACGCACTCGGCCCGAGCGACTTGTCGGACACCGGCAGCGATGTCGTGGGCGGCCCTGGCTTTGCCAGCAATATCGATCCTGAGCAGACGCTCGACTTCGACGGCGGCACCACGTCCGACCTCGAAGCCGGTCATGCAGGTGAAACGGCCGGTCCAGATGTCGGCGACGCCGATTTCTCGGGCGACAGCGACCGCAGCGGCACGGGTGAACGCGCCGCAGCCGGGCGCGATGCGGTTGTCAGGGATGGCGCCGACATCGACACCGACCGCATCGAGTCGATCCCCGATCTGCCACTGACCGAGGATGACACTGACTTCTTAACGAGTCTTCCGCCGGGTCAGGACGTAAGCCGCTAACAACGCGCCGCTGCCCAATAGGGCAGCGTTGATATATTTCGAGCGCAGCGCTGCCGCCGTGTATTCGCTGTGCTCGATGACGTGATGTGGCGAGCCCTGGCGCTCACGCAGTTCACGCGTGTAGTCGGGCTTGTGCAGAGCGTCGCGCCGGCTTGGGTCGGTGTCGACGTCCAGCTTCTGGTTCACGAACATCGTCGCCTGCAGGAATTTATCGAACACACGCGGCAGCAGGCGCGCTCCCGTCGAATTCATCTTGGCCGCACCGCCGACGAACACGTCGCGCTTCGGATGCTGGGCCGCATACAAGATCGCATCAGCAACGATTTCTGGCGCGTAGACTGGTGCCGGCAGCTTCGGTTCCTTGTCCATATAGTTTTTCGCGTGCACGGCAAACATCGTGTCGATCCCGGTCGGCTTGATCAGCGTGACCGACATCGGTGCGCCTTCCTTGTCCAGTTCGATGCGCAGCGCATCCGTGAAGCCCTTCACGGCGTGCTTGGACGCTGCGTACATCCCTTGCAGCGGGATCGCATGGTCCGACAGCTCGCTGCCCAGGTTGATCAGCGCGCCGCCGCCGCGCAGCTTCATGCGCTTGACTGCTTCCATCGAGCCATTGACCACGCCCCAGAAGTTGGTCTGGAACAGGCGGTGATGGTCGTCGGGCGCCACATCTTCCATCCGGCCAAAGATCGAGATGCCCGCATTGTTGATCCAGGTGTCGATACGGCCGAAGCGCTCGATGGCGGCGTCGCCAATGCGCGCCACGTCGTCGATATTGCCCACGTCCGCCGTGACAGTGACGACCTCGGCGCCGTTCGTGGTCAGCTCTTCAGCCAGGTGGGCAAGGGCGTCGTCGGCGCGTGCCGCCAGAACCAGCTTGGCGCCGCGTTCGGCGGCCATGCGCGCTGTGGTCAGGCCGATGCCGCTGGTGGCGCCCGTGATGACGATGACCTGCTCGTTGATTTTCTTCAGTTTGACTGACATGGATGATCCTTTTTTCTTTGATTTGGTCGAGGAAGGTGTTAGTGAAATGATCACTTCGTGTTGCATAGTGATATTTCAAGAGAAAACGTGGCGCGCGGGTGACGCGACGGGGCAGGCAGTCGCCCGACAACGAAAAACGCCGTTCCCACACGATGCGGGAACGGCGTTTTACGAGAACTGCGCGGGCGCAGGCCCGGGCAGGCGACAGGTTATTTCTTGGAGTAAATCTGATCGAACACACCGCCATCGGCAAAGTGGGTTTTCTGCGCCGCGGTCCAGCCGCCGAAATCGCTGATCTGGAACAGCTTGATCTGCGGGAACTGCGACGCGTATTTCTTGGCGAACTTCTCGACCGAAGGGCGGTAGTAGTTCTTGGCGATGATGTCCTGGCCCTGGTCGCCGTACAAAAATTCGAGGTAAGCCTGCGCCACCGGCCGCGTGCCGCGCTTGTCGACAGTCTTGTCGACCACGGCCACGGGTGGCTCGGCCAGGATACTGACCGACGGTGCGACGATTTCGAATTTGTCCGGACCGAGTTCACGCAGCGCCAGCAGCGCCTCGTTTTCCCAGGCCAGCAGCACGTCGCCGATGCCACGTTCCACGAAGGTGGTGGTGGCGCCGCGGGCGCCGGAATCGAGTACCGGCACGTTCTTGTACAGGCGCGCCAGGTAATCACGCGCTTTGGCGTCGGTGCCGCCCGGCTGGCGCAGCGCGTAGCCGTAGGCCGCCAGGTGGTTCCAGCGCGCGCCGCCAGATGTCTTCGGATTCGGCGTGATCACCGAAACGCCCGGCTTGACGAGGTCGCCCCAGTCGCGGATCTGTTTTGGATTGCCCTTGCGCACCAGGAACACGATGGTCGACGTGTACGGCGCGCTGCGGTATTTGAGTTTTTGTTCCCAGCCCGGATTGATCAGGCCCTTGTCGCGGATGGCGTCGATGTCGTACGCCAGCGCGAGGGTGACGACGTCGGCCTGCAGGCCGTCGATTACGGAGCGCGCCTGCTTGCCCGAGCCGCCGTGCGACTGCTTGATCGTGACGTTGTCGCCGGTCTTTGCTTTCCAGTGCTTGGCAAATGCTGCATCGAACTCGTGGTACAGCTCGCGCGTCGGATCATACGATACGTTGAGCAGGCTGATGTCGGCGGCAAATGCAGGCGCGTGTGCCAGAAGGGTCAGGGCTGCCAGCGAGCTGATGAAGGTTTTGCGAAGCATCGAGTGTCTTTCTATAGGTTAGAGACAGTAGCGTACGGTCTCAAGCTATAGAAAGAAAACGAATAAATTCAAGCAACCTTATACGATTTCTGCGCCGGCACAGGTGAGGCTCAGTTTGCCTTGGACAGGATGACCAGCCAGCGGCGCAACAGCAGGATTTCAACGTGGCCGGCTTCGACACCCGTGTCGCACTCGATGACCGGATTCACGGCGTAGAAACGCTTGCGGAAGTCGCGGGTCACCAGGATTTCGCGACGGCCAATGCGGACCATGAAAGGGGTCGGGGCGTGTTCCATACCAAAAGAGCTATTGAGCGTGGTCATGTTCGTTTCCTCGTATCGAGTGGTTATGCAGTGAAGTAAGAATACCATAACTACTGTATGAATCAACAGTTACTGTTCGGGCATACAGTAGTTTTTGCTGTGTGTGGTATTTTCGCCAAGTCAGTCATAATCGCGTCATCATGACCAAAACACTGCCTCGCCTCCAGCGCTTTGCCGCCAACCGCTTTTCCGCCGAGGGCGAATACGGGCTGCACCTGACCATCGGGGTGGCGCTGCTGCTCGCTGCGATGGTGGTGTTCGCCCAGCTTGCTGGCGCCGTCGTGGCTGGCGCGCCAATTACCAAGTTCGACGCCGAGATCGCCAACTGGCTGCACCTGCACGCACGCCAGGGCGGCCTGTTGCGCGATGTGCTCCTGTTCATCACCCACATCCACAGCACGCCGGGCATCCTCATCATGGCGTTCTGCGCGGCGCTGTGGCTGTATCGCAGCGGTCACCGTTACTGGACGATGGCGGTCATCGCCAGCGTGCCAGGCGGCATGCTGCTCAACGTCGCGCTCAAGCACACGTTCGAGCGTGCCCGGCCGCACTTCGACGAGCCAATCGTCACGTTGACCACCTATAGTTTCCCCAGCGGGCACACGATGGCGGCCACCGTGCTGTATGGCGTATTGGCCTGCTACTTCGCGCGCCGCGCCCATACATGGCCGGGCAGGGTGCTGCCGTTCGTGCTGGCAGCCCTGATGATTGGCGCCGTGGCGTTTTCGCGCATGTATCTCGGCGCGCACTATCTCACCGACATCCTCGCCGCACTGACTGAGGGCTGCGGCTGGCTCGCGATCTGCATCAGCGGCACCGCCACCCTCAATCGCCGCCGCAGGGCCCGTGAACGGCGCCAGTCCGGCGCGACCTCACCCCAAGATATGTAAGGAATTTTTCGATGCGCACTCTCGTTCACCTTTCCGACCTGCACTTTGGCCGCGTCGACCAGGCCCTGCTCGGTCCGTTACGCGAGCTCGTGCACAGCATCGCGGCCGACGTCGTCGTCATTTCTGGCGACCTGACCCAGCGTGCCAAGGTGGAAGAATTCGAGGAGGCGCGTGCGTTTCTCGATTCGCTGCCCGGGCCGCAGATCGTCGTGCCGGGCAACCACGATATTTCGCTGTACAACGTGCTGCGCCGTTTTGCCCGGCCGCTATCGCGCTATCGCCGCTACATCACCGACGATCTCGAGCCGGTCTTCATCGACGACGAGATCGCCGTCGTCGGCGTCAACACGGCCCGTTCGCTGACGATCAAGGACGGGCGCGTCAGCCACGAGCAGATAGCCGCACTGCGCGAGCGCCTGAGCGGCCTGAGCCCTGACGTCACGCGCATCGTGGTCACGCACCACCCGTTCGACTTGCCCGATCACTTCGAAAAGCGCGACCTGGTCGTGCGCGCTCCGCTGGCGATGGAAGTGTTTGCCGAAACCGGCGTCGATATCCTGATGGCCGGGCACATGCACGCCAGCCACGCCGGCAGCACGGCGGCGCGCTACCAGATCGATGCGTATGCGGCGCTGGTGATCCAGGCCGGCACGGCGACCTCGACGCGCGGGCGCGGCGAAGTCAATTCATTCAATGTGGTGCGGGTGGACGCGCAGCGGGTCGAGATCGACCGCTACGGCTGGGATGCGGTGGGCGGCAAGTTTGAGCTGGTCAATACCGAAAAGTTCATGCAGGCCGGCAGTGTCTGGTCGCCGCACACCGACGGCATGCTGGCAGCGGGGCTCTAAGGAAGCACTGATTAATTCATGGCGGCGGACTTGGCGTTGAAAAGAGCCACCCTGCGGCGTTGCAAATTCTCGCAATAGCCCGCTATTGCTTCGATTTTGCGCCTGGCAGGCTGACTTTTTCAACTGCCAATTCCATCCCCCAGAATAAATCAGTGCTTCCCTAAGGCCTCGCCAGGCGCGTTCAGATCCAGTATTCGGTCAGGCGCGCCATCGCTTCGCGCAGGCGGTCGGACCACGGCCGCCGCTTCCACGCGTCGAGCTTGATTTCCTTCGAATGGACGACGTCTTCCTTGAACGCCGCCTCCATCTCGCGCCCGAAGGCCGGATCCAGCACGACCACATTGACCTCGTAGTTGTGGATGAAACTGCGGCGGTCGATATTGGCCGAGCCGATGGAAGACCACATGCCATCGATCACGGTGGTCTTGGCATGCAGGACGGCGACCTGTAACTGGTGAATGCGCACGCCGCCCGCGAGCAGCTCTTCGTAGAACGATTCGCCCGCATGCCGGATGAAGCCGTGGTCGGACACGCCCGGCAGCACGAGCTGCACGTCCACGCCACGTTTGGCGGCGGCGATCAGGCCGTCGACGATCTGGCGGTCCGGCACGAAGTAGGCGGCCGTCAGGTAGATCGATTTCTTCGATTCGCCGATGGCGACGACGAGTGACTTGTAGATGGACGAATCGTGGTCCGGCGACGTGGCCAGCACGCGCACCACCTTGTCGCCCGCAGGCGCCAGTTGCGGGAAATAATCGATCTGCGGTAATTCACCGGCGTCCTGGTGCACCCAGTTATCGATGAATGCCCACTGCAACGCGCCGACCGCAGGGCCCTGGATCTTGATGTGCGTGTCGCGCCAGCCGACCTTGTCCTGGCTCACGTCATCCGGGCGCTTCTTGGACCGGAACAGCGAGCTGTTGGCATAGGTGCTGCTGATGTTGATGCCGCCGGTGAAGGCCACGAGCCCGTCGACGATCATGATCTTGCGGTGATCGCGGTTGTTCAACGCCCATTTGCCGGGGCGCTTGGTCGGGTCCACCGGATTGAAGACCAGCACGTTCACGCCGGCCTGACGCAGCCGGTCGAAGAATTCCTTCGGTGTCGCCAGCGTACCGACTCCGTCGACCATGATATTGACCACGACCCCTTCGCTGCGTTTCTGCATCAGGATCTCGGCGAACTGGCCGCCGATCTCATCATGGTCGAAGATATAGGTTTCCAGGTTGATCGATTTCTTGGCCCCGCGCGCCGCTTCCATCATCGCGCGCATCGTCGCCGGGCCGTCGAACAGCAGCGTGACGGCATTGCCAGCGATCATCGGCACGCCGGTGGCCTGTTCTTCCAGCACCGCCAGCCCCTTGAGATCGGTTGACGCGCGCGCCCAGCGCCGCTTGAGCAGCGCCGCCGCCTGTTTCTGCTTGAGTTCGCCATGCTGCGTCGTGACCGTCGGCGTCGACTGACCGGGCGCCCCGGTCATCGTACTCGCATCGGGCAGTGACTTGCAGGCCGTCACCGCGCAGGCAAGAGCGGCGATGGCACACCAGGCGACGAAGCGCTGTTTGATCATTTTGATCCTCGTACGGGTTCTGCATCAGGGGGCGCCAGTTGGCGGTGCTTGGGGCCGAGGAAGAATTCCACCGGCGAATACGCAAAGCGGCGGCCCAGTGCCTGCACCAGCAGGATGCCGCGCTTAAAGCGGATCTTGCGTGCGCGCAGCGCAACCCACAGCGCCAGGCCGAAGCTGACCAACAGGTTGACCGTGCCGATCATCAAGACGCCAGCGGTCGCGTTGAGAATCTGCGGCAATGTCATCTGGTAGTCAAGCGCCACCAGCGCGGTCGCGAAATTGGCGGCCGAGAACGTGATGTGGCGAATGTCGATCGGCAGGCCCAGCAGGAAGCCGACCGTGCCCGTGGTGCCCAGCAGAATGCCGAAGAAGAAGTTACCCATCAGACCGCCCAGGTTGTTCTCGACATACGCGCCCAGGCGCGCCAGCCGCGCCGGACCCAGCAGCGTGCGCAGGCCGCGCAATTGCTGGACGCGCTGGCCCATGCGCGTGTACAGCGCCTTGTTGTCGTAGTAGCCCGACACCAGACCGGCCACGAACAGCCAGACACCGGCCACCGCCGCGTAGAACAGGGCAGGGCTGTTGACGGGATCGATCTCGTTGAGCAGGTGCAGCGCCTTGATCGGGTCGACCAGATGCTCGCCCCGGTACCAGCGCACGCCCTCGGCGATGGCCCAGGCCACCGGGAACGCGACCAGCACGTTGCCGAGCACCGCCACCATCTGGGTGCGGAACACTTTATTGACGAGCTCAGCGAGCCGGTCGACGTCCAGTCCACGCCCGGTCGCCGAGCGGTGCAGCGAAGCGGCGATGCGCTGGGCCGTCATGGCCGGCTGCTTGGTCGCCACGGTAAAGTGCAGCATGTGGATCAGCACGAAGCCGAACGAGTAATTCATGCTGAACAAAAAGGCCTGGACCAGCGGCGGCGAGTGCAGATAGCCCAGCAGAATCTTGAACAGCGCCATGAAGCCGACGATGAAGCCGGCGCCGGACGACGACCACAGCATCTTGCGCAAGCCCTTGCGGTCTTCGGCGATGTAGTGCTCGCCGGTGCGGCTGGCGTTTTCGGTGACATTGCGCGCCAGCAGGTCGACGTTGTCGCGCACCAGGTTCGTCACCTGATACTTGGTGTTGTGCGCTTCGATGAGTTCTTCGGCCAGCTCGATCACGGCGCGCTCGCGCGCAGTCAGTTCGGGCGGTGGCTGGTCCGCCACGACGGCGATATTGCCTTGCGGTGTCAGCGTGACGGCCGATGCGGCCGCGCCGGCCAGCTGCGGGGTCCCGGCTGCCATGCCGCTCAGCACGCCCTGGGTGGCGGCTTCGCTGTCAGCCGTGTCGGTGTTTGTGGCAACTTCGGGCACGTCCACCAGGAACAGCAGCTTTTGCAGGCGGTCGATACTCTGCTGCAGCGCGACCAGCAGGTAGGTCAGGGCGATGCTGGTGCCGCTGCTCAGCGCCAGGCGCCGGATCTTGAGCACCACGTCTTCGCACTGGTCGAGCATCACGAGCAGGTGGCGCGCGTCGTCCGGGCGCGGGATGTCGCCGTTCAGGTAGCGCGCATATTCATCGAGGTAACGGTTGACCTCGATGTTCTGCATCAGGAACGGTGAATCGAAGTTCTCGATCTGACTGTAGCTGTGCACCAGGCGCGGCTCAAGGCCCAGCGCGCAGACGCGGCACGACAACGTACGGATCGCATCGAGCAGGCCCTTGAGCGTGACCACGCGCGCGCGGCCAGGGTTCGCATCGGCCGGAACCGGCGCGCTTTCGATCACATGGAACAGCGCCATCCAGTCGGTGTCAGGCACCGCGCGGATCCACTCGTAGTCGTCCTGACGGTACAGCACCTGGTCGAGTGCATCGGACAGGTACAGGTCTTCCAGTGCCGGCGGCAGGAAACGGTACGTGATGCGGCTTTTCAGCTCGGTGACGAAACCATCGTTCGACAGGATGCCGATGTCACTGTACAGGCTGGTGTGGCGGCGCTTTTCGAGCAGCGTGGTGATGTAGCGGCGCAGCGCCCAGGCCTGGTCGGGATTGCCCTTGAGAAGCTGGGTCAGCGTCCGCACGGACTGGGCCGGATCGTCCACGGTTTGCCATACCCAACGCTGGCGCGGGCGCAGATGGCACACCAACTCAACCAGCAGGTCGATGTTGTCACTGTTGGGGTCGATTCGTTCGAGCGTAGAAAGCATGAAAAAAATTGATACTGGAAAGCCTCAGTGTACGCGAGGCGCCCGGCCTGGATGGTGTGGCAACGAACAGTAAGGTCGTGGAAATGTCCGCATGGCACTTTTAGTGCCCGAACTGCCGGTGCTGGCGGCTGGACGAGGGCAGGGCAATCCCGCTACACTGGACTGGATTTGCAATGTTGCAGTGACGAAGGAAACCATGTACCTCACGTATTTCAACGGCCAATGGGCCGAGGGCAATGTGCCCTTGTATGGCGCGATGGACCACAGCCTGTGGCTGGGTTCGTCCGTCTTCGACGGCGCGCGTTCGCTGGCCGGCAAGCTGCCCGACCTGCGGCCGCACCTGGAGCGCGTCATCAGCTCCGCCGAGAAACTGGGCCTGGCCTGCCCTCTGAGCGTGGACGAGATGGAAGCGCTGGTGCACGAAGGCGTCGCGAAATTTGCGCCGGATGCCGAGCTGTACGTGCGCCCGCTCGTGTTCGGCACGGAAGGCTTCCTGATTCCGGTGGCCGAGAAAAGCCAGTTCGCGCTGACGCTGTTCGATGCGCCGTTGCCGCCGTTCGTCGGCTTTTCGGCCGGCCTGTCGACGATGCGCCGGCCCCAGCCGAGCATGGCGCCAACGGATGCCAAGGCATCGGCCCTGTACGCCAACTCGACCCGCGCCATGCGCGAAGTGAAGGCGCGCGGCTTCGAGCAGGCGATCATGCTCGACGGCGAAGGCCATGTCGCCGAATTTGGCGCCTCGAACCTGTTCCTGGTCACGGCTGATGGCAAGGTGGTCACGCCTCGCTTGAACGGCACGTTCCTCGCAGGCATTACGCGTGCGCGCGTGATGGCGCTGCTGGCCGGTGTCGGCATCGAGGTCGAAGAACGCACGGTCGACGAAGCCGAGCTGCGCACCGCGCGTGAAATCTTCAGCACCGGTAACTATGGCAAGGTCACACCATGCACCCGCTATGAAGACCACGTGCTGGAAGTGGGTCCGGTCGCAAGTCAGGCGCGCGAACTGTATATGGCGTTCACGCAGGCCGCGTAACCGGTTCTGTTCCGTGCCAATGCAAAAGGCCGGCATTTGCCGGCCTTTTGCAATGCTACCCTACGTAGCGATTAGCCGCGTGCTGGTTCCGCGACATAGATCTCGACGCGACGGTTGCGCGCCTTGCCTGCGTTGTCGTTGTTCGACGCGATTGGCTCGCGCGAACCACGGCCTTCGATGGTGATACGGTTCGGGTTCACGCCGCGGCCTGCCAGGTAGTCGCGGGTGCGCGATGCGCGGTCAACCGACAATGGCTGGTTGATGCTGTCGCTGCCGGTGCTGTCGGTGTGGCCGATGATCACGACGTTGGTGTTCGGGTTCTCTTGCAGCGTCGAAGCGAAGCGCTGCAGCACTGGCTGGAAGTTGCCCTTGATGTCCGAGCGGCCCGTGTCGAACGAGATGTCGCTCGGGATTTCCAGCTTCAGGCGGTTGTCCGAGGTCTGGGTGACTTGCACGCCAGTGCCCTGGGTCGCTTGTTCCATGGCTTGTTTTTGCTGTTCCATGCGCTTGGACCAGATATTGCCGATCACGGCGCCGGCTGCTGCGCCAATTGCTGCGCCGCCTGCCACACGGCCGCCGCCACCGCCGCTGGTCGTGCCGCCGATCAGGCCGCCCAGGCCCGCGCCGATGCCGGCGCCGGTTGCGGTACCGCGCTGGGTGCCGGTCATGTCTGCGCAACCGGTGGCCGTCATGACGACGATGGCAACTGCTGCGGTGGTTTTGATGAAGTTTTTGTTCATGGTGGAACTCCTTAAAAGTAAGAAATCCGTTTCGCTGTCACGCCATCAAAAGGCGCGACCGCGAAACGGATTGAATTTTACGACAAGCAGAGACTTGCCATAAAAATACTATATACCGCGACCGCTGATCAGGCGAACCAGGATCATGATGACGGCGACGACGAGCAGGATGTGGATGAAACCGCCGATGGTGTACGAAGTGACCAAGCCGAGCAGCCAGAGGATAACGAGGACGACAGCAATTGTGTACAGCATGATGAATCTCCTAGAAGGGGTGCGCCGGTTGCGCTGTGTGACCAGTATGTTGTTTCCTGAGAGCGACTACCGTACGATGGCGTACATTAAACGCAACTTTTTTGTTTTTGCACGCCAGGGATCCAGCCCATCATCCCGATCAGGCCAGTAAAGCCGATCAGACACGTCAACAAGCCGCCAGCGATCAGGAAAAGCACGTCATGCGCCTCTACCAGCCCTTGCACGGCAGGCGCCGGGCCGGCCGACAGCAGGCCGAAAAGAGTCAGTACCATTCCCCAAATGATGATGCCGATCCAGGTCAATGTGTTCATGCGCGGCTCCCTGATGAATGCTGTTCGCCAATCGATTCAGCATGGGAACAATTGTCGCCTTAGCTCATCAATAATTCCGTGCGATGGCACACATTGCAATTAGGAAAAAATTTGGCCGGGATGCTTGCGCGATCCCGGCCTTTGGTGTTGCTGCAAAAAAGCTGATTCTTGCTTATGCCACCGAGCGCAGACGGCCCTTGACGATGCGCACGCGGTCGCCGCTGCCCCATTGTGGCTGGCTGGTCTGGCGGAAGGTACGCAGCGTGCCGTCGTCCAGGCGCACCCGGATTTCATAGCTGGTCGTTGCCTTCACATTACCCTCGACCTGATTGCCCACGACAGCGCCGCCGATGGCGCCAGCCGCAGTGGCCAGCGTCTTGCCATTGCCGCCACCGATCTGGTTACCCAGCAAGCCGCCGAGAACGGCGCCACCGGCTGCGCCCAGGCCACTGCCTTCGGCACGTTGCTTGATCGCGCGCACCGATTCCACGTTGCCACAGTTTTCACACCAGTTGCTCTTTGCTGCCAGCTGGGTCGGCTCGCTTTCCTTGATCTGCGTCACAGGCGCGGCTTGTTTGACAGGTGCCGGTGCAGGTACGGGAACTGGCGCAGGGGCATAGGCTTGCGCTGGCGCCTGGGCGTCTGCAGGGTAGGCGTAGCCAGGTTGCGGCGCACCTTGTGGCAGTGTCGAGGCGAGCGCCAGGCGATCGGCTTCGGTCAGCTGACGGTTGGCCGTGCCGCCGACCGACGATGGCAGCCAGCCCATGATGGCGGCGGTGCCGACCAGCGAGAACAGCACGACAGCGGCGGCGGCCAGGAGCAGCAGCGGGTGGGTGCGGTTCTTGACCGGCATGGTTGGAGGGGTTGTCATCTTTTGTTCCTTTCGTATAGGCATTAAGCCGGATGTCCGATGATTGTCCTCAGGAACAACTAATGCTTCCGTGCGTCACCGTACATACCTGCGCACCCTGTGCGATTAGGCTCCATCACATTGTTTGTAAATGTAACTGGTCGTAGCGGTCCCGGCTGGCCCACGTACCAACCTGTGAGGAAATAATGAATTCTGCCGTCCACCCGCCTGTCTTCGAGCCCAACAGTAATTTGTTACTCGCAGCACTTCCCCCGCACGATCTCGCCCAGATGCTGCCGCAGCTCGACGAGGTCAGGGTGGAAGCTGGCCAGGTCTTGTGCGAAGCGGGCGATCCCATTCTTCATATCTATTTCCCCCACGATTGCCTGGTGTCGTTGCTGGGCGTGGCCGAAGGGCGCATGACGCTCGAGGTCGGCCAGGTCGGGCGGGAAGGCATGCTGGGCGCCACCACGGCGCTGGGCCACGACATCACGCAAGTGCGCGCCGTTGTGCAGCGCGCCGGTAGCGCGAGCCGGATGGAAGGCGGCCGCTTTCGCCTCGAAGTCTCGCGCAATCCGGCGCTGCAGCGCGTGCTGTACCGCTACACCGATTCCTTGCTGGCCCAGGCGATCCAGATCGCCGTGTGCAGCCGTTTTCACGTGCTCGAGGCGCGCCTGGCCCGGTCGCTGCTCGTCACGCGCGACCGCCTTCAATCGGATAAATTCCATCTGACGCACGAGTTTCTCGCGCATGCATTGGGTGTGCGCCGGGTCGGCGTGACCAAGGCAGCCAGCGCGCTGCAGCAGCAGGGCCTGATCAACTACAGCCGGGGCAATATCGAGATCCTCGACCCGGAGCGCCTGGCAGCGGCGGCATGCACCTGCTACCAGATCGTGCGCGAAGCGGGCGCTGCGCCGGCTACCGATACCGTCTGAGTTAGCCAAACCGTAGCGCGTTCCCCGATGCAAAACGCCCGGCAAGCCGGGCGTTTTGCATTCACTGACAGTGCGCTGGCATTGCTGCCAGCGAACGGAAATCAGTTGGTGGTCTTGACTTGGTTGCCGACCACGCCGCCGACAGCTGCGCCGCCAACGGTGCCGACTGCGCTGCCGCCGGTCAGGACGCCACCGATCACAGCACCGGCGCCAGCGCCGACTGCGGTGTTACGGTCTTGCTTCGACATGTTCGAGCAGCCGACCATACCGAAAGCGGCGGTCGCCAGGGTTGCCGTCACTACCAGGTTTTTGATGAGTTTCATGAAGTTCTCCTTTGATGGGGTTATTTCAGGCGCAGGTCATTCCTGACCGATTTCACGCCGTTGACGGTTCGCGCGGCCGAAGCCGCTGCGGCGACGCTGTCGGCCGAAGAGACGAATCCCTGCAACCGGACAATGCCTTGGTACGTATTGACATCCAGATCGGACACCTTCAGGTCGGGATCGCGCCTGATGGCGCTGTGCACCCCGGCAGTGATGACATCGTCCTGGACCGCTTCGACCTTGCCGAAACCGGGTAATCCGGACGTGCATCCCGTCAATGCTCCACCAGCCAGTGCGACCAGTAAAACGGGGATGCTGCCAAAACGCTTGATGCTCGATCCGTTCATGCGGGTGTTTCTTTTCTTGATGACCTGAGCGTGATCATAGTCAGGATTGCCAAATTGATCTGTTCGGCAACACACAGAGCCCGTGCCAGGTTGTTACAGGTTGTATCCGTGAGGCTATTTCATCGACGTTGGCGTCGACCCGGTGGCGGCGCACTGGGCGCCTGGCGTGCCTGCGCCAACAGGCGCGCGCAATCGCTGTCTTCACCGGGCCCCGTATTGATCAAAGGGAGCAGGGCAGCCAGTGGCGCGGCAACGACAGCCAGTGCTGCAGCGCCGCCCGCCTTCATTGCCAGTACACCCTTATCGATGGCGACGTCCGGCTTGCTGAACGGGCCGCGCACATACAGTGGCGCGCGCAGCGAAAAGATGCGCAGCGCCTTGGTCTCGGGCCGGATGCGCAGTTCCATCTGCTCGCCCGCCAGGTTGATGGCGCCGTCGACGGTGATGATGGCTTCTTCGGTGTCGACGATGAAGCTGCGCGTGCGCGCCACGCCGTCCTGAACGGCAAAATCGGCCGCCACGCAGTTGAGCTCGACCTGCTTGTCGCCGAACAGCTTGGTGACAACGATGTTCGCCACGTTCAAGCCGGCCATTTCCAGCAGCATCTTGCTTACCGTGCCTTCGCTGACGAGGGCCTTGAGTTCGCCATTGGATGTCGCCAGCAGCGATGCTACCGAATTGCCGGTGGCCGACAGCTTGGCGTCTGCATTGATCTGGCCAGCGGTGGCCTGCATCTGCTCGATCTTCGGGAACAATTGCTTGATGCCGATCTTGCGCGCCCGAACGTCCGCCATCGCCTTGATGGCGTTCTTGCCGCTGCGTCCGCTGCCATCCAGGCGAATGGTGGTTCGCACGGTGCCGCCGGCCATGCCGAATTCGAGCGGGTCGAGCCGAAGCACGCCGTTGTCCATCTTGATGTGGCTGCTGAGCTTGCTGATCGGCAGCGCCTTGTCACGCACGATATTGTCCGCAGCAAAGCGCACGTCGGCATCGAGCGCTGTCCAGCGTTCGGTGTGGAATTCTTCCACTGGCAATACCTTGCCGCTCGGCTGCTTCGTCTCGACGCCGCGCGCCGCCTTGCTGGCGTTCGAATCGGCGCCGACGAGAGGCGCCAGATCGGCAAACACGAGCTGGCGCGAGCGCACATTGCCCGACAACACCGGACGCGCGCCACCGGTCGCGTACTCGAGGCGCCCGCCGATATCGCTCGCGCCAACCTTGCCGGCAAACCCGTCGTACACCCAACGGCTCGCACCCTTGGCCAGGCGGCCGGTCAGGCGGCCCGACGTGGAAAACGCTGGCGTTTCCGGCAATAGCACGCCGGTAAAGTGATACAGGCGCGCCATGCTGGCGCCGGCCAGTTCAAGTTGTACGTTCAGCGCGGCAAGCCGGGCCGGATTGGTGACAGTGCCGGCAATCGCGATGCGCGTCTTGCCCGATTTGAATTCACCCTGGATCGGGTAGGGCGCGGTGGCGTCCTTCAGCGAAAACACCGAGCCGAGCTTGCCCCCGCCGCCCACCTTGGCGCCGTTATACGTGCCGTCCAGCGTGAACGCCACGCCATAGACCGGATCGCGTTCGAGCGTGCGCACCCGGGCCGTGACATCGGCCTTCGTGACCGCATCCTTGACGTGGATGATGCCGTCGGTCAGCACGACGCGCTCGAGGTCCAGATTCCAGCGCGACGGTTGCTCGTTGCGCTGGAAGGTCCAGTTATTCGTGGCGGCATTTGTGCGGAGCAGGTCGACGCGGGGCGCGTCGAAGCGCAGCAGCGGAATGCCGATGCGCTTGTCCAGCAGCGCGAGCGGATCGAGCGAGAAGGAAAACTGGCCCACGCTGGCCATGTTCCCGGCGGCCATGCCGGTTGGATTGCCGATCGTGGTGTTGCGCGCCACGAGGTAGGGCCACGGGATGTGGTCGCGCCACGTGCGTTCAGCCGGCGCCATGCGCGCCGCGGGACGCTCCCACGACACAGTCAGGTCGCCCTGGATGGCAAACGGGCGGTCGATGGCGTCGCTGACCTTGTTATTGATCCACGGCCGGGCGCGGTTCCAGTTGAAGGTCGCGATGACGATGATGGCGATGACGGGTAGCGCGATCAGCACGGCAAGGATCCACAAGCCGATTTTCTTCTTGCTGCGGCGCGGCCCCGGTGGGCGCTGCGCCGGCAGCGGCATTGTCTCGGCCATGAAAGTCCTTTATCAGTAGTGGATGTGATGCGTGCGGCGAGGGTAGCCTACGCTGGTCTGTGTCAACGTGCGATGGCGCACCCAGTGCCGGTGATAAGCGCCGTATGCAGCCGGGGTGCGCATCGCTGCAGGCAATGTGCGTCACCGAACTGAGCGCATTCCATAACAGGTTTATAACGTTATCTACACCACTTCCGAGGAGAAAATGTAATGAATAAACATCAATCGATGACCGGGTTTGCCCGCCTTGGCTGCGTTGCCGCTCTGCTGGCACTGACGGCCTGCGCAAGTCCTGACAAGGCGCCTGCGACGGCGGACGTGGCTGTCTCGCGCAACGCGATCGAGAACGCCGTGTCGGCAGGTGCAGCTGACCTGGCGCCGGCAGAAATCACGGCAGCACGTGAAAAGATGGGCAAGGCCAACCAGGCCCTGGCCGCGCGCGACTACAAGCTGGCACGCGAACTGGCAGTCCAGGCACAGGCCGACGCCAAGCTGGCCCAGAGCAAGGCCGTGTCGAGCAAGGCAACTGCCGCGTCGACCCAGCTCAATGAAGACTTGCGCGTGCTGCGTGAAGAAGTCGACCGCGCCAACACCAACTAATACCAGGCAAGCAATTGCACTGCTTCCTGTCTGATGCAGACAGGAGTTCGCGCCGACGATCCGGCGCATATGGAAAATAAAAGGAATAACAACATGAAAAACCGCAAATCCGCCGTATCGATCCTGGCCGCCGCCGTGCTGGCCGCCGCCTGCGCCAGCGCACCCATGACCACGCCGACGCTCGACCAGGCGCGCGCCGACTTTGTCAGCGCCAACAATAATTCGCAGGTCTCGACCTACGCACCTCTCGAATTCAAGCAAGCCAGCGAAGCCCTCGACCAGGCCAACCAGGCCGCAGCCCGCCGCGAAAGCCTGAGCGACATCGACCGCCTGGCCTATGTGGCCAAGCAGCGCATCGCCACGGCGCAAGAAGTCGCCAAGGGCAAGGCCGCTGAAGCGAATATCGCCGACGCAACGCGTCAGCGCGACATGGTCCGCCTGGATGCCCGCACCGCTGAAGCCGATCGCGCCAAGCGCGATGCTGAAGCCGCCCAGGCTGCTGCCCAGCAGGCCCAGGGTCAGGCGCAGCAAGCCCAGATGCAGGCACAGGCAGCCCAGGCTGAAACGGCTGCCATGGCCGAACGCGCTGCCAAGCTCGAAGCGCTGCTGGTTGACCTGCAAGCCGTCAAAACCGAACGCGGCTTTGTCGTGACGATCGGCGACGTCCTGTTCGCGACCGATCAGGCCGTGCTGAATGCGAATGGCGTCTCGACGCTGCGCAAGCTGGCCGACGTGATGGCCCAGAACCCGAACCGCACCGTGCTGATCGAAGGCTTCACCGACAGCACCGGCAGCGAGAGCCACAACCAGCAACTGTCCGAACGCCGCGCCGCCGCTGTCGCGACCGCGTTGGCAGGTCAGGGCGTGCCACGCGAACGCATTGCCATGCGCGCCTACGGCGAAGCATTCCCTGTTGCATCGAATGACAGCGCAGCAAGCCGTCAGCAGAATCGTCGCGTCGAAATCGTTCTGTCGAACGAAGGCGCAGCCATTCCGCCACGCGCAGCAGCGCGTTGAACACATTTTTTGAACCGACTCTGAATTAAGGAATGACAATGGAACAAACCAACAACCTCGGCCACGGCTTTGATGTCTCCGCAATCCGCAAGGCAGCCGCCAACCTCGATGACGGCGCCGTCACCGAGGGCTACCAGGCCGACCGTGAAGCGGTCATCGCGATGCTGAACGATGCACTGGCCACCGAACTGCTGTGCGTGATGCGTTACAAGCGCCATTACTACACCGTCAGCGGTCCAGGCACCGGCCAGATCAAGGCCGAGTTCCTCGAGCACGCGCAGCAAGAACAGGAACACGCCGACCGCATCGCAGAACGCATCGTGCAACTGAACGGTTCGCCAGACTTCAACCCGGCCACGTTTGCTGCCCGCAGCCACGCCGAATACGATGCGTCGGAAAATGCGCAGGACATGGTCCGCGCCGACCTGATCGCCGAGCGCGTGGCGATCGAATCGTATCGCCAGATGATCGTGGCGATCGGTGACAAGGATCCAACCACGCGCAACATGCTGGTGGAAATCATGGCCGTCGAAGAAGAACACGCCGACGACATGCGCGACCTGATGGCCTGAGCTTGACCGTGACCCGCCCCGTGCGGGTCAGTTTCAATGATTGATTAGTGACAGGAGTAGAACATGCTAGACACTTCCCGCAACAGCCACGGCAGCATGCACCCGATCAGCGGCAGCACCTATGCCACCCAGTCCGACATGAAGGCCCTCGTGCGTGACGCGCAGTCGATGCTGACCGCCGCCGCATCGCTCACCGGCGAGAAAGCCGAAGAGCTGCGCGAGCGTGGCATGGCGCTGCTCGACACCGTCCTGGGCGGCGCCAGCCTGGTCCCGACCCAGGCCGTGGTCAAGGGCAAGGAACTGGTTCATACCGCTGATGTCTATGTCAAAGACAATCCGTGGCGCATCGTGGCAGTAGCGGCAGGTGTCGGCGTGCTCATTGGCGTGCTACTTAGCCGCAAACATTAAGGTTGGGGGCTACGTGGATAAAGAAGAAGCAGTCGTGCATAACCCCGGCGTATTCGCCGGCATTTCCAGTCTGTTCAAGAGTCTGTTCGGGCTGGCCGTCTCGCGCGTCGAGCTCGCCGCGCTGGAGCTGGCCGACATCCGCAATCACATCATCGAGCTGGTGGCCATCTTTGCCGTGGCCGCGCTGGCGGTCTGGTTTGCCATTGCCTTCGGTGCAATGACGATCGTCGCGCTGGCATGGGAATCGATGGGCTGGACCATCCTGTTGATCATGTTCGCGGTGTTTGCACTCATCACGGCCATTCTCGTGGCCAAGGGCATGGCGCTGATCAAGCAGAACAAGCTGGGCTTTCCGGCGACGATGAAAGAACTGAAAAACGACCGCGAGATGCTGCTGTGAGCGGCGCACCCAAAGAGGCCAACATGCACAAACACGACAAGACGACCGGGTTGGCCGGTCATCAACACAGCCTGGACCCGGCAATTCGCAAGCAGGAACTGCTGCGTGAAGGCGAGTTCTTCCGCGCTGGCGTGGCCCATGCCAAGGCCAGCATCCAGCATGGCATCAAGCCTGAAGTGATGCTGCGCTCGGCGTTCGACCACACCACGGTGGCGCTGCGCACCAAAGCCGACGCGCTGCTCAAGCCGACCGGTACCAATGTGTCGATGCTGATGCCGTATGCCATGACTGCCGTGAACTTCGTGCGTCAGCGTCGTATGGGCAAGCAGGCAGCGGGCGCCGCAGTTGGCGTGGGCATTCTGGGCTGGTACCTGAATCGCCGGCGCACCCGCAAGGCCAAGGCAGCCAAGGAAGCATGAACATGAGCATGAAGCGGTGCCGGCGCCTTCGCGCGCCGGCATACGACGTAACGATCACGAATGACGCTGCAGGGTAGTACGCTGTACCGGCTTTGGTGGGGCTTGAACGGCGTTCCAATCGCAAGTTGGACGCCGTCTTTTTTTGTCCGCCTGCTTCCTGCCGATCCAGTATGCTGCACCCGTCCCTTCACCGCGAGAACCCCATGCATCCCTCGAATATTGTCCTGCTCGAATTCCATCCGGAACGCGATGACCTCAGTCCCGACAAGGAGTTGCGCAATGGCCTGTCGGTGGCGCTGCGCATGGGCAAGACGTTGTGGCTGGCAAACGATGAGTCCGTCAGCATCGAGCGCCTGACGCTGGTGGAGGAAGACAGCCGCGGCCAGAGCAGCTTTGCACGCGAGCACTACCAGTTCGCACTGCACGATTTCTTCGACCTGCCGCTGCCGGCGTTCGACCCCGAAAAAGGCCGCATCAACGAAGCCGATGTCGAGGGCCTGGCCTGCGATGGCAAATATATGTGGGTCACGGGCTCGCACAGCCTGCGCCGCAAGAAGCCCGACCCGCTCGATGGCAACAAGCGCACGCACAAGCGCCTGGCGACAGTCAGTGCCGACGGCAACCGCTATCTGCTGGGCCGCATTCCGATGGGTGAAAAGGATGGCGTGCCCACCTTGCTCAAGGAGGTCGAGCACAAGGGCAAGCGCCGCACTGCTGCGCTGCTGCGCGGCGATGCGCACGGCAACGAACTGACGGCGCAGCTGAAGCAGGATGAACATCTCGGTCCGTTCCTGGCCATTCCCGGCAAGGACAACGGTTTTGATATCGAGGGCATCGCGCTGGCGGGCAAGCACGTGCTGCTGGGCCTGCGCGGGCCCGTGCTGCGCGGCTGGGCCACCATCATCGAAGTGGCCCCCGTCGATGACGAGACGCCGGGTTCGCTGCGCCTGGCGCCGCTCGATGCCGATGGCAACCTGTACCGCAAGCACTTTCTCGACCTGGGCGGGCTGGGCATTCGCGACCTGTGCAAGCAGGGCAGGGATCTGCTGATCCTGGCCGGGCCGACGATGGATCTGGACGGTCCCGTGACGCTGTTCCGGTGGGTTGGTGGCGCCGAGCCAGATGGCGAAACGGTCGTCTCTGCCGAGGTACTGGAGCACGTGTTGAACCTGCCGTTCGGGCAGGGCGTGGATCATCCGGAAGGCATTGCGCTGTTTGCCAGTCGCGACGGCGCCGACGAGGGTTTGCTGGTGGTGCACGATTCGGCGTCGCCGAGCCGGCAGATCGGGGAGAGTACGCTGGTGGCGGATGTGTATCCGCTACCGTCGCGCAAGAAAAAGCGCTAAAGCTAGTTGGCGCTGGCTAATTTCTGCCTCAGTTCGATGGCGCCTTGCTCAGCAGCGCCGAATCGCGCTGGAAGGTTGCACGCGCTTCGGCCACGCAGGCCTTGCGATCAGCGGCAGGCTGTTGCTTACAGGCGTTCTGCGCTTCCTGCAATGCGGCGCGCAGTTCCTTGCGCAGCGTCTGTTGCTCGGAATCGGTGCGGTACCAACGCGCCGGATCGCCATTGGCAATTTCCTGGGCTTGCTGACGGGCGGCGACCTGGCTGACATTGGCGTCGCCACCGCTGGCCGGCGTCGATTGCGCGGCAGCGCTCAAGCAGGTAAGGGAGGTTGCGAGCGCGAGCAGGCAGGCGGTGGTGGAGCGAATGACGTGGGCCATGATGGTCTCCAGAAGCGGGGCGGAAGAGGGTCGTTCTGACGAGGCAGAAGCGGAAGCGGGCGTATGCCCGATCTCCGCTCCTGCTCCGGTGGTGCCGGGTCGATCTGTGGATCAGTAACGGTACACGCGGCCGTCGACGATGCGAACGCGGTTGCCCACGCGCAGATCGTAGACGCTGTCCTGCATCACGGCGCGGTATTCGCCGTTATCCATGCGGACATTGATCTGGTACTGCTCAGGGCCCTGTGCATTGCGGTTCTTTTCCACATTGTTACCAATTGCTGCACCGGCGACACCGGCAGCCACGGTGGCTGCAGTGCGGCCGCCGCCGCTGCCGATCTGGTTGCCGGCCAGTGCACCAACGACACCGCCCAGGATGGCGCCGGCACCGCTCGTGCGGTTTTCACCTTGTGCGACCTGGATCGAATCGATCACGCCGTAGCCAGCCGACGCGCTGCTGCTGGCATTGTTGTAGCCGCCGCCGAATGGCTGCTGGCTGTTGCTGGCGCAACCAGTGAGCAGGGCGCCGGTGGCGAGGACGACAGCGATAAGTTTACGGTTTGCATTCATATTGTTCTCCTGACAAAAAGTTTTACTCAGAATAGACACGCTGGAGATGGGGGTCTGTGCGTTGCCGCACTCACCTTGTTTTGCTTCGGGGTCCGACATGTCGTCAGGGGACGGTGGATATGTCAGGCAATGAGCGTTGTTTGCGTGACACAGCCCAACACTCTGCGTCTTGTGTTCGCCAGCGTACAGAAGGCGAGGGTAGCGCATGTAAAGATAGCGCCAGTGTTGACAAATGGTGAACAAAAATAATGAAGACTCCGCATGTGATGTTCCTGATCGCTGTTGCCATGGCCTGGACTGCTCCGGCTCTGGCGCAAGGCGCAGGGCAGGATGCGAAGGCTGCTTATCAATACGCGATGGACACTGCCGAAGCCGGCTACGATGCGGCCAAGGCCAGGTGTGACACCATGGCCGGTGTGCCGCACGAGATCTGCGTTGCCGATGCCCGCGCAGCGCGGGTCCGGATCGAAGAAGAAGCGACGGCAGCTCAGAAGAACACGCTCGCGGCCTATACCCAGGCACGCATGCGCATCGCGACCGCGTTCCATGAACGCGACAAGACGCGCTGTGGTGCACTGGTAGGGAATGACCGCGAAGTCTGCCTGGCCCAGGCCAAGGCGACACTGGTTGCGCTCCAGGCAGATGCCCGGGCCGACCGCAAGGCGATCGAAGCGCGTCTGGATGCCAATGACGTCAAAATCGAAGCCGAATATCGCGTCGCACTGCAGAAGTGCGATGCCTTCGCCGGCGCCGTCAAGGACGGGTGCGTGAGCACCGCCCGGACGGCATACGGCAAATAAACCTGCGGGCCGGCTTGCCGGCGCCGCGCAATCCGCCCGCAAGGGTAAGTTTTAAACATGATCATTATTAGGAGCCATCATGAAAATCGCTAAAAGCATCATCTCCGCTGCCATCTTCGCTACCGTCGCTATCACCGCTGTCGGTTGCTCGTCGACCAACAAGCAAGCCAGCACCGGCGAATACGTCGACGACGCAGTGATCACCACCAAGGTCAAGGCTGCCCTGATCAATGACCCTAACGTGAAAGCACGCGAAGTCAACGTCGAAACCTTCAAGGGCGACGTTCAGCTGTCGGGCTTTGTTGCTGATGCACGCGATGCACAGCGCGCTGTCGAGATCGCACGTGGCGTCAAAGGCGTGACCGCGGTCAAGAACGACATCCGCGTGAAGTAATAGTCGGATCGCCGGGGCGGCCCGGTCACTTGTTCAGGCACACATATGCAGCTAGCTCAATCTGATCCGGCCATGCCGGCTACCCCGCCTGATACTGCCGCCCCGGGGGCTTTGCCCCCAAGCAGCAACGGTGACGCCCTCCATCCCGAGGTGCGTTCCACCGGCGACGATCTCGCGCTTCACATCGGTGCGCTACGCGTACCACTGCACGTCAACGCCCGCGGCCTCGCGCTCGGCGTCCTCGCTACCATCGCTTTCGTCTTCGCGCTTCAATGGGCGCAAAAATTCTTCGTGCCGCTTCTGCTCGGCATTCTGATCGCGTACACCCTCAATCCTGTCGTGCGCTGGCTCGAGCGCTGGCATATCCGCCGCATCGTCGGCGCCACGCTGGTCACCGTCGTGATCGTCGGCGCGATGGCCGGCACCGTGTACCGGCTGCAGGGTGAATTCTTCAATATCATCGACGATCTACCGACGCTGACTTCCAAGGTCACGCGCATCCTGTCGAATACGACGGGCGAGCGCTCGACGCTGCAGCAGATGCAGGCGGCCGCGGCCGAGATCGAGCGCGCCGCCAGCAATGTCGGCTCGGATGCCCGCCGCGTGACGCAGCAGCGGCGCCAGAATACGGGCGATCCCTCGTCGAGCTCGCCAATTCGCGTGATGGACTGGGTGTTGGCCGGCTCGATGAGCCTGGCGGCGTTCATGTCGCAGGCCACGATGGTGATCTTCCTCGTGTTCTTCCTGCTGCTGGCGGGCGATACATTCAAGCGCAAGCTCGTCAAGCTGACGGGCCCTTCGCTGTCGCGCAAGAAAGTCACGGTCCATATCCTGGACGACATCAACACATCGATCCAGAGCTATATGTTCATGCTGCTGGTGACCAACGTCCTGCTGGCGCTACTGATGTGGGGCACGCTGCGCGCAATCGGTCTGGAAAACGCCGGCGCATGGGCGGCCTTTGCCGGCGTGGCGCACCTGATGCCGTATTTTGGTCCACTCGTAATCACGGTTGCCACTGGCATGGCCGCGTTCCTGCAGTTTGAAACCGTGGGCATGGTCACACTGGTGGCGGGCGCATCGCTCGGCATCGCGACCCTGGTCGGCATGGTCGTGGCAACCTGGATGACCGGCAAGATCGCGCGCATGAATCCGGCGGCAGTCTTTGTCAGCCTGTTGTTCTGGGGCTGGCTCTGGGGCGTCTGGGGCTTGCTGCTGGGGGTGCCGCTCGTGATGGTGCTCAAGGTCGTGGCCGAGCGTGTCGAGGGGATGGAAGTCGTATCGGAACTGCTGGGAGAATAAGGTCGGCAGCCAGGCCGCCGACCTTTGAGTTACAACGTTATTCCGCCTTCGGTTTCGGGTCCACGCCCGTTACCGACTTTGGCTTGTTACGCAAGCTACCCATCTGCAACGCATACTGGCGCGCGAATTCTGCGCCCAGGAAAAATATCTGCGCCGAGTAATATACCCACAGCAGCAAGGCGATCAGCGAACCGGCGGCGCCGAAGCTGTCGGTGGTACCGCTATTGCCGATGTACAGGCCAATCCCGAACTTACCCAGCGTGAACATCGCCGCCGTGCCAAGCGCGCCGATGGCCACGTCTTTCCACGACAGTTTCACGCGCGGCAGCAGCTTGTAGATCACGCCGAACAGGGTGGCGATGACCAGGAAGCCCAGGCCCGAAGCAATCCAGCCCATGACGATCGCGGCGTCTTGCCACATACCGCTGATAAATTTCTCAGCCACCGTTGTGGCGGCGCTGATTACCAATGACACCATCAGCAGGAAACCCAGCACCAGAATCACGCCAAACGACAACAGGCGGGTGCGGATCAGGTTCCAGATGCCGCCATTTGGTGGTGCCGGCAGGTTCCAGATTTCGTCCAGGCTGTCCTTGAGTTCCGAAAACACCGTCGTTGCGCCGACGATCAGCAGCAATGTGGCCACGATTGTGGCAAACATGCCCGTTTCCTTGTTTTGCGCACCGGCCAGGATGGCCTGGATGGTATCGGCACCCTGGGCACCGACAAGACCGCGCAATTCATTGAGTAATTGCCCTTGAGCTGCTTCCGCACCGTAGAAAAAACCGGCAACGGCAATCACCAGCACCAGGATCGGTGCCAGCGAAAACAACGTGTAGAACGCCAGCGCAGCGCCTTTGCTGGACGCCCTGTGATCGATCCAATCCATCACTGCAGCGCGCAGCACCTGATAGATCTGGTGCGTGTACGGAAACCATTTATTCACTGCCATAACCGCTTCTCCAAAAGAAAAGGGGGCCGAAGCCCCCTCGATCTCGCATGGTCACCGCCGACATGCGGCAGTGACAGCTTCAGGTATTAACGCTGGACTGGGACTTCAACCGTGATCTGGTCGACTTCGACGCGACGGTTAGGTTCCAGGCAAGCGATCAGCTGAGCGCGGCCTTTCTGGTTGCACTCGACGACTGGGTTAGCTTCGCCCTTGCCGATAGCGCGCAGACGGTTGCCGTCGATGCCTTTGCCGATCAGATACTCACGCACGGCCATGGCGCGACGCTCCGACAGCTCCTGGTTGTACGACTCCGAACCCAGACGGTCGGTGTAACCGGTGATTTCGACGTTGGTGACGGTGGTGTCAGCTTGCAGGGCAGCAGCGATTTCGTCCAGCTTAGGTGCTGGGGTGATCACGACAGCCTTGTCGAAGGCGAACATCTTGGTCGCTTCGAGGGTGACTTTCTGGAAGCGTGGTGCTGGTGGTGGTGGTGGTGCGACTGGCTCAGGTGCTGGAGCTGGTGCTTCAACCACTGGTGCCGGTGCTGGCATTGGTGCTGCTGGTGGTGGGTTGAACGCGTAGTTCACGCCGACGGTCAGCATTTTGTTGTTGCTGCGCTTGAAGCCGAACAGTTCGTCATCACGCAGGAAGCCACGCACGGTGCGCAGGTCAGCTTGCAGCGACCATTGCGGGGTCAGGCTTGCCTGGAAACCGATACCAACGGTGCCGTACGGCGAGTTTTTCTCGACGTTACGCAGTGGGTTGTTGACCTTGTCACGCTCGACGCCCAGACCGAACAGGATGAATGGACGGAAACGCTCACGGCTCAGCATCAGCAGAGCGTCCGCGCCCAGCAGGGTCTGGCGGTATTCGCTGCGACCCTGTTCGAAACGGGTCTGGCTGGCGCCGACCTGGATGTCCCAGTTCTGACTGACCGCCTTACCGAACTTCAGGCCGCCACCCGTGTCGCGGTCGTCAACGCCGAAGTCGGCATCTGGCTTAACGTGGTTCACGCTAGGCTGGATATACCACGATGGGTTGATCTCTTGAGCGAGGGTGGCGCCGGATGCGCACAGCAGTGCAGCAGCCAGGGCGATTTTCTTGGTGTTGTTCACAGGTAACTCCCGTTGGTTAAAATTGATGACAAAGCATGCGTCAGCAGCTAAGTTGGATAAAGCTTAACAGTGCCAGTTCCGAATCCTCGGTGCGCTACCGCACCTAATGCAAAAACGCTGTGCGATTTTACAACAGTGGTCAAATTCGCACATTTCTAAGGTGAAACGAACTGTAACGACGCTGTCATGTTGTAGATGAAGAGGGTGCACACTGCAGAATGTCATGTTGGGGTCATGCAGGTATAGTGTTGCTTGTGCAGATGACATGATGCGGCAGCGTCGTCATGTCTTAGAGAGTTTACAAGATTGCAAAGAGTTCCACCAGCGGCGCCAAAACAACGTGTTTTGTGCTCTGCACCATGGTGCTCTCAGGAATCTTGTCGAATGTTGGATGGCGCACAGACCATGGTGTCTGATGCAGGCAATCTTGAGGCTAGTTAAGCGGAACCGAGATGTTGTCAGGGTGTCACACGACACACAGCGACCCGGACCACACAGTCTCACTCTCTATTGGAGCTAATCAATATGCATGCAACGACACAGCACAACGCGGTACATAGCGAGACCGGCGCAGTGCACACCTCCAGCAATTCGGCGCTGATCGAACGCGTCCCGCCACAGCCAACCGAGCGCGCACCGATTTCTTTGGCCCCGATCGAGCGCGTGCGTTCGACGTCTGCCACCCAGCGCCGCATTGAAAACATGCAAAAGCTGATCAATGAGCTCTCGAGCCATGAAATGCTGGCTGATGAAATCGCCTGGTTCCTCAAGTTTTCGCCGTCCGGCGCCCGCAAGTACATCCGCGACCTGCGTGAAGCCGGCGTGATCGAGCTGGCGCGCTACATCGAAGGCACCGCCACCTACCTGGGCAAGGCTGTGTACCAGATTTCGCCAGATCCAGACCGCGTCAAGGCGTTCCTGGCAGCGATCTGCCAGCCAAAGCGCGAAGGCGTTGCCCCACGCAAGGAGCGTCCGGGCCTGCGCGAGCAGAACATGGCTGGCAGCGGTCGTCACTTCCATATCCTGGCCGATGACACCCACTATGCCATCCGCGTCAATCGCAGCCCTGTGGCACGCGATCCACTCGTTGCAGCACTGTTCGGCCCGCCACCAGGCCAACCTGCAGTCAAGTAAGGCGCCGTAGTTGCGCCCCCGGGCTGGTGCGGTCGAGACCCGCACTGGCCACGGTCCTGACGAACGCTGTCGTCCTTCGCCGCGCATTTTGCGCGGTTTTGTTTTTTGGGCCGCGTTTTTTGCATGGTGTGTGTTGAAAACAAATCAATAGTCCTCAACTGACGTGCCATGTCGCTGTGTTTGCGCGATGCACAATCAACCAGATAGGAGTATCGATGTTACCGAGTGCCGAATCGCTGGAAGGCAAACCCGTACCCAAGGTGACGTTCAAGGCGCGCCCCGACGATCAGTGGCGCGATGTGACGTCCGATGAATTGTTCAAGGGCCGCACCGTCGTGGTCTTTTCTCTGCCCGGGGCGTTCACACCGACCTGTTCTTCAACACATCTGCCTCGCTACAATGAACTGGCGCCTGTGCTGCGCTCGCACGGTGTCGATGAGGTCCTCTGTATTTCGGTGAATGACGCCTTCGTCATGAACCAATGGAAAGCAGGGCAGGACGCCGCCAATATCACGGTCATCCCGGACGGCAATGGTGACTTCACGACCGGCATGGGCATGCTGGTCGACAAGCGTGACCTTGGTTTCGGCAGCCGCTCGTGGCGCTATTCGATGCTCGTGCGCGATGGCGTGATCGACAAGATCTTCATCGAGGCCGACAAGGAAGGCGATCCGTTCGAGGTATCCGACGCCGACACGATGCTTGATTATGTTGCGCCGCAGGCCCAGGTGCCCGAGCCGGTGGTGATGTTCTCGCGGCCTGGCTGCCCACATTGCGCGCGCGCACGCCAAGCGCTGCAGGAACAGGACATCCATTTCACCGACATTTCCGAAGACCAGAAGATCAACTCGATCGTCTTGCGCGGCATCAGCGGCCGGATGACGTGGCCACAAGTCTTCGTTGGTGGTGAATTGATCGGCGGCGCCGACGACGTTCAGGCCTGGCTCGCCAACCGGACCTGATGATGGAAGCGCTTGCTGTCGGGTTGCTGGGCGTCGTCATCCTGGCTGCCTGGCTGGTGCCCAAGTGGCGCCTGCGCCGCGCCGTAGCCCGGCCATTGTCGCCAGAGCATGTCGCAATCCTGGCGCGCAATGTCATGCAATACGGTGGCATGGACGACCTGCAGCGGCAACAACTGGCGCGGATGGTCCAGCATTTTCTGCATCAAAAGAAGTTTGTCGGCTGCGCCGGGCTCGAGTTGACCGACGAGATGCGCGTGACGATCGCGGGCCAGGCGTGCTTGCTGCTGCTGGGCCGTATTGGCGGCCACGAAAAGCCGGTCAGTTATCCGACGCTGGAGATGGTCCTGGTGTATCCGGGGGCGTTTCTGGCGCCGCGCAAGCAAATCGATGTCTCCGGCGTGGTGACCGAAGAGCGGCAGGACTTGCTGGGTGAATCGTGGGGCGATGGGCGCGTCATCCTGTCTTGGGATCATGTGCGGCGCGGCGATACGCTGGATGCGCCTGGTCACAACGTTGTGCTGCACGAGTTTGCGCATCAGCTCGATAGCGAGTCCGGGAACACCAATGGTGCCCCGTATCTGGGCAGTAGCGAGCGCTATCGTAGCTGGTCTGAAGTGCTGTCGCGCGATTACGCCAACTTGCGGCACGATGCCATGTGGGGCAGGCAGGGTGTGCTGGACCATTACGGCGCCACCAATCCCGCCGAATTTTTCGCCGTCGCCACGGAAAGCTTCTTCGAGCAACCGCACCAGCTCGCCGCGCGCCATCCTGCGTTGTACGACGAATTCCTCAAGTATTACAGGATCGATCCACGTCAATGGCAAAGCACCCCACCTGCGCCCGTGGAGGAACCGCCGCAGTATGGCGTGGTCTATGGACAGTGGCGCTGAATGCTGACGTCGTCAAATTAATGGCGACCGCCTGTGACAGGGTGCGTGCGGCGCCGTACAGATGGGTCGCTGCGGCGGGCGCATGCTGGCCGCTCTATCCAGGAGAACTTGCCCATGTCTATGATCATCGCAGGACGTTTCCAGCTTCAGGACGAGGTGGACCGCGCGCGCAGCGCACTGGTCGACGCCGGTTTTGAAGCCGATCGCATCAGCGGCTTTTATCTGAGCCAGCCGGGTCAGCATGATATGACGCCCATCGGCGGCGATAATTTGCAGTCGCCCGGTGCGAAGGACACGCCCGAAGGCGTGGTCCAGGGCATGGCGACCGGTGGTGCGGTGGGCGTAGCGGTTGGTGCGGCAACGTCGCCGATCACCGGGCCGATTGGCCCGATCGTTGGCGGGCTCGTAGGCGGGCATATCGGTTCGCTGTTCAGCTTTTCGAAAATGAAAGATCGGGGCGAAGCGGAAGAGGGCGGCGAAAACGCAGTCGCGCCGCGCACGGCCGGTATGCTGGTGGCGGTCGCGTTCACCGATCCCGCGCTGGAAGCCCGCGCCGTTGACCTGCTGCGCGGGCTCGGCGCACATCATATCGAGCGTGCGCAGGGCAATATCGTGACTGGGGACTGGGCCGATTTCGATGCGTCGAGCCTGCCGGACGTGATTGCCTGAGCGTGTTAGTGGGGCTCGGTTGACGCCCCTTGTACATCTGCACCCAGCAGGATTCACGTCTTGGCTGTTGAGCCCGGCTTGAGCGTCTTGAGTGTGGCGTTGTGAAGCTGTATTTTCTCCAGCGCAGCGCCCACTTGTGAAAACTGGCCCCTGGCGATGCTGCCGACCAGTAGCAGAATCCCGCCAACCAGCCCGGTGACTTCGCCAATGACACCAATGCGACGGATTTTTTCGGCCGCCTCTGCCGTTAGTGCCATCAGGCGGTGTTGTGGCTCTCTCAGATCACGGATCACGAATTCGGCCGCATCGGCGTACAGCGCATGGGCGTACTGGCGCAGCAACCGCTCATCGTCGGTCAACGCGCGCATCAGGGCCTTCTGCGCATCCGGCATGGTGCGATCGTTGTAGCCAGCAATCTCTTGCAGAATACGTTCGTGCAGGTCATCGGCGATACAGACCACGCTGTCGGCCAGGTCAACGACGCATTGCATATTTGACAGCGCGTTGGTGCGAGCGGCACCATCCACATCGTGTTCGCCTGCGGCTGCCTGCTGGCGCGGCATGGTCACTGGTGGCGTCGTGTTTGCGTCGTCGGATGCCGGATCGGGATTGCTGTGTGAAGAAGTCGCCATGATATTCCCCATTATTCGCCGCTGAGAGCGTCGCGGATCAGATTCAGGTCGTGAACATAGCCCGCCAGCATGTGACGCGTTTCCTCGCTGCTGAGCTTATCCATGTTCTCACGCATTTTCTGGTGGCCCAGTGCCACCTTGGTCAGGCCCTGCTGGGCCAGCTTGTAACGACGGTCGATCAGTTTGTATTCGGCTGTCTTGTTTTGCAGGTGCACCTTGGCCAGCGTCACCAGCATGCGATCGGTATTGCGGTTGGCCATCGGAATTTCGGCATTGAAGAGGCCGAGCACGGTCTTGCGTTCATTCTCGTTGGCCTTTTCATAGATGCGGGTGAGGACGATCATGGCATCGATCAGCGTCTGCACATCGGCATTCCCATCGCGCACCATCGTGTCGACGCTGCGGTTCTGGTAGCGGGACGTGATCACGCGCGTCAGCAGTCGGCTCATCCCTGTATAGGCCGCCACGTGCCGCTGCTGCAAGCCCGAGTCTGTCATCGCCTTGAGACCGGTTCCCAGATCATCGATGCGCCCCGACAAGTCGTACCGGCCATCGCCCGCCAGCAAACTCAGTGTCTGCATATACAACACGAGCGTCTTCTGAATCGCGACAAAATCATCAAACACCGCCCGCCGCCGCGCATCGGTATCGCGCGCCACACGCTCGGCTTGCGGCGACAGATACGGCGACTCGCGCTCATACGTGTCCCGATACCGCCGCGACAATTCCGCATACCCGCCCAGCCTGACCGACGCATCCGCAAACTCCCGCACCTCACCCAGGCTGACCTGCCCCGTCGAAGCACACCCGGCCACTAGCAGCCCCACCAGCACCAGCACCCTGCGCGCCATACGACCTCCCGCACCACAAAATCCCATTCTTCCCACCCACCTGCCACACAACTTTGTTATTCCTCAATGTCCACCCATTAACACCACCAAAATAAACATGAGGGTCAGAGTCGAATTGAATGACAACTTTAAAAGTTGTCAGACAATTCGACTCTGACCCTAATTGATAAGTCATTGATTTTGAGGAAGTCGATAATGCAACAATCTTCTGGTGAATTGACTCCCGGATGTTACTCAATAATTCGACTCTGACCCTCATTAAATACAAGGCCAAAAACATCCAGGCGGAAATAAATAGGCGCGGCCAGAGCTATCAATTTTCTAGCGAACATTGATCGGCGAAGTTCTCGCAGTTTTGGGGATCAGCAGCAACAAAAACAATGAGGGTCAGAGTCGAATTAAATGACAACTTTTAAAGTTGTCAAACAATTCGACTCTGACCCTCATTGTTGGGTAAGAGCTTTGGCGATATTAACCTTCAGGTGACATCGAATTAGAGAGTAGTGTGACAAAGTTTCTCAATAATTCGACTCTGACCCTGATTGGGTTAGCGGTCGCGGCGTACTGCGGAGGCGGGGCGTGGGCCGCTGCGTTTTGCGGCTGCGGGGGCGCCGCCGGGGGTGCGGGGCTTGTTGCCGCCGCCGCTGTTACCACCACCGCCGCCGCCGTTACCACGACCACCGCCGTTGCCGCCGCCTGGACGACCGCCGCGGCCGGTGTGGCCTGGGGCACCGCTGCGCAGCTGGATTGGTTGTGGCTTGGCGTTCATGTCGGGCTCGAAGCCTTCGATGACTTCACGCGGCAGCGTTTGCTTGATGAGCTTTTCGATGTCTTTCAACATCTGGTGTTCGTCGACGCAGACCAGCGACACGGCTTCACCCGTCGCGCCGGCACGGCCCGTACGGCCGATGCGGTGGACGTAGTCTTCCGGAATGTTCGGCAGGTCGTAGTTCACCACGTGTGGCAACTGGTCGATGTCGATACCGCGCGCCGCGATGTCGGTGGCGACCAGCACCTGCAGGCTGCCGTCCTTGAATTCGGCCAGCGCCTTGGTGCGTGCCGACTGGCTCTTGTTGCCGTGGATCGCCATCGCGCCGATGCTGTCCTTGCCCAGCTGCTCGACCAGCTTGTTGGCGCCGTGCTTGGTGCGCGTGAAGACCAGCACCTGCGTCCAGTTGTTGGACTTGATCAGGTGCGACAGCAGCGGGTGCTTCTTGTCGCGGTCGACCGGGTGGATCTTCTGTGCGATGACTTCAACGGTCGAGTTGCGGCGCGCCACTTCGATCATCTGCGGGTTGTTCAGCAGGCGGTCGGCCAGCGTCTTGATCTCTTCCGAGAACGTGGCCGAGAACAGCAGGTTCTGGCGCTTGGCCGGCAGCAGCGCCAGCACTTTGCGGATGTCGTGGATGAAGCCCATGTCCAGCATGCGGTCGGCTTCGTCCAGGATCAGGATTTCGACTTTCGACAGGTCGACGGTGCCCTGGCCAGCGTGGTCCAGCAGGCGGCCCGGCGTGGCGACGAGGATGTCGACGCCATGCTTGAGCAGCTTGATCTGTGGATTGATGCCGACGCCGCCAAAGATGACGGCCGAGTTCAGGTTCGTGTACGTGCCATACAGGCGCACGCTTTCCTCGACCTGGGCCGCGAGTTCGCGGGTCGGGGTCAGGACCAGCGCGCGGATCACGCGTGGCGAGGTCTTGTTTTTCTGTGCTGCGCCGATGGTGTCGGTCGACAGGCGATGCAGGATCGGCAGCGTGAAGCCAGCCGTCTTGCCGGTACCGGTCTGGGCGCCGGCGAGCAGGTCGCCGCCGTTCAGCACGGTTGGAATGGCCTGGCTCTGGATCGGGGTCGGGGCGGTATAGCCTTGTTCGGTTACCGCGCGCACAATCGCGTCAGAAAGACCAAGTGAAGAAAATGACATAGATTTTTTCAGTAAAAAAGCGGCCCGTCGCCATGCTTGGCGGCAGTCCTGGAATCGGATTGATCGATGCAGGCGCGCAAGCTAGCGGGCGCCCGGACGCTGCCGCAAAGGCGGCTGGCAGGGATTATAGTGAAGTGTATTTCACTGTAGAAAGTATTTGATGCAGAACTCTGTAACGTATTGTACAAAAACACAGGCCACTGGCAAGCACCGCCTGCGAGTGGCCTGACTGTTACAACGTGTATTTTACGCGAAAGGCGACAACAGCGGGACAAGCGCGCCGAAAACCTTCGGGCCAGCGGCAATCACGTCGCCCTTGTTCAGGTAATCGGACTCGCCGTTGAACTCGCCGACGATGCCGCCAGCTTCGGTCACGAGAAGGGCGCCGGCGGCGATGTCCCAGATCTTCAGGTTCTTTTCAAAGAAGCCGTCGATGCGGCCGGCGGCCACGTTGGCCAGCTCCAGCGCTGCCGAACCGCCGCTGCGCACGCCATGGCTGCGCGAGGCGACGACTTCGTACATGCGCAGGTATTCAGCCAGTGCGCGTGGATCCGGACCATGGCCCGACGAGAGCAGGGCGCGGCCGATCCGCTCGGTGCTGCGCACGCGGATACGCTTGTCGTTCAGGTAGGCGCCGCCGCCCTTGGTGGCGGTGAACAGGTCGTTGCGGACCGGGTCGTAGACCAGGCCGTTCGTGATCACGCCGCGCTGCTTGAGCGCAATCGAGATGCAATAGTTAGGGTAGCCGTGCAGGAAGTTGGTGGTGCCATCGATCGGGTCGATGATCCACACGTTTTCACTCTCGTCGTTCAGATTGGCTGATGCACCGCTTTCCTCGGCCAGGATGGCATGGCCCGGATACGCCTTGAGCAGCGTTTCGACGATCTCATGCTCCGCCGCCTGGTCGACGTCGGTGACGAAATCGTTGTGTTGCTTTTCCGAAACGACGATGCGGTCGATGTCGAAGGACGCACGGTTGATGACGGTGGCGGCGCGGCGGGCGGCCTTGATGGCCGTGTTGAGCATTGGGTGCATGGAGGCTTTTCCGTAAGAACGCGAACGCCCACTCACGCACCGATGGGGCGCCGTGAACGATCAGCTATTGAAGAGTGATTAAAGAGCAGGGTGGCGCTGGAACCCGTTACAATCCGGGGCTTGCCCCCGCTACCGTAAAACCGTCCGCACCACGCGATGGTCGCTATTGTAAATGAACCCGACCCAAACCGACACTTCTTCTTTCAGCCCACAGCCGCTGTTCGGCCGTTTGCGTTTCGTCCTCGTCGAAACGAGCCGTGCCGGCAACATCGGCTCGGTCGCGCGTGCGATGAAAACGATGGGCTTTACCGATCTGGTGCTGGTCACGCCGAAGTGCGCCGACTTCGTCAACGATCCCGAGGCCGTCGCCTTTGCCAGCGGTGCGGGGGATGTCCTGAACAACGCTCGGGTCGTACCCAATATCGGCGCGGCCCTTGACGGCTGCAACTTCGCCGCTGCTGTCTCGGCCAGATTGCGCGAATTCTCGCCGCCCGTCTGGACCCCGCGTGCGTTCGCCGAACACGCCGGCGCCGCGCCCGAGTTGCGCGCGGCCATCGTGTTCGGCAACGAGCGCGTCGGGCTGCCGAACGACATTGTCGAGCGCTGCAATGTCTTGATCAACATCCCGGCCAATCCTGATTACTCGTCGCTGAACCTGTCGCAGGCGGCCCAGGTGCTGGCCTACGAGGCGCGCATGGCCTCTGTCAGCGGTGCGCCCGATACGCGCGGCGTCGGCTTCCAGGGCGACGCTGCCAGCGTGACCCAGATCGACGGCATGTACGCGCACCTCGAGCAGGCCCTGGTCGCCATCGGCTTTCTGAATGCCGACAACCCGAAAAAGCTCATGCCCCGCATCAAGCGCATGTTCGCGCGCGGTGGTCTGGAGCTTGAAGAAGTCAACATCTTGCGCGGCATCGCCCGCGCGATCCTGAAGGACGCGCCTCCCCGTTGATGCGTTTGCCGCAGCAAGCCCAGGCCCAAGCCTATACTCGCGTCATGGACATCCACCGCATCGCCTCAATCCCACGCCGCGCCCGCCCGGTGAACAGGTTGCCGGCATGAGTTCGCGCCTGCTGCTGCGCCTGATCCTGCTCGTGCAGGCGCTGATCGCCTGTGCCATCGCTGCAGGCGCCGCCTGGGCCGGCGCCGAACCCTGGCAAGCAGTTGCCATCGGCGTCATGAGCGTGGTGCTGGTGCGCCTGGCGATCAATACGAACAATTTCGTGATGAGCCGGCGCGTCGCCAGTCCCACGCCGCCCCGGTACCAGCTCGGGCCAGTCGCCGCAATGCGCATGCTCGGCGAAGAATTCGGCGCCAGCATGCTGGTCAGTTCCTGGCACATGCCGCGCGCGCGGCCCCATACACGCATCCATCCTGACTGCCGCACGCCCCCGGTCCTGCTGCTGCACGGCTACGGTTGCAACAGCGGCTACTGGGCGCACCTGACGCCGCTGCTTGATGCGGCCGGCATCAGCCACGCCACGCTCGACCTGGAACCGCTCACCGGCGACATCGACGGCTTTGCCGATGCGATCGAAGAGGGCGCAACACGGTTGCTGCGCGCGGCCGGCGCGCAGCAGGTCATCGTCGTCGGCCACAGCATGGGCGGCCTGGCCGCGCGCGCCTGGCTGCGCCGGCATGGCAGCGCGCAGGCGGCGCGCGTCATCACGCTCGGCACGCCGCACCACGGCACCTGCCTGGCGACGTTCGGGATCGGCATCAACGCCATGCAGATGCAACGCGCGGGTATCGACGGGCCCGCCTGCACATGGCTGAGTGAGCTCGCCGCGCACGAAGACGCTGCCACGCGCGCGCGCATCACGTCGATCTACACGCACCACGACAATATCGTGGCGCCCCAGACATCGGGGCACCTGGAGGGGGCGCGCAACCTCGAACTGGGCGGCGTCGGCCACGTCGCACTGGGCCGCAACCGGCGCGTGCTGGCGCTTGTCATGGACGAGATCGGGCGTGTGCCGACGGCCTGTCCGGCACCCCCTGTTTTGCACGGCGCAGCGTGAATCCACCCCGCGCCCGAGCGTGGTACAGTGATGTCAATAACGCATCCTTCGGAGTATCCAGTGGCGCGCATCCTGATCATCGAAGACAACCCGGCCAACATCGAACTGATGTCGTTCCTGCTCAGCGCGTATGGTCATGCGCCATTGAGTGCGGCCGACGGCCCCCGCGGCGTGGCCGCTGCGCGCAGCGAGCGCCCCGACCTGATTGCCTGTGACGTCAACCTGCCCGGCATGGATGGCTTTGCCGTGCTGGCCGAACTGAAGGGCGACCCGGCACTGGCCGGTGTGCCGATCCTGGCCGTGACCGCGCTGGCCATGACGGGCGACCGTGAAAAAGTGCTGGCCGCCGGCTTCGATGGCTATATCAGCAAGCCGATCGAGCCCGAAAGTTTCGTGGCCGAACTTGAAGCCTTCCTGACCAGCACGCCAGCGCCAGCATCTGCGCCCGCAGCGCCTGCAGCTGCAGCGAGTCCCCCGGTCACCGCCATGGCGGCCAATGACGCCACGGCCAATGACGCCACGGCCACCGCGGCCACGCCGGCCACCGGCGCACGCACGCTGCTGCTGGTCGACGACGACCGCTTCATGCTCGGCGTGCTCAACGACATGCTGATCGGCCAGCCGTACCGGGTGCTCAGCGCCTGCTCGGGCGAAGAAGCGTTGCAGGTGCTCTCGCACGAGCCAGTCGAAGTCATCCTGTGCGATCAGGCCATGCCCGGCATGCGCGGCACCGAGGTGCTGGCCGAGGCGGCAGCGCGCTATCCGAAGACGGTGCGCCTGATGCTGTCGGGTCAGCCCGACCTGACCGACATCGAAGCGGCCATCAAGAGCGGTGTGGCCGATGGCCATTACATCAAGCCGCTCGGCGCGCGGGCGCTGCGCGAGCAGCTCGACGAAGCGTTCCGCCTGCAGAGTGCGCGCGGCACCCGCTAAGGTAATCCCGCGCCCGCTCAGCCGGTAGATTGCTCGATAGAACGACCGTTCGATGATATCCTTGCGGGAACAAACACGAACAGCGGCCTACATGCAACAAAAAGCACCGCGCCGGACCCGTGAACGCATCCTCGAGCTCTCGCTCAGGCTGTTCAACGAGTTCGGCGAGCCCAATATCACGACCACCGTCATTGCCGAGGAGATGAATATCTCGCCCGGCAATCTGTACTACCATTTCCGCAACAAGGACGACATCGTCAACTCGATCTTCGTCCAGTTCGAGGCGGAGATCGAGCGCATCCTGACGGTGCCGGCCGGGCGCCGCTCGAACATGGAAGACGTGTGGCTGTATCTGCACCATATGTTCAAGCTGATCTGGCGCTACCGCTTCTTCTACCGCGACCTGAACGATCTGCTGTCGCGCAACCGCAAGCTCGAACTGCACTTCAAGGCGATTCACGCGCACAAGATCAAGGTCGCGCGCCAGCTGTGCGAAGACTTGCGCAGCGAAGGCTCGCTTGACGCCTCCGACCAGCAGATCGGCGCCATGGCCACCAATATGGTGGTCGTGGCGACCTACTGGCTGTCGTTCGAATACGTGCGCAACCCCCGCAAATACAGCGAGCAGCAGGCGATTGCCGATGCGCTCGCGCGCGGCTGCTACCAGGTACTGTCGATGGTCGGGCCCTACCTGAATGGCGAGACGCGCGTCCTGTTCGAAAAGCTGTCTGACGACTATCTTAAAAAACTGTCGGCCGACGCCAGGCCTGGCGCCGACTTCCTTTGAAAATGCACACGATGAAAACCCTTGCTGTCTACTGCGGCGCCGCGCATGGCGTCAACCCCGTCTACGCCGATGCGGCTCGCCTGCTGGCGCGCGCCATGGTCGACCACAATATCAGCCTCGTCTACGGCGGTGGCAAGGTCGGCCTGATGGGCGTGATCGCTGATGAAGTGCTGCGTCTGGGCGGCGAAGCCACCGGCGTCATCCCGCGCGCCCTGGTCGAGCGCGAAGTCGGCCACGCGGGCCTGACGCGCCTGTTCGTCGTCAAGGACATGCACGAGCGCAAAGCGATGATGGCCGACCTGTCCGAAGGCTTCATCGCCATGCCGGGCGGAATGGGCACGCTGGAAGAGCTGTTCGAGATGGTGACCTGGGCTCAGCTGGGCATCCACGCCAAGCCGATTGGCCTCTTGAACGTGAACGGTTTTTATGACGGCCTGCGCGCCTTCGTGGGCCATCAGGTCGCCGAAGGATTCGTGCGGCCCGAGCACGAAGACCTGATGATCGCCGACAGCGATCCCGACCAGCTGATCCAGCGCCTGCGCGCGGTGGTACCGGTCGTGCTGGAGTCGAGCCTGCCAGCGGCGGCGGCCGACGAGTTAAAAGGCTAGCGCTGACAGGCTAGCGCTGAAAGGCTAACGCTGAAAGACTAGGCGACTTCGATCCGGTCGCGTCCGGCCGCCTTGGCCCGGTACAGCGCCTTGTCGGCGCGGCTGATCGCGTCCGTGAACGGTTCGCCATCGCGGCGTTCGGCCAGACCGGCCGAAAAGCTGATCCGCCGCGCCGGTGTCATGCCGTCAATCTGCAGCGCATGCACGCGCGTGACGATGCGTTCCAGCACCTGGCGCGCCGCCTGCGGCGTGGCGTCCGGTAGCAACAGCAGAAATTCTTCCCCACCCCAGCGCGCCAGCGTGTCGTGCTCGCGCAGCGCGCCATGCGCCGCACCGGCGAATCCCCGCAGCACGGCGTCGCCCACGGCGTGGCCATATTGGTCGTTGACTTGTTTGAACAGGTCGAGGTCGAGCAGCGCCACGCAGCTGGTGGCGGGCGTCGAGCGCCGCTCTTCGGCGCCCAGCAACTCGTTCATGTGGCGGCGGTTGGCCAGCGATGTCAGTTCGTCGACGGTGGCCAGCGTACGAATGGTGTCGAGGGCCGCCAGCAGCTCCTGCTTGCTGGCCTTCATGCGCCGGCGCAGCTTGGTCATTTCGCTGGCCAGCAGCGTGGTCGCCAGCAAGGCGGCCGCCAGGTAGCCAAAGCTCATCGCCTCGACGGCGGGCGGGTGGCCCCGGGGATCGATTGCCTGCAGATACCACATGATGCCGGCCATGCCGGCCAGGGCGGCGCCGGCCAGCAGCAGTGCGCGGCGCGGATGCATGGCGAACGTGCAGAAGGCGATGGCCACCACCAGCATGCTCAGGAGCGAGGCACGCAGCGGGCCGGCGATCGCATAGCCCGCAATGATGCAGCCGATCGCGAACAGCGATTGCAGCGCAGCGAGCATGTCGGGCGCGATCTTCAGCCGCGCGCTGAAATGGATCAGGGCGTAGAACGCGAGCGTGCCGCATGCGGCGACGACGCTCAGCAACAGCGCGGGGCCGCGCGGTGTGTAGCCGGCCCCGACCTGCGCCGCCAGCAGGCCCATGGTGGCCAGATACAGCATGGCAGTGGCGATCCAGTAGTTGCGCATGCGGCGCAGCATGGGCGCCGTATGGGCCGGCGCGGCGGTCATCCCCTTGCTATCGGTGCTACTCGGCGCAGGGGTCATGCGCGTCTCCTGCGCTGCCTGCGAGCAGGCGTGCGATGTCGCTGGCCGGGAGCGGCCGGCTGAACAGGTAACCCTGCATTTCGTCGCAGTCGTTGGCGCGCAGGAAGTCGCGCTGCTGCTCGGTCTCGACGCCTTCGGCAATCACGCGCAGGTCGAGCTTGTGGCCCAGCGAAATCACGGCCATCGCGATCGCCTGGTCGTCGGGCGAGTCGGCCAGGTCGGCGACAAATGACTTGTCGATCTTGAGGCGGCTGATCGGGAACGATTTGAGCGCCGACAGGCTCGAATAGCCGGTGCCGAAGTCGTCGATCGACAGCGCCACGCCCATTGCTTCAAGCTCGCGCATCTTGTCGATCGAGCGGCCCAGGTCGCGCATGATCAGGCTTTCGGTGACCTCGACTTCGAGGCCGTCGGCCGGCAGGCCGCTGGCGCGCAGGGCATCGGCGACCCGCTCGACAAGGCGCTTGTCTTCGAACTGGCGCGCCGAGACATTCACCGACACGCTGACCGGGGGCAGACCCGCCGTGCGCCAGGCCTGGGCCTGGGCGCAGGCGGTGCGCAGCACCCAGTCGCCGATCGGCACGATCAGGCCACTCTCTTCGGCCAGGCCGATGAAGCGCAGCGGCGAGACCAGGCCCTGCTCGGGGTGGTGCCAGCGGATCAGCGCCTCGACGCCGAACAGGCAATTCGTGCGCAGGTCGACCTTCGGCTGGTACAGCAGCTGGAACTGGCACGGGCCCGGGTAGTCTTCGGCGCAGGTGTCGATCGCTGCGCGGAGGCCTTCGAGCAACACGAGCTTTTCGTCGACGCTCTCGTTCATTTCGCTGACGTAGTACTGCACGTTGTTGCTGCCCAGTTCCTTGGCGCGGTACATGGCCACGTCGGCGTGCATCATCAGGGCGTTGGCGCTGGCGCCGTCGCGCGGGTAGAACGTCACCCCGACGCTGCAGCTCACTTGCACTTCCTGCCCCTCGACCAGCACCGGCTCGGTCACGGCTTCGCGCACCCGTTCGAGCAGCGGCGCGATCGCCATCGGGTCGCCCGCGAGGTCCGGCAGCAGGATCACGAATTCGTCGCCGCCAAAGCGCGCCAGCGTATCGTCGCCCCGCAGGCAGCGATGCATGCGCGCGCCGACCACCTTGAGCAGTTCGTCGCCGGCGTTGTGGCCCAGCGTGTCGTTGACCAGCTTGAAGCCATCGAGGTCGATGAACGCGAGGCCAACCGCGCGACCCGCTTCGGCAGCGGTGACGATCGCCTGGCCCAGACGCTCGCGCAGCAGGCTGCGGTTGGGCAGGCCGGTCAGGTCATCGTGGTGCGCCAGATGGCGGATACGCTGCTCGCCCATCTTGCGCTCGGTGATGTCGCGCACGATCACGACGACGCCATCCTCGACCGCCACCGCCTGGCGGTGCAGCCAGACCCCGGGCTGGGGCAGGGTCTGCGCCTGCCATTCCGTTTCGCGCGCAATGCCGTCGCGCGCCACTGCCGACAGGTCGTCGAAGACGGATTGACTGATCGATGGTGGCAGCAGGCCCGAGATCGGCTTGGCGGCCATCTGCTGCTTGGTCAGGCTGGTGAAGCGCTCGGCGCGGCTGTTGGTGGTCGCGACCACAAAATCACGCACTTCGCCGCGCGGACCGAATACGGTGCGCAGCACGAAGAAGGCGTCGGGACTGGCTTCGGATGCGGCGGCGTAGGTTTCCTGCGCCAGCCGCTCGCGCCGGCGTGCCTTGGCCAGCTGCCACGACCACGCGCTGACCAGGATCACGACCGCAATCAAGAGCGCGCTGGCCGCGCCCGCGCCAAGCAGCCAGGCGCGCCGGTCCTGATAGAAATCGGCCATCTGTTCGGCTTCGGACAAGCCGGCCACCGCGACCAGCGGAAAGCTGTTCATCGGCCGGCTGGCGATGGTACGTGCCTCGGATTCGAGCACGGGTGCGCCGCGCGCGGTCGTGCCGGCCGCCACGCCGCCGTTTGCGCCCGGCACGAAGCGCTGGCCCCACGACACCGTTTCGCCCACGCGCAGCGCGCGCAGCATGCCGTCGGTGCCCGCCATGCCGAGCAGGCCGCGATCGCCCTGGCGCGAGCGTTCGTAGCCGCTGGTGAAATAGGCCGGGTCGAGCGCAACGACGGCCACGCCGGAGAAGCGCCCGGCCGCATCGTTGATGCGGCGCGAAAAGTGGACGGTCGGCTCCTTCGAGTCGTCGCTCAGGCTGGTCAGGCTGACGAACGGCACGTCGTCGCTGGTCTGGCGATGAAATTCGAACCACGCGGTGCGTGCCAGGTCATGCCGCTTCGACGCGGGATTGCTGGCGACGATGTGTCCGCTGGCGTCGCTGATCTCGACCTGGAACACGAGGCCGGGTGGCAGCAGGCCCTTGGCTTCGAGGGCGGGCAGGGCGCCGGTCGGGCCATTCTGCTCGACCGCGTACTTCAGCACGCGCAGGGTCTGGTCGATCGCGCTCAGGCTGCGCGCCAGTTGCGCTTCATACGTGTCGAGCAGTTCCTGGGTCGCGTCGCGTGTGGCCACGACAGCGGCGCGGCGCTCCGATTCGATCACGTGCAGCGTGCCGAACCACATGGCGCCCAGCAGTGCCAGCGCGAACAGTGGCAGCGAGATGTGCGTCTCGAGCGCCAGGCCAAGCCAGCGCGCCAGCAGGCCGCGCGTGCGCGGCGCGCCTGCCGATGGCTCGCCGTCGCCCGTGAGCGACGGACCGCTGGGACGCGCGAGCATGTTCATGGCGTGCTCACTGTAGCACCAGCACCGGGCGCACGGACGGGTCGAGCGCGGCGCGCTCGATGTAGCCGATCATCGACGGGTTGTCGGCCACCATGCGGCGCACGGCGGCGTCGCTCGCCGCTTCGCGTGGCGGCTGGCCGCGGCCCGTGAACACCATCTTGGACCAGTGGGCCTTGAGCAGCGCCGGGGTCTTGCCGGTGAGCTGGCGATAGAACAGGTCGCGCTGCGCTGCGCCCAGCCCCTGGTCGATGGCGACGGCGGCCGCGCCATCCGGGAAGCTGCCCGTCTGGCCGAGGAAGATGGCGCTGACCTGCTCGGCGTTGAGCACCGGGTTCGGGTTGCGGCTCGACACGATGACGACCAGTTCGGCCGACGCGCTCGTGGCGACGAAGCACAGCGTGCACAGGGCCAGCAGGTGGCGGGAATAATTACCGAGGCGTGTTTTCATCGGCGTCAAAAGACAAAGTCCAGCGCAATGCTGGTCACGTTAGTCGTGCGGTCCGAACGAAACGCAGGCGTGGAATTGATCAGGGTGCCGCGCGAACCGCCGCGCGGCCGCACGCTCTCGAACTGCAGCTTGAGGGCGACGTTGGTGGCGACGTCCCAGCGTACGCCGGTGCTCCAGGTGGTCTGGATCGGAATCGTTGCCAGAAGCGTGTTCAGCGCGCCATTGATCTGGGCGGCGCCGGCAGCGACCGGCGGGGGCAGGCCTTGCAGTGACAGGCCGGGGTCGGACGTGGCCACATCGGCGCGGATCTGCGCATAGCCGACGTAGGGCGTGAATGCGCCCTGGCGCCAGCCGGCGCCGACATACACCGACGTGCCGCCGCCGAGCAGGGAGTCGGTGCGGGTACGTCCCGTTTCGGCGGTGACGAACCATGCACCGGGGTCATAGCTGGCGCCCGCGCTGATCATCGACACGCGCTTGTTGACGATGGCGTAGCGCTCGGCCAGCATCTGGCCCTGTGGGCCGAACATGCGCAGGCCCGCGAACAGGTCGGCGGCGATGTCGGTGTTCAAGCGCGCGCGCGCGGCCGAAAGGCGTACCGTCAGGGGACCATAGTCGATGCTGTGCGACAGGCCCAGGATGTTTTCGGCATCGATTTGCAGGCCAAAGCCCAGGTCCTGGTCGGTGCTGCCCGAGAACACCTGCGTTGCGTGGCGCACGGCGCCGGCGTTCCAGCGCCAGGTCGCGTCGACCCCGTCGCTGCTTGAAATCGGCAATGCGCCATAGACTTCGACCGGCGTGCGGACCCACGGAATGGTGTAGCCGACCTTGCGCGATTCGGCGCCAAGAAAGACGGGCAGTGCGATGCGACCGACGCGTACGGCGAGGTCGGGCGTCATCTGGTACTTGATATTGGCCCACTCGACGCGCGGCTGGTAACTGCCATTCAGGCGCTGCTCACTGATGACCTGCAGCACGCCTGACCAGGCACCCTGGCTGACGTCGAGCTGGGCGGCGAGGCGGCTATCGACGTCCGGGCTCCACGAGCCGGACACGCCGGCGCCGCTCGCGCGCAGGATGGACGAGCTGAAATCGGCCTCGCGGTTGTTCGAATGGACCACGCCGAGCGTGCCGAAGCCAGACAGCTTCCACGTGGGACCTGCGGCGGTGTCAGGCGCCGGGTCGGCGGCCTGTGCTTCTGCTTGTGTCTGCGCCTGTGCATACAACGGCGTGCAGGCGAGCACACAAGTGGCAAATGCGGCAGGCAATAGCGTGCCGGGAAAATAGTGCGAAAGCATGTGATGTGATGTTGGCGCCATGGGCCTGAGCGGTGTCGGGTGACGCCGGGCCAGAACCTGACGACTCTAGCGAAGCGCTCCTGCAAAGTCGAGCGGAGCACGACAAGACAAGCGACTGATGACGGTTTTTGTTGCGTATGCGCAACGACAGTTGCAAATGGTAACATCAACGCGGAAGCGGTGCCGGTTCGGCGTTCCACAGGCGTGCGCCCGCCAGATCGAGCCACGTCAGGTACAAGCGCACGTCGAATTCCAGCTGGTGATAGGCCGGTTCCATCCAGCAGCACAGCTTGTAGAACGCCTTGTCGTGTTCTTTTTCCTTCAGGTGCGCCAGCTCGTGCACGGCAATCATGCGCAGAAATGGCAGCGGTGCATCGCGAAACAGGCTGGCGATGCGAATCTCGTGCTTGGCCTTGAGGCGTCCACCCTGGACGCGCGAGATGGCCGTGTGCAGGCCCAGTGCATGCTGGACCACCTGGATCTTGCTGTCGAAGGCGACCTTCGAGACCGGCGCCGCCTGGCGCAGGTATTCGTCCTTCAGGTCCTGGACGTAGTCGTACAGGGCGCGATCGGTGCGGATGCCGTGCGGCGCCGGATAGCGCTGGCGCAGCGTGTCGCCAAGACGGTCTTGCGCGATCAGGCCGCTGACCTGCGTGCGCAGTTGCTCGGGGTAGGCTGTCAGGTATTTCAGGGTGTGCATAAGCCGGGCAATGTACCACAGGGGGTGGCGCCGTGCCTGGCGGGTAATAGAGCAGCCAACAGAGCAGCCAACAGAGCAGCCAACAGAGCAGCCAACTGCGACCGGGCAGCCGGTGCGGGAACAACGCCGCAGAAAAGCGTCGTTCCCGCACCGGCTGGGAACGACGCTGCCAGGGCTAGCTGTCCTTGCTGCTCTGGCGATTGCCTTTGTCGGCCATGGCCGCTGCCGCCGCGCGCTGCGCCGACTGCCGGCTTTCGCCGCCCTTGCGGCCGATGTCGGCCATGTGCGCGCGGTTGCGGCTGACGGCTTCGCCGCCTTTCTGGCCGGCGCGGCGCGCTTCTTCGGAATCGAATTCGTGCGCCGTCCCTTTTTGATGTGCCGCCTGGCCACCCTTGCTGGCGATTTCACGTTGCTGGTTCTGGTCCATTGCCGCGAAACCCCGCTTGGCCGGTTGCCCGCTCTTCTGGGCACTGCCGGTCGCCGTCTCTTTGCTGCCGTTCTCTTTGCTCGTCGCCATGTCGATCTCCTTGTGCCCGTGGGGCTGTCAGTGGAAGAGGTCGTGCCCGATGCCACGAGCGCACACAGGTTGCGCTCTCGTGTTTAGAGAAACGTGGTGAGCGTTAGTTCCGCCGTTTTCACGCGAGGGGCGGCCAGAGACGGTATCGGTGCGACTAGGCGTCGGCCACCTTCAGTACCAGCTTGCCCAGATTGCGCCCTTCGAACAGCATCAGGAGCGCCTGCGGGAATTGCTCGAAGCCGTCGACCACGTGCTCGTGACTGGTGATCTCGCCCGCCGCCAGCCATGCGCCCAGTTCGGCCACGGCCTCGTGGTAGCGCGGGGCATAGTCGAATACCACCATGCCTTCCATCCGCGCACGGTTCACCAGCAGCGCCAGGTAGTTCGCCGGGCCCTTGACGGGCGCGGTGGCGTTGTATTGCGAGATCGCCCCGCAGATCACGATCCGCGCCTTCATGTTGATGCGCGTGAGGACGGCGTCGAGGATGTCGCCGCCGACATTGTCGAAATAGACGTCCACGCCCTGCGGGCAATGCTGCTTGAGCGCCGCGTGCAGGCCGCCCGCCTTGTAGTCGATGCAGGCATCAAAGCCCAAATGCTCGACGACGAAGCGGCATTTCTCGGCGCCGCCCGCAATGCCGACCACGCGGCACCCCATGCGCTTGGCGACCTGGCCCACGGTCATGCCGACGGCGCCAGCGGCGCCCGAGACCACGACCGTGTCGCCAGCCTTGGCCTGGCCGACGTCGCGCAGGCCGAAGTACGCCGTCATGCCCGGCATGCCGAGCAGGTTCAGCCACGCAGTAAGGTTGCCGATGCGTGGATCGATTTTGACGAAGCCGGCGTTCTTGTCATCGGCGGGGCCGGACCAGTAGCGCTGCACGCCGGTGCCGCCGGCGACATGGTCGCCCACCGCAAAGCGCGGCGAGCGCGACGCCACCACGACGCCCAGTCCACCAGCGCGCATGACTTCGCCGATGGCAACCGGCCGGATATACGATTTGCCTTCGTTCATCCAGCCGCGCATGGCCGGGTCCAGCGACAAATAAAGTACCTTGACCACGATCTCGCCCTCGGCGGGCGCCGGCACCGCCTGTTCGTGCAGTTGCCAGTCGTGGGCCTGCGGCAGCCCGACCGGGCGGGCAGCGAGCAGGAATTGCTGATTGGGTGGAAAGGTGTCGGTCATGCGGGTCTCCTGGCTGGTTGGATGATCTGTGCCAGGAAGTCTATACCGCGCCGTCGCCCGGCGCGCGCTGCGCATGCGACAATAGCGGGTTCCTCTACCGATCAATCCGTTCAAAGCACCGCACCAATGGCTATCAAAGCGACCATCTACAAGGCTGACCTGTCGATTGCCGACATGGACCGCAACTATTATCAGGAACACAGCCTGACGATCGCCCGGCATCCGTCCGAGACCGAAGAGCGCGTGATGATCCGCGTGCTGGCCTACGCGCTGCACGCCGATCCGGCGCTCGCGTTCACGAAAGACCTGTTCGACGTCGACGAGCCGGCCCTGTGGCTCAAGGACCTCACCGGCGCCATCGACCTGTGGATCGAAGTGGGCCAGCCCGACGAAAAGCGCCTGCTGAAGGCGGCCGGCCGCGCCGAGAAAGTGATCGTCTACAGCTACAGCGCGACGAGCAGCATCTGGTTCAAGGGCATCGCCAACAAGATCGAGCGCGCCAAGAACGTCAGCGTGATCAACATCCCGGCCGAGATCAGCGCCCAGCTCGAGAAAATGGCATCACGCTCGATGGCGCTGCAATGCACGATCCAGGATGGCCAGGTGTGGCTGACCGATGGCACCGACACCGTGCTGGTCGAGCGTGAAGCCTTGCGCGGCGCAGTGTAAGATTGTATTTTTCACTGACTTCAACTTGCCAAGGATTGCCATGACCCGTCACCTGATCGCCGCGCTTGCCGCGGGCCTGTTTTCCGTCTCCGCGCTGGCCCAGGTCACCGTCACCGAACCCTGGGTACGCGCCACCGTGCCGGCCCAGAAAAGCACGGGCGCCTTCATGCAGCTGCAGTCGGCCACACCAGCGCGCCTGCTCGAAGTGCGCACGCCGGTCGCCGGCCGCGCCGAGATCCACGAGATGGCGATGGAAGGCCAGGTGATGCGCATGCGTCAGGTGAAGGGCATCGATCTGCCGGCTGGCAAGCCGGTCGTGCTGGCCTCGGGCGGCTACCACGTGATGCTGCTGGACCTGAAGCGCCAGCTGAAAGAAGGCGAGAACGTCGAGCTGACCCTGGTGGTGCAGGATGCCGCCGCCAAGCGCCAGGAAGTCAAAGTGTCGCTGCCGGTCATGCCGCTGACGCACAGCGGCAAGCCGGCAGCGCAGGATGCGCACGCGGGCCACACCGGCCACTGATCTGCTGAGCCGCTGAGCGCAGCGGCTCACTGCACCATCAGCGCGGCGCGTTGCCGATGCGCCGCACTTCTCCCGAGCCCGCCACGCTGCGGCTCACCTTCGGATCGCCGTAATAGCCCACATCGCCCGACCCGGCGATGCTCGCGCGCAGGTCATTCTTTGCCCATACTGTCGCGTCGCCGGATCCGGCGATGCTCACGCGCGCCGAATCGGCGGCGATCTTGCCCATGTCGACATCGCCTGAACCACCGATCGACACCGACAGTTCGCGTACCGCGCCGCCATCGGCGCGCAGGTCGCCGCTGCCGGCCACGCTCGCGGAGACCGTCTCGGCTTCCAGACGAGCGATCTGGATCTTGCCCGAGCCGCCGACGTCCAGGTCCAGGCGCTTGCCGCGCAGGACATCCGCATCGATGGTGCCCGAGCCGCCCAGCGACAGGCGCTCGATCTGGCGCGCCGTCACGACAATCTTGAGATTGCGGGTGCGCAGGTTCAGGTTGCGCTTGGCGGGACGGATGCGCAGCATGCCGTCTTCGACACGCGTCTCGATCAGCGCCTGCAGATTGTCATCGGCTTCGACCGTGACGCTGTCGACGTTGCCACTACGCAGTTCCAGCCGGCCCGGCAGGCCCAGTGCGATGCCATTGAACGACTCGACCTTGCGCGCCTGGCGCGTGACATTGCCATTGCCTTCGACTTGTTCGCTGCCGAATGGCCAGGCCATGGCGGTCGGGGGCGCCACGCTGCAGGCGAGGGCGGCGGCGAGCATCAGGGCGCGCAGGGCAGGGATGGAATAGGCGTGACGCGACATGGTGGGGCTCCTTGAAAGGCGGTGGGAATGCTGCACATCCTGGCAGGACGGCCCCGCGCTGCCGAGCCGTTTGCGACAGACTGCGCGCGCCGTGGTGTGAAATGCAACTGTGCGGATTAAGCCGCGTGCTGCAGACGATCCAACACGCCCACGCAAGATGCACTAAGATAGTGCGCTTTTTGCAACGGAGTAGTGCGATGAACGTGATTTTATTGGTGATGGCCTTCTGTGTGGGCATGGCCATGTCGGTGCAGGCGGCGATCAACAGCCAGCTGGCCCATTCGATCGGGGCCAATTCGATGATGGCGGCGCTGGTGTCGTTCAGCTGCGGTACGGCGGTGTTGCTGGCGGTGGCGCTGGCCAAGAGCGGCGTCGGTGGCCTGGGCGCGACGCTGGCAGCGTTGCCGTCGCAGCCGGCCTGGAAATTCCTGGGCGGCTTTCTGGGTGCGGCATTCGTGTTCGGGACCGTGTTCCTCGCGCCGCGCATCGGCCTGCTCAGCCTGATCGTGCTGGTGATCGCCGGGCAACTGCTCAGCTCGATGGCGATCGATCATTTTGGCCTGATCAATATGGCAACGCGCAAGGTGTCTGGCGTGCGCATTGCTGGTGCGCTGGTGGTGGTGGTTGGCGTGACGATCACGGTGTTCGGCGAGCGCATTGTTGCTAGTATGTCACGCTGAAGATTTTTTTCTTTTCTGCAATATTTGGGTTCTATAATGGTCGACACTTGATCTTTTACCAGCATCGGCCAGATGGAACATCACCAGTCCTCGCAGATCCCCACCCTGTCGTACATCGAGAACGAAGACCATCCGGTGTTCGAAACGCTGGTCCAGCAGATCCTGCATCTGCTGAACTCGAAGCTGGTGTTTTCGGACATCATCATCCACCAGAACAGCCCCTTGATGCTGCGCCAGCCGAAGGGCCTGGTGGCGGTGACCGATTCGCCGATCACGAAGGAAGAGCTGGAAGAATTTTTCGACGTGATCGAGCCGAACTGGCCGCAGCGCATCGCCTCGCGCGCGTTCGACCGCTCGATTGACCTGCACACGGCGCGCATCCGCGCCAACTGCTTCCGCTTCCAGGGCGGCAAGCGGATTGGCTGCGTGATCCGGCGCTTTCCGAAAGAGCCGATCCCGCTGGCCGACCTGGGCCTGTGGGACGACGAGCGCGAATTCGCGAGCCTAACCAGCGGCCTGGTCCTGATCATCGGCGATACGTGCCAGGGCAAGTCGACGACGATCGCCTCGATCCTCGACGAGATCAACCGCCACCGCTCGGGCCACATCATCACCATCGAAGACCCGGTCGAAACGCTGATCCCGCAGCGCAAGTGCATCATCACGCAGCGCGAAGTGGGCGAGGACGGCGACGTCGACAGTTATTACCTGGGCGCCCTGGATGCGCTGCGCGAGCGGCCCGACGTGATCGTCATCGGCGAGATCCGCGACGCCGAGACGGCGCAGGAAGCGCTGGCGCTGGCCGAATCCGGCCCGCTGGTGCTGGCGTCGCTGCATGCGCGCTCGACCGAGCTGGGCCTGCAAAAGATGCTGCGCCTGCTGGGCAACACGGACGCCCAGGCGCAAGCGCTGGCCCACGCGCTGCGCGGCGTGCTGTGCCAGGCGCTGCTGCCATCGGTGGAGGGCAACCGCTATCACCTCGCCACCGAATGCCTGACCCCGAGTCCGGCGGTCGTGCGCATGCTCGAAACAGGGGACCTGGGCAGCATCCGCGCGCACATGAATCGCGGCATCGATGCCGGTTGCCACACGATGAATGCGTCGCTCGAAGGCTTGCTGGCGTCGCACAAGGTACGTCTGGAAGATGCACGCAATGCCACCACGGATCGGGTGGCGTTTGCCGACATGGTGTGAGTCCCTGCCGGGTCAGTCGAGCGACACCGCCCGATAGCGATTGACCTCGGTCGCCGTCACCGGCGCGCCGGCATTGCCCCAACTGGCCCGGATCCAGGTCAGCACCGCCGCCACCTGCGCATCATCGAGTTTATGCCCGAACGGCGGCATCCCGTACGGCCGTGGATTGCCGCGCGTGCCGGGCGGAAAGCCGCCGTTGACCGTCATCCGTATCGCGTTCACGGCCGGCGTCATGGTCACGGCGCGGTTGCCGGCCAGTGGCGGATAGGCTGGCATCCTTCCCTTGCCATCGTCGCCATGACACGCCGCGCACTGCGCCGCATAAATTCGCCCGCCTTCGGCCAGCACCTGTTCAGCAGCAGGCAGCAATGCCGGCGTGGGCTGCGCACTCACGGGCGTGGCGGCGAGCGATTTCAGGTAGCCCGCCATCGCGCCCAGATCGTCGGGCGTCAGGTACTGCAGGCTGCGCGCCACCACTTCGGCCATCGGGCCCGTCGCCGCGCCACGCGGCGAGATGCCGGTACCCAGCAACGCCACGATATCCGTATCAGTCCAGTCACCCAGGCCAGCCTCGTGGTTGGCCGTCAGCGACGGCGCATACCAGCCAAGGGTGGGGATCATGCCGCCAGCCAGCGCGCCATCCGCCGCGCCCAGGCTGTTGCGGGTGCTGTGGCAGGCGCTGCAGTGGCCCAGGCCTTCAACGAGGTAGGCGCCCCGGTTCCAGCTGGCGCTGCGCGCCGGTTGCGCGGCGTATTCGGCGGGCCGGAAGTACAGCAGGCGCCAGCCGGCCAGTAACGCCTGCTGGTCGTACGGGAAGCGGATATCGTGCGGCCGGTTCGCCTGGCGCTGCGGCGGCAGGCTGCGAAAGTACGCAAACAGCGCATCCGCATCGGCGCGCGTGACCTTCGTGTAGTTCGTGTACGGGAAGGCCGGATACAGCAGGCGGCCGTTTTGTGCGATGCCATTGTGCAGCGCATTCCAGAAGTCATCGGCGCTCCAGGCGCCGATGCCGGTGTCGCGGTCGGGTGTGAGGTTCGGGCCATAAAAGCGTCCGAACGGCGTATCGAGCGCGCGCCCGCCCGCATACGCCACGCCACCACGCGCCGTGTGGCAGGCGATGCAGTCGCCTGCCCGTGCCAAGTAGGCGCCGCGCGCGATGTTGGCGGGCGTGGACGCCCAGGCGGCAGGGGAGCTGGCCGGGACGAAGTCGGCGCGCGGCCATGCCAGGGCGATCGCGACGCCGACGGCGGCGACCGCCGCCAGCAGGACGATGCGCACGGTCCTTATCATGGCGCGCTGCCGCAGAGGATTGGCAGCGGCCGGGCAACGGCATCGGCCGGCCGCGGGTCGGCCGGCATTGACTGCGCCGCCAGCCAGCCCGAGACGGCGGCGACATCGTCGGGCGACAGGCGCGCGGCCACCTGGCCCATGCAATCGGGCGCATGGGCGCGCCGCACGCCGTTGCGCCAGGCGCCGAACTGGGCGTTGATGTAATCGCGCGGCAGACCAAGCAGGCCCGGGATCGCGGGCTGCACGCCGGTCAGGCGCGCGCCGTGGCAGGCGATGCAGGCCGGGATGCCGCGGGTCTGGTCACCCTCGTGCACGAGCTGGCGGCCCCGGTCACGCTGTGCGGGCGACAGGTTGACCGGCGTCGGCGGCAGCACGGTCGGCGCCTGCGCCGCAAAATGCGCGGCGATTTCGCGCAGGTAGGCGTCGGGCAGGTGCTCGGTGAGGTAGGTCATCACCGGGTAGTGGCGCCGGCCGTCCTGGAAATTGCGCAGCTGGTGATACAGGTAGCCGGCCGGCTTGCCGCCGATGCGCGGATAGAAGCTGTCGTTGACGGGATTGCCGCGCGCATCGACGCGCGCATGGCAGGTGGCGCAGGCGAGCAGGCGCTGGTTGAGGGTGTCGGGAACGGGTTGGGGCGCAGCGTCGGCGATGAGCGCGATGGTGCACAGGAGCGTGCAGAGAAGCGCGGCAGCGGGCCAACGGAAGCGTCGAGACATCATGGATTCACCGGCAGCATGGACGCTGACGATGATAGCGCGAATCTTGAACGCCGCGCGGGATTCAGACTGCCGGCGTTTCCGCTTTCCAGCGCCGGTAGATCCGCAGCGCCGCATGCGCATCGTCGGCCGCGTATTGCAGCTGCTTGTCCGACAGATGTGGCAGCGACCAGTTGGTGGTCGTGATGCGTTTGGATTTTTGCAGGCGCTGGCCGAAGAAGCGTTCCACGGCGCTCTTTGCGCCCAGCGGATTCTTTTCACCGCGCCGGCGCAGCGCCGTCGACAGATCGAGCACGTTTCGCAGCTCGATGCCGAACTTGGACTTCAGCCGCTTGACGTCGTCACCCAGGCCAAAACCCACCTTGAGGATGCTGCCAGAGGCCAGCACGGGTTGCAGTACGGTGAAGGCGAGGGCATTGCCCGCGGGCGTGGCGGTCTGGAACAGAAAAGCGAACTCGTCGGTGGCCAATTGCACCAGGTGCGGTCCGGTCGAGACTTCGCCCTTGGCGAACGTTGGCTTGGATTCGGTGTCGAAGCCGATGACGTCGGCTGCGAGCAGCGCCGCGAGCGCCTGCTGCGCGTCGGCATCGGAACGCACCAGCCGCACATGGGCCGGGTCGATGCCGATGTAGGCGGGCAGCTCGGGTGGCAACCCATCGACTACCGCACCGGTCAGGACGTCTCCCGAATTCAAGTCTTCGAGAACTTGGACGCCAGCGCCTGCAGCTTTTCCTGGCGCTTGCGGTTGTTTTCTTCTTCGAGGGCGGCGTCGCGCTCGGCCTTCTTGCGGTCGGCTTCTTTCTTGAAGCGCTGCTGCAGCTGCTCTTTCGCGTGCAGGCGGTGCGCTTCAGGCACTTCGGCGCCGGCAGTGCCGTCTAGGTCAAAGCGAACCTTGGCTTTTTCCATCGCGCGCAGGTAGCGCATCGAGCCGGTGTGGATGCCGAGGGCGGCGCGCATCGTTTTCTTGTCCAGGCCCGGCATGCGTGCCTGCAACTGCTTGTCGATACCGATCGACAGTGGCAGGCAGTCACGGAAGGCGGGGTACTCCTGCTGGAGTTGCTTGAGCAGCGAGCGCGCCGACTGGCCCGATGCCGGGGCCGCAGCAGGTGCGGCAGCCGGGGCTTCTGGCGCTGCCGGTTCGGCTGGCGACTGCGTTGGCTGCTGTGCATCCGGGGTGGCTGGCGCGGCGGTGGTGTCGACGGACTCTGCAGGGGTATTGGTATTCATTGACTTCATGGTAAGAACAGGATTGCGAAGGATAGCACGGCGCTAAAAGCCGCATTGTACTAGTTCCACTAATAAATGTTGAGAAAGACGCACTGCGATGAAGCATTGAAACGCGAAATCGTGTATGATCCGCCTCTTGCCTTGAGTCCGGCTTGCGCCGGCGCAGACCAGCAAGAAGGTCATCATGCCGGGGCAATGCACCCGGTGACACGTGCAGATCCCTCACCGGATCGGGCAATGATCACCAAAACTTGCATTGGGGCGTAATGGCCCCATCTCCTATTCTTCTAGAAAAATAGATGCAAGCCCGTGTTAGCGGGCTTTTTTTCGTTCCGACATGCACAGCACGATTTTGAACAGCGACCAACGCCACCTGCCCGCAGCCCCGATATTACGCCGGCGCGCGCACCGAAGGGCAGGTCGAGCTTGAAGTCTGGCATGTCCGCCCTAAGGTAGGGCCACTTCCGTTCCCCATTCCCAGGTCCCGTACGCGGGGCCCGCTGGATTATTGACTTCGCAGGCGCGCTACTCGCCTCGACTGGAGAGTTTTAAGCTATGAAAAACACCGCCAAGACATTGACACTGACAGCGAAAAAAGCCCCGGCCAAGGCATCGGCCCCGCTGGCAGTGCCTAAAACCGCCACTTCCTACTTCCTCGAAACGGAAGCGGCGGCCAAGGTCACGGTGGTCAAGACCCGTTCGCGCCTGGCGACGCTCAAAGCCCAGGCCGACGCGATCCTGGCCGCCGGTGGCCCTGCCGCCGAGCCGGTTGCCGCCCCAGCCGTCGCTGAAGCCGCACCTGCACCAGTGGCGCCAGCGGCCGCGCCAGTGGAAGCTGCAGCGCCGGTCGAGGTCAGCGCGCCCGAGTCTGCCGCCACTGCTGTCGCTGCTGCCGCCGACACCGCAGCCGACATCGCGCTTGACGCGCACGATCCCGCCGACGACTACATGCCAACGCAGGCCAAGCCGGCCGCGCCACCGGTCATCGTGCGCAAGCGCGGCCGTCTGGCAGCACTGAAAAACGCCGAGCCGGAAAGCGACGTCGCTGCCGAAGCTGCACCGGCCGAAGCCGTGGCCGCTGCCATTGCCGAGCCTGCCCCGGTGGCCGAAGAAGCGCCGAAAGTCGTGCGCACCCGCACCGCGCGCCGCGTCGACGCCAGCCCGGCTTCCGTCGCCGTTGCCCAGACCAATGCCGTCGGCACCGTCAGCAAGACCACCGACGCCGCTGCGCTGGCCGCGATCGACACGTCGGGCTACCTGCTGCCGCAGGTGAAGGTGCCTGGCCGCCGTGGCCGCAAGCCGAGCGAATTCGTGCCGGAGAACGACGAAGTCGCGGCGCTGAACGCCGTCGAGCGCGCCGAAATGAAGGCCGCATCGAAAGTGCGTGAGCGCAAGGCCAAGGGCATTGCGCTGCTGAAGGAAGAAGGCTTCTCGGAAACCGAACTCGAGCGCCGTCGCCAGCAGCTGAAGAACCTGATCAATATGGGCAAGGAGCGGGGCTTCCTGACCCACGCCGAGATCAACGACCATTTGCCGGAAAACATCATCGATCCGGAAGCGATCGAAGGCATCATCGCGACCTTCAACGACATGGGCATTGCCGTCTACGAGCGCGCGCCGGAAGCCGAAATGATGCTGTTGTCGGACCAGGCCGTGACGCCGACGAGCGAAGACGAAGTGGAAGCGGCCGCCGCGACCGCGCTGTCGACCGCCGACTCGGACTTCGGCCGCACGACCGATCCGGTGCGCATGTACATGCGTGAAATGGGCGCCGTGTCGCTGCTGACGCGCGAAGGTGAAATCGAAATCGCCAAGCGCATCGAGCAGGGCCTGAAGGACATGGTCCAGGCGATCTCGGCCTGCCCGACGACGATCTCGGAAATCATCGCGCTGTCGCACAAGATCGCCAACGATGAACTGAAGATCGACGACGTGGTCGATGGCTTCGTCGACATGAACGACACCCCGGCGCCTGCTGCCTCGGTCGCCCACGCCGCTGCGATCAGCGAAGAGGACGACGAAGAAGAAGAGGAAGAAGTCGAAGAAGAAGAGGGCGACGTCAACAGCGGCGCCGCCGCCGGCTATTCGCCCGAGCAGCTCGCGCAATTGAAGAAAAGCGCGCTCGAGAAATTCGCGCTGATCGAGCAGCAGTTCGACCTGATGGGCCACGCGTTCAAGAACAAGGGCTATGGCTCGCCGGCATACGAAGATGCGCAAGCCGTCATTTCGTACGAACTGCTGGGCATCCGCTTTACCGCCAAGGTCGTCGAGAAGCTGTGCGACACGCTGCGTGGCCAGATGGACGAAGTGCGTTCGATCGAGCGCGCCGTGCTGGACATCTGCGTGAACCGCTGCGGCATGCCGCGCGCGCACTTCATCAAGGTCTTCCCGGGCAACGAAACCGATCTGCAATGGGGCGACCGCGAAGTTGACTGCGCGTATCCGTACAGCGCGGTGCTGAGCCGTAACCTGCCGGCGATCAAGGAACTGCAACAGCGCATGATCGACCTGCAGGCACGCGTGGCGCTGCCGCTGGCCGATCTGCGCAAGATCAACAAGCAGATGGCAGCGGGCGAGAAGCGTGCACGCCAGGCCAAGCGCGAAATGACCGTGGCCAACCTGCGCCTGGTGATCTCGATCGCGAAGAAATACATCAACCGCGGCCTGCAGTTCCTGGATCTGATCCAGGAAGGCAATATCGGTCTGCTGAAGGCGGTCGACAAGTTCGAATACCGTCGCGGCTACAAGTTCTCGACGTATGCGACGTGGTGGATCCGCCAGGCGATCACGCGTTCGATCGCCGACATGGCCCGCACGATCCGCGTGCCGGTGCACATGATCGAGACGATCAACAAGATGAACCGCATCTCGCGCCAGATCATGCAGGAAACGGGCAGCGAACCGGATCTGCCGACGCTGGCCCTGAAGATGGAAATGCCAGAGAACAAGGTTCGCGAGATCATGAAGATCGCGAAAGAGCCGATTTCGATGGAAACGCCGATGGGCGAGGATGGCGATTCGCAGTTGGGCGATTTCATCGAAGACAATGCCACGCTGGCCCCGCTGGACGCCGCACTGCACGCCTCGATGCGCAACGTGATCAAGGAAGTGCTCGACTCGCTGACGCCGCGCGAAGCAAAGGTGCTGCGCATGCGTTACGGCGTCGAGATGTCGAACGACCACACGTTGGAAGAAGTGGGCAAGCAGTTCGACGTGACCCGCGAGCGGATTCGCCAGATCGAAGCCAAGGCGATGAGCAAACTGCGTCAGCCATCGCGCTCGGACAAGCTCAAGACCTTCTTGCACAATCAGTAATTCGTCATACAGCGTCGGTCGTCTCGACGTGAAAAGCCGCCCGGTTCGCACCGGGCGGCTTTTTTTGTGCTGGCCTGTCAGCGGCAGTCGACGCCATGTACGCGCCACCTTCCAGAATAAATCATCGACATGCCCCGGACACGATTCTTTGTCACTCTCCCAAGTAAACCGTGGTTGTCAATACACACGTTTTATTGAACAGCAGAAATAAATTCGGACAGATGTTCTATGCCCCCCGATTTTTGCAATACTTGACCTGTACTTCAGGCCTCGATTTCCTTCCTTGAAAGACCGCAACATGCCTTCCACCCAATACCCACGCCTTGCCAAATCCTGTCTCGCCAGCCTCGCGCTGCTGGCCCCGCTGTCCGCTGTCGCTGGCGATGACGGGATCGTCACCGACCGGCCCGATTTCGTCGAGTCCAGCAATGTGGTCGGCCGTGGCCGGTTCCAGATCGAGACCAGCGTGCTGGCCGAGCGGGACAAGGCCGATGGCGTGCGTGCGCGGACCTACAGCATGCCGACGCTGCTGCGCTACGGCGTGGGCGACGTGCTCGAACTGCGGCTCGAAACCGACGGCCGTACGGTGCAGCATGCGGGCGGCGAGGGCACGTCCGCCGGCTACGCCGACACGGCGCTCGGCGTGAAGTGGCATGTGCAGGACGAAGCGCCGGGCCGGCCATCGGTGGGTGTCCTGCTGCATGCTGACCTGGACAGCGGGTCGCGCACCTGGCGCGGTCAGGGCGTGCGCCCGTCGCTGCGCGTGGCCGCTGAATGGGAATTGCCGGGCGACCTGTCGCTGGGCGTGATGCCCGGCATCGGCCGCGAGCGCACCGATGAGGGCAAGCGCTTCGGCTACGGCATCTTCGGCGTGGTGCTGGGCAAGGAGCTGACGCCGACCTGGCGCGCATTCGTCGAAGTGGCGGCGCCGCAGATCGCCCGCAGCGCCAACGGCGGCACCGTGGCCACCTTCGACACGGGCATGGCGTGGCTGCTGTCGGACCGCTGCCAGCTCGACACCATGCTCGCGCTGGGCCTGAACCGGCGCACGCCCGATGCCGCGCTCACGGTCGGGCTATCGTTCAAACTGTAGGGAGAAATCACCATGAATCTGACCATCCGGCACCGGCTGTTTCTATCGAACCTGGCAGCGGTCTTTCTGGCTGCCGTGGTGGCCTGCATCGCCTACAGCGCGATGCTGTCGCTCGAAACGGCGATGAATGCCATCACCGTCAACGGCAGCGCGCTGAAGCACCAGCTCCAGGCCGACATGGCGCACGACGCCTTGCGCGCCGATGTACTGGCCGCGCTGATTGCCGGACCGGATGGTGCAGGCAAGCAGGCCGACGTCCGGCGCGACCATGCGCAGCACGCGGCCACGCTGGCCGGTCTGATCGACACGCTGGCCAAGGAGCATCCCGACGCGGCGCTGCAAAGCGCCATTCCTGCCGTGCGCGCTGACGTCGACGCCTACCTCAAGAGCGTGGCGCGGATGATCGACCTGGCGTTTGCCGACCCGGCTGCGGCGCGCCAGGCACAGGCGGACTTCATGGGGCATTTTCGCAAGCTCGAGACGAGCATGGGCGAGCTCAGCGACACCATCGGGGCCAGCGCCGAGGCCACGCGCGTCGGCGGCCACGAACTGGTCGTGCGCTCCGAACGCCTGCTGCTGCTCGCGTCCCTGATCGCCGTGATGCTGATGGTGGTGGTGGGCCAGCTGTCTGCACGCGCCATCCGGCGCCCGCTCGAGGAAGCGGTGGCATTCGCCGGTCGCATCGCCGACGGCGACCTGGGCGCAACGCTCGACTGCAATGCCGACGACCGGACCGAAACCGGGCGCCTGAAGGTGGCGTTGCAGCGCATGCGCGCCAATCTGCACAGGGTGGTCAGCCAGGTACGCGGCAGTACCGACGCCATCGAAACAGCGTCCGGTGAAATCGCCAGCGGCAACCTGGACCTGTCACGCCGCACCGAACAGCAGGCTGGCGCACTTGAGGAGACGGCGGCATCGATCGAAGAACTGGCGGCAACGGTCAAGCAGAATGCCGACAGCGCCCTGCAGGCCAACACGCTGACGGCATCGGCGTCCCAGGTGGCCGTCAAGGGCGGCGAAGCGGTGGCGCGCGTGGTCGACACGATGGGCGCCATTCACACGTCGTCGCGCCGCATTGTCGACATCACCGGCACGATCGAATCGATCGCGTTCCAGACCAATATCCTGGCGCTCAATGCGGCGGTGGAAGCGGCGCGCGCCGGCGAGCAGGGGCGCGGTTTCGCCGTGGTGGCGTCCGAGGTACGCAACCTGGCCCAGCGCGCCAATGCGGCGGCCGGCGAAATCAAGGTGCTCATCGACGAGTCGGTGCGGCACGCCGACAACGGGATCTCCCTCGTTGCGGCGGCCGGCGGCACGATGGACGAGATCGTGGCCAGCGTGCGGCGCGTCACCGATATCGTGGCCGAGATTGCGACTGCCAGCCAGCGGCAGGGACAGGGCATCGCGCAGGTCAACAGCGCGATCGGGGAAATCGACGCCGTCACGCAGCAGAATGCTGCGCTCGTCGAGCAGGCCGCCGCGGCGGCGGCCTCGATGCAGGAGCAGACCGCCAACCTCAGTGCGCTGGTCGGGAATTTCAAGCTGGGGCAGGCGGCGCCGGTACAGCTGGCGCCGGTGGACCGGCGCCGGCAGACCGGCGTGTTGCAACTCGCGTGAACCGTTAGCCCGTGTTGCGCAAGCCGGCCGCGACCCCGTTGATCGACAGGTGGATGCCCCGGTGCACGCGTGCATCGACCTGGCTTGCCGGATCGAGCGCCAGTGCCCGGTGCCGGCCGATCAGCTCCACCTGCAGGTGGTTCAACGGGTCCAGGTAGGCAAAGCGGTTCTGGATCGAGCGCGCCAGCAGCGGATTGCCCTGCAGGCGCTCGCCCGTGCCGGTGATGTCTTCCAGGATGGTCAGCGTGAGCGCGTGTTCGGCCGTGATGCGCTTGAAGATCCGCTCGCGCAGTTCGACATCGGCCACCAGTTCCGCATAGCGCCGGGCAATCGGCAGATCGGTCTTGGCCAGCACCATGTCCATGTTCGACAGCAGCGTGGCAAAGAACGGCCACTCCTGGAACATCGTGCGCAGCTCGGCCAGTTTCGCCTCGCGCTCACCGTCACCGAGCCAGCCATGGACCGCCGACGCAAACCCGAACCAGCCCGGCAGCAGCAGGCGGCACTGGCCCCACGAGAAGCCCCACGGAATCGCGCGCAGGTCTTCGATGCGGCGTGTCGACTTGCGCGAAGCAGGGCGCGAACCGAGGTTCAGCTCGGCGATCTCGGCGATCGGCGTGGCCGCAAAGAAGTAATCGGTAAAGCCGGGCGTGTCGTAGACCAGGTCGCGGTAGGCCTTGTAGGCGCGGTTCGACAGCTCGGCCATCACCGATTCGAAGCGGTGCAGGCGGCCGGTCTGCGCTTCGCTTGCGGTGTTGGGCGTCAGGCTCGCTTCCAGCGTGGCCGAGACCAGCAGCTCCAGGTTGCGCCGGCCGATTTCGGCATTCGAGAACTTGGACGCGATGATTTCGCCCTGTTCGGTCAGGCGGATCTGGCCGTTGACGGTGCCCGGTGGCTGGGCGCGGATCGCGTCGTAGCTCGGTCCACCGCCACGGCCAACCGTGCCGCCGCGGCCGTGGAACAGGCGCAGCTTGACCTTCTGCTGCGCGAACACCTCGACCAGTTTCAGCTCGGCCTGGTACAGCTCCCAGTTCGACGTGAGGAAGCCACCGTCCTTGTTCGAGTCGGAGTAGCCCAGCATGACTTCCTGCAGGTGACCCTGTTTTGCGATCACGTTGGCGACGAACGGCAGTGCCATCCACGCATCCATGATGCCGGCTGCGCGCTGCAGGTCGGGGATGGTTTCGAACAGCGGGATCACCATCACTTCGCCCGTCGCGCTGCTGGCGCGCAGCAGACCGGTTTCCTTTTGCAGCAGCAGCACTTCGAGCAGGTCGGACACCGTCTCGGTGTGCGAGATGATGTAGTTGCGGATCGCGCGCGGGCCGTAGCGCAGGCGGATCTCGCGCGCGCAGCGCAGGATCGCCAGCTCGGAGCTCGTCTCTTCGCCGTAGGTGTCCCATGGCGAGATCAGGGGCCGGGCGCTGTCGAGTTCGCGCAGCAGCAGCGTGACCTTGGCGTCTTCGTCGAGCGCGGCGTAGTCAGTCTCGACGCCGGCGCGGGCCAGCAATTCGGCCAGTACGCGCTCGTGGATGTCCGAACTCTGGCGCATGTCGAGCGAGGCCAAATGGAAGCCGAAGATGCGCGCCGCGCGCAGCAAGCCGGCCAGGCGCGGCATGGTCAGCATGGCGCCGTGGTTCTGGCGCAGCGAGTCGGCCAGCGTTTCGAGGTCGGCGGCAAACAGTTCGGGGTCGAGGTAGGGCGCGGCGTGGCCGACTTCCTTGCGCAGGATATGGCCCACACCCAGTTCGCGCGCGGTGGCGGCCAGGCGTGCATAGATGCCGATCAGCGCGCGCCGGTAGGGCTCGTCGCTGCGGTGCGGCGAGGCGTCGGGCGAGTTCTGGGCCAGCAGTTCCAGCGCCGGCGTGACGTCCACCAGCAGTGTGGAGGCCGACAGTTCGGCGCCCAGGGCATGCACTTCGTCGAGGTAGAAGTCGAGGATCGTCGTCGACTGGCGCGTCAGTGCGTGGCGCATCGTGTCGGCGTTGACGTTCGGGTTGCCGTCACGGTCACCGCCGATCCAGCTGCCCATCTGCAGGTAGGACGCGTGGGGTTTGGGGGCGTCATCCTGCGCGCCGTCGTCAGGCCCGTATTGTTCGGCGATCTCGAACTCGATGTCGTCGTACAGCGCCGGCAGTTCGCGCAGGAAGGTGATGCGGTAGTACGACAGGGCGTTGTCGATTTCGTCGGCCACCGTCAGTTTCGAGTAGCGCAGCATGCGCGTCTGCCACAGCGTGGCGATGCGCGCATGGAGCATCTGCTCGTTGCGCTGGCGCTCGCGCGGCGTGAGCGGCGTGTCGCGCTCGGCCAGCAGGCGGGCGATATCGTGTTCGGCGTCCAGAATGCTCTTGCGCTGCACCTCGGTCGGGTGCGCCGTGAGTACGGGCGAAATCAGCGCCTCGTTGAAGAACGCCTGCACCTCGTCGCGCCCGATGCCGGCGCCGGCGAGCTTGTCCAGCGCGTAGCCGATGCTGCCGGCACGCGGCGCCGAGCCACCCAGCAGGTGCGCGCGGCGGCGGCGGTTGTGGTGCTGGTCTTCGGCGATATTGGCCAGGTGCGAGAAGTACGAGAACGCGCGCACGACCGAGATGGTCTGGTCGCGCGTGAGCCCGTGCAGCATCGTCGTGAGTTCCTTGCTGGCGTCGGGATCGTCGTCGCGCCTGAAGCGCACGGCGGTCTGGCGGATGGTTTCGACGAGGTCGAAGACCTCGGCGCCTTCCTGGTCGCGCAATACGTCGCCCAGCAGGCGGCCAAGCAGGCGGATGTCTTCTTTGAGCGGCGCGTCCTTGTCGGCGCCGGCGGTTACGTCAGGGAGAGCAGGATTGTTCATATCGACCACAAGTAAGCGTTGTGCGAGGGCGGTTGGCCACGGTCTGCAAGAGGCCCCCATGATAAAATTTGTGATCTTATGCAGGGAGCGGTTACCGGCATCGGCCGGATCGGCCCAATGACAGTGAAAGAATTCGTGTGTTAGCAGCTATTCAGCAGGGTACTTCGGCGCCAGTGGCGCCAACGATGCCGTCAAAACTCATTATCGCATCCCGCGAGAGCCGCCTGGCCATGTGGCAGGCGGAGCACGTACGCGACCGGCTCGTCGCATTATATCCACAGTGCCGCGTCGAGATTCTCGGCATGACGACACGGGGCGACCAGATTCTCGACCGCACGCTGTCGGCTGTCGGCGGCAAGGGCCTGTTCGTCAAGGAGCTCGAAGTCGCGATGGCCGAAGGCCGCGCCGACCTGGCCGTGCACTCGCTCAAGGACGTGCCGATGGAGCTGCCCGAAGGCTTCGAGCTGACCGCCGTGCTCGAACGCGAAGACCCGCGCGACGCGTTTGTCTCGAACGATTACGACAGCCTGGCCGCGCTGCCCCCCGGCGCCATCGTCGGCACCAGTAGCCTGCGTCGCCAGTCGCTGATCGCGGCGCGCTATCCGCATCTGGTCATCCTGCCCTTGCGCGGTAATCTCGATACGCGCTTGGGCAAGCTCGATCGCGGCGAATATGCCGCCATCATCCTGGCCGCTGCGGGCCTCAAGCGCCTCGGCCTGCCGCAGCGCATCCGCGCATTACTTGAACCCGAGATGAGTTTGCCGGCGGCCGGGCAGGGTGCGATGGCGATCGAGATCCTGAGCAGCGCGCGCAGCGACGGTGTCGACCTGCGCGCCGTGCTGGCACCGCTGAACCACGACGACACGGCCAGCGCCGTGCTGGCCGAGCGCAAGGTTTCGCGCATCTTTGGCGGCAGCTGCCAGATCCCGCTGGCGGCGTTTGCCACCGTGCAGGATGGCCAGCTGCGCCTGCGCGCGATGGTTGCCACGCCCGACGGCAAGCGCAGCGCGCACGCCGAAGTGAGCGGCCCGGTCGAGCAGCCCGAGTATCTGGGCGAGCAGGTGTCCGAGTTGCTGGCCCAGCAGGATGCGAATGCGATCCTGGCGGCGTGCCGTCTCGATGCCGCGGCAAACCAGGATGCCTGACCTGCCTGAGACGGCGCGCGTCGTCGTCGTCACGCGCCCGCGCGCACAGGCCGATGCGCTGGCGCAGGCCATTGCCGCCAGCGGCCGCACGCCCGTGCTGCTGCCGCTGCTCGAGATCAGTCCGGTCGACGATGCCGCGCCGCTGCGCGCGGCGCTGGCTGAACTCGACCGGTTTGCGCTGGTGGCGTTCGTCTCGCCCAATGCCATCGATGCCGCGTTCGCGCATATCGACGCCTGGCCAGCAGCCGTGCCGGTGGCGATCGTCGGCGACGGCAGCCGCGCCGCGCTGGCACGCCACGGGGTGACGGGCGACGCGTTCACGATCTTCAGCCCGGCCGACAGCGCGCACAGCGATTCCGAGCATCTGCTGCAGCGCCTCGATCTGGCAGCGTACGCCGGCAAACGCGTGCTGATCGTGCGCGGCGACGGCGGGCGCGAGCTGCTGGCCGACACCTTGCGCGCCGCCGGCGCCCGGGTCGAGCCGGTGGCGGCGTATCGCCGCGCGACGCCGGTATTGACGGCCGAACTGGCCACACGATTGCGCGCCTTGCTGGCGCAGCCAAACGACTGGATAATCACGAGCTCGGAAGCCCTGCGCGGACTGGCCGGGCTGGTGCAAGCCATCGACGACGATGCGCTGATGGCGCGATTACAGCAGCAGCGCCTGATCGTGCCCCATGCGCGGATTGCACAGACGGCTCGCGATCTGGGCCTGGAACACGTGCGCCTCACCGGTTCCGGCGATGCACGCCTATTAGCAGCGTTACAATCACAAGAATGAACGAATTGCCGAACAACCCAGACCAACCCCAGGCCAGCGTGCCCGCCCCCAGCCTTGCCAAGCCGGAGGAGACGCAGGTGCCGCCTGCTGCGCCGCGCGTGAGCGGTCCGGCCGCGCGCGGCCTGTTTGATCGCGTGGCGCGGCCGTTGCCGCTGGCCGTCATCGCGCTGGCCGTGCTGCTGGCCGTGCAGACGTTCTCGTCGCACAGCCGCATCAATTCGCTGCGTCAGGACATGGCGCGCAGCCTGCAGAAGGGCAATGCGGTCAATGCCGAGACGGCGGCGCTCGCGCGCGACGTGGCCGACCAGTCGAAGGAACTGCAGATCAAGGTCGGCGTGCTGGAAAGCCGCCAGAGCGAAGCGCAGAGCCAGCAAGTCGCGCTCGAGCAGCTCTACAAGGATCTGTCGCAGAACCGCGACGAGTGGGCGTTGTCCGAAATCGAGCAGGTGCTCGCCACCGCGAGCCAGCAGCTGCAACTGGCCGGCAATGTGCAGGGCGCCCTGATCGCGCTGCAGAACGCCGACCGCGCCGTCTCGAGCTCGAATGCACCGCAATTTTTGACCATCCGCCGCGCGATCGCGGCTGACATCGACAAGCTCAAGGCCTTGCCGGCGGTCGATCTGGCGGGCGTCGCGCTGCGCCTGGACAATGTGATCGTCCAGGTCGAGACACTGCCGATGCTGGCCGATGAAAAGCCGCTGCTGCCGGTGGCCCCGGTGCGCACGACGCGCCGGCTCGAGGCCGCAGCCGCGGCCGCGCCGGCCAAGAATGCCGCGCCGGCCGTGCCACCCGAGTCGCTCGGCGTGGGCCAGCGCCTGCTGCAGACCTGGAGCATGTGGAGCCAGGAGATGTGGGACGACGTGCGCCAGCTGATCCGCGTGCGCAGTGTCGACGACCCCGAGGCGCTGATGCTGTCGCCGAGCGAGTCGTTCTTTGTCCGCGAAAACCTCAAGCTGCGCCTGCTCAATGCGCGCCTGGCCCTGTTGTCGCGTAACGAAGCCACGTTCCGCGACGACCTGGCGACGGCCCAGACCATGCTGGCCAAGTACTTCGACACGCGCGCCCGCACGACGCAATCGGCCCAGGCAGCACTGCGCCAGGTGCAGGCGAATGACCTGACGATCGAATTGCCGACGCTGGCCGAGAGCCTGGGCGCGGTGCGCAACTACAAAGCGAAGCAATAACCATGCGCTTACTTATCTGGCTGGTTACGCTGATGGCCGCGGCCATCGGCATCGCGGTGACGGCGCGCTTCAATCCGGGCAATGTGGTGCTGTTTTATCCGCCGCACCGGATCGACATGTCGCTCAATCTGTTCGTCGTCGTGCTGATGCTGCTGTTTGCCACGCTGTACGTGCTGGTGCGCACCTTCTACGCAACGGCGCGCATGCCACAGCGGGTGGCGGCGTACCGCCAGCGCCGCCGCGAGCGCGATGGCAACAAGGGCTTGCGCGACGCGCTCAAGGCGCTGTTCGAAGGCCGCTTCGGCCACGCCGAAAAAGCCGCGATGCGCGCCGCCGACCTGCCCGAGAACACGGGCCTGGCAGCGCTGATCGGCGCGCGCGCGGCGCACCGCATGCGCGAGCCGGCACGGCGCGACGCCTGGCTGGCCGGCATCTCGCATGACACCACGCTCAAGACGGCGCGCCTGATGACGCTGACCGAACTGCTGGTGGACGATCACCGCCCCGAGGCGGCGCTGGAGGCGGTGGCCGAACTCAATGCCAGCGGCCAGCGCCACATCCACGCGCTGCAGTGGGCGATGAAGGCCAACCAGCAGGCGCGCAACTGGCCCGAGGTGCTGCGCCTGGTGCGCATTCTCGACAAGCGCAATGCGCTGCATCCGGCCCTGGCCCGGCGCCTGCGCGAAATGGCCTACGAAGCGCTGCTGGGCGGCGAAGACCACGACGCCGAATCGATCCGCTGGACCTGGGCCACGGTGCCCCCGCAAGACCGCACGGTGCCGTACGTGGCGGCGCGCGCCGCCGGCGCCTTCAATGCGCGCGGCCTGCACGACGAAGCGCGCGCAATTGCCGAAGAGTCGCTCAAGGCCAACTGGGACGAACGCGTCGTGCGCGCCTACCGCGACGCGGCCAGTCCGGCCGGCTCGCCATCGCTGCTGGCCCAGATCGAAGCGTGCGAAACGTGGCGCCGTGAACGGCCGCAGGACGCCGAACTGGCGCTCACGCTCGGTACGCTGTGCCTGAAACAGAAGCTGTGGGGCAAGGCCCAGCGCTATCTGGAGCAAGCCTTGTCGGACGCGACCGAAGCCGCGATGGTGCGTGAAGCACACCTGAAACTGGCCCAGATGCACGAAGCGCTGGGGCAGGACGAGCTGGCTGCAAAGCATTACCGGCAGTGCGCACTGGCGACTGTGTTGTAACGCGTGCCTTTCGCTATAATGGCGGACTAATTTTGACTCTTTAGCAACCAAGGATCCCATCATGAGCCTGAACAACGTCCCAGCCGGCAAAGACGTGCCGAACGACTTCAACGTCATCATTGAAATCCCGATGAACTCCGATCCGGTCAAGTATGAAGTCGACAAGGACACGGGCGCGATCTTCGTCGATCGTTTCATGGGTACGGCCATGCACTACCCGTGCAACTACGGCTACGTTCCGCAAACCATCGCCGACGACGGCGATCCATGCGACGTGCTGGTCATCACCCCGTTCCCGCTGCCACCAGGCGTCGTGGTCCGTTGCCGCGCGCTGGGCGTGCTGAAGATGACCGATGACGGCGGCGGCGATGCCAAGGTCATCGCAGTGCCGATCGAAAAAGTGCTGCCGATGTACAAGAAAATCCAGTCGCTGGACGACGTGGAAGAGCTGCGCCTGAAGCAGATCCAGCATTTCTTCGAGCACTACAAGGACCTCGAAGCAGGCAAATGGGTCAAGATCGAAGGCTGGGCTGGCATCGATGAAGCCAAGGCCGAGATCGTTGCCGGCGTGGCAGCGTTCAACAAGGGCGCCCAGGCTTAAGCCAGCGCGCAGGCAGTATCCGAAAGCCGGCGGCCCGTGAGGACCGCCGGCTTTTTTACGTCAGTGGCGCTCGTGGCGGCGCAGCAGGCCGAGCACGCCCAGGCCATCGGCCAGCAGCAGCCGGCTGGTGGGTTCCGGCAGGCGCGTGACCACGCGCACCGTGTCGAGTCCGACATGGCTCAGCCTGGCCGCATCGCCCAGGTAGCGAAATGCGAAGCGGCCTGGGCCATCCACCGTCAGGTCGAGGTGCCATGGCTGCCATTGTGCGGGGAAGTCGGCAGCGCCGCCGATGCTGGCCAGCAGCGTGTCGAAGGACGTTGCAGCGGTTGCGCTGCCGCGGCCAAAGCGCACTTCGAGCAGGTCGTCGAAGCCGTCGACGCGCTCGCGGCTGGTGAAGAACGACAGCGTGGTGGGGCCACTGAGTGTCAATGTCGGCGTGATCAGCCAGTTGTCGACGCGGCCAGCGCCGTGGGCGGCGCTGCGGCAGCTCGCGGCAGCGTAGTTGTCGGGTGCGCCGGTGTGGGCGGGGAAGACGTCGGGGTCGCCCTGGCGCCATGGCGCACCGGGCGGGATGCTGCGGTTGATGCGGACCCAGCCCGAGGAGTCGGCCAGGTTGCCGAAATCTTCGCTGAGTACCTCGACCCCGCCTGCCTGGGTGGTGCGAGGGGTGCAGGCGGTCGTGACCGCTGCGGTGGCGAGCATGTAGTTGAGTCGTTGCATGATAAGCCGTCGCGTCGTGGATCGAGGCTCCATCATAGAAACGGCGGGCGCTGCGGTATTGCGGTGCATTGGGGCTGCCGGGTCACGTGCCCGGCCCGACGCAAAGGGGGAGGGGGAACCAAAAAACGTCGCCGAGGTCGTAGGGTGGACGGGTTTCCCGTCCACGCGTTCAACCCGACGTCGCATACGACGGATGTTTGCGAATCGAATGGTATTAGCGCAGAGAGCGCGCCGCCAGCCACGCCCGCAGCCGCAGCTTGCCAACAATCCCGACCGGAAACCAGTAAATGGACAGGATGAACAGCAGCCCCAGCCACAGCATCCAGCGATCCGGGTGCAGGGCGGCGGCCAGCACCGGCACGCCGTCCAGCGCGGCAGCGCCGTGCGCCATCCAGTCCTTCAGGTAGTTCTGGGCCAGGATGAACAGCGTCGCGCCCACGACCGCCCCATACATCGTGCCCATGCCGCCGATCACGACGATCAGCAGAATGTCGGTCATGACCTCGAAGCCGAGCGACGTCTTCGGGCCGACGTAGCGCAGCCACAGCGCCATCAGGGCGCCAGCCAGGCTTGCCGTCAGCGCCGCCAGAACATTGGCCCAGATCCGGTACACCATCGTGCGGTAGCCAAGCGCTTCGGCGCGAAACGCGTTTTCGCGGATCGCCTGCAGTACCCGCCCGAACGGCGAATTAACCAGCCGCAGCAGGAACAGAAACAGCAGCAGGCAGCCGACAAACACGACGTAATAGGTCAGCAGCCGGCCATCGAGATGGCGGCCGAACACCTCGCGTTCGACCAGCCGATAGGCAGGAGAAAGCACATGCGGCACGCTGAACGTGACGCCATCCTCGCCGCCGGTGAAATCAGACAGTTGCGAGGCCAGCACGGCAAACGACGAGGCCACGGCCAGCGTGATCATCGCGTAGAAGATGGCTTGCACGCGCAGCGCGAACAGGCCCACCACGAGCGCCAGGGCGAGCGCAAGCAGCAGCGCCAGGCCAAGCCCAGTCATGGCGACGCCCCAGGTCGGCTCATCGACGCGCGCCAGCGCCAGCCCGATGCCATACGCGCCGATTCCATAAAACATCGTGTGGGCGAACGAGACGATGCCCGTATAACCCAGCAGCAGGTCGTAGGACGCCACCAGCACGATGTAGACGCAGATCGTGGCCGCCGTGTTGAGCGGCCGCGCGCCCGAAGTCAGGAACGGCGCCAGCGCCAGCCCGAGCACGATCACGACCAGCAGCGCCGTCAGGCTGCGGCTGCGCGGCAGGTCGCCCGATAACAGTTGGCGCAGCATGGTCAGCCCCGTCCCGTCGCATACAGCCCGGCGGGCCGCCACAGCAGGACCGAGATCATCAGGACGATGCCCGACACCAGCGCGATCCCGGGCGCCAGGAAGCCGGTGTAGTTGGCCACCAGGGCGATCAGCAGCGCGCCGATGAAGCAGCCCCCGACCGATCCCAGGCCGCCGATGATGATGACGATGAACAGCATCACCATGATCTCGCCGCCCATCGACGCCGTCAGCGTTTCCTTGTACAGGCCCCACATCACACCGCCCAGGCCGGCCAGGCCCGCGCCGGCCGCGAACACCAGCACGAACAGGCGGCGGATGCGGTAGCCGAGCGCTTCGACCATCTCGCCATGTTCGACGCCGGCGCGCACCAGCAGGCCGATCTTCGTGCGGTTCAGGATCAGGTACATCGCGATGAAGACTACCAGTCCCACTGCCACCGCCACCAGGCGGTACTTGTCGATGGCCGCGTCGCCCAGCAGCAACGCACCGCGCAGGGCCGTGGGCAGCGGCACGGCGATCGTCGCGGCGCCCCAGAGGACGTGGATCAGCTGCTCGGCCACGATCATGCCGCCCATCGTGACCAGGATCTGCTTGAGGTGCTGGCCGTAGACGGGCTGGATGAGCAGCCGCTCGAAGGCCCAGCCCAGCAGCGCCGTGACGAGCATGGCGACCACGATCGCCAGCGCCAGCACAGCCAGATTGCTGGGCAGGGAATCCATCTCGAGCCAGTGGCGCAGCGGCAGCAGCACGAGCGTGGCGGAAAACGCGCCGACCGCGATGAACGCGCCATGGCCGAAATTGATCACGTTCATGAGCCCGAATACGAGTGTGAGCCCGCTGGCCATGATGAAGATCATCATGCCCATCGCGAGGCCCGCGACGGTGAGGGTGACCCAGGTCGACCAGCTGCCCACCAGCGGCAGGGTGACCAGCATCAGCGCCGGCACCAGCAGCAGTGGCGCAATGTCGCGGCGGGTGGCCGGCAGCTGGACGTCGGCCGATGGGACGGCGGGGGCGAGGGACATGGGCATTCCTAGGGTTGGGTGTCGAGGGACAGGCCGAGCAGGCGCTGTTGCAGCGCGGCGTCGCCCGCCAGTACGGCCATCGGCCCGGCATGGACCACGCGGCCGCCATCCATCACGCTGGCGGTGTCGCCCAGCGCGCGCACGACGTGCACGTTCTGTTCGACCAGCAGGATCGTCGCGCCTTGCGCCTTCAGCTCGCGAAATGCCGCCATCAGACTGTGCACGATGGCGGGCGCCAGGCCCTTGGTTGGCTCATCGACCAGCAGCAGCTTGCGCGGCTCGACGATCGCGCGCGCAATGGCCACCATCTGTTTCTGGCCACCGGACAGGTTCCCTGCCGGGCGGTGCCAGAACGTGCGCAGCGCCGGGAAGAAGCCGCAGATCCAGTCGACGCGCGCGGTGTCGAGCGGGCCGTCGCGCGCGGCCAGCACCAGGTTCTCGCGCACGGTCAGGTCGGAAAACACGGCCATGTTTTCGGGCACGTACGCGATGCCGGCGCGCGCGATGGCCGACGTGGCCAGCCGGGTGATGTCGCTGCCATCGAAGTGAATGCTGCCGCTGCTGGCGCGCCACAGGCCCATGATGGTGCGCAGCGTCGTCGTCTTGCCGGCACCGTTGCGACCCAGCAGGACGGCCAGTTCGCCGCGTGCTACCTGCAGGTCGACGCCGTGCAGAATGTGGTACTGGCCGATGTGCGTGTGCACGCCGGTCAGGCGCAGCAGCGGCTGGTGCGCTGCCGGATCAGGCGCGAGCATGTTCGGTGTCGGACGTTCCAAGATAAGCCTCCTGAACGATGGCAGATGCCATGACGGCGCGCGGTTCGCCATCGGCCACCAGCGCGCCGTTGTGCAGCACGACGATGCGGTCGGCGAGCTGGCGAACGACGTCCATCTTGTGCTCGACCAGCAGCACCGTGCGGGCAGCGTCGCCCTTGACTTCGCGGATCAGGTCGAGCACGACCGGCACGTCGTCGGCGCTCATGCCGGCGGTGGGTTCGTCGAACATCATGACGGATGGCTGCAGCGCCAGCAGAATTGCGACTTCGAGCTTGCGCTGGTCGCCGTGCGACAGCGCGCCCACCAGCATGTCGCGCCGCGCCGCCAGCGCCACACGCTCGAGGTAATAGTCGGCACGTTCGATGAGATCCCGGTGGCTTGACCAGACCGACAGGAAGTCCAGGCCAATGCCGGCGCGGCTCTGCACCGCCAGGCGCACGTTCTCGATCACGGACAGCAGCGGGAACAGGTTGGTGAGCTGGAAGGCGCGGCCGATGCCAAGGCGCGTGCGGCGCGCGGCGCCCAGGCGCGTGATGTCGCGGCCATGCAGGTGCACGCTGCCGGCGCTCGCGCGCAACTGGCCCGAGATCAGGTTGAACCACGTGGTCTTGCCCGCGCCGTTGGGCCCGACGATGACGGTCAGTGTGCCGGGATAGAAATCGGCCGTGACGGCGTTGACGGCCACGTGCCCGCCGAAGCGGATCGTCAGGCCGCGCGTGGACAGGGACGGCGCAATGCGTGCGCTGGCGGCAGCCATGTCAGCCATGTCAGCGCTTGTTCCGCACCGGCAGCGGCATCTCGTCGGCCGGGATGTCGCGCACCAGTTCGAGCAGATCCCATTCGTTCTTCTGGTCCTTCTTGATGCGGAAGTGGTACATCGGCTGGATCGCCTGGTGGTCGTCCTTGCGAAAGACCATGGCGCCCTTTGGCGTCCCGAAGTGCATGCCTTCCATCGCGGCGGCCATCTTGTCGCCATCACCGTCGGGCACCTTGCTCAGCGCCGTCACGACCGCGCTGGCGGCGGCCATGCCACCGGCCGTGAACATGTCGGGCGGGGTCTTGTAGCGCTTCGTGTGCTCTGCCACCAGCCAGTCGTTCATCGGATTTCTCGGAAAACCGTAGTAGTAATAGATGGTGCCCTCCGTGCCTGCATGCGCCTTCCAGGTCTGCATCACGGGCAGGATATTGCCGCCCGGGGCCAGCGCGATGCCGTAGCGTTCGGGTTTCATGGCGGCGATCTTGTTCATCGGACTCGGGCCGGCCCAGACGATGGCCAGCACGCGCGGCTGCGGCTTGTCTTTCAGGGCGTCGAACAGGCGCTGCGCCGATGCGGTGAAGTCGGTCGTCGCGAGCGGCGCGTATTCTTCGTGGACGACGCTGGCCTTGCTGCCGGTGGCGATCAAGGCTTCCTTGCCGGCCTTGATCGCATCGCGCCCGAACGCATAATCCTGGGTCAGGAAACCCACGCTGCCGCTTTTGAGGGTGCTGGCGGCGGCCAGCGCATCCTGCATCGAACTGCGCGCGGTGCGAAAGATGTACTTGTTCCACTTGTCGCCCGTGATCGCATCGGCCACGGCCGGCTCGATGATCAGGATTTTTTTATACTCCTTCGCCACCGGCAGCATGGCCAGCGCCGAGGCGGACGAGGTGGTGCCCACCGCAATGTCGACGCGGTCGTCGCCATACGCTTCGGCCAGCAGCGTACGGCCCAGATCGGGCTTGCTCTGGTCATCCTTGACGATGACCTTGATGGCGCGGCCATTGATGCTCATCCTGCCCCTGGTCAGGTACTCGAGGCCCAGCATGAAGCCGGTCTCGGTCTCGCGCGCGTAGGTTTCCAGTGCGCCCGTCTTGCCGGCGATGAGGGCAACTTTAAAGTCCTTGCCCTGTGCACCCGCGTAGGGCGCGGCGCCCAGGGCGAACGCAGCCAGCAGCAGTGGCAGGGCAAACGATCTGATCGAATGGCGCATGCGGTCTCCTCGTGATGTTTTTAGAAGCGCAGTTCAAGCGTCGCCGACACCGTGCGCGGGTTGCCGTAGAAGGCGGTCAGGGTGCCCTCATTGCCCAGCGTCGGGAACAGGTAGCCGGCCGTTTTATAGTGTTCGTCGCCCAGGTTCTTGCCGTGCAGGCCGGCGCGCACTTTGCCATCCGCCCGGGTCCAGACAATGCTGGCGTCCCAGATCCTGTACGAGTCCTGGTCGAGGATCGATGCGGTTTCGAACTGGCTGGTGGCGCCCTTGAACGCATAGCTGCCGATCAGCGAGACACGCCCGTTGTGGCCCATGAGCGGCAGCGGGATGTCGTAATTGGCGCGCAGGTTGGCCGAATTCTTCGGCGTGTTCTGGAACGTGCGCTGGCTGGCCACATTGACATTGGCCACGATGTATTCCCGGTAGCTGGCGTCGATGTAGCTGTACATCCCGGCGACCATGAAGTTGGGCGTGAGGTTGGCGACGGCTTCGAGTTCGACGCCCTTGATCCGTGCCTTGCCGGCGTTAGTGGTCACGCCGGCGAAGCTGTCGTCGCGCCCGTCGCCGTTGGTGTCGATGGCGATCGAACCCGGAATCTGCACGTCCTGGTAATCGCTGTGGAACACGGCCAGGTTGGTCGTGATGCGCCCGCCATTGAACGCCGACTTGAGACCCAGTTCGGTCGTCTCGATCGTTTCCGGCGCATAGCCGGCGCGCGCGGTGGCGATCGGGAGCCGCGTGCCGACCACGTTCACGCGCGGATCAAACCCGCCGCCCTTGAAGCCTTCGGAATACGACGCGTACAGGTTGTGGGCATCGTTCATCTTCCAGCTCAGTGCCACGCGCGGCGTGAATTTCTTGTCCTTGCGCTCGAGCAGGCCGCCGCGCAGATCGGTATCGGTGCGAAACAGGATGGCGTTCGGATTGCCCATCCGGGGCGAGCCGGCCAGCCCGAAATAAATCTGGCGCAGCACGTCGGCTTCGCGCTGGTCGACCGTGTAGCGTCCGCCCAGCGACAGGCTCAGGCCCTCGGCAAGCGTGTAGCTGCCATCAAAGTAGGCGGCCCAGGCCTTGGTGTCGATGTCGCCCAGCGTGAAGGTCGATGTGGGCACCGCGCCGGCCAGGATGGTGTCGAACTGGTTGAAGGCGTTGGCGTCCATGTAGTACACGCCAACCACGCCCTGCAGGCGCGCGCCGCTGTAGGTCGCTTGCAGCTCCTGGCTGAACTGGCGGTTGGTGTACAGCGCCGGCACTTCCATGTCCACGACGGGCAGGGCGTCGAAGTCGATCGGCGCCCATGACTTGTCGCGGCGCGCGGCCGTGATCGATTTCAGGCGCCACGCGCTGTCGACGGTGTACTCGACCGCGACCGAGCCGCCATACGAGCGCACTTCCTGGTCGCGGCCCAGTACTTTGGTGAGGTTGCCGCGCGTGTCGAACACGTCGTTCAGGATGGGCGCGCGGCTGGTGCGCCCGACGATCAGACGATGGCCATTCTTGGGGTTGGAATCGTCCTGCGTGAAGTCGCCGGCAAGGCGGACGAACAGGTCCTGGTTCGGCACAAGTTCAATTGAGACCCGGCCGGCAGTGACGTCCTTGTCGTAGTTGCCCTTGCCGGTGGTCAGGTTGTCGCCAAAGCCGTCGCGCGTGAAGCGCGCGAATGTGCCGCCAATGCGCGCGGTGTCGGTCAGCGGCGCGCTGGCCGTGAGCACGCCGTCTCGCTGGCCGTAGTCGCCGAGCGTGGCGCGCACGCGCACGTCGCGCTGGGGGCCAAGCTTGCGGGTGACGTACTTGAGCGCGCCGCCGATCGTGTTGCGGCCGTACAGCGTGCCCTGCGGGCCGCGCAGCACCTCGATGCGCTCAACGTCATAGATATCGGCCACGGCAGCCTGTGGCCGGGCCAGATAAATGTCATCGACATAGATGCCCACGCCCGACTCGAAGCCGGCCAGCGGGTCGGCCTGGCCGACGCCGCGGATGAACGCCGTGAGCGTGCTGTTGGTGGCGCGCGACGCCTTGAGCGTCGTGTTGGGCAGCGACAGCGCAAGGGCAGTCACGTCGGGCAGCGCCTGCTTGGAGAGCTGGTCGGCCGAGAACGCGGTGACCGACACCGGCACGTCCTGCAGCGATTCTTCGCGCCGGCGCGCGGTGACGACCACCCTGGACATGTTGTCGTCGGTAGTCGCCGCTGCCGGGGCGCCCGTCGCTTCCTGGGCATGGACGGCGCCGATGGCGCCGCTGCACGCGGCCAGCAGGGCGCACATGGACGGATGCAGCAGCTTCATCTTTCTGATCGGACGCATGGATGTCTCCTTATTGTTCGTCGCCACGGTGGATGTGTCGCTCAAAGGGGGAATGTGCCCGAGCGCACCATGCGTCGCCTTGCGCACCAACAAGCGCTCCCATGAATACGCAGTTCGAATGGCGGCGTTGCAACAGATGGTCGAACTCATGCGCGTTGCATCACCAAGCGTGCCGGCGCCTGGCGATTGAGGCCCCGTGTGGACGGTTGATGTATCCTCGTCATGTATCCATTTCACGAGGGCCCCCATGCGCAGCCAGATCAGCGACGACATCACTTTCCGCAAACTCGAGATCCTGCTGGCGTACATGGAAGGCGGCAACCTGAACGCCGCCGCCCGCATGCTCGACATCAGCGCCGTCAGCGTGCACCGCGCGCTGCATTCGCTGGAGGATGGAATGAGTTGTCAGCTGTTCAGTCTGCAGGGCCGCAACCTGATTCCCAACGACGCCGCGCAGGTGCTGGCGGACGTGAGCCGCGACGTGGTGCGGCTGATGGCGGACGGGATTGCGGCGACGCGCTCGGCCGCCGGTTATTCAGCCGATCACTTGAAGATCGGCTCGCTGTATTCACTGACGACCGGCACGATCCCCGATGTCATCATCGGCATCAAGCTGCGCAAGCAGGAACTCGAAACCGAACTGGTGCTGGGCTCGAACGCGGATCTGCTGCACAAGCTCAAGCAGAACGCGATCGATGCGGCGCTGATGGCGGTGCCCGAGCCCGATCCGGACATCGAATCGATCGCGCTGTTCGAGGACGAGATTTTCTTTGCGGCGCCGGCCGGCTCGCCCTATGCGGGGATGGCCGAGGTGGATCTGCGCGCCTGTGCGGACGAAAAGTTCGTCTGCCTGAAGGATGGTTTCGTGACCTTCAACGGGTTTCAGGAAGCGTTTCGCATCGCCGGGTATGCGCCGAGCATCGTCACGCGCGTGGGCGATATCTTCTCGCTGATGAACCTGGTGGGGGCGGGGATTGGCTACACGCTGCTGCCTGGCCGTGTGCGCCATGCATTTGGCGACAAGGTCCAGCTGATCCCGTTGAAGAACGACTATCTGATGCGCCAGACGATCGGTCTGAGTTTCCTGCGCGTGCGCGAGCGGGATCCTAACCTGCTGGCGCTGGCAGCGGTGTGCCGGATGCTGAAACACCGTACGCCAGCGGGCTGAGCACGCTGGTGCCGGTATGGATCAGCGCCCAACCATCCTTACGACCGCTTCAACTGGTTGATCACGCTGGCGACCTTCGTAGTGATCATGTCGACCGCCGGATTGTTCGCTCCGTGCGGGATGATGACATCGGCGTTGCGCTTGGTCGGCTCGATGAACTGCTTGTGCATCGGGCGCACGGTGTCCAGGTACTGGCTGATGACGCTTTCCACCGAGCGGCCCCGTTCCGTGATATCGCGCTGCATGCGGCGGATGAAGCGGATGTCGGACGCCGTATCGACAAAGATCTTCAGCGACATCATGTCGCACAAGGCCGGGTCATACAGGGCAAACAGGCCTTCGATGACGATCACCGGGGCGGGCTTGACCCGAATGGTGCGGTCGGAGCGGTTGTGCAGCGTGAAGTCGTACTCGGGCATGTCGATCGACTCGCCCCTGCGCAGCGCCTGGACGTGCTGCACCAGCAGCGACCACTCGAACGCCTGCGGATGGTCGTAATTCTGCTGGGTGCGCACTTCAGGGCTGAGATGCGTCTGGTCGCAGTAATAATCGTCCTGCATCACGACCGAGACCATCTCGGTGCCGAATGTGGACAGCACTTGCCTGGACACCGTGGACTTGCCACTGCCGCTACCGCCCGCGACGCCAATAATAAACGGTTGAAAAGGAAAACTGAGCATGCCGAATGATACCGGAATCCGGACCTGACTGACAGGCCCGGGGCCCCTGGCGCCGCCGTTACTTCAGGCTGCGCAGCGCCGCTTCAAGCGCCGGATAGGTGAACTCGAACCCTTCACGGGCGAACCGCAGCGGCACCACGCGCTGGCCTTCGAGCAGCAAATCGGCCTGCTCGCCCAGCGCTAGCCGCATCGGCCAACCGGGTGTCGGGATCACGCATGGTCGTTTCCAGACGCGCGCGGCCGCCTGGCTGAATTCCAGTTGCGACACGGCGATCGGCGCGGTGAAGTTGGTCGCACCAAACGTCGGCGCAGAAGGATCGCTCAGCGCCTGTTTCCAGCGATGCGCGATGCCCCCGACCAGATCGTCGATATGAATCCATGACAGCCACTGTCGGCCGCTGCCGAGCCGGCCGCCGATGCCCAGCCGGATCGGCAGCAGCATCATGGGCAGCGCGCCTTGCTCGCCCAGCACCAGGCCGAAGCGCATGCACTCGACCTGCACGCCGTGGCGCACGGCGCCGGCCGCGGCGGCTTCCCACTCGCGGCATAGGTCCGACATGAACATCGGCTGGGGCGGCGCTGCTTCGTCGAGCTTGGCGTCGTCGCCGATCTGCTGGATGCCGTAGTAACCGATCGCCGACGCCGACAGCAACAGCCGTGGTTTGTGGCTGGCCCGGCCGATCCAGTCGACCACTTTTTCCGTCAGTGCGACGCGGCTCTGGCGCAGCGTCGCCTTGCGCGCGTCGGTCCAGCGCTGGCCGAGGATCCGGGCGCCGGCCAGGTTGACGACGATGTCGACCTGGTGGTCGAGCGGCAGATCGTCCATCGAGGCGATGGTGCGCACCTGCGCGCCGAGCAGCCCGGCAGCGCGCGCCACGTCGCGGGTCAGCGCGATCACCTGATGGCCGTCCTGCAGCAGCGCGCGTACCAGGTGCTGGCCGACGAAGCCCGTGGCGCCGGTGACCAGCACGCAGCGGGCGACCTTGTCGAACACGTTCGGTGCCTTGTTGGATGTCGGTGTCGCACTCGTTGTCAACTTGTTCTCCGGTTCTTCGTCTGAATTTGCCAAGACAGGAATGTAACACTTCCGCTGACAGTAAACGTTACCGACTCAGCGTAATTGATCTCGGCAGCGATCGGGTTTACCTTGGCGGCACAACCTGCATAACAAAAGAGCATGGCCGGCCCCGCAGTGTCCCGAGACCACGGTCCGAGGAGGCGATGGCGACAGACCATGCATTGGAGACGTATCACCAGCGACGCGCCGGGTGGAACCGGCCTTCGCACCTCGTAGGAGCCACCCTGTGTCCTCTCATGTCATTGCAATCTGCGTTCTGGCGCTCATGTTCATCGTCGCCACCGCCATGCCCATCAATATGGGCGTCATCGCGTTCGTCGGCGCCTTCCTGGTCGGCACCATCGTCTTCAGCATGGAGACCAAGGCCATCATGTCCGGCTACCCGGCCGAGCTGTTCCTGACCCTGGTCGGCATCACCTTCCTGTTCGCCCAGGCCCAGAACAATGGCACCATCGACTGGCTCGTCAGACTGGCCGTGCGCGCTGTCGGCGGGCGCATCGCCGCCATCCCGTGGGTCATGTTCGCAGTCACGGCGCTCCTGACCTCGGTTGGCGCTGTCAGCCCGGCCGCGGTGGCGATCATCGCCCCGATCGCGCTGGGCTTCGCCGCCAAGTACAAGATCAATCCCCTGATGATGGGCCTGCTGGTCATCCACGGTGCGCAGGGCGGCGGCTTTTCGCCGATCAGCATCTACGGTGGCATCACCAACAAGGTCGTCATGGAAGCCGGCCTGCCGATTTCGCCGTTGTCCACCGCGTTCACCAGCCTGGGCGTGAATCTGGCCGTGTCGATCATCCTGTTCTTCGTGTTCGGCGGCGCCAAACTGATGCGCCAGCAAATGCCGAAGGCCGGTGCCGGCATCCGTCCGATGACGCCATTCACGCCACCGGTGGCGGTTGCGGCGCAAGGCCCGCAGATCTACGGCGACGCCGAAAATGAAACCGGCAGCGAAGAGCGCCTCACCGCGCAGCGTTCGACTGCTGCGGTTGGCGCCGTCGGCAACGGTGGCCCAGGTTCGGGCCTGGGCACCGGCGACATCGACCTGCATGCCGGTCCGACCTTCCACCAGATGTTCACGGTCGTCGGCCTGGTCGCGCTGGCTGTCCTCACGCTGTTGTACAAACTCGATATCGGCTTCGTTGCCCTGACCATCGGCCTGTTGATTTCGATCCTGTCGCCGCAGGTACAAAAGCGTGCCATCGGCCAGGTGTCGTGGCCCGAGATCATGCTGATCGTCGGTGTGAGCACGTATGTCGGTGTCATGCAGAAAATGGGCACCATCACCTGGGTTGGCGAAAGCGTCGCCAGCCTGACCTCGCCGCTGACGGTGGCCTTGCTGCTGCTGTTCGTCGGCGCCATCGTCTCGGCCTTCGCCTCGTCGACTGCCGTACTGGGTTCGCTCATTCCGCTGGCCGTGCCATTCCTGGCGTCCGGCACCGGTGTCGACGCCATCGGCTTCATCGCTGCCATGGCGGTCGCCTCGACGATCGTCGACGTCAGCCCGTTCTCGACCAACGGCGCGCTCGTGCTGGCCAGTGCTCAGGGCATCGACCGCGATGTATTCCTGCGCCAGCTGATGATCTATGGCGGTATCGTGACGCTGGTCGCACCGATCGTCGTGTGGCTGCTGTTCGTGGTGTTGTAAGGCCACGCAAATTTTAGGAATTATCATGAATCATGCTGAAGGCCGCTGGACCGGCCAGCAACGTAACCGCAGCGAGCGCCTGGCCCGCGCTGGCGCCGCCCTTGGCGGGGCGCTCGACGGCAAGGTCGTCCAGGCCTCGCACATCGTCGAGCTGCTGCACGCGGTGCTCGAACCGGGCGACCGCGTCTGCCTCGAAGGCAACAACCAGAAGCAGGCTGACTTCCTTGGCAAGGCCCTGACGCGCGTCGATACGGCGCGTGTGCATGACCTGCACATGCTGCTGTCGGTGCTCTCGCTTCCCGAACATCTGGACGTGTTCGAGAAGGGGATCGCCTCCAAGCTCGACTTTTCGTTCTCGGGTCCGCAGGCCGGGCGCCTGGCCAAGCTGGCGCAGTCGGGCAAGCTCAATATCGGCGCGATCCATACTTACCTCGAGCTGTTCGCGCGCTACTTCATCGACCTGACGCCGCGCGTGGCGCTGGTGGCCGCCGAAATGGCCGATCGCGAGGGCAATCTGTACACCGGCCCAAACACCGAAGACACGCCGGCCATCGTTGAAGCAACGGCCTTCAAGAGCGGCATCGTGATCGCGCAGGTGAACCAGATCGTCGACAAGCTTCCCCGCATCGACATTCCCGGCGACTGGGTCGGCTACGTCGTGCAGTCGCCTACGCCGTACTACATCGAGCCGCTGTTTACGCGTGACCCGGCCCTGATTTCAGAGATTCAGGTGTTGATGGCGATGATGGCCATCAAGGGCATCTATGCCGAGTACGAGATCGAGCGCCTGAACCACGGCATCGGCTTCGACACGGCTGCCATTGAACTGCTGCTGCCAACCTACGCGGCCAGCCTGGGCCTGAAAGGCAAGATCGCCCGTCACTGGGCGCTGAACCCACATCCGGCCCTGATCCCCGCGATCGAAGCCGGCTTCGTCGAGTCGGTGCACTCGTTCGGCTCCGAGCTGGGCATGGAAAACTATATCCGCGCGCGGCCCGACGTGTTCTTCGTGGGGCCGGATGGTTCGATGCGCAGCAACCGCGCCTTTTCGCAGGCGGCCGGGCATTACGCCTGCGACCTGTTCATCGGCTCGACGCTGCAGATCGACTTGCAGGGCAATTCGTCGACCGCCACGCTGGGGCGCATCGCGGGCTTTGGCGGCGCGCCGAACATGGGCGCCGATGCGCGCGGCCGGCGCCATCCGAGCAAGGCGTGGCTGAAAGCTGGCGAGGAGGCGCGCGCGGGCCGCAACGTGATCCCGCGCGGGCAGAAGCTGGTAGTGCAGATGGTCGAGACCTTCCGCGAACACATGGCGCCGGCCTTCGTCGACAAGCTCGACGCCTGGCAGCTGGCCGAGCAGGCCGGGATGGCGATTCCGCCGGTGATGATTTATGGTGATGACGTGAGCCACATCCTGACCGAGGAAGGGATTGCCAATCTGCTGCTGTGCCGCACGGACGAAGAGCGCGAACAGGCGATCCGCGGCGTGGCCGGCTACACGCCGGTGGGCATGGCGCGCGACAAGCGCATGGTCGAGAACCTGCGCGACCGGGGCATCATCCGCCGGCCGGAAGATCTCGGCATCGACAAACGCATGGCGACCCGCGACCTGCTGGCCGCCAAGAACATGAAGGGCCTGGTGCGCGCATCGGGCGGGCTGTACGACCCGCCGAAGCGCTTCAGGAACTGGTAAGGAACAACATCATGGAAACGCTGAACTATCGTTTCGAAGGCGGCCAGCGCCCGTTGAGCGGCATGCCGCAGCTGGTGGGCGTGGTCGGCTCGGGCAATCTCGAAATCCTGATCGAACCGGCGCACCTGAAGGGCGCCTGCGAGATCGAAGTGCGCACGGCGGCCGTCGGCTTCGGCGCCACCTGGCAGGCCGTCATGGCCGACTTTCATGCGCGCTGGAGCCTGGCCGATGCCCGCGTGAGCGTCAACGACATGGGCGCCACGCCGGCCGTCGTGAGCCTGCGCCTGGACCAGGCGGTCGAGTCGATCGCCGCTCTTCCGGGAGGCGCGCCATGAGCAGCTACCAGGAACTCACGGCGCGCCAGCGCATTCCGGCCATGTTCGACGCCGGCAGCTTCGAAGAATTCTTGCCGCCGTCAATGCGCATCGTCAGTCCGCATCTGGCGCAGCTCGATGCGGCGGTGTCGTTCGACGATGGCGTCGTTGTCGGCCGCGGCAAGCTCGGTGGCCAGGTCGTGTTCGGCGCGGCGCAGGAGGGCGGCTTCATGGGCGGCGCGGTGGGCGAAGTCCATGGCGCCAAGCTGGTGGGCATGCTGCAGCGCGCGATCGACGAGCGGGCGCACGCCGTCGTGCTGCTACTTGAATCGGGCGGCGTGCGGCTGCATGAAGCCAATGCGGGCCTGATCGCCGTGTCGGAAGTCATGCGCGCGATGCTCGACGTGCGCGCGGCCGGCATCCCCGTGATCGCGGTCGTCGGCGGTGCCAACGGCTGCTTTGGCGGCATGGGCATCGCGGCGCGCTGCGCCAACACGGTCATCATGTCCGAAGAAGGGCGCCTGGCGATGTCGGGCCCCGAAGTCATCGAGACCGCCAACGGCGTCGAAGAATTCGATTCGCGCGACCGCGCGCTGGTCTGGCGCACGACGGGCGGCAAGCACCGCTATCTGCTGGGCGACTGCCAGGTGCTGGTGGAAGACGATACCGGGGCGCTGCGCGCTGCGGCGCTCGACGCCATCGCGGACATCCCGGCGGGCGGCGCACCATTGACGCTCGACGGCCTGCTGGCCGAGCAGGCGATGCTCGAACGGCGCCTGCATGACACGCAGGGCCTCACCGAACCGATGGATATCTGGAAGGGCCTGGGCATGCCGGACCCGGCGCGGGTGCCGATGCTGGAGCCCGACGCCTTCCTCACACTGGCGGCGCAGCACCGCGCCACGCCCACGCTGGGAGAGCGATGATGGATTGGCAGAACGTAGCAGCACAACTTTTCCCGGGCGGGCATACCATCACCGAAGCCGACAATTTTTTAAGTGGCAGCGCGCAGGTCGATGGCAAGCCGGTGGCCGTCATTGGCACCACCGACCACACGCCGATCGGCATCGAGATCGCGCTGGCCCAGGCCCAGGCGATCCTGCGGACGGTGCGCGAGCATCCGGGCCGCCCGATCCTGATCCTGGTCGACACGCAAGGCCAGCGCCTGCGCCACCGCGACGAGATGTTGGGCATCAACAGCTACATGGCCCATCTGGGCAAGTGCGTCGACCTGGCGCGGCGCGAAGGCCACACGGTCATCGGCCTCGTGTACGACCAGGCGCTGTCGGGTGGCTTCATCACCAGCGGCCTGATCGCCAGCGCCTGTTATGCACTGCCCGAGGCGACCATCCGCGTGATGGGCTTGCCGGCAATGGCGCGCATCACCAAGGTGCCCGAAGAACGCCTGACCGAGCTGGCCAAGGACAATCCCGTGTTCGCACCAGGCCCGGAAAACTACCTGCGCATGGGTGGCCTGCACGGCATCTGGGATGGCGATCTGGCCGGCGAGTTGATCCGCGCGCTGGCCGATGCCAAGGCCGAGGATGGGCGCATGGCGCTGGGCCTGGCGCGCGGCGGCCGCCTGATGGCGCACCCGGTGGCGCAGGCGGTCAGGGTGGGCAGCGATGTTCGCCCGGCATGACCTGGTCTGGCTGACGAGCCGCGGCTGGCAGCGCGTGCGCGACGGCGCGCCGCAGGCCGCCCTGTCTGCGCTGGATCGCTGGCGTGACGGCGGCTGGCCGGCGGTTGTGCGGCGCACCGAAGCCGGCATGCTGCCGGGCGAGGTGGCGATCGGTTTCCCATTGCCGCCGCGGCCCGAAGACGGCGGCAAACTCAAATTCGGCTGCGCCGTCGAGATGTCCGATATCGGCCGGCGCACGCGCGCCTTGCCGCTGGTCGGCGCGCTTGACGCCGTGCCGGCGCAGTGGCGCGAAGGCCTGGAAGCGCTCGAACGCCAGGCGGCCGATGCCGGCGTGAGCCTCTCCGTGTATGGCTCGGTGGCGCTGGCCGCGCTGACGGGCCAGTATTACCTGACGCCGCTGTCCGACATCGACGTGCTGCTGCAGCCGCAGACGCGGCGCCAGCTGATGATCGGGCTCGATCTGCTGTCGTGGCATGCGGGCATCCTGCCGCTCGATGGCGAAGTGGTGTTTCCCGATGGCCGCGCGGTCGCGTGGAAGGAGCTGCGCGCGGCGTTTGCCGGCGCGCCGGGCACGCGCGTGCTGACGAAAGGGCTGGACCGCATCGCGCTGGTCCTGCCCGAAGCATTGATGGCCACGCTGGAGGAAGAACATGGATGACCTGAACCGCGTACAGACGACACGCATCTCTGGCCGGCCCGAATGCTCCGATGCCGGCGAGCGCGCCTTTTGCCAGCGTATTGCACGCGTGGCCGTGCGCAGCCTGTACGCGGAACTGGTGCTGTATCCGAAGCCGGGCCTCGTCTCGAAGGTCGACAACGGCAGCCATACCGACATGACGGCCGCCACCTTCGTGCGCAGCCTGTTTGCGCTGCGGCGCTACTTTGGCGACATCACCCGCGCCGGCATGCTGGATGCGCCATTCCACGTTTTAAAGCAGCTGGGGATCGGCGCCGAAGCACGGATGCTGCGCGCCACCGGCGGCATCAACACACACCGCGGCGCGATCTTCTGCCTGGGCATGCTGTGTGCGGCGATCGGCCGCTGCCGGGCGCGTGGCGAGGCCTTGACCCCGGCGCGCATCGGCGAACTGCTGCGCGCCTGCTGGGGCCAGGCGCTGGGCGCGCACAGCGTTGTCAACGGCGAGCCTGCTTCACACGGCGCCCGCGCCGTGCTGCGCTACGCAGCCAGCGGCGCGCGCGAAGAAGGCGCGCTTGGCTTCCCGTCGGTGTTCGATGTCGGCCTGCCGGCGCTGAATCGGGCATTGGCAGCGGGGCGCGGCATGCGCGAAGCGCGCACCGATGCGCTGTTTGCGCTGATGGCCCATATCAGTGACACCAACGTCTACCACCGCGGCGGCGTCGAAGGCGCGTTGACCGTGCGCCGCCAGGCACGCGCCTTCATCGCGCGCGGTGCTACGGCTGCGCCTGACTGGGAAGCGCGCGCGCTGGCCAGCCACCGCAGCTTCGTCGCGGCGCGCCTGTCACCGGGCGGCGCGGCCGATCTGCTGGGCGCCGTGTGCCTCGTGCACGCGGTGACGACGCGCTGATGGCGGGGCGCCTGGCCATCCTGTGCCCGGGGCAGGGCGCGCAGCATCCGGCGATGTTCGACATGGCACGCGGCGATCCTGCGGCCAACCGGCTGCTTGAGGAGTGGTGCGCTGATCCCGCACTGGGTGCGACGCTGCAAGCCGGCCTTGGCGAAGAGCGCTTCACGAACCGCATCGCGCAACCGGCCATCGTCGCCGCCACGCTGGCCATGTGGCGGGCGTTGCAGGCCACGATCGCGACGCCGGCGCTGGTGGCCGGCTACAGCATCGGTGAATTGTCGGCCTATGGCGTCGCCGGAGCGCTGGCACCGGAGGACGTGATCAGGCTGGCCATCGAGCGGGCGCGCCTGATGGACGCTTGCGTGATCGATGGCGCGGCGCAGGGCATGGTGGCGCTGTCCGGGATGCCGGCCGGGACGGTTGACGACTTGCTGGTGGGCGCCGGTTTTTATCCGGCCATCGTGACCGGCGACGATGCGCTGGTGGCCGGTGGTCCGGCCGCGCAGCGTGATGCATTGGCCAGCGCCGCGATCGCCGCCGGTGGCCACGCCACGGTGCTGCCGGTCGCGGTCGCATCGCATACGCCGCTGCTGGTAGGCGCGGTCGCACCGTTTGCGGCCTTACTGGCCGATGCGCATTGGCGCGTACCTGCATTCCCCGTGCTGTCCGGCATCACGGCCGAACCGGTGTTCGATACGGCCAAGGCACTGGCGGAACTGCCGCGCCAGATCGCCGAGCCGATCCGGTGGCGCGACTGTATGGATGCGTTGGGCGAAGCTGGCGTCACCGTAGCGCTCGAACTGGGGCCCGGTGCGGCGCTGTCTCGTATGTTGCAGTCGCGCAACCCGAACATCGCTTGCCGCTCGGTCACGGAATTTCGCTCGCTTGACGGGATACGCGCCTGGCTAGAGAGACAGCTCGACTGACATTCACGAAGCTGATGTCTGATATTGCAACTCAGAATTGGAAAACACGCTGAGTCGCCTATATAACAGTGGTACACCAACTGAAACCATAGGCGTTGTCCATCTGGGCAATGCAATCGAAGGAGCTCTACGTGAAAAAGATTGTCCATGCACTGGTCGCCGCTGCCGGCAGCCGCGCCAAATATGCTCTGCGCAAGCGCGCTGAAGCCATCAAGCCATCGAAGGTTGACTACCGCCTGAACGCTGGCGGCTGGAACTAAGCAGTACGCACCGCCACCCCCTGGCGGACTGATGAAAAGGCTGGGCCCGTACAGCGGGCCGGCCTTTTTTTTCGCCTGCCCGCGTCTTCTTATGGCTGACTGCGGAACGGACTACGCTCGTTCAACTCGTCGAGATAGTCGTCAATCCCGCCGGCTTCACGCTGCAGGAAATTTTCCACCGCATTGGCAAACGACGGATGCGCCAGCCAGTGCGCCGACCAGGTCTTGGTCGGCAGGAAGCCGCGCGCCATCTTGTGCTCGCCTTGCGCGCCGCCCTCGAACGTGCCGATGCCCTGTTCGATGCAGAATTCCAGCGGCTGGTAATACGCAGCCTCGAAATGCAGGCACGGCACGTGTTCGAGCGCGCCCCAGTAACGGCCGTACAGCGTGTCGACATCATGAATGACGAGGGACGCGGCCACCGCGCGGCCTTCCAGTTCGGCGATCACGAGCAGGATATTGTCCGGCATCGTTGCGCCGATGCGCAGGAAAAAGTCCAGGTTCAGATACGGCGTCGAGTGGTGGTCTTTATAGGTGTTGCGGTAGCAGCGGTTGAACAGCACCCAGTCGTCACGCGTGGCATCCGCGCCGCGCACGCGCCGCATCGTGACACCGGCATCGACTACCTTGCGCCGCTCGGCGCGGATGTTCTTGCGCTTTTTCGGTTCGAGCGTGGCCAGAAACTCATCGAAACTTGCATACCCCCGGTTCAACCAGTGAAACTGCACGCCGCTGCGCAGCAGGAAGCCGGCATCCTTGAGCGCCTGCGCTTCGTCCTCAGGCGGGAACAGGATGTGGGTCGACGAGACCTCGGTGGCCGACTGCGTGGCCGTCAGCACGTCGATCAGCGCGGCGCGCGCCGTGGCATCGACCGCCAGCAGGCGCGAGCCGGCCACGGGCGTGAACGGAATCGCCGACAGCAGCTTCGGGTAGTAGTCGAGGCCATTGCGGGCGTAAGCATCGGCCCAGGCCCAGTCGAACACGTACTCGCCATACGAGTGGCCCTTGACGTACAGGGGCAGGGCGGCCGCCAGCACATCGGCCGCGTCGTACAGCAGCAAAAATTGCGGCTGCCAGCCGCTCTCGGGCGCCGCGCTGCCTGACGCGTGCAGCGCGTGCAGGAAGGCGTACGAGAGAAACGGCGTGGGCGCCGCCTGGGCCTGGACCAGCGCGTCCCATGGCGCCTGCCCGACTTCGGACAGGCTCGAGACGATATGCGTGCGATAATCTGTCATTGCTTTCAACATTGCTTCCAATTCCAAGAAGTGAGTGCCACGGGCAGCGATTCGCCGCGTCGGCACTGCGAGAGACCCTTATGACCAGCCGATTCTTCAATCTCTATTCGCACCATTTTGCACGCGTTGCGGTCGCCATTCCGCGCATCCGTGTGGCCGACCCGGCCTACAACGTCGACCAGACGATCAAACTGGCGCAGCAGGCGGCAAGCGAAGGCGCGGCACTGGTCGCGTTTCCCGAGCTGGGCCTGTCCGCCTACACCTGCGACGACCTGTTCCACCAGCGCGCGCTGCTTGACGCCTGCCTGGGCGGCTTGCAGACCATCCTCGATGCCTCGCGCAGCCTGCCCCTGGCCATCGTCATCGGCATGCCGCTGCGGGTCAACCACATGCTGTTCAACTGTGCCGTCGCCATCGCCAATGGCCGTGTGCTGGGCGTGGTGCCGAAAAGTTATTTACCTAATTATGGCGAGTTTTACGAATCCCGGCAGTTCACGCCCGCCGATTGCGCGCCGGTCGACGGGATCGACCTGTTTGGCGAGACCGTGCCGTTCGGCGTAAACCTGCTGTTCGAGGTCGCCAACCTGCCGCTGCTGCGCTTTCACCTCGAAATCTGCGAAGACGTCTGGGTGCCGGTGCCACCGTCGTCGTTCGCCGCACTGGCTGGCGCGACGGTGCTGGTCAATCTGTCGGCATCGAACGTCGTCGTCGGCAAGAGCGGCTACCGCCACCAGCTGGTTGCCCAGCAATCGGCGCGCTGCATGGCCGCTTACCTGTACACATCGGCCGGGCGGGGCGAGTCGACCACCGACATGGCGTGGGACGGCCAGTCGCTGATCTACGAAAAGGGCGAGCTGCTGGCCGAATCCGAACGTTTTTCCGACGAATCGCACATCATCTTCGCCGACGTCGACCTCGAGCGCCTGTCGACCGAGCGCATGAAGGCCACCACGTTCGCACAGTCGGCCCGGCGCCATGCGGCCGAAGTCGCGGCGTTTCGCGTCGTGCGATTTGACCTCGCGCTGCCCGTGGAGCACACGATGCCGCTGGCGCGCGGCATCGAGCGCTTCCCGTACGTGCCGGCCGACCGTGCCCGGCGCGACGAGCGCTGCACCGAGGTCTACAACATCCAGGTGCAGGCCCTGATCCAGCGCCTGGCTTCGAGCGGCATCCAGAAGGTCGTCATTGGCGTCTCCGGTGGCCTGGACTCGACCCACGCGCTGCTCGTCTGCGCAAAAGTCATGGACCGCCTGAAGCTGCCGCGCACGAACATCCTGGCCTACACGATGCCGGGCTTTGCCACCAGCGAGCGCACGCTCAAGCAGGCGCGCGACCTGATGGCGGCCGTGGGCTGCAGCGCGCAAGAGATCGATATCCGCCCGAGCTGCATCCAGATGCTCAAGGATCTGGGCCACCCGTACAGCGAGGGCACGCTAGACTACGACATCACGTTCGAGAACGTGCAGGCGGGCGAGCGCACCAACCACCTGTTCCGGCTGGCGAACTTCCACAACGGGATCGTGATCGGCACGGGCGATTTGTCCGAGCTGGCGCTGGGCTGGTGTACCTACGGCGTGGGCGACCATATGTCGCACTACAACGTCAATGCCAGTGTGCCCAAGACGCTGATCTCGTACCTGGTGCGCTGGGTGGCCGAGACGGGCACGGTCGTCGCCGAGGGCCGGTCGCAAGTGCTGATCGACATTCTCGATACCGAGATCAGCCCCGAGCTGGTGCCTGGCGGCGCAGTCAGTCACGGCACTGATGCCAAGCCCGCGCAAAGCACGCAGGAGCGCATCGGCCCCTACGAGCTGCAAGACTTCAACCTGTTCTACACGCTGCGTTACGGCTTCAAGCCAAGCAAGGTCGCGTTCATGGCGTATTCGGCGTGGCACGACAGCGCGGCGGGCCGCTGGCCGGACGAGACCGGCACGCGCAACCAATACGACCTGGACGCCATCAAGCGCAACCTGTCGATCTTTTTGTTCCGCTTCTTCAAGACCAGCCAGTTCAAGCGCTCGTGCGTACCGAACGGACCGAAGGTCGGCAACGGCGGCTCCCTGTCGCCACGCGGCGACTGGCGCGCACCGTCCGACTCCGAGGCCACCGTCTGGCTCGACGACCTGGCAAATATCCCCGACTCATCGAAAGGACTACCACCATGAAACAGATTACCTGCGTGATCAAACCGTTCAAGCTCGACGAAGTGCGTGAAGCGCTGGCTGAAGTCAATGTCACCGGCCTGACCGTCACTGAAGTGAAGGGCTTTGGCCGTCAGAAGGGGCATACCGAGCTGTACCGCGGCGCCGAATACGTCGTGGATTTCCTGCCGAAAGTAAAGATCGAAGTGGTGGTGGACGATCCGATGGCCGACAGCGTCGTCGACGCCATCATCAAGGCAGCGCGCACCGGCAAGATCGGCGACGGCAAGATTTTTGTACAGAACATCGAGCAGGTCATCCGGATCCGTACCGGCGAGACCGGCCCGGACGCCGTCTAAGCAAGCATATCTGACCCCACCGGGGCGGTGCGTCGTTACCGCCCCATCCGCATATCGAACTTCCACGTCAGCAGCCGCAGGCCGCTGATGAACAGGCAGCTCGACCACAGCGCAAAATCGTCCGGCACGCCGTACTTGCCCATGAGCAGGAACAGCCAGTTGCCGATGAAGGCGCAGATCGCATACGGTTTGCCATCCCGAAACACCATCGGCACCTCGTTACAGACGATATCGCGCAGTACGCCCCCGAAAATTCCCGTAATGACGCCCATCATCGAGGCGATGAAGATCGGCATGTCCGCTGCCAGTGCGGCTGACACGCCCGCGATCGAGAACAGGCCCAGGCCCACCGCATCGGCGATCACGATCAGGCGTTCCGAGACGATCTGGCGCAGCGTGCGGATGAGGGGAGAGGCAACCAGTGCCAGCACGAAGATCGCGATCGCGTATTCCTGGTGCGTCACCCAGAACAGCGGGCGCTTGTCGAGCAGGATGTCGCGCAGCGTGCCGCCGCCGAATGCCGTGATGAACGCGACGGTGAAGACGCCTACCAGGTCCATGCGCTTGCGCCGCGCTTCGATGAAGCCGGAAAACGCGCCGACCAGGATCGCCATGATTTCGATGAACTTGATGAGCGTCATGCAGCAGAGGTCAGGGAATGTTGTTGTGAGATTACCACGGGCACGACGCTTGCATAAGAGAATTATGCGCACCCTGCGCCATGGGCGACCGTCCATCTGACAGGCCGGAAGGCAACCGGAAGGTTACTGCAGCCGGGTTTGCCTAGAGTAGCCAGAACCCGGGCGGCGCGAGCGCCGGGGCATCCTGCAAGCCAACCCAGATGAAGGAGTACATGATGGCCAATACATTCGATTCTGTCAGAGTGATCACGCTGACCGCCGGCAACCAGGGTATGCCCGGCGCCCCGATCCTGACGATGGCACTGTTGATCGACGGGGCCGATGGCACCGTGCAGGGCAAGGGCGAGATTTCCCAGGCCGTGGCGCCACCGTATGGCGAACTGCGCGTGTCTAACATCACCGGCCAGGTGCGCTCGATGGGGTTTGGCCCGGCAACGCAGGCGCTGGCACTGAAAGGGACGATCTTTACGACGCTCAAACCGCCCGCGATCGGCACCATGGAGATACCGTTCAGCGCGTTCTTCGTGACCGACAACGACTGGGTGGGCAACGGCTACTTTAATTACCCACCCCACGACGTGACCGATGTGCCGATCGCCCCGGGGGTTACTTTGTCAGCAGTGGCAGCCGCAGCGTAAAGATGACCCGCCCGTCAGCATACCGGTAGGCCAGTTCGCCCTGGTGCTCGCGCACGATCTGTTGCGCGATATACAGGCCCAGGCCCATGCCGGTGCGGTTGCGCGGGTTGTTCATCGACGCGCGCTTGAACGGGTTGAACAGCGTGGCCACCGTCTCGGGTGGGATCGCCTGACCGGCGTTGGCGACTTCGACCGATGCGTCGCGCTCGTTGGCGCGCAGGCATACGGTCACCGGCGTGCCCGGCTCGCCGTGATGGCGCGCATTGCTCATCAGGTTGGATAACACCTGGCCCAGCCGGCCGCTGTCGGCCTTGACGGTGGCCTCGTCGTCGCAGATCAGGTCGAGCGGGATCGACGGGTACGCCATGCGCGCCTCGTCCATCAGGTCGATCAGCAATTCCTTCAGGTCGACCGGTATCAGCGAGACGCCCAGCCCCATGCCGCTGTCGATGCGGCTCATGTCCAGCACCTGGCTGATCATGCGCTGCATGCGGTTGGTCGACGACTGGATGCGCTTGCCCAGCGTTGGCTGGCCGTTGCCGCCACCGTTGCCGGTGCGTTCCAGCACCATGCCGGCCATATTGATCGAGTGCAGCGGATCGCGCAGGTCGTGCCCGAGCATCGCCAGCAGCTGCGCCCGGGTTGCTTCGGTTTGCGAGCGGTGCGAGTTCATCGCGCGCACCAGCTCGGCCAGCGTTAGGCGGGCGTTGCCCAATACGGTGGGTTCCCATGGGTGCGCGCAGCCGCGCACCGTTTCATGCCAGGCGTCGAACGAGCCGCGTGGCGTCAGGCGTTCGCCCAGTGGGCCGAAGATGGCAATCTTTTCGGGACGGCCGCCCCAGGCCACGGTTTCGATCTGTTCGACGCGCAGCAGCACGCACCAGCCCTGGCCCATCGGATCGAAGGGCAGGGCCAGCATGCCGACCCACTTCCCCAATTGTTCCTGAAGCGCCTCCGGCCATTCGTGCTTGCCTTCGCGCACCACCAGGTCGTGCTGATTGTCCGGCAGCGACGCAATGATGGCCTTGGCCAGTTCCGGCGCGAATTCGCCATGCACGACGACCTTGCCGTGCTGGGCGACGATCATTGCCTGGGCGCCGGCAGCCGCCATCAGTGACTTGCCGTGCTCGCCCAGCGCGTCGATCGGGTCGTCGTCGAGCAGCAGCGATTCGACGATGCTCGTGCGCACGCGGGCCGACTGCTCGGCCAGCGTGGCGTCGGCGCGCGCTTCGATGCTGAGGATGGTCGAGGCCATCACCTGCGCCAGCACGTCGGCCGCCAGGCGCACCGCGTACGGCACCAGCTTCTTCGACATGTGGTGGCAGGCGATCAGGCCCCACAGGCGGCCGTTGATGACGATGGACACGCTCATCGACGCCATCACGTGCATGTTCTTCAGGTACTCGATGTGGACCGGCGAAACGCTGCGCAGCACCGCAAAACTCATGTCCAGCGGCAGGGCGCCCGGTGCGCCGCACAGCGGCACGGCCTGATAGTCCATGTCGCCGATCATGCGCAGCGTGTTGAGCGTGTACAGCCGGCGCGCCTGGGCCGGGATGTCGCCGGCCGGATAGCGCTGGCCGATGTACGGCACCAGGTCGTCGCGGCGGCTTTCGGCCACGACGTCGCCGCTGTCGTCAGCGCGGAAGCGGTAGGCCATCACGCGGTCGAACCCGGTGAAATCGCGCACCTGTGCCACGGCGACGCTGAGCAGCCCTTCGATGGTTTTCTGGCGGCGCAGACGGTCGATCGAGCTGTGCGCCTTGACGGCGAACTGCGATACTTCTTCGGTCGAGGCTTCGCGCAGCTCGAATTCGGCAGTGACGCGTCCATGGGCGGCGTGCACGACGCAATCGTATTCCGCCGCGCCGATGGACAGGCCGGCCACGATCGGGCCGGCATCGTCGTCGTGCAAAGCGTCGATGCAGTCGGTAATGGCGTCGAAGGCAGCCACCGGCAGGGCCAGCGCGTCCAGCGACAGGCCCAGTTGTGGGGTGACACCCAGCATGGCAGGCGCGTTTTCGCTCCAGCCGGCCAGACGTGCATCTTCGGAAAAGAACAGGATTGCGCCATGGGGCTGGATCGAGCCTGGGATATGAATCGGCTCGTCGGCGCAGGACGACAAATCGACCTGCTGCCCATGCTCCATGATGACCGCTTGCATTGCCTTCAAATCACACCACCCCTAGTCGAATGACCGGCAAAAGACCGGCCGAGAAGAATTCTACAATCAACCGGCAAAAGGCGTGGAAACTGCAAACACGAACATTGCAATTGTTACACAACCATGTTGCATTACCCATACAGACGCGTGTTATTCCAGTAGTGCAGCGCGCAGCAGGGCAATCAGCGCGCCATGACCGCCGTCGGACCGGCCGGCCGCGCAAAAGGCAATCACCTCGTTTTTTTGCACGAGCCAGCTGTGCACGATCCCGCGCAGCACCGGTTCGCCACCCGGTGAGCCGTAGCCGATGCCGTGGATGATGCGCACGCAGCGCACGCCGCGCCGGTTAGCGCGGTGCAAAAAGTCGGTGAGGGCGTCGCGCGCGGCGTCGCGGTTCAGGCCGTGCAGGTCAAGTTCATCTTGAATCGGCCAGTGGCGTTTGCGCAATTTGCGCACGACATCCGGGCCGACACCATCGCGTGAGTAACTGAGGGCCGGATCTTCGTCGAGCATGCCTTCGACGTCGAACTGGTCCGACAGCGATTCGCGCAGGACGGCTTCGGTTTCCTCTTCAGCCGAGAGCACCGGGCCGCGCTGGATGGGGCGGTTCGGCGCCACATACACGGGGCGGTGCACGTAGCGGTCGGACTCGGGCAGCTTGCGCACGCCCTGCATCGAGCTGCGAAATTCCACGGCCCGTTCGCGCGCCAGGCGTTCGCGTTGTTCACGCGCGGCCTGTTCGATGGCGCGCACGCGCTCGTTTTCCTTGAGCTGGTCGCGCAAGCCCTTGAGCTCGGCGAAGTCTTTCATGCGTGCCATCGAATGCGGTCCCTGGTGAGGATTTACTGTGGATCGTCTTCCAGCGCTTCGAGGTAGCGCTGTGCGTCGAGCGCGGCCATGCAGCCGGTGCCCGAGCTGGTGATCGCCTGGCGATAGATGTGATCCTGCACGTCGCCGGCAGCAAACACGCCTGGCACGCTGGTGGCAGTGGCCATGCCTTCGAGGCCCGACTTGGTCACCAGGTAGCCGCCGCTGTGCATCTCGAGCTGGCCTTCGAAGATACCGGTGTTCGGCTTGTGGCCGATCGCCACGAACAGGCCGTGCACGGTCAGGTCCTTGAAGTCGCCCGTCTGGGTCGATTTCAGGCGCAGGCCGGTCACGCCGCTGTTGTCGCCCAGGACTTCATCGAGCGTCTGGTTATATTCCAGCACGATCTTGCCTTCGGAGACTTTGTGCATCAGGCGGTCGACCAGGATCGGCTCGGCGCGGAAGCGGTCGCGGCGGTGAATCAGCGTGACCTTCGAGGCGATGCCGGCCAGGTACAGCGCTTCTTCGACAGCCGTATTGCCGCCGCCGATGACCGCGACTTCCTGGTTGCGGTAGAAGAAGCCGTCGCAGGTGGCGCAGGCCGACACGCCCTTGCCCATGAACGCCTGCTCGGATGGCAGACCCAGGTACTGGGCCGAGGCGCCGGTGGCGATGATCAGGGCGTCGCAGGTGAAGGTGAAGCTGTCGCCCACCAGGCGGATCGGCTTTTCGTTCAGGTAGGTCGTGTGGATCTGGTCGAACACGATCTCGGTATTGAAGCGCTCGGCGTGCTGCAGCAGGCGCTGCATCAGCTCCGGACCCTGCACGCCCAGCGGATCGCCCGGCCAGTTCTCGACGTCGGTGGTGGTCATCAGCTGGCCGCCTTGCTCGACGCCCGTCACCAGCATCGGCTTGAGGTTGGCGCGCGCGGCGTACACAGCGGCGCTGTAGCCGGCAGGACCGGAACCGAGAATGAGGACTTTGGCGTGTTTAGTTGTAGTCATGGCGGCGCTTCAATGATTGTTAATAGACACACGGCAATTGGGGGCACCTTGAGAAGAATCAAGGCCCACGCGGGCGCCGGTCGGGGTGTGCGAAAGAGGGCAGATTATAGACGATGCGGCGCGCGGGCATGAATCGTGGGGCCAGCGCGACCATATATCGCTTAGAATGACCGGATCGTCGATTCGTAGTTACCACGCAGTGCCTGCAATGAGCAAGAATAGTCCAGCCGCCACCTCCGGATATACCCGCACCAAGCAAACGGCCCGCGCGCCGCTGCCAGGCCGCCTGTCGCGCCTGCTGTCCGAAGCGCGCTGGATCGCCGGCGCCGTCGCGTTCCTTTATTTCGTCCTGATTCTTCTCAGCTACAGCAAGGGGGATCCCGGCTGGTCGCACGCCAATTCGGTACCGCGCATCGACAATCTGGGCGGTGCTGCCGGCGCCTGGCTGTCCGACCTGCTGCTGTTCATCTTCGGCTTTTCGGCCTGGTGGTGGAGCGTCATCTTCCTGCGCCAGGTCTGGCGCGGCTGGCGCCGCCTGACCGACAAGCTCGGCACGGCCGCGGCCGCCGAGCCCGTGCACCACGGTGAAATCTACGTGCGCTGGATCGGCTTTGCGCTGATGTTCGCCGGCAGTGTCGGCCTGGAATACCTGCGCATGTGGTCGTGGGATGTTGAGCTGCCACGCGCGCCCGGTGGCGTGCTGGGGCAACTGATCGGGCACGCCAGCCAGGTCACGTTCGGCGCCACTGGCGCGACCTTGCTGCTGTTGCTTCTGTTCGGCCTGGGGTTCTCGCTGTTCTTCCAGGTGTCGTGGCTGGCCGTGGCCGAGCGCATCGGCGGCGTGTTCGACGACGCGTTCGACTGGTTCCGCCTGCGGATGGAAGACATCGAAGACCGCAAGCAGGGCGAAGTCGCGGCCGTCAAGCGCGACGAGGTCGTCGATCACGGCCGCGCCAAGTTCACCGAAAAGCATTCGAACGAGCCGATTCCGGTCGTCAAGGCCGAGCCGTCGCTCGATATGGCGCCAGCGCCAGCGCCGGTTTCCATGGCCAAGTCGACCGCGTCGACCGCGCCGTCGGCGCCAAGTGTTGCGCCGGGCGTCATGCCAAGTGTCGCGCCAAGCACTCAACCTACGCTGCAGCCGATCAAGATCGAGCCGCAGATGGTCAGCGTGCCCAAATCCGAACGCGCCGAAAAAGAACGCCAGACGCCGTTGTTCGCCGATCACCGGGGCGATACCGGCCTGCCGCCGCTGGCGCTGCTCGATGAAGCACCGCCCGTGACCGAAACGGTCAGCGTCGAGACGCTGGAATTTACCAGCCGCCTCATCGAAAAGAAACTGTCCGACTTCGGCGTCGATGCCAAGGTCGTGGCCGCTTACCCGGGCCCGGTCGTCACGCGCTACGAAATCGAGCCAGCCACCGGCGTCAAAGGTAGCCAGATCGTCAACCTGGCGCGCGACCTGGCGCGTTCGCTGTCGCTGACCTCGATCCGTGTCGTGGAAACCATCCCCGGCAAGAACTACATGGCGCTCGAGCTGCCAAACCCGAAACGCCAGATCGTGCGCCTGTCCGAAATCGTCGGCTCCAAGGTCTATGGCGACAGTGCGTCGAGCCTGACCGTGGCGCTGGGCAAGGACATTGCCGGCAAGCCGGTGGTGGCCGACCTGGCCAAGATGCCCCACCTGCTGGTGGCGGGTACGACGGGTTCCGGCAAGTCGGTCGGCATCAACGCCACCATCCTGTCGCTGCTCTACAAGTCCGACCCGGCCGATGTGCGCCTGATCCTGATCGACCCGAAGATGCTGGAAATGTCGGTGTACGAAGGCATTCCGCACCTGCTCGCACCGGTCGTGACCGACATGCGCCAGGCGGGGCACGCGCTGAACTGGGCCGTCAACGAGATGGAGCGCCGCTATAAGCTCATGAGTAAGCTTGGCGTGCGTAACCTGGCCGGCTACAACAACAAGATCCTCGAGGCTGACAAGCGCGAGGAGCACATCCCGAATCCGTTCTCGATCATGCCGGACAACCCGGAGCCGCTCGAAAAGCTGCCAACCATCGTCATTATCATTGACGAGCTGGCCGACCTGATGATGGTTGTCGGTAAGAAGGTCGAAGAGCTGATCGCCCGCATCGCGCAAAAGGCGCGCGCGGCCGGCATTCACCTGATCCTGGCAACGCAGCGCCCGTCGGTCGACGTCATCACGGGCCTGATCAAGGCGAACATCCCAACCCGTATTGCGTTCCAGGTATCCTCGAAGATCGACTCGCGCACGATTCTCGACCAGATGGGCGCCGAGGCGCTGCTGGGCATGGGCGACATGCTCTACATGCCGCCGGGTACCGGCCTGCCGGTGCGGGTGCACGGCGCGTTCGTGTCGGATGACGAAGTGCATCGAGTTGTAAAACATCTGCAATCGCTGGGCGAGCCGAACTATATTGAAGGCATCCTCGAAGGGGGCACGCTGGAAGAAGGCGGCGCCGCTGACGGGGCCGCAGCAGGCGAGGGCGGTGGCGAGGCCGACGCGTTGTACGACCAGGCGGTGCAGGTGGTGCTCAAGAACCGCCGCGCATCGATCTCGCTGGTCCAGCGTCATCTGCGCATCGGCTACAACCGCGCCGCACGCCTTCTGGAACAGATGGAAAACAGCGGCGTCGTCTCGCCGATGCAGTCGAACGGCAACCGCGACATCCTGGTGCCGGCAGCCAGCGCGGAATAAGCGCCGCGTCGGCCACAGGCCTGAGCTGCCGTAAACCGTCGACCACGTAGGGTGGACGGCTCCGCCGTCCACGCGTTCAACCTGCCATCGCAGGCTTAAAAACAAGAACAGGACCTCCGCATGCAATCAACCAAATTCACCATCGCCGCACTCCTGGCCACGAGCGCCTTCGCGTTCTCGACCACCGCCAGCGCAGCCGCACTCGACCAATTCAAATCCTTCGTCGCCAGCACCAAATCGGCCAGGGGCGAATTCACCCAGCAACAGCTGGGCAAATCCAAAAGCGGCAAGGCCAGTCCCGCATCGAGCGGCAGCTTCGTGTTTGCCCGTCCCGGCAAATTCATCTGGACCTATCAGAAGCCGTACGAGCAGGTCCTGCAAGCCGACGGCGACCAGCTGTATATCTACGACAAGGACCTGAACCAGGTCACCGTGCGCAAACTGGGTAACGCGCTGGGTTCATCCCCGGCCGCGATCCTGTTCGGCAGCAACAAGCTAGAAGAAAACTTCACGCTCAGCGAAGCTGGCGAGCGCGACGGCATGGAATGGCTCAACGCCGTACCGAAAGCCAAGGACACGTCGTTCGAGCAGATCAGCATCGGCCTGAAGGGCGGGGTGCCGCTGGCGATGGAACTGAAGGACACGTTCGGCCAGACTTCGCGCCTGACGTTCACCAACTTCCAGCGCAATCCGGCCCTGGGCGCGCAGCAATTCAAGTTCGAGACGCCCAAGGGCGCCGACGTCGTCAACCAGTAAGCCGCACCGGAGCCTGCCGTGGATGACCTGTTCAAGACCGAACCGGCGGCGCCGCTGGCCGAAGCCCTGCGCCCGCGCACTATCGACGAGGTCGTGGGGCAAAGCCACCTGCTGGGCCCCGGCAAGCCGCTGAACCTGGTCTTCAAGTCGGGCAAGCCCCATTCGATGATCCTGTGGGGCCCGCCGGGCGTGGGCAAGACGACGCTGGCGCGCCTGACCGCGTATGCGTTCGACTGCGAATTCATCGCGTTGTCGGCGGTGCTGTCGGGCGTGAAGGATATCCGTGCATCCATCGACCAGGCCGAGCAGTATCTGGCGCGTGGCAAGCACACGATCCTGTTCATCGACGAAATCCACCGCTTCAACAAATCGCAGCAGGATGCCTTGCTGCCGTTCGTCGAAAGCGGGCTGGTCACGCTGATCGGCGCGACCACCGAGAACCCGTCGTTCGAGGTCAACTCGGCACTGCTCTCACGGTCGCAGGTGTACACGCTCAAGGCACTGACCGATGACGAGCTGCGCCAGTTGCTCGCGCGCGCGAAAGAATCCGTGCTGCAGCATCTTGAATTCGACGAGGTCGCCATCGACACGCTGATCGGCTACGCCGACGGCGACGCGCGCCGCTTCCTGAACCTGCTCGAGCAAACAAAGACGTCCAGCGACACGGCCGGCATCACGCACATCACGGCCGACTTCGTCGAGAATGCGCTGACGCTGAACGTGCGCCGTTTCGACAAGGGCGGCGACAATTTCTACGACCAGATCTCGGCGCTGCACAAGTCGGTGCGCGGCTCGCACCCGGATGCCGCGCTGTACTGGCTGTGCCGCATGCTCGACGGCGGGGCCGACGCCAAGTACCTGTCGCGTCGCATCGTGCGCATGGCCTGGGAAGACATCGGCATCGCCGATCCGCGCGCCATCCAGCTGGCCAACGATGCTGCCGCTACCTACGAGCGGCTCGGCTCGCCGGAAGGCGAGCTGGCGCTGGGCCAGGCGGTGATCTATCTGGCGATTGCCGCCAAGAGCAACGCCGGCTACAACGCGTTCAATGCGGCGATGGCATTCGTGCGCAAGGACAAGTCGCGTGAGGTGCCGGTCCACTTGCGCAATGCACCAACCAAGCTCATGAAAGAGCTGGGCTACGGTCACGATTACCGGTATGCGCACGATGAGCCCAACGCGTATGCGGCGGGCGAGACCTATCTGCCGTACGACATGCCCGAGCCAGGCTGGTACCAGCCGGTGCCGCGCGGGATCGAAACCAAGATCGCCGAAAAGATGGCGTGGTTGCGCGGGCTCGATGACGAGGCGCGCCGCTAGCGGCCCTCGGCGGCCTTTACCAGCAGGCCGGATAACTCATCGAAATACGCCAGCGCCGCCGGCGTGAGGTCGACCTGCTTGCGCCGGGTGTCTTCGGTGTCGGTGAGCGTGAGCCAGCCTTTCTTGCGCATCGCCGTGACCCGCGCATGAATAGTGGCGGGCGCACCAAGGTGTTCCTGCGCCATCAGGTCGCGCACGGAGAGCCGCTGGTGCGCCTGCGCTGCGCGGGCGACCACCGTCAGCACGCGCTCTTCGCGCGCGTCCAGCGGACCCAGGGTGGGCAGCGTGCGCAGTGCATCGACCAGATTCAGAAAGCGCAGGTAGATATCAGCCGGCCGCGTCGGCAGTTTTTCTTGACTCATCGAGTTCCCATGCCCTGTCAGGGCAGCTTGTTGCAGTGCTGCCACGCTCAGCAAATTGTTGCGTGTCGGATAACATACGCTTTGTTTATAATCCGGCGTCCGTCCGTGGTCTTTACATTGTAACCAAAGCCTCTCATCCATGCGTCATTTGCAACTTAAATTTGCCATGGTGGCGGGCACGGCAACCCTGTTTCTGGCCACCATCCTGCTGAACGAAATCCTGTTCACGCGGCTCGAGTTCGCGCCCGGCATCAATATGATCTACCTGCCTGCCGGGGTGCGCCTGCTCAGCGTCCTGCTGTTCGCCGAGGCCGGTGCATGTGGCCTGCTGCTCGCATCCTGGTACATCTGCTTCTTCCACTTTTTTCCGGATGATCCGCTGCGCTCGTTCGCTGGCGGCATCCTGTCGTCACTGGCGCCGTATCTTGCCTACCGCGCGTTGCTGGCTTCGGGTGTCGGTGCATCGCTACGCGGCATGAGCGGCCAGCGTTTGTTCTGCTTCGCGCTGCTGTTCTCCGTCATGAGTCCCGCCATGCACCACGCCTGGTTCGCGCTGATGGGTGGCCAGGATCTGTGGAGGGGCTTCATCGTCATGTTCACGGGCGACCTGGCCGGCACGCTCATCGTGCTGTACGGCGCCAGGCTCGCCCTGAACACGTTCTGGCCCAAGCCCGTGGCGCGTCGCTGCTGATTGGCGGGCGGCGCTGCCGCCGGTCGCATGGCGGCGCATTCTGCGCCGCGGTTCGTGCGCTTCGTCGCATGTCGATGGTAGTTCGGGGTATCGGTGGCTACAGTACCACCATACCGCAGCAAGTCTGCAACCCTGAAACCACCATTGAGGAGCCATCATGAACATCCGTAAAAACTTTGAAGCCCTGTTCCTGGCCGTTGTTGCACTGGGCCTGGTCGGCAGCTACGTCACCGCCAGCGAACGCCCGATCACGATCGCGGCATCGACCGCGCCAAAGCTCGACATGGCCAGCATCCAGACCGTCGTCGTGAGCGCGCCGCGCCTGGCCACCACGCTGTAAATCGCCGCCAATCGGTGGGCACGCGAGGGCCCGGCAGAGTCACTGCCAAATCTCGCAAGGAATGCCAGTCGGCTTGGTACAATTGTGGTTTCGATACACACAGCCTGGTCCAACCCGACATGATTGACATCCAACTTCTCCGCAAAGACATCGACAGCGCTGCCGCCCGCCTGGCGACCCGCAAATACCAGCTCGATGTGTCCGCCTTCAGTGCACTGGAGGCTGAACGCAAGGCCATCCAGACGCGCACCGAAGAACTGCAGGGCAAGCGCAATGCGCTGTCCAAGCAGATCGGCATGCTCAAGGGCAAAGGCGAAGACACGACGGCCGTGATGGCAGAAGTGGCGGGCCTGGCCGACGAGCTCAAGGCCAATGAAGCGGCGCTGGCGAAGGTGCAGGAGAGCATGGCCCAGTTCATGGCCGCCATGCCGAACCTGCCGCACGAAAGCGCTCCGCAGGGCCAGGATGAAAGCGGCAACGTCGAAGTGCGCAAGGTCGGCGATGTGCCGGCATTCGACTTCGCCGTGCGCGACCACGTCGACATCGGCGAGCGCCTGGGCCTGGACTTCGAAACCGCCACCAAGATCACCGGTTCGCGCTTCTCAATGATGAAGGGCGGCATGGCGCGCCTGCACCGCGCGCTGGCGCAGTTCATGCTCGACACGCACACCGAACGCCACGGCTACACCGAGTGCTACACCCCCTACATGGTCAACGCCGATTCGCTGCGCGGCACCAGCCAGCTGCCGAAGTTCGAAGCCGACCTGTTCTCGGTGAAAAAGGGCGGCGTCGAGGGCGAGGGCGAAACCTTCTACCTGATCCCAACGTCCGAAGTGTCGCTGACGAACGTCGTGCGCGACGAGATTCTGGCGCTGGACGCGCTGCCGTTGAAGATGACGGCGCACACGCCATGCTTCCGTTCCGAAGCCGGCAGCTACGGCCGCGACACGCGCGGCATGATCCGCCAGCACCAGTTCGACAAGGTCGAACTGGTCCAGGTGGTGCATCCGGAGCAGTCGTACGCGGTGCTCGACGAGATGGTCGGCCATGCCGAGTTCATCCTGACCTCGCTCGGCCTGCCATACCGCGTCATGCTGCTGTGCACTGGCGATATGGGCTTCTCGGCCGCCAAGACCTTTGATATCGAAGTCTGGCTGCCGGCGCAGAACACCTATCGCGAGATTTCGTCGCTGTCGAACTGCGAAGCGTTCCAGGCGCGCCGCATGCAGGCCCGCTTCCGCAATGCCCAGAACAAGCCCGAGCTGGTGCACACGCTCAATGGCTCGGGTCTTGCCGTAGGCCGCACGCTGGTGGCCGTGCTCGAAAACTACCAGCAGGCCGACGGCAGCGTGATCGTGCCCGAGGTGCTGCGCCCGTACATGGGTGGCCTGGAACGCCTGACGCCAGCAGCTTGAAACGGGTGATGGAAGGGAAATGAGCCACTGCGCATTTTCACCCTTCCATTTCCCGGGCAATCCGCTATAATGGCGGTCTCTTGCAGCTCACAGCAAGAATCGACCGAATCAGGAGAGGTGGCAGAGTGGTCGAATGTACCTGACTCGAAATCAGGCGTACGCGCGAGCGTACCGTGGGTTCGAATCCCACCCTCTCCGCCAAGTAGCATGGAACAAGCCACCGCAAGGTGGCTTTTTTCATTCCCGAACGCTGCCAGGATCCCCGTATGCTCGCCCGAATGTCATCCCGATTTCTGCCGGACCGAATGACCCTGATGCTGCTGGCTGTCGTGGCCGCCGCCAGCATCTTCCCGGCGCAGGGCGACGTCGCTGCCGTGCTGAAGATTGTCACGATGGTGATGATCGGCGTGCTGTTCTTCTTGCACGGCGCCAAGCTGTCGCGCGCTGCGATCATTGCCGGCGCGACCCACTGGCGCCTGCACCTGCTGGTGCTGCTGTGCACCTTCGCGCTGTTTCCCGTGCTGGCGCTGCTGTTCAAGCCCGCCATCCTGCTGCTGCTCACGCCCGAGCTGTATCTCGGCATCCTGTTCCTGTGCCTGCTGCCCTCGACCGTCCAGTCGTCGATTGCATTCACGGCGGCGGCGCGCGGCAATGTGCCGGCCGCGGTCTGCAGCGCGTCGGTGTCGAGCCTGCTCGGTATCGTCCTCACGCCGCTGCTGGTCAGCGTGGCGATGCCAGCCTCGTCCGGCGCCGGCGCGTCGCTCGATTCGGTCCTGATGATCGTCTACCAGCTGTTGCTGCCATTCATCGCCGGCCAGATCGCGCGGCGCTGGATCGGCGGCTGGGTCGATCGTCACAAGAGCCTGGTCAGGGGCGTCGACCAGGGTTCGATCCTGCTGGTGGTGTTTTCCGCGTTCAGCGCGGCCGTGGTGGAGGGGTTGTGGTCACGGGTGCCGCCCGCCATGCTGGGCAACCTGATTCTTGTCTGCATTCTGCTGCTGGCCGTCGTCATGCTGGTGGTGACGTGGCTGGCGCGGCGCTTCGGGTTTTCGAAGCCTGACGAAATCACGATCGTGTTTTGCGGCTCCAAGAAAAGCCTGGCCACCGGCATTCCGCTCGCCCACGTGCTGATTCCCGCCGCCAGCATCAGCATGGTGGTGCTGCCGCTGATGCTGTTTCATCAGATCCAGCTGATCGTCTGCGCGGTGATTGCGGGCAGGTATGCGCGGCGGCCAATTGAGCCCTCCGAGCAAGTCTAGCCTGGCGTCAGGCGCATCTGCCAGTACCCGACATCGAGCCACATCCCGAGCTTGAAGCCCACTTCTGAAAAGTGCGCGACCTTGGCAAAACCCAGGCGTTCGTGCAGCCGGACACTGCGCGCGTTCGGCTGCGCAATGCCGGCAATGACCGTGTGCAGGCCGCGCGTGCGCAACGCGTCCAGCAAGCTGGCATACAGGCGCATGCCATGACCCTGGCCGGCCAGCGTGGCATCGAGATAGATCGTGCTCTCGACTGCGTGGCGGTAGGCGGGCCGGGCGCGCCATTTGGTAGCGTAGGCGTAGCCGATGATGGCGTCGCCGTCTGTCAGCACCAGCCACGGCAGGCCGCCGTCGATGACATCAGTGATGCGCGCGGCCATGTCGTCGGCACTCACCGGCGCTTCCTCGAACGAAATGGTCGTGCCGTCGACGTAGTGGTTGTAGATGGCGCAGATGCGGGCGGCGTCAAGCGGGCATGCAGGGCGGATCGTGGTCATCGTCGGGTGCCAGGCCATGTAAAGATCCATCATAAGACATGCCGGGCCCTAAACCACGACCTGCATGAATACCCGACCAAACCGCTCGATGATTGATGCGGTGCAATATATTCCTGTTACTATCAGACCAGTAGTCAATATTTTCGTTGGCTGGTCGGTTACGTAGAAGGAAGTTCATGCTGTTGCGCTTGCAGGCTGCGTTTCGTTATTTCAATCAGGCCGTGCCGTTTCGCCTGATCCCTGCACTGATCACCACCGCTGTACTGCTCACGCTGCTGGTCATTCCGCACCCGGCGGGCTTGACCGCTGGCGCATGGACGCTGGTGGCGATCTTTTTGACCACCATCGTTGCCATCATCCTGAAAGTCATGCCCATCGGCGTCATGGCGCTGATGGCGATCGTGATCGTGGCGCTGTCGCAAGTCACGTCCGGGTCATCGAAAGGCGCAATGGCCGACGCGCTGGGCAGCTTTTCCAGCCCACTGATCTGGCTGATCGTCGTTGCCGTGCTGATTTCGCGCGGCCTGAAAAAGACGGGCCTGGGCAACCGCATCGGGCTGAACTTCATCGCGCTGCTGGGCAAGCGCACGATCGGCATCGGCTACGGGCTGGCCGTGTGCGAGCTGGTGCTGGCGCCGTTCACGCCCAGTAATACCGCCCGCGGCGGCGGCATCGTCCACCCGATCATGAAGTCGATCGCCGCATCGTTCGATTCCGACCCGGCCAAGGGCACCGAGGGCAAGGTGGGCACGTACCTTGCGCTGGTCAACTACCACGCCAATCCGATCACCTCGACGATGTTCGTCACCGCCACCGCGCCCAATCCGCTGGTGGTCGACTTCGTCGCGCGCGCCAGCGGCCAGACATTTCAGCTCAGCTGGACCACATGGGCGCTGTGCATGGTGCTGCCGGGCCTCGTATGCCTGTTTTTGATGCCCTTGATTATCTACCTGCTGGCGCCGCCGGAACTCAAGCAGACGCCGGACGCGATCGGTTTCGCGCGGGGCGAGCTCGCGCGCATGGGGCCCTTGTCGGCCAGCGAACGCGTGATGCTCGGCACGTTTGGCCTGCTGCTGGTGCTGTGGGCGAACGTGCCGGCCATGGTCTTTGGCAGCGCATTCACGCTCGACCCGACCGTGGTCGCCTTTGTCGGCCTGTTCATCCTGATCATCACGGGCACGCTCGACTGGGACGATATCCTGTCCGAGAAAAGCGCGTGGGATACGCTGATCTGGTTCGGCGCGCTCGTCATGCTGGCCGAGCAGCTCAACAAGATGGGGGTGATCGCCTGGGCCTCGAACGGCATGCGCGACGCCATCGTCGCCAGCGGCATGGGGTGGGGCGCCGCAGCGAGCGTGCTGGTGCTGGCCTTCGTGTTCTCGCACTACCTGTTCGCCAGCACCACGGCCCACATCAGCGCGATGATGTTCGCGTTTCTGTCGGTCGGCGCCGCGCTGGTGCCGGGCCAGTACTTGGTGCTGTTCCTGCTGATGATGACGGCGGCGTCGGGCATCATGATGACGCTGACCCACTACGCCACCGGTACCTCGCCGATCATCTTCGGCAGCGGGTATGTCACCATGGGCCTGTGGTGGAAGGTGGGCTTCATCATGTGCCTGTTCGAGCTGGCGGTGTTTGCCGTCGTCGGCGGCCTGTGGTGGAAGTTGCTCGGGTACTGGTGATGTACCCACGTTCAAGGAGAGATCGATGACAGTAGTAGCGACCGCAGTGTCGAGCGCGCATCCGTATTACGACCGCCTGATCGAGGCCGGCCGCGCCAATGGCCCGGTGACGGTGGCGGTGGCGCATCCGTGCGACCGCTACGCACTCGAAGCGGCGCTCGACGCGGCCCGCATCGGCCTGATCACGCCGCTGCTGGTCGGCCCGGCGGCGCGCATCCACGCCGCAGCCGATGCCGCCGGCCTGGACATCGGCGCGCTGCGCCTGGTCGACACGGCGCACAGCCACGCGTCGGCCGCGCGCGCCGTCGAACTGGTGCGCAAAGGGAAGGCCGCCGCGCTGATGAAAGGCAGCCTGCACACCGATGAACTGATGGGCGCGGTGGTCGCCACCACCACCGGCCTGCGCACGGCGCGGCGCCTGAGCCACTGCTTCGTGATGGACGTGCCGGGGCGCAGCGAACCCCTCATCATCACCGACGCCGCCATCAACATCATTCCGACGCTGGCCGAGAAGCGGGACATCGTGCAGAACGCGATCGACCTGGCGCACGTACTGCGCTTCGAGGGTGTGCGCGTGGCGATCCTGGCGGCGGTGGAAACCGTCAGCGACAAGATGCCATCGACGATCGATGCGGCGGCGCTGTGCAAGATGGCCGATCGGGGCCAGATCACCGGCGCGATCCTCGATGGGCCGCTCGCGATGGACAATGCGATCGACCCGCAGGCTGCCGCCGTCAAGGGGCTCGATTCGCCCGTGGCCGGGCGCGCCAACGTGCTCGTCGCGCCGGATCTGGAAGCCGGCAACATGCTGGCCAAGAGCCTGACTTTCATGGCCGGGGCGGCGGCGGCCGGCATCGTCCTTGGCGCGCGCGTGCCGCTGATCCTGACCAGCCGCGCCGATTCGGTGGCCGCGCGCCTGGCGTCGTGCGCCGTCGCCGTGCTGCTGGCGCGGCATCAGCTGGCTACCGCGACCGCCAGCGCCAGTGCCAGCGTGGCGGGGCGCTGATGGCGACGCAGGACTGCATCGCCGTCATCAATGCCGGCTCGTCGAGCATCAAGTTTTCGCTGCATGCGCTGCCCGATCTGGCGCCGCTCTTCACGGGCAAGATCGACGGGCTGTATCGGGGCGCCGCGCGTTTCATCGCCCGCGACGCCTCTGGCGACACGGTGGGTGAACACGCCTGGACGGCGCCGCTCGACCACCAGGCCGGGATGGCGTACCTGATCGATTTCGCCGAGGGCCACCTGGATGGCTACCGCGTGTGCGCGGTGGGTCACCGCATCGTGCACGGCGGGGTCGACTTCAGCGGACCGGTGCCGCTGGACGAGGCCGTGCTCGACCGGCTGGCCGGCCTGATTCCGCTGGCGCCGCTGCACCTGCCGCACAACCTGGCGCCGGTGCGCGCCTTGACGGCGCTGCGGCCCGGGCTGCTGCAGGTTGGCTGCTTCGACACCGCGTTCCACACGGCGCAGCCGGCGCTGGCGCAGGCGTTCGCGCTACCGCAGGCGATCACCGACCTGGGCATCCGCCGCTACGGCTTTCACGGGCTGTCCTACGAATACATCGCGGCCACGCTGCCGCTGTGCGATCCGGCGCTGGCCGGCGCGCGCGTGGTCGCCGCGCACCTGGGCAACGGTGCCAGCATGTGCGCGATGCAGGGCGGGCGCAGCATGGCCAGCACGATGGGTTTCACGGCGGTCGACGGCCTGCCGATGGGCACGCGCTGCGGCGCGCTCGATCCGGGCGTGGTCATCTACCTGATCGAAGAACTGGGCATGACGGTGGAGAGCGTGCAGCGCATGATGTACAACGAATCGGGCTTGCTGGGCGTGTCGGGCGTGTCGTCCGACATGCGCGTGCTGGAAGCGAGTAGCGACCCGCGCGCGCAGCTCGCGATCGACCTGCTGGTGTATCGGATCGGCCGCGAACTCGGTTCGCTGGCGGCCAGTTTGAGCGGACTGGATGCATTGGTGTTTTCGGGCGGGATCGGCGAGAACAGCGCGCGGCTGCGCGCCGCGGTGTGCCGTGATGCGGCCTGGCTCGGGGTCGAGCTCGACCCGGCCGCGAACACCGCGCCGCCGGCCGGGCCGGCCCGCATCAGCCTGGCATCGAGCCGGGTCGCCGTCTGGCTGGTGCCGGCCAATGAAGAACTGATGATCGCGCGCCATACGTATGACCTGCGCGACCTGCTCGATCCACCACTGCCTGAACCTGGAGAACACCCATGAAAGTCATCCTGTCGGGCCTGCACGCCGATGCCAGCGAAAGCGCCATCATCGAGAGCTTCACCCCGTATTTTCACATCACGCAGGTGGACATGATCCGCGAAGGTTCTCCTGACAGCCCCTGGGCCGTGCTGCACATCGCCGACTCGTACGAACACGCCTGGGCGGCCTGCAACAGCCTGCGCGGCGTCTTCCATCGCGGCAAACGCCTGAGCGTGTACATCCCGACCCACCAGCCCGACATCTATCACGAGTTCGCGCCGCACGAGCGCCTTGATATCGCTTGAGCGTGGCGCCGCGTGATCGACCTACGGCTGGCGTCGCAGGGCGGGGCTGTGAAGCGTAACGTGTTTCATCGTGATTTCCGCTGCGGTTACCGTGACATCCGGCGTGTCAAAGATTCCTGGCGACTGATCTGCGCCTGCACGGCGCAGGCCATCGGCACTGCCGCCGGATAGACCTCGTCGTACAGCGCGCGTAATTCGCCGGCCGCATCGGGATCGCAGGTCGTAGCGTCCGAGACGCAGCGGCCAGGCCCGTAGTCGCGCCCGGCCGGCGCATGCAGGACCGTCGCGGCCAGCGTGGCGTCGTCGACCCGTGCCACGTGCGCGAGCACGGCGGCGCGCTCGCTGACGCCCTGGCCGGCAGCGCCACTGACCGCGACAAACAGTACCTGCATGGCAGGGTTGAACGTGCGTGCGCCATGCAGGCGCGCCAGCAGGTGGTATTGCAGGTCGAGCTCGAGTGCGCCGCCGCGCACCGGCACCACCACCAGCCGGCTCTCGGCCAGCACGCAGCGGCAGCCGTCGGTATCGCGCGTGCCGGCGTCGATCAGGATGTCGTCGAACAACGGGCGCAGCGCCGCCAGGCGCATCTTGATCGCGCGGCTGCCCACCTGTTGCGTCTCGATCCACGGCTGCACGCCGGCCTGGTTGCGTTCCTCTGACCAGTCGCTGTTGCCATTCCCGGCGGTGGTCATCAGGCATACGCGACGCCCCGCACGCGCACGCAGCACCGCCAGGTTGCGCGCCACGACCGTGCGCTCAGGGCTGCTGTGTTGATTGACGACGGCGATGATCATGGCTGGTTTCCTGAACAGATTCGATCTGCCCAGCGTAGCGGCGCGGCTGTAAAAACAGGGCAAAAGAGCAGGGCGCACCTGTCAATGCCGTGTAAACGCGGCGTGGGATGCCCTGCGGGTGATCAGGCGGCGGCGTCGCGCAGCGCGGTGGCCATGTCGATGAAGGCGCGCAGCTTGGGCTGGCCTTGCGCTTTCGCGGCGAAGTACAGGTAGAGGCCTGATGTGTTTGGGACGAACGGTGCAAGGACCTGTTCGAGCTGGCCGTTGGCGAGGTCGTGCGCGATCTCGATGTCGGGCAGGTACGCCAGGCCCAGGCCCGAGCGTGCGAAGTCGGCAATCAGGCCCGTGTCGTTGACGACGAGCGTGCGGCCGGTCTCGACGTGAAACGCGCCGCCATCGCGCGTGAACTGCCAGCGCGCCAGCATGTTCGAGGTATGGAAGCGGTAGCGGATCGTCGCGTGGCGCACGAGGTCTTCCGGTATGCGCGGCCGGCCGGCATCGGCGAAGTAGGCGGGGGCGCCGACGATCGACCAGCGCAGGTCGGGCGTCAGCCGCACCGCCACCATGCCTTGCGCGACCGACTGGCCGAGACGAATGCCCGCGTCGTATCCACGTTCCAGCAAATCGACTTCGCCGTCATCGAGCGAGATATCGAGCGCCACGTCGGGATGCGCGCGCCGGAACTGCGGCGCCAATGTTTTGAGCACCAGCGCGCCCAGTGCGCGCGGGACCGTCAGCCGCAAGGTGCCGGCCGGCTTGTCCCGAAAGCGCGCCAGGCTCGAAAAGGCGTCGTCGATCTGACACGTCGCCGCCAGCAGGTCGGCGTACAGCGCGCTGCCCGTCTCGGTCAGCATGACCCGGCGCGTATTGCGCGTCAGGAGGATGACGCCGTGCTGCGCTTCGAGCAGTTTCACGGCCTTGCTGGCGGCGGCAGGTGTCACGCCGATGTGGATGGCGGCGGCGGTAAAACTTTTCATTTCGGCGACGGCCAGAAAGATGCGGATGGCGTCCAGGGAAGTATGTTTCATCGCCGCGATCATCAACTTGGAGTTGGTAGTCTATCGGCTAACTGTGCGTATCGCCAGGTAATCAAGGCTGGCAGGATGGGGACTTCCATCGACTTTCAGGAGACACCATGACAATCCCAATGCCCGCCCCGGTCGCAGACTACTTTCTGCACGCGAATGCACACGACGCCGATGCGGTGGCAGCGTGCTTCAGCCAGGATGCCGAGGTTCGCGACGAGGGGCACGCGTATCGCGGGCACGACGCGATCCGCGCATGGAAGCGCGCGACCAGCGCCCGCTACGGCGCGACAGCGCATCCGGTATCGTGCGACATGACGCCGCCCGGTTGTATCGTCCAGGCCGAAGTCACGGGGAACTTCCCCGGCAGCCCCGCGCGCATCGTCTTCGATTTCAGTCTCGACGGCCCGGCAATTACCGCCCTGGCCACCCGAGCATGAGCTAACCTGGACAGCAAGTCGCCATCATGAGAATAAGTTGCACGGCATTACTTGCAAGATTCGCCAAGCTGTCGGTATAATGCGGCCTCTCGCAGCGATGCGAGACGACCGAATCTGGAGAGGTGGCAGAGTGGTCGAATGTACCTGACTCGAAATCAGGCGTACGCGCGAGCGTACCGTGGGTTCGAATCCCACCCTCTCCGCCAAGTAGCAAAAAAAAGCCACCGCAAGGTGGCTTTTTTCATTCCGCGGCGTGTCAGAGGAGCAGGGCGCCTGCGCGCCCTGCGTGTGGGATGAGAAGGCCATCGCGTACTCGCGATGGCGCGGCCTGCAGCATGTAGGCGAATCCCACCCTCTCCGCCAAGTAGCAAAAAAAAAGCCACCGCAAGGTGGCTTTTTTCATTCCGCGGCGTGTAAACATCGTAGGGTGGACGGGTTCCCGTCCACGCGTTCAAACGGACTTCGCTTCGCGGTGGGACGGTGCGACGGTGCGTTGAACGCGTGGGCGGGAAACCCGCCCACCCTACGACATGCACGATGGTCTTCCGCGCAATCATTCCTGCCGGCTACACAACGGGCCTGTACAGACATTGTCCGTACAATCGCCCGATTCAAACTGCTGGCTATTCCATGTCGACAACTCACTGGTTTTTCCTGATCGGCATGCTGATGCTGGCGCGCGGGCTTGCGGCGTCCACGTTGGCGCGGTTGCCCGTTACGTCCGCGATCATCTATCTGGGCGTCGGACTCGTCCTCGGGCCTGCAGGCTTTCATGTGTTTTCATTCGATCCCATCGGCCAATCCCATTTGCTGGAAACGCTGACCGAGATCGCTGTGCTGGTCTCGCTTTTTTCGGCGGGCGTCAAGATGCCTGTGCCGATTCGCTGGCCACGCTGGGTGCCGGCGCTGCGGCTTGCGTGGGTGTCGATGACAATCAGTGTGGCGCTCGTGGCCGCGTTCGCGTACTACGTCCTCGGACTGCCGATCGGGGCCGGTATTCTGCTGGGCGCCATCCTGGCCCCGACCGATCCGGTGCTGGCCACCGACGTCCAGGTACGCCATCCCGACGACCGCGACGAATTGCGCTTCACGCTCACCTGCGAAGCGGGGATGAACGATGGCTCCGCGTTTCCGTTCGTAATGCTGGGTCTTGGCTTGCTGGGCGTGCATGAGCTTGGCGACTTCGGGCTGCACTGGTTTGCGGTGGAAGTCATCTGGGCCACCTTCGGGGCGATCCTGATCGGTGCCCTGGGCGGCTATGCGGTCGGGCGCCTGGGCTGGATGCTGCGGGGAAAAGAACCCAAGCACGAGGTGCTGGACGACCTGGTCGGTCTGGGCCTGATCGCCGTCGTGTACGCGGTGACGGTCGAGTGCATGGCGTGGGGATTCCTGGCCGTGTTCGCGGCCGGCGTGGCGCTGCGCCATACCGAATTGACGGCGTCGGGTGCCCACAAGGATCGCCAGGGTCTGCTCGTGCCGGACGAGCCACCTGCCGGCCCGGCAGGGCAAGCCCAGGCGCCGCTGTCGGTCAGCTCGGAATCGTTGGTGTTCAAGGAGCACATCGAGCGCCTGTCCGAATTGACGCTGGTGCTGCTGCTGGGCGGCATGTTGACGATCCAGGCGTGGACCTGGCAGACGGTGTTGACGGCGCTGTTCCTGTTCGTGGTGGCGCGGCCGCTGAGTGTCTACCTGGGGCTCCTGGGCTGTGGCCGCTCGCCGCGCGTGACGTCGATGATCGCCTGGTTCGGCGTGCGCGGGATCGGCTCGCTGTATTACCTGATGTATGCGATCAACCACGATTTGCCGTCCGGGCTGGCAAGCCAGCTCAGCCAGATCACGATTGCCGTGATCATGCTGTCGATCCTGGCGCATGGTCTGAGCGTCAAACCGATTCTCGACCGCTTCTGGCGGCGGCGCAGGAATAATCCGGGCTGACCGGCTTTTAGCGCTTGCGCGCCTGCAGCCATACTGCGGCAATCCGCTCGACTTCTTCGTACCCGGGCTCGCCGAGCTGCCCGCCGAAGATGTCGGGGTCGAGCTCTTCGTACGACCACGATGCGCATTGCGCATCCAGCTGCGCGCGCAGGCTCTCAAGGAAATGGTCATTGGCCCCAGTGATCGCCACACCCGTATACAGCAGCAACCGTCCGCCGGAGCGCAAGCGCGGCAGGCCTTCTTCGACGATGCGGCGCGACAGCTCGGCGCCACGTTCGCCACCGCCGTGGCGGTAGCGGCGCCCATCCGGATCGAGAACGAACGGCGGATTCGACACGATCAGGTCGACCTCGCCCGCTACACCATTGAACAGATCGCTTTCGCAGGCCGTGAACCTCGTCACGTCGTTCAGTTGTGCGTTCACCCGGGACAGCGCCAGCGCGGCCATGTTGACATCGGCGCCGATCACCTCGGCAGCCGGAAAGGCACGCGCGATCGTCAGCGCACCGGCACCACTACCGCAGCCGACATCGATCGCGCGCATGGGCGCGGGGTCGGTCGATGCGAATGCCCGCCGCATGGCGCCGATGAAGCGGTAGGTGTCCGGCCCGAAGAACACCGCATCGTCGTCATGCGTCGGAAAGGCGGAATGAAACAGCAGCAGATCGTCCAGCGTCGAGGCGCGCACGGTCGAGCGCAGCGCGTCGCCTTCGCCAGCCAGCACCCCGGCATCCGCCATCAATTCGAGCATGCCGGGCGGCAGCACGGCGGGCGCAAACGGCCGGCTCCAGCCGAACACGTCACGCAGGTCGCGCGCCTGTTCGTTGCCGGGCCGGCCGTTGATGCGCCGGTGGGTCGACGGCGTGACCGTCATGAAGCTGTAACCGGCCTGGCGCAGGGTCGTGCCAAGAGTGAGCAGGGCATTGGCTTGGATAGGTGTCATGGCGCAAGCATCGCATGAATTGCGCGGCGCCGCGCGCACGAACCGGGTCGTATGCCAATGGAATTTGATGCATTATGTGATCACTCGAACATACCGGATGACGGCGACCAACCATACTCACCAACATAGTCAAACGACAACGACAACGAGAGAGAACACGCAAAATGAAAAGCTTTGACATGGACGACGTCCCGCGCGGCCGGATGGACCGCGAAATTGCCCGCGAGCGCCGCGAGCGCGCACTGAATGACGAGCAGCGTGCGGGCCTGTCGCCCGTCGACGACCTGCGCGGCAAGGATGCGCGCGAGCGCGCCGATACCTCCAACCTCAAGCGCAACAGCCGCTGAATCAACAACTGGACGACTAGGAGAACGTATGCGTTGGGATGGTGACCGTGAAAGCAGCAATGTCGAAGACCGTCGGGGCGACAGTGGCGGGGGAGGTGGTGGTGGCTTCGGTATTGGCGGGCGCTCGATCGGCATCGGCACCATCGTCATCGCACTGGTGGGGTCCTACTTTTTGGGCGTCTCGCCGGCCACGATCCTGAGCCTGCTGTCGGGTGGCGGCGCGCCGCAGGTGCAGCAATCGTCGCAGCCCCGCGCGGCGCCGGCCGACGACCGCGAAAGCAAGTTCGTGCGCACCACGCTGGCCTACACCGAAGATGCATGGACCCAGATCTTCACCGAACAGAATGCGCAATACCAGCCGGCCAAGCTCGTGCTGTTCGACGGCCGCACGAACACCTCGTGCGGTGTCGGCCAGAGTGCGACCGGGCCGTTCTACTGCCCGGCCGATGCATCGGTGTACATCGACCTGGATTTCTTCCGCACGATGCAGCAGCGTTTTAACGCTGGTGGCGAATTTGCCCAGGCGTACGTGATCGCGCACGAGGTCGGTCACCATGTTCAGAACCTGCTCGGGATTTCCGACAAGGTGCATGCGGCCCAGCAGAACGCGTCGGAAAAGCAGGGCAATATCCTGTCGGTCAAGCTCGAGCTGCAAGCCGACTGCTTCGCCGGTGTCTGGGCCAAGCGTACCGATCAGCGTGCGAAGATCCTGGAGCAGGGCGACGTGGAGGCCGCCCTGAACGCAGCCAGCGCGATCGGCGACGATGCGCTGCAAAAGCAGTCGCGCGGCGTGGTGGTGCCGGACTCGTTCACGCACGGCACATCGGCGCAGCGCGTCCGCTGGTTCGAGCGTGGCCTGGAAAGTGGTGAAGTGGCCTCATGCAATACTTTTGATGCCAAAAATCTATAAAAGGCGTGAGAAAGTTTCCTGTCGGGTATAAAGGCAGACGTTAATTCGGGGTAAGTGCGTAAAAATGCGTGTTCGTTACCGTGCGCGTATGGCAATTCTTGGTAACTTGACATAAGTTAGTGTTAGATCAGCACGCTATTCAACGCGGGCCGACATCACCTTACAGAACTTGCCAAGGAGTGCTTATGCTTGCCATGAACTACCGCGGACCATACCGAGTCCGCGCCGACCAGAAGCCCGAGCCCGTGATCGAACACCCGGGTGACGCCATCGTGCGCGTCACCCGCGCCTGCATCTGCGGTTCCGACCTGCACCTGTACCACGGCCTCGTGCCCGATACCCGCGTCGGCCACACCTTTGGCCACGAATTCATCGGCATCGTCGAAGAAGTCGGATCGGATGTCCACAAGCTCAAGGTGGGCGACAAGGTGCTGGTGCCGTTCAACGTGTTTTGCGGCTCCTGCTTCTTTTGCCAGCACGAGCTGTACGGCAATTGCCACAGCACAAATTCGCAGTCGACCGCCGTGGGTGCGATCTACGGTTACTCGCACACGGCCGGCGGCTATGACGGCGGCCAGGCCGAGTACGTGCGCGTGCCGATGGCCGACGTCGGCCCGATGATCATCCCGGACGACATCCATGACGATGACGCCGTGCTGCTCACCGACGCGCTGCCCACCGGTTACCAGGCTGCCGAAATGGGCGACATCAAGGAAGGCGATACGGTCGTCGTGTTCGGCGCGGGCCCGGTCGGTATCTTCGCCGCCAAGTCAGCCTGGCTGATGGGCGCGGGCCGCGTGATCGTCGTCGACGAGATCGAATACCGCCTCGAATTCGTCAAGAACTACGCGCAGTGCGAAGTCGTGAACTTCAAGGAAGTGCGCGACATGGCGCTGCACATCAAGAAGATGACCGACTGGATGGGCGCTGACGTCTGCATCGACGCGGTTGGCTGCGAAGCGGCGGGCAACACGATGCAGACCATCACGGGCGTCTACACGATGATGCAGGCTGGCGCCGCGACCGTGCTGCACTGGTGCATCAACTCGGTGCGCAAGGGTGGCAACGTGTCGATCGTCGGCGTGTATGGGCCGACCTTCAATGCGGTCCCGATCGGCAATGCGCTGAACAAGGGCCTGACACTGCGCATGAATCAGGCCAGCGTGCGCCGCCATCTGCCGCGCTTGATCGAGCACATCCGCGCCGGCCGCATCGATCCGAAAGCCATCATCACGCACCGCGTGCCACTGGAAGAAGTGTCGGATGCGTATCACATCTTCTCGAGCAAGCTCGATAACTGCATCAAGACGATCCTGATTCCGCCGCGCGCGAACGAAGTACGCGCCGTCAAGGCCAGCATCGCAGCGTAACCGACATGCAGATCATTGATGCAGATTACTGAAGCAGATCAATACGAGGACACATTATGCAGACACGTAACGACATCGTAAGCGCCAACGACCAGCACGACGGCGATCACGCACCAGGCGAACACGACAACGATGGCCACGTCGGCCACGTCCACGGCGCGATCGCGCCACGCCGTCCCACCCGCGCGCAACTGGCACACATCCAGGGCTGGGGCGCTGACCTCGACCGCAAGGACCGGCCTGGTGTGCCAATGGAACGCACCCCGCCGCGCTTCATCAACGTGCCGGATGGCGATCCTGCGCCGCAGGAAGAACACGTCGAGGTGCTCGTCTCCACCGAGCGGCCGGGCCGCACGCCGCTGTTCGGCACGGTCCAGCCGCCATCCGGCCTCTCTGGCATGATCCGGCGCCAGGCCTTCAAGCTGACCGAAAACGATGTGCGCCACTGGCTGCTGTTGCTGGTGGCTGACCGCGTGAACATGGTCGAAGGCATCGGCGAGGATCTTGCCAGCGGCAAGATCCCGAACGTGCTGGCCGAGATGGGCATCAAGGCCGAGTTCCAGCACAACAAGGCGGGCCTGGCGAAGAAGGTTGCACTGGGTGTGGCCGTTGTTGGCACGGCGGTGTATCTGATGAAGCGCCGTAGGTAGGGGACATTGTTCTCAAGCAAATACTCGTTTATTTGCACGTCCATCATGGTCGATGACCGGCGCCACCTGGCCCGGCATACCGGATGGAGCCGAGATGATTCCTCAACCGTTGTTCAGGGCAGTTCTGCTGGGTGCCGCCATCGTGCTGGCGCCCGGCGTCCAGGGCGCGCCGATGATGAGCGCGCCACTGACGTTGGACAAGCAGGCGCAGACGCAGGTCATCAGCCAGCTGACGGCGCGCCGGCCGGCCATCGGCCTTGATGCCGATCATGGCTACCGCGTCGTTGCGCAGCACCCCGGCGTGCAGGGCACGCACGTGGTCCGTGCGGCGCACCTGTACAAGGGCGTGCGCATCTTCGGCTCCGAATCGGTCGTCGTGCTCGATGCACGCCAGCAGATCGTCTCAGAAAGCGCTTCGCCTCGCCGCCTGCACCTGGGGCGCGGTGCGGCCGGGGCGCTGAGCCCCGTCACCACCGGCTTCGACACCACACCAGTCATCAAGCGCAAGGCGGCCATCAGCGCCGCCCTCAAGGGCAGTCCGTCCCGTGCCGTCAACGTCAAGCTTCCCACTGCCGAACTGGTGATCTATCCCGTGATGCGCGATGAGCGTGCACCTGGCGCTGTCGCCAAACCGGATAGCGAACTCAATGCGCTCGACCTGGTCGAAACAGTCGACGGCTACGCGCTGGCCTGGCACGTGCGCGTGCGCATGCGCAGCGGCGAGCAGCCGATCTTCTACGACGTCATCGTCGACGCGCGCACGGGCGATACCATCGACCGCTGGAACACGCTACAAACGGTCGAAGGTGTCGGTCAGAGCCAGTACAGCGGCAACGTGCCGCTCAGCACGACATTCAACGGCAATGTGTACCAGTTGCTCGACCCGCAGCGCGGCAAGGGCGGTTCGTTCGGTGCGATGGCAATCACCAACGCCAACCACGGCACCACGAGCGGGCGCGTCTACACCAACAGCAGCAACACCTGGGGCGACGGCAAGCAGTTCGTCGAAGGCGCCAGCACGACGGGCGCCAACGGCCAGACCGCCGCTGTCAACGCCATGTGGGGCCTGATGAATACCTACGACCTGCACCTGAACGTGCTGGGCTGGCGCGCGCTCGACGGCCAGGATACGGCGTCGCACATTGCGGTGCATGTCAATCGCGGCTACGACAACGCCTACTACAGCGACACCTGCCGCTGCATGTTCATCGGCGACGGCACCTTCTTCACGAACCTGGCAGCGATCGACGTGATCGGTCACGAAATGGGGCACGGCATCACGGCCGCCACATCCAACCTGGTCTACACGGGCGAATCAGGCGGGCTGAACGAGTCGAGTTCGGACATAGCGGGCGAGGTCGCCGAAGCGTATGCGCGCGCTGGCGGCAAGGGCGAGGTCGTGCCCGAACTAGGCAACGACTGGATGCTGGGCAGCGAGATCGCCCGCGACGGCAAGCCGCTGCGCTGGATGATCAAGCCGAGCAAGGATGGCAGCAGCCGCGATGCCTGGAGCACAAGTCTCAAGCGCCTGGACGTGCACTACAGCAGCGGCCCGAACAACCGGATGTTTTATTTCCTGGCGCGGGGTTCAGCGGCCGACAAGACGAATGATGCATGGAGCAGCTACCTGAAGCGGCGCCCGCTGGCGATGACGGGCATTGGCACCGACAAGGCGTTCCGGATCTGGTTCCGTGCGAACACGACCAAGTTTACGGCCAGCACCAATTACGCCGATGCGCGGGCGAAGATGATCGAGTCGGCGGGGGAGTTGTACGGGACGGGCAGCCGCGAAGTGGTCGCGGTCACGCGCGCCTATGCAGCAATCAATGTCGGGGCCGACATCGACGAATTGGCGACCGCGTCCGTTGCCGGACCGGCCGCCGCAGCCATCACCGCAGTGCTCACTACAGTCATTACTGATCGCTCATCAGTGGAAACGGATTGAGCGGCGTGCCTTTCCACCACTGCTTCTCCGGCGTCAGGGCAACGACGGCAAAGTGCAGGTGCGGTGCGTTCGGATCAGAATTGCCGGTCACGCCGACATAACCGATCAACGTGCCGCGCTTGACCTCCATGCCTTCGGCGATGCCGTCGGCGTAGCGGTCCAGGTGGGCGTAGTAATACGCGAACTGGCCGGTCGGATCGAACTGGTACACAGTCAGGCCGCCCGGCTTGCTGTGAAACAGCTTGGCGACCTTGCCATCGGCCACGGCGACGACAGGCGTGCCGGTCGGAGCCATGATGTCAAGCGCCTCGTGCTGGCGCTGCTCACCGCGTGGCTGGTAGAAGGTGTCGGTCAGCTGGGCCGACTTGATGCCTTGCACCGGCACCAGCAGCTTGCCCGGCATCGTCGTCGGAGCAGCGGCACCTGCCGCAGCAGTGGCGTCCGGCGTCGGGCGCAGTGGCAGGTCGGCATCTTCCAGGTTCGGCACCACGACCGGCGCCGGCGGCAGCTGGCCATCGATCTGCGACGCGGGAATGCCGGGTGCTGCCGGCGCCGTCGCTGCAACCTGGGTCGCCGGCTTTTCTGGCACATCCTGCAATGCCACGAACAGGATCGCGGCGCCGACCAGCACGCCGAGAATAAACGTGATCAACCATTTCATCTTGTTCTCCGTGCGGCGCCACGGGCGCCGCGTGTGTGCCTGGGGCGCGCGTTATTTTTGCAGGATCACTTCGGTGCCAGCCGACACGGCGGCGCCCACTTCAGCGGCGCTCCAGTTGGTCAGGCGGATGCAGCCATGCGATTCGGTCTTGCCCACGTGGCCCGGCACTGGCGTGCCGTGGATGCCGTAGTGCGGCTTGGACAGGTCGATCCACATCACGCCGACCGGGTTGTTCGGGCCTGGCTTGACAGGGGTTGCCTTGTCGCCCGGCTTGGCATCCCAGAACAGTTTCGGGTTGTAGTTGTAGACCGGATTGGCGTGCACGCCCTCGATTTTCCAGGTGCCGATCGGCAGTGGGTCGCGGCTGCTGCCGGTCGAGGCCGGATACTGGGCCAGCAGGCGGCCCGATGCGTCAAACAGTTGCAGCGTCTTGGCGCCATCGCGCACGACGACCTTGGTCGCCTGGGCCAGTGGCTCCTTGCCGCTCACGTTCGGCACCATGATGCGTTCTCCCGCGCGGGCGAAGGTCTTGCCAGGATTGAGGCGCTGCAGCAGTTCCGGGCTGGCGTGGAATTTTTCGCCCAGGCCTTCGAGCACGTTGGCGTAGCCCAGCTGGGCGAGCTTGGCTTTTTCCATCATCGTGTCGGGCACTGGCTGGAACGGGCCTTCGACGTCTTCGGCGATCAGCGCGTACTCGGCCAGCGTTGGCGTGGTGTCGGTGGCGAGGGCATTCCAGGTCGCGTCGTCGAGCTTGCCGGTGACCGGCAGCTTGCGGACGGCCTGGAACGTATTCAGGGCCTGACGCATGTTCGAGCCATACGCGCCGTCCAGTTCGCCTGGCGACAGGTAGGCGCGTTCGAGCAGGACCTGGGCGCGCAGCAGTCTTTCGAATTCTGCCTGCTCGGCAATGGCCGGATCCTGCACAGCGCCGGGCGCAGCGGTCACCGCCGTCGACATCGTCGTATTCTGGGCTGTCGTCGCCGGTTGGGCGGCTGGCGGCAGCGGGGCAGGCTGTTGCGCGATGGCGTGGGTCAGCGTGCCTCCAAGGGCGGCGATCAGGGTCAGGGCGGTTATCTTGTTCATGCGGTCTCCGGGTTTGCTTCTGGAAAACTGTAGAGTAGTGAAATGCATCGTCCGGGTCTGTGCGTCAGCGTACTCACAGCCGGCCAACTGTTTCATTGAGGCTACAATTGCACTATGGATCAGCCTGTCTATACTGTTACCGTCATGCCGCTCGGCGCCAGTGTCACTGTTGGCGCGGCCACCACCGTGCTGCACGCGCTCGAAGTTGCCGGGATCGAGCTGCCCAGCTCATGCCGCAATGGAACCTGTTGCACCTGCCTGTGCCGCCTGCGCGCTGGCAAGGTGGCGTACACGGTCGAGTGGCCCGGCCTGTCCGTCGATGAGCGGCGCGACGGCGATATATTGCCCTGCGTAGCGCTGGCGCGCGACGATCTGGTGCTGGACGTCCCGCTGGCGCGGCGCAGCGCTACCGGGCGCGATTAGCATGGTGGTACTATCCGCATGATGCCCGACGCGCTGTCCGGCACGTTCTGATGACATCCGCAGCAACCACCACGAATGGAGCACCACCATGAGCAAAAGTCAGGATGCAAAGAAGACGACCAAGAAGGAACCGGCCAAGACCATGAAGGAAAAGAAGGAAGCCAAGAAGGTCAAGAAAGAAGAAAAGTCGCGCCAGCAGTAAAGACCGCAGTAAACCAGCAGTAAAGTACACGCAATAACCTCAGCCTGACCCTGCATCACCGCGTCGCCTCCCGGCGACGCGCACCGCCTGTCCTACGGCGTTTCTGTACTCAAGCCCAGCGCTCCCTCGATCACGTTCAGCACTGTCGGCCACGCCGGCGAACTCGTTGCGACCTCATCGTAGTGGCTGGCCTCCGGCAGGATCACGACGTCTGCCACATCCCCCAGCTTGGCTGCGCGCGCCGCGTAGTCGTGCGCCACGCGCGGCGGCGAGATCGTGTCGAGCGCGCCCGTCACGAGCCAGGTGCGGCTGCCATTGGGCATCAGGTCGGCAGCATTGGTATCGACCAGCACATCTGGCCGCGCAGCGCTCGGGGTGCCGGCCAGCTGCGTGAGATCGCGGTCGCAACTCGATTTGATCAGCGCCGCTTCGTGGCGCAGGTCGGCCAGGCCGCCCAGGCTCACGATACGGTCGATCTTGAGTGGGTTGGCATGGTGCAGCGGGCTGCCGGCCGGGATGCGCGCGCGGCCCGCGATCCATTGCACCAATTGACCGCCGGCAGAATGGCCGACAGCGACGATGCGGGCCAAGTCGAGCTTGTGCGCGGGCGCATGCGTTGCCAGCAGGTCGAGCGCCGCGTGCATATCGAGGTACATGCCGGGATAACCGCCGCCCGGTTCATCGATGCGCCGGTATTCGACGTTCCAGACCGCGATGCCGCGTGCGGCCAGCGCGCCGGCCATATTGCGAAACTGGATGATGCCGCCGAACTTGCTGTTCCAGCAGCCGCCGTGCACGAGCACCGCCACGGGGAACGGGCCGGCGCCGGGCGGCACGAACAGTTCCGCGTACTGGGACGGCGCGGGGCCATAGGCGAGTTTGGTGGTCGGGGCAGGGCCGCGCAGGGCCAGGTAGTCGTCGAGTTTCATCGGGGCGGCGTGGGCGCTCGAGGCGGCGCCAAGCGCGAGGGCAAACAGCAGGCTGGAAAAGCGCATGGCGGGGCGGGGAAGGTGGTGAAAACATCACTATAGCCGAGTCACCCTGCCGCAGCAGCATGTGGCAGTGAAGGCCGACGGCTGCGGGGCAATCGTACGGACCCGGGGTGACAGCCATGCTAGTCTGCCCATGACTCCATCACTTACCGAAAGGCGACCATGATTCAATTCCATGCCAACAACGCCTCGCGCGAACCGACCATTCTGCATGCGCACACGACACCCGATCCGGATGCGCCGAACGACCCACTGGCACCACCGCCGCAACCACCGGTGCCGGACGATGTGCCCGATCCCGTCAATGCCCCGGTCGAAGAGCCGAGCATGCCCGAACCACCGATCCGGGCTCACTAAACTGATAGTATCCGATCAAGCGCCGGGTCCCTGGCGCTGACCTTCCTTGTCTTCTTGCTTGTCATCGCTGCCTGCCGGCGGCAGTCCCGGAATCTCGCGAATCATTTGTTCGGTGTCGTGCTGACCGGGCGAGCGTTCGCCGCTGCCGATGTCGGCTTCATCAAAAATGGCGCGATCCTTGTTTTTCGGGTCGACGTTGTTGGGTGTGTCATTCATGCTGGGCTCCAATAGCGTTATCAATGTTGTACGATCCTAACAGCCCCGGGGCGGCCATGTCGCGCGGCAGGCCATGGTGAAAACTGTTGCTTTTTCGTCCGTGTACAGGGCACGTGTGCTTCCTGTCACAGAACGGCAACAATGGGCTTTCTATAATGTCGATAACATGAAAAACAGGAGGAGATCATGGGCTCGACGTTGTACAACAAGATTTATCTGGGGCGCAGCTCGGTGCTGGGCTCGCGTAGCGTGCAGCTTGCGCTCGTGCTGGGCGTACTGGCCAGCGTCGGCCTGGGTTGGCTGATCCTGCGTTCGCTGCGCTGAAGGTTGCCCCGGCGCGCTGCGACGCGTACCATGCGCCCTTTGGTCAACGAAACGCGGTAATGAAAAACGAAAAGCTCACGACGGACGAATACGACGCACTCGACATGGTGCGTCGCGGCGGTAAACAAGAGATGGCCAGCGCCTGTGTCGGGCGCAATTCGAAGCGCCTGTGTGGCATCAAGCTGATGTCGTATGGTCGCGACAAGCGGCTGACGCTGACCGACAAGGGTGAAGAAGTGCTGTTCCTGCGCCGCTGCGTGACGGGCCTGCGCGCACTGGCGGCCGATCCGCAGGTGGCGCTCGACGAAGACGTCCTGCGTTTTCTGAACCGCAAATCGCATATCGTGCCGCTCGAAGGCGGTGGCCATGGCCTGAGCGACAAGGGCCGCGAATCGCTGGCCGATATCGCCCTGAACGAAGAGCGCCGCTGACCGCGCTGGCCGTCCATCGCGGACGGCCGCTGTATTGCCTGCTCAACTGTTTCTGTATTCTCAGCTGCAGCTGCAGCTGGCTGCAGCATTGCGCCTGCCTAGTGCGCGCGGCGGCGGGCCGGATAGACCAGCGCCCGCACTGCCACTTCGGCCGGTACGTTCATCGTCGCGAGAAACTCCGCTGCGCGCTGCAGGCCGAGAGTCGGAATCGAGGCGATCGCCTGGTTGACCAGATCGGACGTGCGGCCGTCGACGCGCTGGTGGCGCGTGATGGTCGTATTGGGTGTCATGGCCAGGTCGGGCATGTCATTCATGTTCATTGTGGGGTCCAGGTCTCGGGGTTGTGCCATTGGCCCGATGATTGTACGACCAATAATGTTTATTTAGCTATACAAATGTTCTGCCGGCTATGTAATGACACGGCGTCGGCCTGCCACGCGTGGCAGGCATGCAACTGATCATAAGCTAGGCGGGTAGGGTCTCGGGCGCTGTTGACTCCGTTGACGGCGCTGGCGCTGGCAGGCATCGGCCTTCGGCCAGCAATGCCTCGAACTGGTCGGCCGGCACCGGCTTGCTGAAGTAGTAGCCCTGCATTTCATCGCAGCCGTGGCTGCGCAGGTAATCGAGCTGCGCGAGCGTCTCGACGCCTTCGGCGATCACGGCCAGTTTCAGGTTGTGGGCCAGCGCGATGATGGACGAGACGATGGCTGCGTCGTTGGCGTCGTGCGTGATGTCGGCCACGAACGAGCGGTCGATCTTGAGCACGTCGATCGGGAAGCGCGACAGGTACGAGAAGCTCGAATAGCCGGTGCCGAAGTCGTCGATGGACAGATTGACCCCGAGCGCCTTCATCCGGTGCAGCAATTCCACCGCCGGCGTGACGTCGCTCATGAACAGGCTTTCGGTCAGCTCGATCTCCAGGCAGGCTGCATCGAGCCCGGTCTCTTGCAGCGTCGCTTCCAGGCTGGCCATCAGGTTGGCCGCGCCGAACTGGCGCGCCGACAAATTCACGGCCACCCGCAGGCGCGGATAGCCGGCAAGCTGCCAGGCCTTGTTCTGGGCGCAGGCAGTGCGCATGACCCAGGCACCGATCGGGACGATCAGCCCGGTCTCTTCGGCCACGCCGACAAAGCGCCCCGGCGGCACCATGCCCAGTTCGGGGTGGTTCCAGCGGATCAGCGCTTCCATGCCGACGATCTGGCCCGTCTTCATGTCCACCTGCGGCTGGTAGTGCAGCACGAATTCGTCGCGTTCGAGCGCGTTGCGCAGCGCGCCTTCGATGCGCACCCGTTCCATTGCCTCGTCGTTCATGCTCGGCGTGAAGAACTGGAAGTTGTTGCGCCCCAGCTTCTTGGCCCGGTACATCGCGATGTCGGCGTGCTCGATCAGGTTTTCGCTCAGCGTGCCTTCAGTCGGGAACACGGCCACGCCCACCGAGCAGGTTACGAAGAATTCCTTGTTGCCGAGCATGACCGGCTGGGCGACGGCATCCATGATCCGCTGCACGACGGCAGGGGAGAGCGGCTCGTCGGCATGCTCGTTGAGGATGACGACGAACTCGTCGCCCGACAGGCGCGCCACGGTATCGGCATCGCGCAGCGCCGCGCGCAGGCGCGCCGCCACGGTCACCAGCAGCACGTCGCCGGCCTTGTGGCCCATGCTGTCGTTGACGAACTTGAAGCGGTCCAGGTCGATCAGCATGACCCACACCGGCCGCTCGCTGCGGCTGGCAAACGCAATCGACTGGCTCAGGCGGTCCTGCAGCAGCGAGCGGTTGGGCAGGCCGGTGAGCACGTCATGCTGGGCCACGTGGTGCACGCGCTGCTCGGTCAGCTTGCGCTCGGTGATGTCGCTGCCGGTACCGCGGTAGCCCGTAAGCACGCCCGCCTCGTCGAACACGGGTTCGCCATTCACGCAGAACCAGCGCGCGTTGCCATCGTCATCGACGATCTGGTACTCGAGGTTGTTGAACGCCTCGCGCGCCTGCATCTTGGCCAGGTGGGTACGGCCGCTTTCGCTGTCGAGCAGGCCCGGCACGTATTCCCAGCGCGTCTTGCCGATCAGGCCCTGCACGGCGACGCCCGATTTTTCGGTGAAACCGCCGGTGATCATCGTGAAGCGCAGCTCGGCATCCTGTTCCCAGTACCAGTCCGACGACATCGACACCAACTGGCGGAAACGCTGCTCGCTGTGCAGCAGCGCTTTTTCGGCGCGCTCGCGCGCGACCATGTCGTCGATCAGCTGGCGGTTGCTGCGGCGCAGCTCCGACGTGCGCTGGCGCACCAGTTGCTGCACCTTGCGCGCCCGCTTGCCGGCCGATTGCACGAACGCGGCGCCCATCAGCGTGACGAGGATGCCCCCGCACAGCAGCGACAGCGAGGCGAGGTGATCGGCCAGAAACGGCCGTGGCGCTGCGGCGACGTCAACGCGCCAGGACCGGCCGCCCGCGTGCAGTATGGTGTTCTGCATGCCGTGGTCAGGGCGCAGCCAGCCGGCAAATTCGTGGCGCGAGGTGCTTGAGGTGGGGCCGTTCGAGAACAGCAGGGCGGCAGGGTCGGCACGGTCGCTTGCATACACCGACACGAAGATGTCGCTGCCATCGAGCAGGCCGGCGGCGGCAAGCGATTCGCGCACCAGTTCCTTGCCCCGCAGGACGACGGCCGTGTTGCCGCGCATGATGCCTTGCTTGTCGAACACCGGCTGCACCAGATCGAAGCTGGCCTGGCTTGTCGGCGCCTGGGCCAGCGCGAACAGGCTGCTGGCGGCCGGCTGGCCCGTGCTGCGCGCCAGCTCGAGTGCGTCCATGACGGCAGCGTTGTGGGACAGGTTCAGGCCCAGGGCCGCTTCGTTGCCGGCCATCGGTTCGACGTATTCGATGACGTGATAGCGGGTGCGCAGCGGCGCGGGCACCTGGCCACCCGGCGTCATCTCGGTCAGGATCGTGCCGGGCCGCACATGCTGCAGCTCGGCTTCGATTAACGCGCGCTCATTGCCTGGCACGACGCGGTGAAAATTGAACGCCTGAATAAAGCGGTGGCGCTCGAGCAGGGCCGACGTGAAGTCGGCAAACCGCTCGCGGCTCACGGGCTCGCCCCTGGAAAACAGCTGGTTGGTGACGGCCAGGACTTCGAACGCCTGGCCCATACCCTGGCGCACCGCCGCCACGCGCTGGTCGGCACGCTGGCCGAAGGCGAGCGCCATATTGTCATATTCGAGGTGACTGACGCCGATGAACAGGCCGAAGGAGGCGGCCATGCCGCCCCCGAGCGTGAGGGCTGCCGCGAGAGTCAGTGAACGGGGCAGTCGGCGCGGCATGTTATCGAAAGGTCCAGGTCAATCCGTACAAATGAGTCAGAAGCGCACGTGGCAGACGGTTCTTGCCGACGAGCATGAATGCGCGCCAGTGTGTCATACAAGAGGCTGGCGCCGCAAACTTATCGTATTGTGAGGGACAATCTGCCCGTCGTGGGTAAAACCGTGCTAGCCCCGGCGCCGCGCCAGCCAGGCCACCACGCCCCGCGCGAGCAGCCGGTTGGCCCAGCCGAAGCCGATGCCGCTGCGGTCCCGGCCGCGCCGTGCGAGGCGTCCCAGCAGGCGTTCTGCGCGTAAAGGCGATGTGGCGGGGCGCACGGCGAACAGGATCCGGTTGTTGCCGGCGATGTGCCGGAACCAGACTACGCGCCCGTCGAAGGCCTCCCGAAGGCGTTGTAAGAAAGACACATAATCGGGATCGTAGGTGAAAATATTGGCCACCAGTACGCCGCCGGGCCGCAGCGCGCGGCGGCCGGCCGCATAGAACGCGCGGCTGGCCAGCGCCGGCGGCAAGCCGCCCCGGTCGAAGCCATCGACCAGCAACACATCGGCGTCCCCGGGCATGCGCGCCAGATAATCGGCCGCGTCGCAATGCAGCACCCGCAGGCGCGCATCATCCGGCGGCACGCAGAACAGGTCACGCAGCGCGATCACGTCGGCGCGGATCTCGAGCACCGTGACGCGGGCCTGGGGAAAGTGGCGGTAGCAGAACTTGGCGAGCGAGCCGCCGCCCAGGCCCACCATCACGATGTGGCGCGGGCTTGGCGCGAACAGCGCAAAGCACATCATGGCGCGGGTGTAATCGAGGACGAGGGCATCAGGCCGCGCCAGCAGCATCTCGCTTTGGACATCACCAGGTGTGAATGCGAGGGTGCGGCGCTTGCCGTCGCTCACCACCAGGGGCGGGGCGGCGACAGGTGGTTCAGGAAGATCGTGGGGCGCGGGCATCCGGCAAGTATATGCCGCCGCGCCCCGCCGGATTATGCAGCACTGCCCATCAGCGGGACCACGCCGAACACCAGCGCCGCCACCAGCATGACCAGTGCAGCCGAGATTGACCAGATCAGCGTGAAGCGCTGGTGGTCGCCAAACTCGACCTTGCACATGCCGACCAGCAGATAGGTCGAGGCGACCAGTGGGCTGAGCAGGTGCACCGGCTGGCCGATCACCGAGGCGCGGCCAATTTCTGCCGCCGTGATGCCATACACTTCGGCCGCCTTGGCCAGCACCGGCACGATGCCGAAGTAGAACGCGTCATTCGAGATGAAGAACGTGAACGGAATGCTGAGCAGGCCCGTGACGACCGCCAGGTAGGGACCCATCCAGTCGGGCACGCCGGCGATGACGGACAGCGCAATCGCATCGACCATCTTGGTGCCTTGCAGGATGCCGACGAAGATACCGGCGGCAAAGATCAGCGACACCACCGGCAGCACGTTCGCTGCATGGTGCGCAATGCGCTCCTTCTGCTCTTCGAGGCCAGGGTAGTTGATCATGATCGCGACGGCGAAGAAGATCATGAACAGCACGGGCAGTGGCAGCACACCCTTGATCAGGAACACCATCAACAGCGTCGTCATCGCGAAGTTGATCCAGATCAGCCGTGGGCGCTTGATCGCGGCGTTCGAGACGTCGTTGTCATCGCCACCGCCGTTACCACCGCCGGTGGCCAGCGCCGGTTCGGCCGCCGGCGTCACCGTCGATTCGACCCGGCCGCCCGCCAGCTGGTGCACATTGCCATCGCGCGCCGAAGCAGCGGCGGCAGGGCTCCAGTGGCCGGTGGTGCCGTTCATTTCGGCGGCCACGGCCGGCTGCAGCACGGCGACATTCTGCGCTGCCTGGGCAGCTTTTTCGGCTTTTTCAGCCTGCGTCGGCAGCGTCATGATGCCCAGGCGCTTGCGCTCCTTCATGCCCAGCACGCAGGCCACGAACACGACCCAGAGGGACGTAACGGCCATCGGCAGGATCATCGGCACGAAGATATCGCTGACGTCCACGCCCAGGGCGGTGGCGGCGCGCGCCGTCGGGCCACCCCATGGCAGGATGTTGAAGACGCCGCCCGCCAGCATGATGACGCAGGCCAGCACCAGGCGGCTCATGCCAAGGCGCACGTACAGCGGCAGCATGGCAGCCACGGTGATCATGTAGGTCGTGGCGCCGTCGCCGTCGAGCGAGATGAACATCGCCAGCACGGCAGTGCCGACGACGATCTTGAACGGGTCACCGCCAACGATCTTCAGGATCAGGCGCACGACCGGGTCGAACAGGCCCGAGTCGATCATGATGCCGAAGTACAGGATCGCGAACATCAACATGACGCCGGTCGGGGCCAGGTTGCGGATACCGTCGAGCATCATCGGGCCGAGTTGCGGGCCGAAGCCGCCGATCACGCCAAAGCCGATCGGCACCACGATCAGGGCCACGAGCGCCGGCAGGCGCTTGGTCATGATCAGGTACATGAACACGACGACCATGGAATACGCCAGGATGGTCAACATCATCATCATTCTCCTTGCCGGTGCGCTTGCCGCACGCGGTGTGTGGGCCGCTGGGGCCCGGGGTGTTAGTGCAGGTGGCGCGTGGGGTTGTGGTGCACGGCTGCTTCATGCAGGCCGATACACGGTCGATCGCGCGCCGTGTTTGTCAGGCGCGGTTCAAGGGCGGGAAAGCGCGGCCAGGGCGGCGTGCGCGGGGGCAGGGAAGTGCATGGTGTCTCCGATCGTTGTCGTTGGTGTGCTGCTGTTTGCACCAACTATAGGCGTGCGTGCCTTTCAATTGGCTTTCAGTGCACTTGACGCTTCAACGATTGCCGGCGCGGGGAATATCACGCGCACGCTCAGGCCATGACCATCGCCGGATTGGCCCAGCGTGATGCCGGCGCCATGCAGGTTGGCGATATCGCGCACGATGGCCAGTCCCAGTCCGGTGCCGCCCGGATTGGCTTCAAGCGTCGCCTGGGCGCGGTAGAACGGCATGAACACCTTGTCCATGTCAGCTGCTGCGATGCCCGGCCCGCTGTCGCTGACGGCGAGCGTGACACCGTCGCCAGCGCGCCTGACCTGGAGCAGCACGCTGCCGCCGACGGGCGTATAGCGGATCGCATTGTCGACCAGGTTCGACACCATTTCGTGCAGCAGCAACCCCTGGCCGGGGACCGTGGTGAGGTCGTCGGCATCGGCTTCGAGCGCCAGGTCGATCCCTTTCTGTACGGCCGGCAGCGCCAGTTCCAGTCCGACCTGGCGCGCCACCTCTGCCAGCGAGACGGGCGCGTCTAGCGTGCTGCCGCTGCCATGCTCGATGCGCGCGAGCGTCAGCAGGCGGTTGGCCAGGTGGATTGCGCCATCGGTGGTACCGGCGATCGAGCCGACAATGGCGCGCATCGCGGCCGGATCGTTTTCGCGCAGGGCCAGTTCGGCCTGCGTTTTGAGCACCGCCAGCGGGGTGCGCAACTGGTGCGAGGCATCGGCGATGAAGCGGCGCTGGCTGGCGATCAGGTCCTGCGTGCGCGCCATCGCGCCATTCATCGCCGCCACCAGCGGCCGCACTTCCTTGTGCACGAGCGCCGGGTCGATGTTCGACAGGTCGGACAGCGCGCGTGTTTCGACCTCGTTCTTCAGCAGCATCAGGGGTCGCAGCACCAGGCGCACGGCGAACCACACCATCGCCGCTACCGCCAGTACCAGCAGCGCCTGGCGCAGCAGGGTGCTGATCAGGATGTCGCGCGACAGGGCCTGGCGCGCGTCGAGCGTCTCGCCCACCTGGATCAGCGCGATGCCGCGCATCGAATCGTCGTACACCGGCTGCAGCAGCGCCGCGATGCGCACCCGCTCGCCGTTGTAGGTGGCGTGGTAGAACCGCACCAGCGCCGGATACAGGTCGGTGCGCGGCACGTTTTTCGGCACCGGCGGCAGGTCGTCGTAGCCCGACACGGTTTCGCCCTGCAGCCCCGTGACCTTGTAATAGATGCGGCCCAGCGTGTCGGTTTCAAAGCTGTCGAGCGCCACGTAGGGCACGTTGGCGACGACTTTGCCATCCTGGACCGAAACACGCTCGGCCAGCGCGCGCGTGGACGAGAGCAGCGAGCGGTCGTAGGCCACATCGGCCGCCTCCAGGGCATCGCGGTACAGCGACACCGCATTGAGCGCGACCAGCAGCACCAGCGGCAGGATCAGCCAGCGCAGCAGCTGCCCGCGCAGGCTGCCCAGTGGGCGGCCTGCGGTGATCTGGAGCAGGGAGGCGCGCAGGGTCATCGCGGGCGGCGTTTCAATCGGGCCGCTCTTGCATCAGGTAGCCGATGCCCCGCAGCGTGACGATCATCGCGCGGGCATCCGGGAACTTGTCGAGCTTCTTGCGGATGCGGTGGATATACAGCTCGATGGCGTCGAGGTTGACGTCGTCGGCCAGCGCGAACACTTCGTCGAACAGCTTTTCTTTGGACAGCGCCCGGCCCGGGCGCGCGATCAGCGCTTCCAGCACGGCGTGCTCGCGCGGCGTCAGTGCGAGCGCTTCGCCGCACATGGTGAACATGCGCGATACGGTGTCGAAGCGCAGCCCGCCGCATTCGTGCACCAGTGCTTCGTTGCCACTGCGGCGGCGCAGCAGCGCTTTGACGCGGGCTTCGAGTTCGGCCAGCTCGAACGGCTTGGGCAGGTAGTCGTCGGCGCCCAGGTTCAGGCCCTGCACGCGGTCTTCGAGGCCACCGCGCGCGGTCAGGATCAGCACCGGCGTGCCGCCCCGCGCACCGCCGCGCGCACGCAGCCGGCGCAGCACGTCCAGGCCGTCCATCTTGGGCAGCGTCAGGTCCAGGATCACCAGGGCGTAGTCCTGGGTGTGGAGCAGGGCGTCGGCATCGGCGCCGGTGGCGGCGCATTCGACGGTCAGCTTGGCGTCGCGCAGGGCCTTGGATACCCAGTGGGACAGTTCGACATGGTCTTCAACGAGCAGGATTCTCATCGCGCCAGTGTAAACGCAAAGCGGCTTTTGGGAAAAGCGCCACTGAAAGCGAACTGAAAGGCTCGCGCCCATATAGTCGGCCCACAAGCAGCGACCCAGCTGCAGCAGATACCCATAACAACGTTCGGAGACACATGAAACAATCGGCCCTCGCGCTAGCCGTCCTGGCAGCGCTGTCCCTTTCCGCACCCGTCCTCGCCCAGAGCAACGTCCAGGTCTATGGCCTGATCGACGCCGGCGCGGAATTCGTCAACCATGCCGGCGAAGACGGCGGCAACGCAGTGCGCGTCATCTCGGGCGGCAAGAACACGTCGCGCTGGGGCTTTCGTGGCAGCGAAGACCTGGGCGGCGGCCTGAAAGCCGTCTTCAACCTCGAAGGGGGCATCCTGCTCGACACAGGCGCCAGCGACGGCGCGATCTTCAAGCGCCAGGCCTACGTGGGACTGGAGAACGACCTGGGCCGGATCGTCATCGGCCGCTCGTTTACCACGGTGTATGAACTGGTCATCAAATTCGATCCGCTGGGTTTTGCGCCGAACTATTCGTGGGCCACGGGCGGCAGCGCCACCCGGCCATCGCGCTACGGCATGACGACCCAGTTCGATAACCTGATCAAGTACACGGGGCGCACGGGCGGCTTCACCTACGGCGCCACGGTCGGCCTGGGCGAACGGTCGGGCAGCTCGCGCGAAGGCCGCAAGCTGGCGCTGGGCGGCTCGTGGTTCGGTGATGGCCTGGGCGTGATGGCGTCATGGGAGCGGATCGACGGCACGCCCATCGAGGGCGTGGCCACGAATGCGCTCGACGAAACGACGGCGTACCACGTGGCCGTCGACTACCGCAGCGGCCCGTGGCGCTACACGGCCGGCAAGCGTGGCTACAAGCTGGCGCAGGGCCGGACCAACCTGGCCGACCTGCGCGGCGACACCTACTGGGGCGGCATCACGCGCACGATCGACGCGGTCACGCTGACGGGCGCGGTGTATCACATCAACACGAAGAACCTGCCTTCGAATCTGGACGCCGACCCGACGATGTTTGTCGCGCGCGCCATGCTGGCGCTGTCCAAGCGCACGGACCTGTACCTGTCGCTGGCGCACGCGAAGGCGGACAACGGCCAGCTGATTGGCCTGTCGCGCGACGATCCGGGCTTCGGGTCGACTCAGAGCGGCATCACCGCGGGCATGCAGCACCGCTTCTAGTACCGCCACGCGGCACCGTGCGGCGGTATCATGGGCGCCATGAAAACCTCGCACGTTCTCCTGTTGACCATGCTGGCGCTCGGCGGCCTGCCGCACGCCGGCGCCGCCGAATGCCTGATCCCGTCGAAACCCGGCGGCGGCATGGACCTCACCTGCAAGCTGGCGCAAAAAGCGCTGCACGATCAACCAGGCGCGCCTGAACTCACGCTCAGCTACCTGCCAGGCGGCGTGGGCGCCGTGGCCTGGCACTCGGTCGTCTCGCAGCGCCGCAGCGAAGCCAATACGCTCGTCACGTTTTCGGGCGGCTCGGTCCTGAATCTCGCGCTGGGCAAATTCGGCAAGGCCGACGTCGACGACGTGCGCTGGGTCGCGGCCTTCGGCGCCGACTACGGCATGGTCGCCGTGCGGGCCGATTCCCCCTACAAGACACTGTCCGACCTGCTGAGTGCGATCAAGCGCAATCCGAAGCAGGTCCTGATCGGCATGTCCGGCACGGTCGGCAGCCAGGACTGGATCAAGATGGCGCTGCTGGCCCGGATGGCCGGCGTGGACCCGCGCAAGCTGCGCTTTGTCGCCCTCGAAGGCGGCGGCGAGCAATTCATCGCAATGGGGGCAGGGCATGTGCAGGCGGTGTCGGGCGACACGTCCGAAGCACTGCTGGCAGCCAGAGCCGGCAATGTGCGCGTGCTGGCCGTGCTGTCAGAACAGCGTTTGCCGGGCGCGCTGGCCGGGGTGCGCACGGCGCGCGAGCAGGGGTATGACGTGGTCTGGCCGGTGATTCGCGGTGTCTGGATGGGGCCGGACGTGCGCGAGGCGGATTACCGCCGCTGGGTCAAGGCGTTCGATGGCGTCGAGAGTTCGCCTGCGTTCGCTGAGATGCGCACGCAGGCCGGGTTATATCCGTTTGCGCTGACGGGCGATGCGCTCACGCGGTATGTCAAGCAGTCGGTGGATACGTATCACCGGCAGGCGAGGCAGTTCAAGTTATTAAGGGAACCGTAGGACGGCGCTTGGCCCGCCTCGACCTGTTCACCTATGCTGAATCAGCTACTTGCAGCCTACCTGCTTATCATTTTCCCGGCGTGGAATCTCTGGCGCAGCTTGCGTCCCGAGCGTAGCAAGCCGCCGGGTTCACTACTGCCCCAGTACTGGACAATGAGCTTGCATTCGCTGGCCTTGCTGGGCGTCTTGTGGGCCGGTTCATCGCAGGCAGGGTACACGTTGGACCAGCTCGGTTTCGACATGCCGCTGTCGAGCGCCGGCGCGTGGGGCCTCGGGTGTGCAGTCCTGCTGCTGTGCGGCTTGTGGGCAATCGGCAGCGTGATCGAACGTCGTAAAACACCGCAGGCGCGTGCGGAGGACGAGCGCAAGATGCTGGCGTCGTCGTCAATATGGCCGCGTAACCTGGCTGAAGCGTTCGCATTCGCCGCCAGTATGCTGATCGTGACGGGCGGCTGGGAAGTGCTCTATCGCGGGTTCTTGCTGCTGGTGCTGACGCCTGTCATTGGTCTGCCATTGGCGATTGCCGCGTCTGCGCTTGCCTACGGTATCGGGCATGGCTATGCAAATCCGAAGCAGCTTATTGGCTCGATCATCTCGGCCTTCTTTTTCACCATTACGTATGCCTGGGCACAGAGTCTGTGGTGGCTGATCCTCATTCACGTGTTCATACCGCTGAGTACGATTCCGGCAGTGATGCGTGCGCAGCGCCGTCAGCCCACTCTACAGCCCACCATCGCGTCTGTCATTGGCAGCTGAAGGGTTGCTTCTATCCAGCAGCTCGCAGTATTGACAGTACGTGACTTTTTCATAACGGCAACCTATCATGCTGGCATGAGGGCCTCGTGCGGGTCAAAAACGTGCCCCCTTCGAGGATATCCATTCATTTGAGCCCACTCGTTTATGACTTTGCCACCCGTAATTCCTCCGTCGGTGATTTGCGAAGACCCCGGCGTGTACCGGACGCTATTGGAATCCACCAAGGCAATTCCGTGGCGAATAGACTGGGCGACAATGCGGTTTACCTACATTGGTCCGCAGATCGAAGAACTGCTGGGATGGAGTCAGGCAAGCTGGCTCACCGTGAACGATTGGGCCGAGCGCATCCATGAGGAAGATCGGCAGAAGACGGTCGAATTCTGTGTGGCGCAGTCGCAAAAAGGCGTTGACCACGAGGCTGACTACCGCGCCATCACGCGCCAGGGCGACCATGTCTGGATCCGGGATGTGGTTCACGTCGTGCGTCGCCCCGACGGCAGTGTGGAGTCGTTGGTCGGCTTCATGTTTGACATCTCGGCGCGAAAAGAGGCCGAAGACAAGATCGTTCAGTTGCAGCGCGAACTCGAGCTTCTGTCGTACCGCGACAGCCTCACGGGTGTTGCCAACAGACGCATGTTCGACACTGTCTATCCCGTGGAATGGGTCAAAGCGCGCGATAGCGGTCACCCGCTGTCTCTCGTGATCATCGATATCGATCACTTCAAGCAGTACAACGATCACTATGGTCACGTGCAGGGTGACGAGTGCCTGCGACGCGTGGCCCACGTGCTCAATGCAGCAGCAGCCGATCCGGACGAGCTGTGCGCCCGTCTCGGTGGCGAGGAATTCGTCTTGCTGTTGCCTGGCACAGACCGGGCGGCGGCGTGGAGCAAGGCTGAGCGCTGCCGTGAGCTGTTGGCGGCGCAAGAGATTTTGCACGCCTGCTCTGGCGTCGGCCGGCTCGTGACCGTGAGCATGGGCATCGGCACGATCGTTCCAGGTGCCCAGGATGACGCGAAGGTGTTCCTCGACCGGATTGATCGCCGTCTTTATCAGGCGAAGTCAGCAGGACGTGACCGGTTATGCGACAACGAAGCATCGTGTCGACGCGATGGTTCGCCGGCCGCATGAAAGGCGTCGATAGTTAATGAAGCGGCCAGCAAATCGATTGTCCGAAAGCGCTTGGCGTGAGATTGCGTGAGATTGCGCTTCCTCAGTCCAGATAAACTCTACATCTTATAACCCTGGGAATGGCAGCCTATGTCCGAAATGCAGTTTGCTAACAATTATCATGATCTGAGCAACTCGACAGGCGTCGATGCAGGGTTCCAGTTTGAATTCTCCTGCGAGCGCTGCAGTGACCGCTGGCGCACGCAGTTCAAACCGTACCGCAGCGCCCAGGCCTCGGGCTGGCTGCAAAAGGGGGCAAGCATGTTCGGTGGCCTGCTCGGTAATGCAGGTAGTGTAATCGACAGCATGGCACAGGCGGGCTGGCATTCGGCACGCGACGAAGCCTTTACTGAGGCACTAGCCGCTGGCAAGACGCACTTCAACCGGTGCGGAAACTGTCACGACTACGTCTGCAACCAGTGCTTCGACAACGCGAACGGCCTTTGCTTCAACTGCGCACCCAATGTGAAGGTGAAGATCACGCAGGCACGCGCCCAGGGCGAGGTGTCGGCCGCGTCCGAAAAGGCAAACGCCGAGGGCCAGACGCGCGGTGGGCGCCTGGACGTCACGCAGAACATGCAGCTGGTGTGTACGCAATGCCGGGCCGAAACCCATGGCGCGAAATTCTGCCCGGAGTGCGGCCACCGGACTGCCCAGCAGGTTGCTTGTCGCGCCTGCTCGACGACGCTACAGCCAGGCACAAAGTTTTGTACCGAGTGCGGCGAGCGTCAAGCGTAAGTCTGTACCCGGCCTGTCGACGCGGCCATGATTTAACGCCGCGCCGACCATCGCCATGAAGTCCTGGATTTATATCGCATTAACACCAAGCAACCACCTCCCCATGCCGTAGACTGCATCACACACATGCAACCAGGCAAAGCCGATGACCGCCATCACCACGTTCTTCAGCCACCAGCCGATGTTTGCGCTGTTCTTCACCATCGCTGCGGGCTACTTGCTGGGGGCGGTCAGCGTGAAAGGGTTGTCACTCGGTTCCGGCGCGGTACTGTTCGTCGGCCTGGCTGTTGGCGCGGCCGTGCCTGACCTCGTCTTGCCCGGCATGCTCGGCAATCTGGGTCTGCTGCTGTTCCTGTACGGCGTCGGCATCGCCTATGGCGCCCAGTTCTTTCGCGGCTTGACGACGCCCGACGGCATCAAGGCCAATCTGGCGGCGCTGCTCGCTGTCATCACGGCGCTGGCGCTGGCGGTCGGCGTGGCGTGGTTGTTCCCGGTCTTTGCCTTGCCCGAAGCGTTGGGCGCCTTTGCCGGCGCCGGCACCAGCACGGCGGCGCTGCAAGCGGCGCTGGCCGTGTTCGGCACGTCCGCCGCGACCGGGTATTCGGTTGCGTATCCGGTCGGCGTGGCCGTGCCCATCCTGCTGCTCGGGCTGTACAACGCCGTGTTCAAGCCTAAAACCGTCACGCCTGCGTCGTCCGCGCTGCATCTTGAAGAAATCGACGTGGCCGAATTTTCGGTGCTGGGTATGACGCTGTTTGAGGCTGCGGCGCGCTTGCCCGACGGCGTTGCCATCGTTGCGCTGCGGCGCGGCGAGCACAATCTGGTGGCCGACAGCGCCATGCGTATCGAACCTGGCGATCGTTTGCTCGTTGCCGGCAATGACCAGGCGGTGCTGCACGAAGTCGCCACGCGCTTTGGCCCAGCGCATCCGGGCGGCATGCTGCACGACCGGAGCGACCTCGACTATGACCGCTTCTTCATCTCCACTGCCAGCATGGCCGGTTTGCCACTGAGCGCACTGGCGCTGCCGGCCGTGCTCAACGCCCGCGTCCTGCACCTGCGGCGTGGCGATGCCGACCTGGTCCTGAACCCGGGGCGGCTGCTCGAAATGGGGGACCGCGTCGGGGTGCTCGCGCCGCGCAGCAGCTTTCCTGCGCTACGCAAGCTGTTCGGCGATTCGGTGCGCAGCACGGGGGAGGTGAGCTATATCGGGATCGGCGTCGGCGTGACGCTCGGGCTCGCGTTCGGCGCGATCGTTTGGCCGCTGCCGCTGATCGGGCAGTTCTCGTTCGGGTTTGCGGGGCTGCTGCTAGTGGCGCTGGTGCTTGGCTGGCGCCGTCGCAGCGGGATATTCCAGTGGGCGATGCCGATCCCGGCCAATCTGGTCTTGCGCAATTTTGGCCTGACGCTGTTCCTGGCGGTCGTGGGCATTTCGTCGGGCGCGACGTTTGCCGCGGCGATCGCCAACGATGGTTTGCTGTACCTGTTGCTGGGCAGTGCGATCGCAGCCACGCTCGTGATCGCGACGATGGTCATTGCCTTGTTCGTGTTTCGCCTGCCGTTCGACAGCGTAGTCGGCATCGTGGCCGGCACCACGGGCAATCCGGCCATCCTCGCGTTTGCCAACCGGATTGCGCCAACGGACCGCCCCGACATCGGTTACGCGATGATTTTCCCGTCGATGACGGTGCTCAAGATCGTGCTGGTGCAAGTGATCGGCGTCGTGGGGCGGTGAAGTTTTCATGTGTCCGCAATGCGCGCACCGTAAAATAGCGGTTTGATCGATCAAGCACGGATTATTTTATGGAACCAGCAGAGCAGCGTTATCTCGTCCGCCAGGACAAACGGTCGGACGACGGCAAGAAACCTCCTGTCTTCGCGAAGGTCATGCGCAGCAAGGAAGGCAAGTTCGAGGGCGTTTCCTTCATCAAGAACAAGGAGAAGGCGACGATCATGACGATCGCGCAAGCGGACGAGGTCATTGCCTGGGCCACGACCAAGAAAGACAAAGCGGCCGAGTACGAGACCCGAATCATTTGCGTTGGCCAATAAGCCACCCTGTTCGGCCAGCCGGACGCACTACACGACCACATCATGCACAGTGAACCACCCGTTTCCCAGCGCCTGCGCGCGCTGGTCCGCTCGATGCCGCGCACCGGCATCACCCTCAGTGAACTGATCCGCAGCGTCGGTAACGACGGCCTCTTGATTTTGGTAGCGCTGCTCACGCTCGTGTTCCTGATCCCGATTTCGATTCCGGGCGTGAGCACCATGTTCGGCGCCGCGATCCTGCTCATCAGCGTCAGCCGCCTGATCGGGCGCGACCTGTGGATTCCCTCCAAGCTCGAGCACCGCGTCATCGGCACGCGCAAGCTGCGTCCGCTGCTGCGCAAGGCGCTCTCGTGGCTCAAGAAGCTCGAGCGTGTTAGCAAGCCGAATCGCATCCAGTGGCTGGTCGCTGCCGGTGCGGTGGCCTTCTTCAATAACGCGGCCCTGATCCTGGGCGCCGTGCTGCTGATGATGCCTTTCGGCCTGATCCCGTTCAGTAACACGTTCCCGGCCGTGGCCATCCTGTTCCTGGCCATCGGCCTGCTGCAGCGCGACGGTGTCTGCATCCTGCTGGGCCACATCAGCAATGTCGTGACGATCATCTATTTCGGCGTGCTGATTGGGGGTGGCGGCCTGGCCGTGCGTGAACTGGTCAACCGCTTCGTTGGCTGACGGTACTGTTGGCTTGTTGCAAGGTAGTTCTTTCTGATAAGCTGACCCTCAGCCGCCCGTGCGCCGTCTGCCGGCCCCCAGGCGCGAATCAATCACCCCGCACCCAGGCCCGCCAGCCTGGTGCCGGCACCCCGGAACGCCGAACATGAGTAATGACATGCCTATGCTGGATGCGTCGACGATGGTGCTGGTGCTCGCGCTGGGCAACCTGACCCTGTGCGCGCTGCTGACCTTTTTCAATCACGGCCCCGTGCGCGCCCCTGCGATGACGTTCTGGAGTCTGTCGAAACAGATCCAGGGCGGCGCCTGGCTGCTGCTGGCGCTGGGCGACGCCGGCGTCGTCCCGACCCCCATCTCGATTCCCGGTGGCTATGCGCTGCTGTTTGCCGGCGTGGCGATCGAGTCGGGTGCTTCGTGGGAAGCGGCGCGGCGGCCCGCCTGGCGCACCCCGACCCTGATCCTGGGCGGCGTGGCCGTCCTCGTGTTCTTCCTGTGCTACCTGATCGACGAAGAAGGCTTGCGCAGCGTGGCCGCATCGCTTCTGCTGGGCGCGTTCTACCTGTCGGGCGCGGTGGCGCTAGGCTGGCGCTGGCGTGATGCCAGCCTGCTGCAACGCTTCCTGTCGCTGGCCACGGGTGCGCTGGCGCTGGTGGTCGCGGCGCGCGGCTTGTCGGTGCTGCTGCTGCCACGTGGCTGGGGCTGGCTTTCGAACGACCTGCTGAGCCAATTCTCCAGCGGCGCCCTGTACCTGCTTCTGCTCGGCAATGCCTTTGGCGTGCTGCTCTTGACCCGTGAACGTCTGCAGGACACGCTCGAGCGGCTCGAAACCATCGATCCCCTGACCGACGCGCCGAACCGGCGTGGTTTCTTCCAGCTGCTCGCCCCATGGCTGGCGCTGGCGCGCCGGCCCGGCCTGCCGACGGGGCTGATCGTGTTCGACCTGGATGGCTTCAAGCGCATTAACGACAGCTACGGCCATCCGGCTGGCGACGTCGTGCTGCACCAGATGGTCGCGCTGTGCCGGCGCCAGCTGCGCGACAGCGACCAGCTGGGGCGCGTGGTGGGCGTCGAGTTTGCCGTCCTGCTGCCGCGCACCAGCCTCGATGAAGCCGTGATGGTGGCCGAGCGCATCCGCGCCGCGATCGACACGACGCCGGTCAAGAGCGAGCGGGCGATGATCAAGCTCACGGCCAGTTTTGGCGTGACGACGATCCGGCCCGAAGACAGCACGACGTCGCTGTTCCAGCGCGCCGACGAGGCCATGCAGCGCGCCAAGCAAGCGGGCCGCAACCGTGTGGCGCCGGCCAGCGAAGCGGTCGCCGATATCTAGCTTGCAGGCGAGCTTCCAGGCGAGCTTGCCGGCTCATGTAATGAGCCCGTCACGGTGGCCGCTTATGCTCATAAGCCATGCCGACCATCGATCAGGAATCACCCATCTATGCCGCTGTCGAGCTTGGCTCAGACAGTTTTCGCCTGCACATCGGCCGTTTCAATGATGGCGCGCTCGAGCTCGTCGCGACGATGTGCGAGAAGGTCGAACTGTCGGCGTCGCTCGACGAAGACGGCATGCTCGACAGCGCGGCGCTGCGGCGTGCCCTGGCGTGCCTGGCGCAGTTCCGGGGCGCGCTGGACGCATGGAAGCCGCACGCCGTGCGCGTCGTGGCCACCGCGGCCCTGCGCATGGCGCGCAATGCTTCCTTGTTCCTGCCGGCGGCCGGGCGCGCGCTCGGTCACCCGGTCGACATCATCGCGGGCGACGAAGCCGGACGCCTGGTCTACCTGGGCGTGGCCAACACGCTGGGCGCAGCCGACCCTGCGCCGCGGCTCGTGCTGGACATCGGCAGCATATCGACGGAGCTGGTGATCGGGGAGGGCGCCACGATCCGGCGCATCGAATCGTTCGCGCTTGGCGCGGTGCGCCAGAGCCTGACGTTCTTCGCGAACGGGCGGATCGACGCGGCGGGTTTCGACGCCGCCGTGCGCTCGAGCCGCAGCCGCTTCGCCGAAGCAGGCTTCGGCGCGCGCGGCTGGCATATGGCGTATGGCGCGTGTGGCACGGTGCGGGCGCTGGCCGGCCACGCGCACCGGGGCGGGAACGCGGGCGCACCGCTCACACGGGCCGATCTCGCGGGTTTGCGCGATGCCTTCATCGCCACCCGCCAGGACGTGCACCTGGCCGGCGGGTTGGCGTTGCTGTGTGGCTTGATGGAGGAACTCGAGATTGCGGCAGTCACGCCGGTGGCTGCCGGGCTGCGCGTCGGCGCGCTGTGGGACCTGCGCCAGCGCGCCGGGGCCACTGTGGGGTCGCTAGCGGATCCCCTGGGGATCGTTTAAAGGTTCTAGCGCCACCGGGGTCAGCACCAGGGGCGCCGCCGGCGTGCTGTCACGCAGCCAGCCGAACAGGATCGCCATCATCAACGGGCCGACGAACAGGCCGATGACGCCCAGCGTCGACACGCCGCCCAGCAGGCCGAACAGCACCGCCAGGAATGGCAGGTTGACGCGCTTGCCGATCAGTTTCGGACGGATGAATTTATCGACCAGGAACAGCTCGACCGCACCCCAGGTGAACAAGCCCAGCGCCTCGGCCGAATTGCCCTGGCCGAACAGCAGCAGCGACACCATCGTGAACGACAGCGGCGCGCCGCCCGGGATCAGGGCCAGGTAGCCGGTGATCACGCCCAGCAGCACCGGGGCCGGAGCGCCAGCGATCCAGTAGGCCACGCCCAGCACGATGCCTTCCAGGATCGCGATCGAGCCCAGGCCGAGCGCCGTGCCGCGCACCGACAGCGGCAGCACGCGGCGCAGCTTGGCATACTGGACAGGCGCCAGGCGCTGGCCGGCGCCGTCGATGTAATGCATCACGGCGGCGCCGTGCAGGTACAGCACGAACAGCGTCAGGAGCGTCAGGAACAGGTACAGCGCATTGGCCAGGATGGTCGAGCCCCAGACCCGCGCCGTATCGGTCAGGTGCGGCATGAAGTCGCCCAGGGTGGTGCGCACGAGGGCGTTCAGGCCGCCCGGCACGGCCAGGTGTTCAAGCCACCAGGTGACGGCCGGTTCGGCCACCAGCGGCAGGCCGGTCAGCCAGGCCGGTACCGGCACGCCGGTCTGGTTAAAGCTGATGAGCAGGCGCTGCAGGCTGGCCAGTTCGCTGCTGAGCGTGTGGAACAGCAGGACGGACGGGCCCACGAAGCTGACGATCAGCAGAATCAGCATGAAAGCGGCGCTGGCCAGCGGCGGCCAGCCACGGCGCAGCATGCGCTGGTGCAGCGGCCACGTGATCACGGCCAGGAGGCCGGCCCACGCGATCGAGCCGAGGAAGTGCTGGAGCAGCAGGGCCAGCGCGGTGGCAAACAGCACCGGCAGGATCCATTGAGTCTTGGTGCGCATACTGGCCTGGGTCGGGTTCATAAATTACTGGGGTGCGCAGGGGCCAGCGAGACAAAGCTCGCGGCGCCGACAAGTTTACAGCAGAGTCGTCGCCTTGGCAGGATAATTCAGGTGTATCTCCTGCAAAAGAGGAGTTTGCCGAAGCTTTACTTCGGAAAAACAGAAACCTCGCTCTATGAAGCCTGTATTGTCACCCGGATTGGCATCGGCTGCCGGCGGGGCGTCTTTACCCAGCGTGCATTCCGGTCCGACAGCATACTGCCAAATCGTTTATATTGTTTGCCTTCTCAATGACGGAGCGGCCCATGCCCCGCACACCTGCCGCCAAATCAGCACCCCGCGCCGCGCCTGCGGCCCCGAAAACCACCAGAATCGCCAAGCCCGTGAAGGCTGTCGCCAAGCCCACCAAGCCCGCCGCAAAAGCCAGCGTGAAGTCGGTGGTCAAGTCGGCCGCCAAGGCGCTGGCCAGCAGCCCGGCCCGCAAACCCGCCGCGCCACGCGCCGCCGCCAAGCCGCCGGTGGTCCCGATCATCGAACGTGCGCCTGCAGTAGAAGCGCGTCCGGCACTGGTGCGCGACAGCTTCACGATGCCGGAAAACGAGTATGCCGTGCTGCTGGAAGTAAAACAGGCTTGCCTGCGCGCCGGTGTCGACGTTAAGAAGAGCGAATTGCTGCGCATTGGCGTGGCCCTGCTGGGCCAGCTCGACGTGGCGACCTTGCAAGGCGTGCTGGCGGCGCTGCCGCAGCTCAAGACCGGACGGCCACCGGCGCAGGCGTGATAGCCAGAGCGTCTTGCACCGTCAGTGCAGCGCCGAGGCGCTGCTGAGTTCCTTGAGCTCGCGGATCGGGATATTCGATTTTTCGTGCATGCGCAACAGGATCGTCGCGCCGACATTGAGCTTGCGATGGCGGATTTTGCTGATGATCGGTGGTTGCACTTCCAGCACGCGGCACAGCTCCGCGTCATTTTTCAGCTGCATGCGCTCGATCAGTGTGTCGAGCAGCATGTTGGGCACGAAGCTCGACGGCTCCAGTTCGCGTGCGCGTTGCATCGCCTCGAGCAATTCCTGTTTTTTCTGTCGTACGGTCATGTCGATTCTCCCTGATGAAAACATGATTCAAGACAGACCGTTGGTTCTGGATTCCTTGCCTGTTCTGATAACTGTTGGTGGCAGGTCGTTGCGATATTACTACGATTGCGTCGCGCACGCTTCGGCTCATTTAACTAAATTCGCCGTATTCGAGCGTTTCTTCTCGGAACTTACGCTAATTTCAGGCCAGAATGGGTCAGCAGCAGGACCTTGTCGGCCATGGCGGCCGCGGCGTGGGAATGGGTGACCATGATGGCGCCGGCACCATGTGCACGCGTCTCGGCGCGTAAGAGTTGCAGGATGCTTCCGGCGGTTTCGGGATCGAGGTTGCCGGTTGGTTCATCGGCGAGCAGCAGGGCCGGGCGGTGCACCAGTGCGCGGGCGATCGCCACGCGCTGCATCTCGCCGCCCGACAGCTGACGCGGGAAATCGCCGCCGCGTCCGTGCAGCCCGACCGCATCGAGCATCGCATCGGCGCGCTCGAGCGGCGCCTTGTTCAGCAGCAGCGGCAGGGCAACGTTCTGGCGCAGCGTCAGGTGCGGCAGCACGTGAAAGGCCTGGAAGATGAAGCCCATGCGGGTACGGCGCAGGCGCGTGGCGGCGTCGTCGTCCAGGTTCGAGATGGGCGTGCCGTCGATGATCACGCGCCCGCCATCGGGCGTGTCCAGGCCTGCGATCAGGTTCAGCAGCGTCGACTTGCCGACGCCCGATTCGCCCATGATCGCGACGAATTCGCCGGCCTTGAACACGTGTGAGAGTTCGGCCAGCACGGTGCGGCCGCCATACGATTTGGTGAGCTGGTCGAGTTCGAGCATCGGGTGAGGTGTCCGCAAATAGTGTTAGCGCGTCAGCATCAACGCATCAGGGCGCGGCGCAGCGCATAACTGGCCGCATCGACCAGGGCCACCAGCACCAGCATCGCGATCACGACCGTAGCGGCGCTGGGCATCTGGAACAGCGACAGGTGGTACTTGAGCATCTGGCCCAGGCCCCCGGCCCCGACCACGCCCAGCACCGCCGCCGCGCGGATATTGTTTTCCCAGCGGTACAGCGTGTACGAGAGCATCTGCGGCAGCGCCTGGGGCAGCGTCGCGTACAAAAACGCTGCCAGCGGCCGCACGCCGTTCGTGCGCAGGCTTTGCTCGGCGTGCGGCTCGATGTTTTCCAGCGCATCGGCAAACAGGCGCCCCAGCACGCCGGCGGTATGCGCGGCCAGCGCCAGCGTGCCGGCCAGTGGCCCCAGGCCGGCCAGCACCAGCAGCACCGCCGCCCACACCAGTTCGGGGATCGAGCGCAGCACATTGAGCACCAGGCGCGTCACGGCGCGCGCCGCGCGGCCCATGCGCCCGGCGCCGGCCAGCGCCAGCGGCATGGCGACGAGCGCCGCCAGGATGGTGCCGATTGCCGACATGGCCAGGGTTTCCCAGAACGCGACGAGCGTCTTGGCCAGGAACGCCGGCGCGGTGTCGGGCGGCGCGAAGCCGGCCAGGAATTCGGACGCCGAATCGATCGCTTCGCGCGTGAAGAAGGCGCTCCATTGCAGCGGCAGCGAGGCAAAGCTGGCGAGGATCAGTGCCAGCAGGCCGCCGAGAATGAGCCAGGTGCCGATCTGGCGTGGCGGCGGGGCGGGGATTGCGGTGCGCGAGGAGTTATCCACCTTCATCCGATCCTCCGGCGCAGCAGTTTTGACACCAGGTCGGCGCCAGCCACCAGCAAGACGAACATGATGAGCATGGTCGCCACTTCGCCGCCGGCCATCATCTTGGTCGATTCATCGAGCCGCTGGCCCAGGCCGCCGGCGCCGACAAAGCCCATCACGGCCGAGCCGCGAATCGCGCATTCCCAGCGGTACACGGTGTACGACACCAGTTCGGCGCTGGCATCCGGCAGGGCGCCATACAGCAGGGCCGGCAGGCGCCCGCTACCATTGGCCAGCAGGACATCGGTCGCATGCGCGTCGGACGATTCGAGGATTTCGGCATATACCTTGGCCAGCATGCCCGAATACGACAGCGCGATCGCCAGCACCCCGGCCGTGGGGCCCAGGCCGACAATGCGCACGAACAGCAGCGCCCACACCAGTTCGGGCACGGAGCGCAGCACCATCAGGATCCAGCGCAGCACCTGGCGCACGACGCCGGCGAGCGGACGGATGCGGCCCGTGCCCAGGCGGGAAATCGACAGGCGCTCGCTGATAACGAAGGTGGCGGGAATGGCGACGATCAGCGCCAGCGTCAGGCCGGCAGTGGCAATCGCCACCGTCTGCCAGGTCTCGCGCAGCACCATCGCCAGGAAGGCGGGATCGGTTTCGGGCGTGAGGAAATCACGCAGGAAGCCGCCGGCCGCGCGCAGGCTTTGCGCGTCGAACAGCAGCCATGGTTTGAATTCGGCCGCGACCAGCAGCGGATACAGCAGCAGGACGAAGACGACGGCGCCCATCAGGCGCGCGCGCCAGGCCGGATCGGGATGAAGTACTGCCTTGCTCGTCATGCCTAGAAACAGGCGCCGACGGCGATTTGGGCGGGCGTATCGTGTGGCGGCGCCACGTGCGGCTCGACGTTTTCGTTGGCGTACAGGTCGGCGATCATGGTGTCGGTGACCTGCTCGCGCGGCGCGTCGAACACGATGCGCCCGTCGCGCAGGCCGACCAGGCGGCCAAACTGTTCACGCGCCAGATCCACTTGGTGCAGGCTGCACACCAGCGTCGCGTTGCGCTGGGCGGCTTCCTGGCGCAGCGTGGCCAGCGTGTGGCGGGCAAGGGCCGGGTCGAGCGCCGAAATCGGCTCGTCGACCAGCAAGGCTTCGGCATCGGATAGCAGCAGGCGCGCCAGGCCGCAGCGCTGGCGTTCGCCGCCCGAGAGGCGGTCGACGCGCGCATACAGCTTGTCGCCCAGCGAAAAGCGCGACAGCGCGGCGTGCGCTGCATCGGGGTCTTGCGGGCGCACGAGCGAGGTCAAGGCCTGCCACAGCGTCCAGTGCGGCAAGCGCGCCGCCAGCACGGCCGTGACGACGCGTTGGCGCGCCGGCAGTGGCGGTGTCTGCGGCGCGAGGAACAGGCGCGCACGCAGCCGGTGGCGCGCGGCATGCGGCAGGTGCCACGGCTCCTTGCCCAGGATCTCCAGCGTACCTTCGCTCGGTTGATGGGTGCAGGCCAGCGTGGCCAGCAGCGTGGTCTTGCCGGCCCCGGATGGGCCGATCAGGGCGACCTGTTCACCGGCGCCGATCGTGAGGTCGAGCGCGTGCAGGGCAGCCGCGCGGCTGCCCGTCAGGTGGCGCACGGTCACGCCGCGCAGGCGAAAGGCCGCCATCGTGCGATTACTTCAGCAGACCGGCGTTTTTCGCCGCCGCTTCGATCGCGCCGTAGTTGGCGGTCTTGGTCGGCACGAAGCGGGTCGCGCGCTGCAGCTCGAGGATTTCCTTGCCCTGCGGGGTCGAGTCGTCCAGCGCCAGGAAGGCGTCGGTGATTTTCTTTTTCAGGGCCGGGTCCATGTCGGTGCGCACGGTCCAGTTGTAGTCGAAGTAGCCAGGGGTCGTGTAGAACACGCGCACTTGCTTCGGATCGACCTTTTTCGCCTCGACCAGTTTTTCCCAGACCGAGATGTTCAGCGCGCCCGCATCGACCTTGCCGCCGGCAACCGCAGCCACGGTCGCGTCATGCGCGCCCGAGAAGGCGATGCGCTTGAGGTCGGTGTCCGGATTGATCTTAGCGCCCAGCAGGAACGAGCGCGGCATCAGGTGACCCGAGGTCGACGATTCCGAGCCGAAGGCCAGCGTCTTGCCCTTCAGGTCTTCCAGCTTGTTGATGGTCGGCACGGTGGTGATGAAGACCGAGCGGAATTTCTCGTCTTCCACGCGCTGCACCAGCGGGGTGACCTGGCCCTTGCTGCGCACATTCGCCTGCACAAACGTAAAGCCACCGAACCAGACCATGTCGATCTTGCGGTTGACCAGGCCTTCCACCGACGCAGCGTAGTCGGTCACCGGCGTGAATTCCACCTTCAGACCCGTGGCCTTGGCCAGGTAGTCGCCCAGCGGCTTGAACTTGCGCTGCAGTTCGGTCGGCGATTCGTCGGGAATGGCCGAAACACGCAGCACGCCGTTGCTCTGCGCGTGGGCGGCGCCCGCGATCAGCAGCGTGCCGGCAGCGGCGGCGCACAGGGTTTTGAGAACGTTGCGGCGGAAGGACAGGGTCATGGTGGCTCTTGTCTAAAAAGTAATGAAACGAGGCTGACCCGAGGGGCAGCACGCTTGGCGTGAGGCAGACTAGGCGAATCCGGGGAATCCGCTATGATAGCTAAAACAGCAATACACAGAGAAATAAATAAAGAAATACCAGAACTACGCGAAGCAAAACTCACAGGCCATCTCGCATGGTGCGTCGTGGCGGCACGAATGATAAACCCTATGCTGACATCCTGTACACCTGAAGACGTCGCGGCGCCCCGTCACAGCGCGCACGAAGCCGACGAACTGCACACCGGTCTGCAGGCGCCAGCCGCCTGGATCTCCCCCAAATACCTGTATGACGCACTTGGCTCGAAATTGTTCGAAGCGATCTGCGAACTGCCAGAGTATTACCCAACGCGCACCGAAGCGTCGATCTTTGAGCGCTATGGCGCCGAAATCGCCCGTTCCGCAGGCACTGGCGCGACCCTGATCGATCTCGGCGCCGGTAACTGTGCCAAGGCAGCGGCGCTGTTCCCGCTGTTGCAGCCGGCGCAGTACGTGGCGATCGACATTTCCACCGACTTCGTGCACGACGCCCTGGCGCGTCTGCGCCAGCGGTTCCCGCAGATCGCGATGGAAGCGCTGGGCATGGATTTCTCATCGAGCTTTGAATTGCCGCCGCAGGTCAATGCCGGCCGGCGCCTGTTCTTTTATCCGGGCTCGTCGATCGGCAACTTCACGCCGGACGAAGCGCAGGGCTTTCTCACGCGCCTGCGCGCGCAGTGCGGCAACGATGGCGGCGTGCTGATCGGCGTCGACCTGGCCAAGGATGCCGCCACGCTCGACGCCGCGTACGATGACGCGCTGGGCGTCACCTCGGCCTTCAACCTGAACCTGCTGCGCCATGTGAACCGCCTGATCGACGCCGACTTCGACATCAAGGGCTGGCAGCACCGGGGCGCCTACAACGCGGCCATGGGCCGCATCGAGATGCACCTGGAGGCGCGCGGTGCGCAGACCGTGCACTGGCGTGGCGGCGAGCGCCGCTTCGAGGCCGGTGAGCGCATCCACACCGAGAACAGCTATAAATACCAGCAGGCCGACGCGATCGGATTGCTGGAGCGCTCCGGTTTCGAGGCCACGCACGTCTGGACCGATCCGCAGAGCTGGTTTGCCGTGATTCACGCACAGGCGATCGCATCATGAACATGATGCGCGATGACAGCTTGCCACGCGCATTTGCGCAGGTACGTACCCGTTCGCTGCAACTGGCCGAGGGTTTGTCCGACGAAGACTGCGTCGCGCAGTCGATGCCGGACGCGAGCCCGATGAAATGGCACCTGGCGCACACGACGTGGTTTTTTGAAACCTTCATCCTCGAACCGCGCGAAGCCAACTTTGCGCCGTTTCATCCGGCGTTCCGGGTGTTCTTCAATTCGTATTACAACGGCGTGGGCAACAAGCATCCGCGCGCCCAGCGCGGGCTGTTGACGCGACCTGGCATGCGTGTCGTCAGGGACTACCGCGCCAATGTCGACCGCCGCATCGCCGACCTGCTCGCCGGCGGCATTGACGAGACGCTGGCCACGCTGATCGAACTGGGCCTGCAGCACGAACAGCAGCACCAGGAACTGATGCTCACCGATGTCAAGCATCTGCTGGCGCAAAATCCGCTGTACCCGGCGTATGCGACCGACGCCATGGCGCCGTCCGCACCGGCCGAGCCATTGGCCTGGCTCGATTTCGAAGGCGGCCTGGCTGAAGCTGGCTATGGCGGCAAGGGCTTTTGCTTCGACAACGAATTGCCGCGCCACCGCACCTATGTCGCGCCGTTTGCATTGGCCTCGCGCCTGGTCACCAACGGCGAATACCGCGCGTTCATCGAGGCCGGTGGCTACCGCGATCCGGCGCTGTGGCTGGCCGAAGGCTGGGACCGCGTCAACAGTGGCGAGATCACCCAGCCGCTGTACTGGGTGGAGCAGGCCGATGGCTGGTACGAATTCACGCTGCACGGCCTGCAACCGCTCGACGACGAGCGGCCCGTCACTCACGTGTCGATGTACGAGGCGGATGCCTTTGCCCGCTGGTCAGGCGCGCGCCTGCCGACCGAATTTGAATGGGAATTCGCGGCGCGCCAGGCCTGCCTGGGCAGCGGCCCGGCCCATCATCCGGACGCTGCCAGCGGCGCCGGCCTGCAACAGATGTTCGGCGCCTGCTGGCAGTGGACCAGCAGTAGCTACGCACCATATCCCGGCTTCGCACCGGCCCCGGGCGCCATCGGCGAATACAACGGCAAGTTCATGATCAACCAGTATGTCTTGCGCGGCTCGTCCTGCGCCACGCCAGGCGGTCACGCACGGCCCAGCTACCGCAACTTCTTCCCGACAGGCGCACGCTGGCAATTTTCCGGCATTCGCCTCGCCCGATGAGTCGTCGGCGTGACTGGACGGCGCGCCTGAAAGATCAGCGCGCCAATGTCTACATCCTGAATCATCCGCTCAAGTTCACGCTGCAAGTCCTGAAGGGGTTCCGCGCCAACCAGGGCTTGCTGCTGGCGGGCGCCGTGGCCTATTACGCGCTGCTGTCGATCGTGCCGTTTTTGATGCTGGTGATGGTGGTGCTGTCGCACTTCATCAACCCGACCGAGTTGCTGGAAACGCTCAGCCGCTACCTGCAATTGCTGGTGCCGGGGCAGTCGGCGCCGATCGTGGCCGAGGTGGCGCACTTTCTGGATGACCGGCAACTCATCACCTGGGTGCTGGCGGTGACGATGCTGTTCTTCAGTTCGCTTGCCTTCACGGTGCTGGAAAACGCGATGAGCGTGATTTTCGTGCACCGCGTGGCGATCCGGCGTCGGCATTACCTGGTGTCGGCCGTGCTGCCGTACTGCTACATCCTGGCGTTGGGCGTGGGCATCATGGTCGTCACGCTCGTGGCGGGCGCGCTGCAGGTCATGGGACGCGAAAGCGTGTGGCTGTTCAACTATGAGTGGTCGCTGAACGGCGTGTCCGGTGCGCTGCTGTATCTGCTGGGGCTGATCGGCGAGATTCTCGTGCTCACGTCGATCTACCTGGTGATGCCGGTGGGCCGGCTGTCGATATGGCACGCCGCCATCGGTGGCGTGACGGCGGCGCTGCTGTGGGAAGCGGCGCGTCACATTCTGGTCTGGTATTTTTCGACGCTGTCGCAGGTGAACCTAGTGTATGGCTCGATGACGACGGCCATCGTCGTCATGTTTTCGCTCGAGATCGCAGCCACGCTGCTGCTGCTGGGCGCGCAGGTAATCGCGGAGTACGAGCGGGTCGGCCTGGTGCCCGACGATGCGGCGCAAGACCCAATGACAACGGCGCCAGGCGCAGCCCGGTAAGTTCCGGGTGCTCCTGGCGCCGTTGGAGGCGCTACTGGCCAGCCACTAGCTTACTTGTCGTCCTTCTTGGTGATGAACACGCTGGCGATACAGCTACCGGCGATCAGCACAGCCACGACGGTCAGCGAAGCCTGCACTGGCACGTGGTACCACGGCATGATCAGCATCTTGACACCGATGAAGGTCAGGACCATCGCCAGGCCATACTTGAGCAGGTGGAAGCGGTCAGCCACGTCTACCAGCAGGAAGTACAGCGCACGCAGACCCAGGATCGCGAACATGTTCGACGTGAACACGATGAACGGATCGGTCGTGATCGCGAAGATGGCCGGGATCGAGTCGACCGCGAACACCAGGTCGGTCACTTCGATCAGGATCAGCACCAGGAACAGCGGGGTGACAAAGCGCACACCGTTGATCCGCACAAAGAACTTCTCGCCGTGGTCGCCTTCGGACACTTTCAGGTGCCTGCGGGCGAACTTCAGGATCGGGTTATTGACCACGTCCGGTTCTGCATCGACGGCCACCAGCATGCGGATACCGGTGAACAGCAGGAACGCACCGAACAGGTACAGCACCCAGCTGAATTCGCTCACGACCCACGCACCTGCGCTGATCATGATGGCGCGCATGATGATCGCACCGAGCACACCGTAGATCAGGACGCGACGCTGGTACTGCTGCGGCACCTGGAAGGCGGTAAAGATCAGCAGGAACACGAACACGTTATCGACCGACAGGGCTTTCTCGATCAGGTAGCCGGAGAAGAACTCCAGCGCTTTCTGGTCCGCGATTTCTGAACCGACGCTGCCTTTCAGATACCACCAGAGGCCGGCATTGAACAGCAGGGCCATGCTGACCCAGACCAGCGACCAGATACCCGCTTCCTTGACGCTGACCTTGTGCGCCTTGTTACCGCCAAAGACGAACAGGTCGAGCGCCAGCATCACCAGCACGAAGCCGACGAAGCCAGCCCACATCATGGGGCTTGCAATTGTTTCCAGACCGTTCATGGCTTGCTCCCTTCATGGCGCATCGCATGCGGCCGGTTGCCCTGCGCCCGTGCGCAGGAATGGTGGACAGGATGTGTCATTGGTATGGCACCTATAGTTTGTGGTGAAGGCTTGACTATAGGGGACGGCGAAGCATCGTACAAATCGAATATAATTTCATATAACATCGAATTTAACGATGTATTGAACAGTCCACGTTATTGGAGAATCAATGTCCGCGCTGAACTACAAGCACCTGCGTTACTTCTGGATGGTGGCCAAGACCGGCAGCATCGCCAAGGCAGCCTCGCAGCTGAATCTGACGCCCCATTCGATTTCGGGGCAATTGTCCGAATTTGCGGATGCGCTGGGCGTGGCGCTGTTTCGCAAGTCCGGTCGCAGCCTCGAGCTGACCGACACGGGCCGCCGCATCGTCAGCTATGCCGAGACGATCTTCAGCACCGGCGACGAATTGCTCGAACTGGTGCGCGATAAAAGCTTTGCCACGATGTCGTTTCGGATTGGCTGCGCCGATTCGGTGTCGAAGCTCATTGCCTGCCAGCTGGTCGAGCCGGCGTTGAAGCTCAAGGAGCCGGTGCGGCTGATCTGCCGCGAAGGGCGGCTCGACAGCCTGATCGGCGACCTCGCCGTGCACCGGCTCGACCTGGTCATTGCCGACCGGCCGATTCCCGGGCATTTCAGCGTGCGCGCGTATAACCACCTGCTGGGCCAGAGTCCGATGACGGCGCTGTGCACGCAGGCGCTGGCAGCCACGTTCGACCAGCCGTTTCCGGCCTGTCTGCACAATGCGCCGATGCTGTTGCCGGGCGAGGATTTCGCGATCCATCAGCGGCTGTTGCGCTGGCTGGAGCAGGCCGAGGTGCATCCGCACATCGTCGGCGAATTCGACGACAGTGCAATGATGAATGCGTTTGGCCAGTCAGGGGCAGGGGTGTTCTTCGTACCGACCGTGATTGCGGCGCAGGTCAGCCAGCAATACCAGGTGGTGGCACTGGGCCAGATCGATGGGGTGGTGGAGCAGGTGTATGCGATCACCACCGAACGCCGGATGAGTCATCCGGCCACGGTGGCGATCAGTACGCTGGCGCGCGACAAGCTGTTCGTTTGATGCGTGCCATGGCTGGCGTTACGGCTTGACGCTGATGCCCGGCTCGCCGGCAGCCATGCGGCCGATGATCGCCGCGTCGGCAAAGCCTTCACGCGCGAACAGCGCCAGCACCTCGTCGGCGGCGGCCGGGTCGCAGGCCACCAGCAGGCCGCCTGAGGTCTGCGGATCGGTCAGCAGCGCGCGCTGCTCGGGCAGGATCGCCGCGTCGAGCTGCACGTCCTTGCCATACGCTTCCCAGTTGCGGCCTGATGCACCCGTGAAGTAGCCATCCTGCGCCAGTTGCAGCACGCCCGGCAGCAGCGGGATGTTGGGCATGTCGAGCGTGGCATGCAGCTTCGCGCCGCGCGACAGTTCCAGCAGGTGCCCCAGCAGGCCAAAGCCGGTGACGTCAGTCAGTGCGTGCACGCCCGGCATGTCCGCCAGCAGGCGCCCGGGTTTGTTCAGTTTGGTCGTGTTGGCGATCATCGCTGCATAGCCGTCGGCGCCCAGCTTGTCTTTCTTGAGCGCGGCCGACAGCACGCCCACGCCCAGCGGCTTGCCGAGGATGAGCACGTCACCATCGCGGGCGTCGGCATTGCGTTTGACTTTCGATGGATGCACGAGGCCAAGTACCACCAGGCCATAGATCGGCTCGACCGAATCGATCGTGTGGCCGCCGGCAATCGGAATGCCCGCTTCGGCGCAGATCGATTCGCCACCGCGCAGGATCTGGCCGATCGTGTCGAGCGGCAGCTTGTTGATCGGCATGCCGACCAGCGCCAGCGCCATGATCGGCGTGCCGCCCATCGCATACACGTCCGAGATCGCATTGGTGGCGGCGATACGGCCGAAGTCGAACGGGTCGTCGACGATCGGCATGAAGAAGTCGGTGGTGGCGATCAGGGCCTGTTCATCGTTGAGCTTATAGACCGCGGCATCGTCGGCCGTCTCGATGCCAACCATCAGCTCCTTGGGCACGGGGAAGCCGTGCGACGACTTCAGGATCTCGGCCAGCACGCCGGGCGCGATCTTGCAGCCGCAGCCGCCGCCGTGCGAGAACGAAGTGAGTTTGATGGGTTGGTCGCTGGTGCTCATGGGATGTCCGGTAATCGTTGATCGTCTTGGATTATCCACCATGTGGCGTGGACGTGCATGGCATACGGGCCAATACACCTGTGAGGCCCACGAAAAATACCTGCCGGCGTAGGGTGGGCGGGTTTCCCGCCCACGCGTTCAACACGTCTTGGCACACCACGGAGCGACATTCATTTGAACGCGTGGACGGCATAGCCGACTGCGCGTCCCGGTCCACCCTACGTCATGCCAAGTTGGTTCGAACGCGCAGACGACGCCCATAAAAAAACGGCTGCCGAAGCAGCCGTTTCTTGATTCACGCAGGGTGATTACTCACCAAACGAACGACGCACGCCGTCCGCCGAACGTGGGTGGGCACCTTTGTAACCGCCTTCGCGACGGGCCGGCTGGCCTTCACGCGGGGCGCTGAAACGATTGCCGTCACGTGGTGCACTTGGCGCACGTGGTGCGGCGCCTGGTGCGCGTGCCGGGCCGGCTTCACGCGGACCACGGTCAGCGTAACGGCTTTCCGATGGGGCGCCACGGGCGCCGCTCGGTGCGCGGTCGGCGTAGCCTTCACGCGCGCCGGATGGCTTCGAGAAACCGCGCGATGCCGGCTTGGCCGACGGGCTGCGGCCGTCGCCTGGCTTCCAGCCAGCGCGGGCTGGTGCTGCAGCGCGCTTTGGCTCGAAACCTTCGACGACAGCGACCGGGATCGGCTGGCGCGTGAAACGCTCGATGCGGCGCACGTTCATGCTTTCGGCGTGGTTCACCAGCGAGACGGCGACACCGTTACGGCCAGCGCGACCGGTACGGCCGATGCGGTGGACGTAGTCTTCCGGGAACTTCGGCAGGTCGTAGTTGACGACGTGCGTGATGCTTGGCACGTCGATGCCGCGCGCGGCGACGTCGGTTGCGACCAGCACCTTGATGCTGCCACGACGCATGCTGTCCAGCGTGCGGTTACGGGCGCCCTGGTGCATGTCGCCATGCAGTGCGGCAGCAGCGAAACCGGCGATGTTCAGGCGGTCGGCGATCGTGTCGGCGTCACGCTTGGTGGCGGTGAAGACCACGGCCTGGTCCATCGATTCGTCGCGCAGCAGGTGGTCCAGCAGGCGATTCTTGTGCGACAGGTCGTCGACGAAGTGGACGCGCTGCGAGATGTTCTCGTGGCGGTTGGTCGCGCTGGCGATCTGGATCGTCATCGGATCGGTCGTGATGCGGCGCGCCATGTTGCCGACGACGCCATCCAGCGTGGCCGAGAACAGCATGGTTTGACGGGCCGACGGGGTCGCGGCAACAATTTTCTCGATGTCGTCGATGAAACCCATGTCCAGCATGCGGTCAGCTTCGTCGAGCACGAGGATTTCGAGCTGCGAGAAGTCGATCTTGCCCGATTCCATGTGGTCGATCAGGCGGCCTGGGGTGGCAACCAGGATTTCAGGATTCTTGGCCAGCAGTTGCATCTGTTTCGGGTACGGCATGCCGCCCAGGATCGAGACGCAGCGCAGGCGGCGCATGTGCGCCGTGTACTGTTCGGTGGCAGCCGAGACTTGCAGGGCCAGTTCGCGGGTCGGGGTCAGCACCAGCATTTTTGGCTGGGCAGCCTTGAAACGGACGCGCTCGCCTTTGGCGCGGGCAGCCTGCGCTTCTTGCGCAGCGGTCTTGCCGGCTGGCGTTTCTTCAGCGTTGGCCAGCTTGTTCAGTGCTGGCAGCATGAAGGCGGCAGTCTTGCCCGAACCGGTTTGCGACGAGACCAGCAGGTCGCGGCCGGCAATGGCGGCAGGAATGGCTTGCGCCTGGACTGGCGTAGGGGTGGTGTAACCGGTATCGGCAACAGCCTGGACGAGGGACGCGTGGAGGCCTAGGGCTTCAAAACTCATGTGATCTGTACTTTCGGAATAAATCAAATACGCTCGCACGGATGGCGCGAACGAAAAAATGCAACGCGAACCAACAAACGAAATGACTCAGAATGAAAGAAATTTCGGCACAAAAGCTTTGCGCCGGGACGGTGTCTGAAAGCGACACACAGGGCGGGAGGGCTTTAGAAAGGCGCTCTAATGAGCTGCCTGGGGTTTGCGGTGCTGCTTGGATGACTGCCTTGCTGCTGCCGCATCTGGATATTTTCAGAAACGGGCGCGATGTCGCAGTGCACAAACCGAACTATACAGGTTTTTCGGCCTTCGTGCACGGACCCTTTGAAAATCGTATAACTGGCCCTGTGCGAAACAGCGGCCAGCACCCCCGTGGCGGGGATGCTGCCAGAGATCAGCGCTGCTTGCGCTTGGACGACGTGTTGCGGGAAATGCGCTTGCTGTCTTTGCTCACGCCAGCCTTGGTCTTGAAGCGGCTGGTGGTGCGCTTGACGATGCCACGGTCGGCTTCGAACGCGACGACGGCGTTGTCGATGATGTTCTCGGCGATGTCGCCATGGCTCGAGGTCGAGATTTTCGGCACCAGGATCGTCGAGCCCACTTTCAGGAGCGACTGCGCCGGGATGTTGTTGGCCTGACGGATGACTTCCGGGGTGGTGCCGAATTTCGAGGCCAGCGAGGCGATGCTCACGCGCGCACCGGTGATCTTGTGCGTGGTCCAGGTCGACAGGGCATGGCCCCATTGCGCGAGGTTCAGGTGGAATTTCTCGGCGTTTTCTTTCGGCAGCAGGATCTGGGTCTGGGCGCCGCCAATGATGACCGGCTTCTTGAACTGCGGATTGAGCGCCTTGAATTCGTCGAGCGACATTTCGGCCAGCTGGGCTGCGACTGCCAGATCGATGTCACTGGTCTTGTCGACCGTGGTGAAGTAGGGCTGGTTGTCGATGGCTGGCAGCACGACGCCATAGTTGCCCGGATTGGCGATCACGTTCTTGACCGCCTGCAGCTTTGGCACGTAGTTGCGCGTTTCCGCTGGCATCAGGTCGGCCAGGCTTTCGAAATCGGTCGGTTTGCCTTCGGCCTGGTTTTTCTTGATGGCGCGCTGCACATTGCCTTCGCCCCAGTTATACGCAGCCAGGGCCAGCGGCCAGTCGCCGAACATCGTGTACAGGCGCTGCAGATAGTTCAGCGCTGCATCGGTCGACGCCACGACGCCACGGCGCTCGTCCTTGAACATGTTCTGCTTGAGGTCGAAATCCTTGCCCGTGCCCGGCACAAACTGCCACAGGCCGGCGGCGTTGGCGCTCGACATGGCTTGCGGGTTGAAGGCCGATTCGATCACCGGCAGCAGCGCCAGCTCGGTCGGCATGCCGCGCTTTTCGAGCTCGGAGACCACGTGGTACAGGTAAGGGGAGGCGCGGCCGGAGATGCGGGACAGCGTGGCTGGATGATTGGCGTAGGCCTGGGTATGACGGGTGACGAGCGCGTTGTTCAGATCGGGAATCGCATAGCCGCTGCGGATGCGGCCCCAGACGTCGGTTTCGCGGTATTCATCGAGTTTGGTCTGGACTTGCGAGGGTGCTGCGGTGGTGCGGCTGCCGACTGCGGCAGACTGGACTGTGGGCAGCGAGGCTGCGTCCATGGCGAAACTGAGGGGTGACGCGGCCAGGAAGGCCAATGCAGCCAGTGCGAAGGTAGGACGTTTCGTGTTGTGCATAGCTTTCCAGTGTTGCGTTCAGGAACGAACGGACCGAGGACAAGGAGGCATAGTACGTAGGGATTGTCGAGCGCGTCAAGATGTATGACGCCTTCGTTACAATAAAAATGCCCTCTAGAATCGCGTACGTTGACATCATGAAAACAGAAGATGCCATCAGGATCATCGAAATTAATGAACCGCCGGTATTTTTGGTCAGCAACACCGGGATTTGGTGGCGTTATCCACTGCGCATACGACCGCATCGGGCCAACCTTACCCCCGGGGCGGGGTCGATCTATGAGCACACGCAAAGAGTGCGTACAATCCGGCTTTTGCAGTTTGCATTGCTATTGAAAGTCTTCTATGAGCACTCCCAACCTCAACGCCGACGATGACGCCATCATCGGCGCGACCCGCAACTGGCTCGAACGCGCGGTAATCGGCCTGAATCTGTGCCCGTTTGCCAAGGCCGTGTACGTCAAGGAGCAGGTGCGCTATGTCGTTGCCACCGCGACCACGCCCGAGCAATTGCTTGAAACGTTAATGGACGAGCTGCAGCACCTGTCCGATACCGACACCGCCAAAATCGACACCACGCTGATCATCCACCCGTTCGTGCTGGGCGATTTCGAGGATTACAACGAGTTCCTGGACGTGGCCGATGCCGCGCTCGAGGACATGCAGCTGGATGGCGAGCTGCAGGTCGCCAGCTTCCATCCCTTATATCAGTTCGCCGATACCGACATCAACGATATCTCGAATTACACGAACCGCGCGCCATACCCGATCCTGCACTTGCTGCGCGAAGAAAGCATCGAGCGCGCGGTGGCAGCCTTCCCGCAGGCGGAAGAGATCTTCGAAAAGAATATCGAGACGATGGAACAGCTTGGACACGACGGTTGGGACAAGCTCCATGTCGGACCAGCGTGACGCGGGCGGGGCCAGCCCTGCACGGGTGACACCGGTAACACCCGGAACCCCGGCCGGCCGGCCGGACACGCCGTGCGTGGCGGTATGCTCGACCACCTTCGACGAAGTCTGCCGTGGCTGTGGCCGCACTGTCGCCGAGGTGGCCCACTGGGTGTCGATGAGCGCCGATGCCAAGGAGCTCGTCTGGCAGCGCATCCTGGCGCAGGGTTACCCGCGCCGGAACAAGTGATCGCGGCCCGTTACCTGGCTTATTGCCTTATCAATAGCTGCCGATAAAGTCGCGCTTGCCGATCGGCACACCGTTGTGGCGCAGGATCGCGTACGCGGTCGTCACGTGGAAGCAGAACTGCGGCATCGCGAAGTGGGTCAGGTAGACCGCGCCGGTGTCGAAGTGGCGTGCGCGTTCGCCGCTGCCATGGGTGATCGGGCGGGTTGCACCGGCGTCGATGTCCGCTTGCTCGAGGCTATCGAGAAAACCAACCGTACGCGTGATGCGCTGCTGCAGTTCGGTGAAGGTGCGCTCGCCGTCTTCATAGCGCGGCGATTCGATGCCGGCCAGGCGCGCCCCGGCGCCCTTGGCGAAATCCGTGGCGAGCTGGATCTGGCGCGCCAGCGGGAACATGTCGGGAAACAGCCGGGCCTGTAACAGGGCATCCGGTTCGATGCGCCGCTCCAGCGCATGGGCCTCGGCTTTTTCGAGCACGCCGGCCAGGGCGTCGAGCAATTGGCGAAACACCGGCACCGAAGCGGCGTACAGGGAATGACTCATCAGATTCTCCTCGATTAGAAACGCGTTCATGACAATCCATCATAGCAAGTCTGGTCGCGCGCTGCCGACGGTTAATTATGCGCCGTTAGCTAGTGACGCTTAGCAAGCGACGGCGCATAATCGCGTTTTTTACACCAAATCAGTAAAACCAGCGCCAGCGGCGCCTACGTCCATGTCCACATCGTCATCCGCCACTCCCACCATCCTGTCGCGCCTGGGCAGCCTGTATGGCCGCTCGCTGTACCGCGCCTTGTTGCTGGTGGTGTTCGTCGGGCTGGCGGGGCCGGCGGCTGTGGGCAGTTATCTTTTGATCGGGGTGCAGGAGCGCGCTGCGGTTGCCGCGGCGCTCGACGAATCCCTGCAGCGCAATGCAGAGATCCTCGCGCTCGGCGTGCAGGAGCCGCTCTGGAACCTCGATCCGGACACGGCGCGGCCGCTGCTCGATGCGATGCTGCGCGATCCGGCCGTCGTCATGGTCGAGCTGCATGGTCCGGAGGGCGAGGTCGCGCTGCGGGTGCGCTCGCCCACGCGTCCCCTTGGCCGTGTGCTCAGCGACGAACGGCCGGTCGTGGTGCGTGGCGAGACGATCGGCACCGTGCGTCTCGAAATGGACGACTACCGCAGCCAGCAGGAGCTGCGCCGCAAGCAGCGCAGCTATGCGCTGGTGGTCGTGGGGCAGGTTGCCGTTTCACTGCTGCTGATCGCGCTGCTGTTGCGGCGCCGACTGCTGTCGCCGCTGCGCCGCCTGATGGGGTTTTCCGACCGCCTGGCGCGCGCCGACTTCGATACGCCGCTGGCACTGTCAGCGGCCGACGAGCTGGGGCGCCTGGGCCGGCAGATGGAGCACATGCGCCTGGCCATTCGCGATCTGTTTGCCGATATCGCGCGGCGTGAAGAACAGTTTCGCAGCATCGTGAACCAGGTTCCCGGCGCGGTGTTTCGCGTGCGCGCCGGCGGGGCCATTGAGTTCGTGAGTGACGCGATCGAAGACATCACCGGCCACTCGGCAGAGCGCCTGATGCGCGCCACGACCGACGACTGGAGCGATATCGTGCATCCGGAAGACCGGCGCAGGTACAGCCACACGGTGCGCCACGCTGCGCGCGTTGGCGATGCGTATCAACTGGAATACCGGATCATCGATGCCCACGGCGTGGAGCGCTGGGTGCAGGAAAGCGGCCAGCCGCAAGGATTATCGGGCGTGGCCGCGCTGGACGGCGCGGTGCGGATCGACGGCATCATCTCGGATATCAGCGAGCGCAAACACAACGAGATGCGCATCGAAGCGCTGCTCACCGAGCAGGGCGCGATCCTCGACAACGTGATGTTCGGCGTGCTGTTCGTGCGCCAGCGCCGCATCGTCTCGAGCAACCGGCGCGGCGAAACACTGTTCGGCTATGACGAGGGGCAGATGGTCGGCCAGTCGACCGAGATCCTGTACCCCACGCGGGAGGATTACGAGCAGACTGCCATGACGCAATACCCGCTGCTGGCGCGGCGCATGGACCTGGGCGAGGAACACCAGCTGCGCCATCGCGACGGCAGCCTGTTCTGGTGTCTGGTGAGCGGTTCGGCGCTCGACCCGGCGTACCCGGACGAAGGCAGCATCTGGGTGTTCGCCGACATCACCGAACGCAAGCTGGCCGAAGAAAAACTGCGCCTGTCGGCCACGGTGCTTGAGCACATCGCCGATGGCGTGATGGTGCTGGACGTGTCGGGCCGGATCGTTGCCGTCAACCCGGCCTTTACCGGCATCACCGGCTACAGCGAAGAAGAGGCGGTGGGGCGCGAGTCGAGCATGATGCGTGGCCGGCTCCAGGACGACGCCTTCTATCACAAGCTGTGGCGCGAGCTGGACGAGACGGGCTTCTGGCGCGGCGAGATCTGGGACACACGCCGCGACGGCGAAGCGTATCTGGAGTCGCTGACCGTCACCGCAGTGCGGGGCGACGCCGGCGCGATCACGCATTATGTGTCGGTGTTCAGCGACATCACGCGCGCGCGCGAATCGCAGAACCAGCTCGATCACCTGGCGCACCACGATCCCCTGACCGCGCTGCCCAACCGCCTGCTGTATCACGACCGCCTGCGCCACGCGATGACGCGCGCGCAGCGCGACGGCCAGCAGCTTGCGGTGCTGTTCATCGACCTCGATCGCTTCAAGAACGTCAACGACACGCTGGGGCACCACGTCGGCGACGAACTGCTCAAGCAGGCCGCCAGCGCGCTGGCCCGGTGCCTGCGCGAAGGCGACACACTGGCGCGTCTGGGCGGCGACGAATTCATCGTGCTGCTCGAGGATATCGGCGGCGTCGCCGGCGCGACCCGCGTGGCGGCCAAGCTGATCGCGATGTTCGAGCAGCCGTTCATGGTGTCCGGCTACGAGCTGTTCGTCACCGGCAGCGTGGGCATCAGCCTGTATCCGCAGGATGCGCAGGACATGCACATGTTGATCCGCAACGCCGACGTGGCGATGTACCAGGCCAAGGCGCGCGGGCGCAACGGCTACCAGTTCTATGCGGCGTCGATGAGTGGCGACGGCGTCGAGCGCCTGCGCATGGAAGGCCTGCTGCGCCGCGCGATCGACAAGAACGAGATCTATCTGGCGTATCAGCCGCAGGTCGAGATGGACACCGGCCGCCTGACGGGTGTGGAAGCGCTGGTGCGTTGGCACAGTGCCGAGTTGGGCCAGATCGGCCCGTGTCAATTCATCCCGCTGGCCGAAGACACCGGCTTTATCGGCCAGCTTGGCCAGTGGGTGCTGCAGGAAGCGTGCCGTCAGATGGTGGCGTGGGAAGCGCAGGGTTTGACCATGCCGAAGATCGCCGTGAACCTGTCGGTGCGCCAGTTCGAGCGCGGCGGTATGGCGGCGATCGTGACCGAGGTGCTGGAATCGACCGGCCTGGCGCCAAACCGCCTGCAGCTGGAAGTGACCGAGTCGATCATCATGAACACGGGCGACGCGCTGCAATACGTGAAGGACCTGCACGCGATCGGCGTGGGGCTGGCGATCGACGATTTCGGCACCGGCTATTCATCGCTGGCGTACCTGAAGCAGTTGCCGGTGCAGACGCTCAAGATCGACCGCAGCTTTATCAAGGATATCTCGCAGGGGCCGGACGACGAGGCCATCGCGGTTGCCATCATCCAGCTTGGCAAGAGCATGAACCTGTCGGTGATTGCTGAAGGTGTCGAGCGCGCTGATCAGGCGGCGTTCTTGCTGCGCCATGGGTGCAATCTGGCGCAAGGGTATTTGTATGGGAAGCCGGTGGCGGCGGGTGAGATTCTGGCGCGCTGGGGCGGGCAGGTTTAGTTAGCGCCGCCCAGCAGCAGCCGCAGATTGCAGTCGCGCTGCCATTCGCGGCGCTCTTCGCTCGATTGCGCCAGGCGCGCCAGCTCGGCCGGGGTGATCTCGGCCTGGGCCTGGATCAGGCGATCGGCCACGCCGCCATCGGGCACCATCGTGCCGAAGAACGCGACCGTGTCGCCGCGCTGCAGCAGCAGCGTCGGGAAGTTGTCGACATCGAGGTCGCCGACCAGGGCGGCCTGATCTTCGATGTCGATCCAGATGAAGTGCTTGTCCGGGTGGCGCGCGGCCAGGCTCTCGAACGTGGCGCGGTAGGTCGCGCAGGTGCCGCACCAGGCGGCGCACAGGCAGGCGACCGTCCAGGCGTCGTCATGGACGGCGGCGACGGCGGCGTCGAGGGTCGAAGAATCGAGGGTCAGGCTATGCATGGAGCGCATTTTACTCCGTGTTGCGCTGCAATGTGGCGGGGAAGGCCGAGCGGCATGGATGGCGCCCGGCCAAGCGGTTAAAATACGGGATGCCTACCATTCTTGCCATTGAAACCTCGGCCGAGCTGGCGTCTTGCGCGCTCCTGGTCAACGATGCCGTTATCTCCCGCGCCACGGCCGGCGTGCGCAGCCACTCGCAATCGATCCTGCCGATGGTGCAGGAGTTACTGCGCGAAGCCGGCATTGCGCTGGCGGACTGCGACGCGATTGCCTTCGGGGCCGGCCCCGGGTCGTTTACCGGTGTGCGCACGGCGTGCGGCGTCGCGCAGGGATTGGCGTACGGCGCCAATCTGCCGGTGCTGCCGATGGTGACGCTGGCCGCGATGGCGGAAAGCTGCCGGGCGCGCTGCGGCGCGACCGAGGTTCTGGCGGTGCTCGACGCGCGCATGGGCGAAGTCTATTGGGCGCAGTATCGCTTCGATGGCGCATGGCGCGAAGTCGTGGCACCCACGCTGAGCGCGCCGCAGGCCGTGGCGCCGCTGGCGGTGGCTGGTCTGCAGGCGTGCGGTAACGGCTTCGCCGCGTATGCCGATGCCTTCGCCGGGCAGGCATGTGCTGCCGGCGCCATGGCCGACATCGTGCCGCATGCGCGCGAGATGGCGCCCCTTGCCGTTGACGCACTGGCAGCCGGGCAGGGCGTGCCGGCGGCGCAGGCGCAGCCGATTTACCTGCGCAACAAGATCGCGTTCACCACGGCCGAGCGCCTGGTGATCAATGCCGCCAAGGCCGCCGCATGAGCGACCTGCAAGAGCTTGGCCTGCAACTGGCGCCGATGACGGCGGCCGACGTGGGCGAGGTATGCGCGCTGGAGGCGAGCGTGTTTCCGTTTCCCTGGAGTCGCGGGAACTTCATCGACTCGCTCAACAGCGGCTACGATTGCTGGACCGTGCGCGACGCTGCGGGCGCGCTGGCCGGCTACTACCTGTTGATGTACGCGCTCGACGAAGCGCACCTGCTCGACGTCGCGGTGGCGGCGAATCGCCAGCGCCAGGGACTGGGGCGGCGCTTGCTGGATGTGCTCGCGGTGCGTGCGCGCAGCCAGGGCATGACGTCGATCCTGCTCGAGGTGCGGCCGTCGAACGAGCGCGCGCTGGACGTGTACCGGCGCCATGGCTATGTCCATATCGGGCGCCGCAAGGGCTACTATCCGGCCGGCGCCGCGGGCCGGGAAGATGCCATCGTGATGAGGCTGGATTTATGAAGACCGTGAGCGGGCGCGATGCGCTGTTCCTGAACGAGATGGGGATCGGGCCGTTGTGGCAGTTGCGGGCGACGGCTGGACCATCGACGGATGCTGCTGGTGACGACGTTGTTGACAGCGATGCTGGTGCCGCGGTCGATGCTGCGCCGGCTTCGGCGCCTGTTGCTGCTCCTGTTGCTACGCCGGCTTCTGCACCCGTGCCGGTGCCCGATCCTGCTCCGCTCGCGCGCGGGATGACGCCGCTGTCGGCGCCGCCGTATCGCAATCCGCCGCCCGCCGCCACCGACGCTGCGTGGGACGACGGCAGTGACGCCGCGCCGGCCGCGCCCGACGTGTCGACGCTCGACTGGGCTGGCTTGCGCCAGGCGATTGCCGGCTGCAAGGACTGCGCCTGCGGGGAAGGGCGCAAGCCCGTGTATGGCGACGGACCGCGCCAGGCGCGCTGGCTGATCGCCGCCGGTACGCCGAGCGCGCTCGACGAGCAGGCTGGCCAGCCGCTGACGGGCGATCCGGGCAAGCTGCTGGGCAATATGCTGCACGCGGTCGGCCTGTCGCGCGAGCGCGATGCGTATGTCACGCCACTGGTGAAGTGCCGCCCGGTGAACGCCAGAGGTGGCGAGCGCGCGCCGACGCCTGAGGAAATCACGGCGTGCCGGCCGTTCCTGGAGCGCGAGCTGGCGCTGACGGGCGCAATGACCGTGCTGACGATGGGGCAGGTGGCCGCGAACGGCCTGCTGGGCCGCGCGCTGAACGAGCCGCTCGCCGGCGTACGTGGTCAGGTGCATGCGCTGGGCGAAGTGCCGCTGGTCGCCACGCTGCATCCGGGCGAATTGCTGCTGCGCGGCGCCGACAAGGCGCTGGCCTGGGCCGACCTGTGCCGGGCGCGTTCGCTTGCACCCCGCACCTAGTTATCAGGCCGCGTTCCACGCGCGCTGGCGGCACCTGACGCATCCGCCCGTCCGTGCGCTGGCCTGGCTGCTCGACTCGCCCGACCTGCTCGATGGCGCCGCACCGGCATGGGCCGGACGCGTGGCCACGCTGGGCCAGGTCACGGACGATGTCGCTACGTGGCTGGCGCAGTTGGACGCCGACCCATCGGCCCTGAACGCCGCGCTCGGCGAGAAACCTTACACGCGACTGGGGCTGTACGCCGAAAAGCTGATGGCGTTTTACTTCGCGCAGCAGGGGCGGCTGGTTGCCCACGGCCTGCAAATCCGCGCCAACCGCAACGACACGGTCGGCGAATTCGATTTTTTGCTCGAGAATGGTCCGGATGCACTGGAGCACATCGAGTTCGCAACAAAATTTTATCTGCAGGGCGAAGGCGGCGCAGGAGGCCTCGACACCTTGGTCGGCCCCAACCTGGCCGACACGCTGGGCCTGAAGATGCGCAAGATCTTCGAACGCCAGCTCGCGCTCGGCCAGCATCCGGCCGCGCAAGCGCAACTGCCACGCCCCGTCAACAAAGCGGGCGCCCTGGTCAAAGGCTGGCTGTTCTACCCCGCCGGTCACTGGCCAGCAATGCAAGGTATCACCCAAGGCCATTGCCGCGGCTTCTGGTGCGCACTGAGCGAGCTGGACAATCTGCCCGACGACACCTACGTCATCCTGCCAAAACTCGAATGGCTGGCGCCACTGCGCACCGCTTCACCGACTTGGACAATGACCCGCGCACAACTGGCCGCCGAACTGACCGACCGCTTCGCTATATCAAACACCCCAGCGCTGATCGCGCGCGTCCGCCCACATGACAACGCACTGGAAGAAGTCGACCGCGGCTTCATCGTCCCCAACGACTGGCGCACCCGCGCCCAAGCCACCCACCCCTAACCCCTAATCAGGGTTAATTAGGGTCAGAGTCGATTTATTGAGCAATTTCCCGAATTGCCCAATAAATAGCCCCCGACCCTGCCCCGAACCCCGCTGATCAGCCCGCCAAACAAAGTAGGGTCAGAGTCGATTTATTGGACAATTCCCCAAAGTTGTCAAACAATTCGACTCTGACCCTCATTGTTTTTTTGCTTGCTGGACACGTCTGGCTTGACCGTCGGCACCAAATTCAGCCGATGACTGAATCGGTTCGGAAAGCGCTGACAAAGGCGTAGCCGCCAGCAAGTTCAGGCCTGCCAAACAATGAGGGTCAGAGTCGAATTATTGAGCAATTTCTCGCGAATGCGGAGAAGGTGGGGACAGAGTGCCTGTCGTGAGCTATTGCCTGCTGGGCATGCCGAGCAGGAGAAGCTTTAGGGAAAGGGGGCAGGCGAAACGTTGTCAAACAATTCGACACTGACCCTAGTTTTAGTGTTTGCCTTCGCCGATCAGGCCGAGGGAGTCGTGTTCGCGCTGGTTCAGCAGGTGGCGGCGCTGGATCAGCAGCATGATGCCGGCGACGGACAGGCCGAAGATGACGATGATGATGTTCAGGTCGAGGTTCAGCGTGATCATCACGGCGTAGGCGGCGAGCATCGTCAGGATCGACAGGTTTTCGTTGAAGTTCTGCACGGCGATCGAGTGGCCGGCGCTCATCAAGACGTGGCCGCGGTGCTGCAGCAGTGCGTTCATCGGGACCACGAAGAAGCCCGACAGGAAGCCGATGAAGGCCAGCAGCGGGTAGGCCAGCGTGACCGATTTCACGAACACCATGCTCGTCACCACCAGGCCCATGATGATGCCCATCGGGATCACGGTGAGCGACTTGCGCAGCGGGATCATGCGTGCGGCCATCGCGGCGCCCAGTGCGACGCCGATCGCGACCACGCCGATCAGGTTCGTCGCCTGGTCCAGCGGCAACCCAAGCGATGCTTCGGCCCACTTGAGCACGATAAATTGCAGCGTGGCGCCAGCGCCCCAGAACAACGTCGTCACCGCCAGCGAAATCTGGCCCAGCTTGTCACGCCACAGCGTGGCCGAGCAATTGGCGAAGTCGGTAATGAGTTTGATCGGATTGCGTTCCTGGTGCTCGTAGCGCGCGCCGGTGTCCGGGATGCGCAGGTTGAAGATGGCGGCCAGGATATAGATTGCGACGACGACGGCCATTGCGGCCTCGGCCGGTGTGTCGATGCCGATGCGCGGCAGCAGGTCGAACGAGAGCAAGAAGCCCGAGCCGCGCGGGCTGACCAGCGTGCCGCCCAGCACCGTGCCGAGGATGATCGACATCACCGTCAGGCCTTCGATCCAGCCATTGGCTGGCACCAGCTTTTCCGGTGGCAGAAGTTCGGTCAGGATGCCGTATTTGGCGGGCGAATACACGGCCGCGCCAAAGCCGACAACGGCGTATGAAATCAGTGGGTGCACTGTGAAGAACATCAGCGCGCAGCCGAACACCTTGATGATGTTCGCGATGAACATCACGCGGCCCTTGTTGAGCGCATCGGCGAAGGCGCCGACGAAGGCGGCCAGCAACACATAGAACAGGACGAACGACAGCTTCAGCAGCGGAGTGAGCGATGCCGGGGCGTCCATTGCGACGAGCAGGCTGATCGCGACAAACAGGAGCGCGTTATCTGCCAGCGACGAGAAGAACTGCGCCGCCATGATGGTATAAAAACCACGGTTCATTCTAAAATTCTAAAGTTCGGTCCGGGTTGCTTTATACCATGAATGGCTGGCGTGGCGAAGCCAATACGATGCACCGTGACTGCCCCGGCAACGCCCCCGGGCCTGCTCCGGTAGAATAGCCACTCCAACTTTTCGTACCGGTTTCATCCCGATCGCCGACCATGCCGCGCCCACTCTTTGCCACCATCCACCCGGACTCGATGCAGCACAATCTGTCGCAGGCCCGCACCTGCGCGCCTATGGCGAAGATCTGGGCGGTCGTCAAAGCCGATGCTTACGGCCACGGCCTGGAACGCGCGATGCACGGCTTCGCCACGGCCGATGGCCTGGCCCTGATCGAGCTTGAAAACGCGATCCGCCTGCGCGAGCTTGGCTGGATCAAGCCGATCCTGTTATTAGAGGGATTCTTCGAAGCGGCCGACGTGCCCCTGCTGGCCGAACACAATATCGTCACGGCCGTGCACTCGGTAGAACAGATCAAGCTGCTCGAATACACCCAGCTCTACCGCCCGATCGATGTCTACCTGAAAATGAACACCGGCATGAACCGCCTGGGCCTGCGCCCGGACGAGTACGCGGCCGCCTACAAGCGGCTGCGCGCGATCCCTGACGTGCGCAACATCACGCACATGACCCACTTCGCCAACGCCGACGAACTGGAGCATCCGCTCTTGACCATCGCCGAGCAGGTGCGCCGCTTCCAGATCGGCGCCGGCGATCTGCCCGGCGAGCGCAGCCTGTCCAATTCGGGCGGCGTGCTGCATCAGGCTGAGCTTGCTGAACACCTGTCCAACGACTGGGTCCGCCCCGGCATCATGCTGTACGGCGGCACGCCGGGCGGGCGCAGCGCGGGCGATTTCGGCCTGCGCCCGACCATGACGCTGCGCTCGGAAATCATCGGCATCCAGCACATCGAGCGCGGCGACACGGTCGGCTACGGCAGCCGTTTCGTGGCCGACGGCCCGATGACGATCGGCGTCGTCGCGTGCGGCTATGCCGATGGCTACCCGCGCAGCGCGCCGCATGGCACGCCGGTGATCGTCGATGGCGTGCGCACGGGGCTGATCGGCCGCGTCTCGATGGACATGATGACGGTCGACCTCTCGCCGGTGCCCAATGCGCGCATCGGCAGCAAGGTCACGCTATGGGGCGATGGTCTGCCGATCGACGACGTGGCGCACGCCGCCGGGACGATCGGCTACGAATTGATGTGCGCTGTCGCGCCGCGCGTGCGCATCGCCGAAGGCCGCCTGGGCACTGATGGATAACCGATAGAGAACATGGCAAAAGCAAAAACCAATTACACCTGCTCCGAATGCGGCGCGATCGCCACTCGCTGGATGGGCCAGTGCGCCGACTGCAAGGCCTGGAACACGATGGTCGAAACCGTCGTCGAGGCGCCCGGCGTGAACCGCATGTCGCAAACCCCGCATCGGGCGCTGGCGCAGACCGCGCCGGTGCTGTCGCTGGCCGATATCGAGGCAATCGATGTGCCGCGCTTTGGCACCGGCATCGAGGAATTCGACCGCGTGCTGGGCGGCGGCCTGGTGGCCGGTGGCGTCGTGCTGATTGGCGGCGACCCGGGCATCGGCAAGTCCACGCTGCTGTTGCAGGCGCTGGCCAGCCTGTCCAAAACACGCTCCACGTTATATGTCAGCGGTGAGGAATCCGGCGCCCAGATCGCGCTGCGCGCGCGCCGGCTCGCGGTCGACGCGCAAGACCTCAAATTGCAGGCCGAGATCCAGCTCGAGAAAATCCTCGGCACGATCGCCGACCTGAAACCCGAAGTGGCGGTGATCGACTCGATCCAGACCGTGTATTCCGATGCGCTGACGTCGGCCCCCGGCTCGGTGGCCCAGGTGCGCGAATGCGCGGCGCAACTGACACGTGTGGCCAAGCAGACCGGCGTGACGATCATTCTGGTCGGTCACGTGACGAAAGAGGGCGCGCTGGCCGGTCCGCGCGTGCTCGAACACATCGTCGACACGGTGCTGTATTTCGAGGGCGATACGCAGTCGAGCTTCCGCCTGGTGCGGGCGATCAAGAACCGTTTCGGCGCCGTCAACGAGCTGGGCGTGTTTGCGATGACCGAGAAGGGTCTGAAGGGCGTGTCGAATCCGTCCGCGCTGTTCCTGTCACAGCACGACACGCCCGTGCCGGGCTCCTGCGTCATGGTCACGCAGGAGGGCACGCGCCCGTTGCTGGTCGAGATCCAGGCACTGGTCGACACGAGCCACCTGCCCAATGCGCGCCGCCTGTCCGTCGGCCTCGAGCAGAACCGGCTGGCGATGCTGCTGGCGGTGCTGCACCGTCACGCCGGCATTGCCGCATTCGACCAGGACGTGTTCATCAACGCAGTGGGTGGCGTGAAGATCACTGAACCGGCGGCTGATCTGGCCGTGCTGCTGGCGATTAATTCATCGATGCGCAGCAAACCCTTGCCGCGCGGGCTCGTCGTGTTTGGTGAAGTGGGCCTGGCCGGTGAAATCCGGCCGGCGCCACGTGGCCAGGAGCGCCTGCGCGAAGCGGCCAAGCTGGGCTTTTCGGTTGCCGTTATTCCGAAGGCGAATGCGCCGAAGCAGAAAATCGAGGGCATGACGATCATCGCCGTCGAACGCATCGAAGAAGCGTTCAACAAACTGCGCGAACTCGACTAGTCGTCTGGTCAACTGGCCAACCGGCACGGCGCAACAATGCCGTGCCGGATCCCATGGATGTTCTTATAATAGTGTCTCTTATCAGGCATCATGGGAAACACGTGTTACAAGAGCAGAGGCAGTCCCCGCGCAAAGTATTGCGTACCAAAGTCTTGCTGGCCATCGATGGCCGGGCGCCATTCACCGGCAAGAGTGTCGATGTCAGCACCAACGGCATCAGTGTCAACATCCCCGATCCGGTGCCGGTCGGCCTTGCCGGCCAGCTGCGTTTCGACCTGTTGATCGATGGCCGCTTCACGACCATCGACACCCATGCCAAGGCGCTGCACTGCATTTTCAGTGGTGGTGAGTACAAAGTGGGGTTCAAGTTCCAGAGCCTTGACCTGGCTGCGGTCACGGCGTTGTCGCGCTTCCTGCGCTGACATCGACGCTGACATCGATGCACCATGCGACAAGCGGCGAGCGCCCTGGGGCCTCACCGCTTGCTGTCTGACCCGCTGAGCGGGTTTGTCGCTATTCGTGATAGCGGTCTTCGAGTTGCCTGGAACTTCCACGTACTTCCTGGTAGATCTCGAACGCGACCAGCGCCGCCAGCCCGCCCAGGATCCCCATGACCATCATGTCCAGCATACAATCATCAACGCCGTTAGGCATCCCCTCCATGTAAAAAACGACACTTCAGGTTAGCAGCTGACACCGTATTTACAAGGCTGGCGACGCGCGAAAAATATCGGTGACCGCCCAGCCGCGCGCCGCGTCCCCACCGGCAATGCCATGCTTGCGGCCGTGTCATGTTCGTGTCACATTTCAGAATATGTCATGAACTTGTCATATTCGCCCGCTAGACTGCGCTTCATCGTCAGCGGGATCGTCCCGTCGTTCTATTTTCAGAGGATCAGATATGCGCATGAAGCATCTCTTCGTTTCGATCGCCGTCGCCGCTTCGGCATTCACCGCAACCGCCCAGGCCGCCAACATCACCGGCGCAGGCGCGACGTTCCCTTATCCGATCTACGCCAAATGGGCCGAGCTGTACAAGGCAGCATCGGGCAATGGCCTGAATTACCAGTCGGTCGGTTCCGGCGCCGGCATCAAGCAGATCAAGGCCAAGACCGTCGACTTCGGCGCGTCCGACATGCCGCTGGCAGCTGCTGAACTCAACGCCGCCGGCCTGTTCCAGTTCCCGGCCGTGATGGGCGGCGTCGTGCCGATCGTCAACCTGGCGGGCATCGCTCCTGGCCAGATGAAACTGAGCGGCGCCGTCATCGCCGACATCTACATGGGCAAGATCGTCAAGTGGAACGCGCCGCAGATCGCCGCGCTGAACCCGGGCGTCAAACTGCCGGACGCCGATATCACCGTCGTGCGCCGCGCCGACAGCTCGGGCACCTCGTTCCTGTGGACCGATTTCCTGTCGAAGTCGAGCCCGGAATGGAAGACGAAAGTCGGCGCCGGCACCACCGTCAAGTGGGCAGTGGGCGTGGGCGGCAAGGGCAACGAGGGCGTGGCCGCTAACGTGCAGCGCATCAAGGGCGGTATCGGCTACGTCGAGTGGGCCTACGCCAAGAAAAACAAGATGTCGCACACCCAGCTCCAGAACAAGGATGGCGTGTTCCTGCAACCGAGCGACGACGCCTTCAAGGCTGCTGCCGCCGGTGCGAACTGGGCCGGCACCCCGGGCTTCGCCGTCATCCTGACCGACCAGCCAGGCAAGGACAGCTGGCCAGTCACGGGCGCATCGTACATCCTCGTGCACAAGGCCCAGGACGCGGCCAAGGGCAAGGAAGTGCTGAAGTTCTTCGACTGGTCGTACAAGAACGGCGCCGCCTCGGCTGCTGAACTCGACTACGTGCCGATGCCTGCACCGGTCATCAAGCTCGTGCAGGACGCCTGGCGCACCAATCTGAAAGACACCACCGGCAAGGCGCTTTGGTAATCCACTAGTTTTCATCATCGAAGGACCGGCTCGACCGGTCCTTCTGCATGCCAGCAATATTGACAAAACGATATTGACCACGAGTCTTATAGCGAGTCTTCCACACATATGAGCGCCCACCCATCCTTGTCCGTGCAGGACCTGCCTGATCAGGCAGCAGCCGAAGACGCCCGCCGTTACGCTGCACTGCGCACGACGATGCGCAACCAGCGCATCCAGGACTTCTTCTTCCACAAAATCACGCTGCTGTTTGCTGCCACGGTCCTGGCGGTGCTGATCGGGATCATCATCTCGCTGGCCATCGGCGCGGCGCCGGCGTTCTCGCAGTTTGGCCCGGGCTTCATCACCCGCGTCGAGTGGGATCCGGTGAACGACGAGTTCGGCGCCATGATCGCCATCTGGGGCACGCTGGCCACCTCGATCATCGCGCTGGCTGTCGCGTTTCCGATCAGTTTCGGCATCGCGTTGTTTCTGACCGAGATATGCCCGGCCTGGCTGCGTCGCCCGCTGGGTACCGCCGTCGAGCTGCTCGCCGGCGTGCCGTCGATTATCTACGGTATGTGGGGCCTGTTCGTGTTCGCGCCAATGTTCGCCGACCATGTGCAGCCGCTGCTGAAGGAAACCATCGGCCAGTTGCCGGTCATCGGCGTCATCTTCCAGGGCCCGACGATGGGCATTGGCATCATGACCGCCGGCCTGATTCTGGCAATCATGATCATCCCGTTCATCGCCTCGGTGATGCGCGACGTGTTCGAGATCGTGCCGACCGTGCTGAAGGAATCGGCGTATGGCCTCGGTTGCACCCGCTGGGAAGTGGTGCGCAAGGTCGTGCTGCCTTATACCCGCAACGGCGTGGTGGGCGGCGTCATGCTGGGCCTGGGCCGCGCGCTCGGTGAGACGATGGCCGTGACGTTCGTGATCGGTAACGCGCACTCGCTGTCGGCGTCGCTGTTCTCGCCGGGTAATTCGATTTCGTCGACGCTTGCCAACGAATTTGCCGAAGCGGCCAGCACGCTGCACTCGTCGTCGCTGTTTGCGCTGGCACTGATCCTGTTTGGCATCACGTTCATCGTGCTGTCGGCGGCCAAGATCATGCTGCTCGGTATGTCCCGTAACGAAGGCACGAAATAAGATGGCAACTGAGATGAATACTGCTTCCAAGAACCCGGTGTATCGCCGGCGCCTGCTGGCGCACCGCATCGGCATCACGCTATCGGTGTGCGCGATGGGCATCGGCCTGGCCTTCCTGGCCTGGATTCTGTTCACGCTGCTGTACAACGGCCTGGGCGGCCTGTCGGCCACGCTGTTCACGGCGGACACGCCGGCCCCGGGCACGCCCGGTGGCGGCTTGCGCAATGCGATTCTGGGCAGCGTGATGATGGTCGGTCTGTCGACGCTGATCAGCACGCCGGTTGGCATCCTGGCCGGTATCTATCTGGCTGAATACGGCGAGAACAACAAGTTCGCGCAAGTCACGCGCTTCGTGACCGACATCATGCTGTCGGCCCCGTCGATCGTGATCGGCCTGTTCGTGTACGCCATCTACGTCGCCAAGGTCCAGCACTTTTCGGGCTACGCCGGTACGATCGCGCTGTCGCTGATCGCGATTCCGGTCGTCGTGCGCACCACCGACAACATGCTGCGCCTGGTACCGCCCAGCCTGCTCGAAGCAGCCTATGCGCTGGGCGCGCCGCACTGGAAAGTGGCCCTGACCGTGCGCCTGCGCGCCGTGAAGGCCGGCGTCGTTACTGGCGTGCTGCTGGCCGTGGCCCGCGTTACCGGTGAAACCGCGCCGCTGCTGTTCACCGCGCTGAACAACCAGTTCTACAGCCATGACATGAATGCGCCGCTGGCGAATCTGCCAGTGGTGATCTACACCTACGCCATGAGCCCGTATGACGACTGGCGCTCCCTGGCCTGGGCCGGTGCATTGCTGGTGACCACGACCGTGTTGCTGCTGAACATTCTGTCGCGTACGCTGTTCAGCCAAAAAAACCCGAATTAATTCACTCTGATAAACGATAAAGTGATGAACCAAGCCATGCTCAATACGACTCCGACCCCGGCTGCGGCCAAAGCCAAGACGATCGAAATCGAAGGCCTGAACTTCTTTTACGGTAAAACGCAGAGTCTGAAGAATGTCAGCCTCGACATCCACGCCAAGCAGGTCACGGCCTTCATCGGCCCGTCGGGCTGCGGCAAGTCGACACTGCTCCGCACCCTGAACCGCATGTACGACCTGTACCCGGGCCAGCGCGCCGAAGGCAAGATCATGTACCGCGGCGGCAATATCCTCGACGCAGGCGTCGACGTGAACATGCTGCGCGCCAAGGTCGGCATGGTGTTCCAGAAGCCGACCCCGTTTCCGATGTCGATCTACGACAACATCGCATTCGGCGTGCGCCTGTACGAAAACCTCTCGAAAGGCGAGATGGACGAGCGCGTCGAATGGGCCCTGAAAAAGGCGGCGCTGTGGGAAGAAGCCAAGGACAAGCTGTCCAAGAGCGGCCTGTCGCTGTCGGGCGGCCAGCAGCAGCGCCTGTGCATCGCGCGCGGCGTGGCAGTCAAGCCCGACGTGCTGCTGCTCGATGAGCCGACCTCGGCGCTGGACCCGATCTCGACCGCCAAGATCGAAGAACTGATCAGCGAACTGAAGCAGGATTACACGATCACGATCGTGACCCACAATATGCAGCAGGCCGCGCGCTGCTCCGACTACACCGCCTATATGTACCTGGGCGAGCTGGTCGAGTTCGGCGAGACCGACCAGATCTTCATGAAGCCGGCGCGCAAGGAAACGCAGGATTACATTACCGGCCGCTTCGGCTGATCGAGCTGGCTGACCTTTTTCGGCCGTCCTCGCGGACGGCTTCACAAGAATATTGACGGAGAGTTTGTATGACAGGCGAGCATTCATCCAAGCAGTACGACCAGGAACTCGAAGGGATCCGTTCCCAGGTCTTGCTGATGGGCGGCATGGTGGAAACCCAGTTCGAAGAAGCGCTGGAATGCTTCCGCATCGGCGACATCGCGCGCGCCGAGCGCGTGATGGCCGAAGACCAGGCCGTCAACCAGCTTGAAGTCGCGCTGGACGACGCCTGCAGCCACCTGATCGTGAAACGCCAGCCGACCGCGAATGACCTGCGCACCGTGATGGCCACGATCAAGGTGATCACCGACCTCGAGCGCATCGGCGACGAAGCGACCAAGGTTGCGCGCACGGCGAAAAGCCTGCACGAGCGGGGCGCGACGGGCTTTGCCCATTTCGACATGATCCGCACGATCGCCAAGGCGACGTCCGAACTGCTGCACGATTCGCTCGACGCATTCGCGCGCCTGGACGGCAAGCAGGCCTTGCAGATCATCGCGGGCGACGAAGTGGTCGACCACGAGTTCCGCGTGATTCTGCGCACGATGGTGACGTTCATGATGGAAGACCCGCGCACGATTTCGTCGGCGCTCGACACGCTGTGGGTGGCCAAGGCCATCGAGCGCATCGGCGACCATGCCAAGAACATCGCCGAATACGTGATCTACGTGGTCGAAGGCCGCGACATCCGCCACAGCAAGCCGACGCTCGGTGAGCCGCCGGTACTGTGAGCATGGCTGACACCACCTCCGTCCTCGTGGTCGAGGATGAGCCGGCGATCGTCGAACTGGTGACCTATTCGCTGCGCGAAGCAGGCTGGGAAATCCGCACGGCCGATACGGCGGCCGGCGCCTGGGACAGCATCAGCCGGGGCAAGCCCGACCTGCTGCTGCTGGACTGGATGCTGCCCGACCAGAGCGGCCTGCGCTTGCTGTCGCGCCTGCGCGCCGACCGTGACTTCCAGGAGCTGCCAGTCATCATGCTGACTGCCAAGAGCATGGAAGAAGACAAGCTGGCGGGCCTGAACAGCGGGGCGGACGACTACATCACCAAGCCGTTCTCGCCGCGCGAGCTGCTGGCCCGTTCGCGCGCGCTGCTGCGCCGCAAGAGCCCGCACCTGGCCGAAGCACCGCTGCGCGCTGGCAGCGTGACGCTCGATCCGAACAGCTGCACCGTGACGGTCGACAATCAGCAGATCGACATCGGTAACGCCGAATACAAGCTGCTCAAGTACCTGTTGGCGCACCGCGAGCGCGTGTTTTCGCGCGCCCAGTTGCTCGACAAGGTGTGGGGCGACCATGCGGTGATCGAAGAGCGCACGGTCGACGTGCACGTGCTGCGGCTGCGCAAGGCGCTGAAATCGGCCGACGGCCTGATCCGCACGGTGCGCAGCGTTGGCTACATGCTGTCCGAAAAATAGTCTGTGTCGAAGGACGCGATGAATCCCAAGTTGCTGTTCTGGGTCCCGGCGCTGTTGCGCCTGGGGCTGTTGTTTGCCTTTGCGGGCCTCGTCTGGTGGTGGATGGGGCTGGTGGCCGGGCTGTCGCTGGCGCTGGCCGCTGCCGTCACGGCCATCATCGTCCAGCTGTCATATCTGCAGAAGCTGGGCGAGTGGCTCGAGCATCCGCAAGAGACGCGCCTGCCGGACGGGTGGGGCGCCTGGACGGAAGCGTTCGCGCGCCTGTACCACCTGCGGCGCGACGACAAGAAGCACCAGGCTGAACTGACCGAATGGCTGGCCCGGTTCCGCCAGGCGATGCACCTGCTGCCGGAAGGCGTCGCGATCATGGACGACGTGCTGTTCCTGGAGTGGTGCAACCCGGCACTCGAGCGCCATCTGGGCCTGACGATGGAGCGCGACAAGGGACTGCGCGTGACCAATCTGGTGCGCCATCCCGACTTCATCGACTACATCATCCTGGGCCGCTACGAGCAGCCGCTGACGCTGGCGTTCAGAGGCCGCAAGATCGAGTGCCGCATCATCCCGTTTGAGAACCGGCGCCAGATTCTGGTCACGCACGATGCGACCGATACCGAGCGGATCGAAGCGATGCGGCGCGACTTTATTGCCAACGCCTCGCACGAGCTGAGGACGCCGCTGACGGTGATCGTGGGCTTCCTCGAAATCGCAATGGCCGATCCGGGCCTGGACGTGACCACGCGTACGGCGCACCTGAGCTTGATGACCGAGCAGGCGCAGCGGATGCAGCGGCTGATCCAGGACATGCTGACGCTGTCGCGGCTGGAGTCGGACGAATTCCCGCTCAAGCGTGAGCGGGTGGATATCAAGCTTCTGGTCGAATCGATCGCGGCCGAAGCGCGCGCGCTGTCGGGCGGCCGGCACACGATCGAGGTGGCGGTGGATGGGCCGGACGTGATGGGCAGCATGGAAGAGCTGCGCAGCGCCTTCGCCAACCTGGCGTCGAACGCCGTGCGCTACTCGCCCAACGGCGGCACGATCCGCCTGGCCTGGTCACGCGGCCCGGACGCGCTGGCGTTCGCCGTGACCGACTGCGGCATCGGCATCGACCCGGAACACATCCCGCGCCTGACCGAGCGTTTCTACCGCGTGGACAAGAGCCGCTCGCGCGAAACGCAGGGCACGGGCCTCGGCCTGGCCATCGTCAAGCACGTCCTGCTGCGCCACGGCGGCAAGCTGACGATCACCTCCCAACCCGGCAAAGGCAGCACCTTCGCCGCCACGCTCCCGAACACCTCCCTGCCAGCGTAACGCTCCGACCCCAAAAGCAATTGCATTCCAATTGGGGTCAGAGTCGAATTGTTTGACAACTTTGTGACATGCTTGCGGGATCGATTAGTTAGTCACAAGTTATAAGGTAATGTTTGCGGACGAAAATCAGGGTCGGCGTCGACTTATTGGCAATGTCAGACCATTGCGCAACAAGTCGATGCCGACCCTTGTTTATTCATTCTTTGTCGCCTGAAGACCAATGAACGTGCATCTGCACACGACGCCGATTGATTGCACGATCAACATCCGGCATTAGCTGCAACATTGAAGTTTTCAACGAAAACGCAATGAGCAGTTTCCCGGAATGACGAGAGTCGCGCTCAAGCCTGCTTGCGACGAACAGCGCCAAAGCCCAGTGCAGCCAGGCCTATCAGACTCAGCGTGCCTGGTTCAGGCACTGAGCCGCCTGGGACTTCGGCACCGAGAGTGATGTTGTCGAAACCGATATTGTCGGCACTTCCACCGAAATCAACCGAATGTGCGATGCCGGCGAACGATACGCCGATTGGAATAAAGTTGCAGTAGCTACCGGATGGGTCGCCAACGCACGCACTATTGGTGTTGCCAGGCAGTAGAACGGTGGCCAACAGGGAGCCGGTGCCATTCAATCCATCATAGACATTGACAAACCCTGCCTGGAAGGAACTGTAGAAAAACGAAAAGCCGGTGCCGAATCCACCTGCCACGTTCATCGTTGCGGCGCCGCCCGTCTGGAAGAACAGGATTGTACTGGCGGATGGTTCGTTACCGAAATTTCCGCTGCCGCCCGCGTCAGAATCGATCAGGGCAAGGCTTGTACCGGAAAAATTTATACCGTAATTGGTTCCCGAATTACCTGCTGAATCAGTGCCGCCATTGTAGAAATCGTTAATTGCGGCTAAGTTGCCCGCACCTTCAAAGGTCAATACGACCGGTGCCGCCATGGCCTGTGCTGACGCCAGGGTTGCGGCCAGCATGGCCAGTTTCAAAATGGATTTCATATTAACTCCCTAGTTGTTGGTGTAAATACACTTAGCAATAGCTGTGCCATCAACTTAAAACCATAAGTATCAAGGAGTTGAAATTTTTGAAACTATTAGTGACTTTGATATGTAAGTTTTTTCGACATGCAGTCCAGTTATAACTTTCGAGTCAACAATCGGATAACGTCGTACCAGGAATTGTCACGTGATTGAATTCGCAGACTGTTAATGCGCTGGTTTTCGCAAGAGGGACAGGTGCAGGAGTTCTGCACGGCCAGGCACTCCGCCAGCCGTAGAGGCGCGTGTGCGTCAGCAGACAAACATGAAACGTCCGGCGTCAGCGCGAATGCCGGTGAAAGGCGGCCGACACGAACTTGAGGAGATCGGGGAGGGCGTCAACGTGAAGAGCAACGGTGAAGGCGGCCGAACATTCGCCGCCAACCCTTATTACTGGTCAGGTTAATGCAGCAGGAGGAGGGTGGTGGTCAGCAGGGCTGCCGGGATGCCGATCCATGCGCCTTGGGCGACTTTGCGGGGAGCGTATTGGAGCATGGCGGCCACAGTCCAGGCGGCAACCGACAGGACGCCGCACCACAGTACCGGGCCGACGTGCCAGCCGCGGGCGGCGATGCAGGCGGCGAAAGAAAGTGCCAGGCCCAGCCAGGCCAGTGTCCGCATGCGCATCCTGAGCGCAGGCGCAGGCTCCTTGCCGCGGCCGTGCAGGTCGGCGTAGTGGCGGTCCATCACGATGCCTTTGGCGGCGAATGCGCTGAAGGCGAGGGAAACGCTGCTGAGGAACAGCATGCTCATACGGGCTCCATGGTCGAGGTCGATCCGGCGTCAGCCGCCGTCTGCTTTTTCGCTGCTTTCTGTTTGGCCTTGTGCCCCAGCCACCAGGCGGCCCAGCCCAGCAACGCGCCCAGCACCAGGACGACAATGTCGAAGGCGGCCACCGGCCGCAGGCCCGGTCCGCCGAACAGCGACACACCCAGGTGTGAATGGGTCGTGAACACGTTCAGCACAGGGATTCCGGCCAGCAGCACCGCGCCGACCGTTAGCTGGAAACGCCACATCGCGCGTGTCGGCCGGATCTGCGCGAGGAGGGCGGCGGCGCCCCAGGCGATGAAGAACCAGTTGGCTTCGGCGCTGGCGCGCTGGGCCATGTCCACCGGCAGCAGGCGGTTGGCCCAGAAGAAGGCGGCAAATGCGATCGGCAGGCCGGCAATGGCGCCGATGTTCAGTGCGTCGACCAGGCGTACGCCGAAACCGACGCGTCCGCCGTTGGCCACGATCTTGGCGTACGACTGACGCTCCCGCACGCCCCACAGCAGCGCGCCGGTGGCGACCATCGCAGAACCAGCCAGGCCGCATACGAAGAACAGCGCGCGCAGCAGCGGATCGGCGAAGTGCGCCAGATGCATGCCATAGATGGCGGCGCGCGTGGCGAGCGCCGTGCTCACCGGCGGCGTTTCAGACAGCAGGGCGCCGCTGACGCCATCGAACGTCATCGCCGGCTCAAGATTGGACAACTGCTGGCCCGACGGGCGATACAGTTCCACGCGCGCGGCCGCATCGTTCGGATGACTGATCGCCACGCGCGACGGCGTCACGCCCCACGCCCGCTCGGCCTGTTGCAGCATCGGCGCGATATCGGCAAGCGGCGCGGCGATGTCCGCCGGCTTGCCGCGCTCAACGTTGCCAAACACGTCGCTGAACATCGTGTTCTGCTCGTCGCCGTACATCGCCTTGGTGGGCGCGGGCATATAGATGAACATCAGCGTCACGATGCCCGTGTAGGTGATCATCAAATGAAACGGCAGTGCCAGCACGGCAGTCGCGTTGTGCGCATCCAGCCACGAACGCTGGCCTTTCTTTGGGCGGAACGTGAAGAAGTCCTTGAAGATGCGCTTGTGCGTGATCACGCCGCTGATGATCGCCACCAGCATGAACATTGCGCCAATGCCGACAATCCAGCGGCCCCAGATGGCCGGCATGTAGTGCAGGTCGAAGTGCAGGCGGTACAGGAAGTCCCCGCCACGGGTGTCGCGCGGTTTGGCCGTCTGCAGGCCACTAGACGGATCGAGCGTGACATTCTGGTCGCGCAGCGCATTGCGGCGCTCTGCGCGCGTCATGTCTTTTTTCGGCGGATTCTGCCAGGCGGCCTGGATCAGCGGATTGCGCTCGTCGGGCAGGTCGATCGTCCAGCGCGTCGCGTTCGGCGCGCGTTCCTGCAGCACGCGCACGGCCAGTTGCGCCGACTGCGCCGGGGACAGCGTGGCCGGCGCAGCCGCTGCCGCGTGCAGCTCGGGCTTCATCCAGAACGTGATCTCGTGCCGGTAATACGCTGCCGTGCCGCCCATGAACACCAGCAGCAGCAGCCAGCACACGAGCAGGCCAGCCCACGTATGCACCCACGCCATCGATTGTCGCAAGCCGTCCTTCATGCCGTCCCTCCGACCAGCCACAACACCATTCCCAGCACCGCGCATGTCCCGACCACGCCAACGCAGGCGCGCAGCGCGCTGCGCGTGGCAAACACCCACAGGATGACGCAGGGATAGATGACGAACGCCAGCAGCGTGGCGATGGTGACGGCGTCGGCGCGTGGCAGCGGCAGCGCCAGCGCAATGAGTGCGCCCCCAAGCGCGGAGAGCACGTAGCCGCCGCCGATCGCGGCCACCGCGCGGGCGGTGACGCCGCCACGGTAGCGCCAGGTGATCGTGGTCATGAGTCCGGGCCTTTCTTCAGATGACGGATGGCGTCACTGGATACACGGTGGGCCGGATCAGTGATCGGCGCTTGGCGCCATGGCTGGGCCAGCCGCGACGGCTGCGATGCCCTTTGGCTGCACGACGCTCAGTGACGTGGTGTAGCTGGACGTTGCGTATTGCAGGCCGGCGCGCTCGCCCGCGGTCTTGTCGGTGTGCTCGGTTTCCAGCACATACAGGCCTTTCCATGGCATGTCGAACTTGACGACGCCGCTCTCATCCGACTCCGCTTCTTTCGCCCAGCCGCTCTGGACGATGGCATTGACCTTCGCTTTCGGCAGCGGCTGGCCCTTGTAGAACACCTTGAATTCGCCGGCCTTGCCGGTCGGGACGAGGTCGAGCGTCAGCTTCGGCTGCTGCGCGGCGAAGCTGGTGGCCATGCGCGCGGCAGGCACCCAGATGTGGTTCAGCTTCTTGCCGTTCTCATCTGTTTCCCAGCTCGGGTAGGCATTGTCCTGAGCGACGATCGCGTCACCCGCTGCCGGCGTGGCGCCGCTGACCAGGTAACCCTTGGCCGTCTTGTCCAGCTTGAGCGTGCGTTCGCCCTTGGCGCCCAGCAGCGTCGCGCTCGGGGCACCAAACTTGTCGAGCAGGCCCGGCGTGGTTTCACGCTGGTTCAGGGCAAACTCGCCGAACTGCAGCTTGACCGCCTTGCCATCCTGCTCGAACCAGATTTGGTGGGCCTGTGCGGCAGGCGCGGCGACCAGCATGGCGACGAGGGAGGAGAGCAGAATCTTGTTCATGGTGAGCGCTTTGTGGTTGTTGATCGGATCAGACGGGCAGTAATGCGACAGGAATTATAATGCGAATCATTCTCATTTCAAAACATTTTTGCAACTGCTCGCAGCGGAGCGAATCACCCGCCTGCGGTCGCGCCCGCCAAGGCATGTCATCAAGAACGCGCCGATGTACAATCGTGCCTCGTTCTTATCGGCCCCCTCTATGCTCTCTCGACGTACTTCCCTCGCGGCCTGCGCCGCGCTGTTGCTGGCCGCCTGCGGCAGCACCCCGACCCCGGCTCCCGTTACTCCCGTTGCCGCCCCCAAGGCAGCGCCATTGCCTCCCAAGAAAATCCGTATCGGCCTGGCCCTCGGTGGCGGCGCTGCGCGCGGCTTCGCCCATATCGGCGTCATCAAGGCGCTCGAAGCCCAGGGCATCTACCCGGAAATCGTCGTCGGCACCAGCGCCGGCTCGGTCGTCGGCGCGCTGTATGCGTCGGGCGTGAACGGCTTTGCGCTGCAAAAGACGGCCATGACGATGGACGAGGCCACCATCTCGGACTGGGCGCTGCCGCTGTTCAGCAAATCGACGGGCTTGCTCAAGGGAGAGGCGCTGCAGAGCTATGTGAACAAGGCCGTCAACAACGTGCCCATTGAAAAGCTGAAGTTGCGCTTCGGCGCAGTGGCGACCGACCTGAAAACGGGCCAGCCGATCCTGTTCAGCCGCGGCAATACGGGCATGGCCGTGCGCGCGTCGTCGTCAGTGCCGAGCGTGTTCCAGCCGGTCGTCATCGGCAACAAGAGCTATGTCGATGGCGGCCTGGTCGCACCGGTGCCGGTGCGCTACGTGCGCGATATGGGCGCCGATTTCATCATCGCGGTCAATATCTCGAGCGCGACCGAGGGCGCGGCCACGGCCAGTTCGCTCGACGTGCTGATGCAGACCTTCTCGATCATGGGCCAGCGCCTGAACCACTTCGAGCTCAAGGATGCCGACGTCGTCATCACGCCCGCACTGGGCAATATGGGCTCGAGCGATTTCGGTGGCCGCAACCTGGCCATCCTGGCGGGCGAACAGGCCGCCGCCGCCGTCATGCCGCAAATCAAGGCCAAACTGAAACTCAAACAGCAAGTTCCCTGAGAAAGCCCACGATGAACACCAAACCTTACCTGACCCTGGCGGACGCCAAACAGATCGGCGCTGCCGCCGAAGCCGAAGCCCTCGCCAATGGCTGGGCCGTGTCGATCGCCATCGTCGACGATGGCGGCCACCTGCTGTGGCAGCAGCGGCTGGACGGCGCGCCGCCGATCTCGTCGCACATCGCACCCAGCAAGGCCAACACGGCCGCGCTCGGCCGCCGCGAGTCGAAGGTATATGAAGACGTGATCAATGGCGGGCGCATGTCGTTCCTCAGCGCGCCGAAGCTCGAAGGCATGCTCGAGGGCGGCGTGCCCGTCATCGTCGATGGCCACGTGATCGGCGCCGTCGGTGTCTCGGGCGTGAAATCGAACGAGGATGTGCAGATCGCCAAGGCCGGTATCGCCGCCCTGGGTACGGCGTAAAACAAGCGTACGGGCGCATGATTTTTGCATCATCGGCGCCCGTATTTGCTGCAACGCCGCATTGCCGAATGCCGCTGCACGCGCTATAATTCGGAAGTTTATCTAATTCAAACTTCGCCGTAGCGCATACCCACCAACCCTCATTCAACATGACCTCCAACACCCGGCGCAAGCAGTGCAGCGGGGTTAGCTGGATGTCGGTCTGACGTGGCGCAGCTACGGCAACTTTTACGGGAGTTGCCCTTGCCGCCATTCTTTTCCGGCCCCTCTGTTCCGGCCATTCTGGCCCTTGCTGACGGGACCATCTTCAAAGGTTATTCCATCGGCGCCGTCGGTCACACGACCGGCGAAGTGGTGTTCAACACCGCCATGACCGGCTACCAGGAAATCCTTACCGACCCGAGCTATTCGCGTCAGATCGTCACGCTGACCTACCCGCACATCGGTAACTATGGCGTCAACACGACCGACGTGGAAGCATCGAAAGTGCATGCCGCTGGTTTGATCATTCGCGACCTGCCGCTGCTGGCCTCCAACTTCCGCTCGACGCAGTCGCTTGGCGACTACCTGAAGGCCGAGAACGTCGTCGCGATTGCCGGCATCGACACCCGCAAGCTCACCCGCATCCTGCGCGAGAAGGGCGCCCAGGCCGGCGCGATCCTCACCGCTGCGCAAGGCGCTGAGCCGTCGACCGCGCAAGCGCTCGAACTGGCGCGCTCGTTCCCTGGCCTGGCCGGCATGGACCTGGCCAAGGTCGTGTCGGTGAAAGCCCCGTACGAGTTCACCGAAACCGAATGGAAGCTGGGCGAAGGCTTCGGCAAGCAGACCAATCCCCAGTACCACGTGGTCGCCTTCGACTACGGCGTCAAGCGCAACATCTTGCGCATGCTGGCCGAGCGCGGCTGCAAGGTCACCGTGCTGCCGGCGCAGTCCACCGCCGCCGACGCGCTGGCGCTGAACCCGGACGGTATCTTCCTGGCCAACGGCCCGGGCGACCCGGAGCCATGCGACTACGCCATCGCCGCCTCGCGCGAGCTGATCGAAAAAGGCATCCCGACCTTCGGCATCTGCCTCGGTCACCAGATCATGGCGCTGGCTTCCGGCGCCAAGACCATGAAGATGAAGTTCGGCCACCACGGCGCGAATCACCCGGTGCAGGACCTCGATTCCAAGAAGGTGTTGATCACGTCGCAGAACCATGGCTTTGCAGTCGATCCGACCACCTTGCCGGCCAACTGCCGCGTCACGCACGTGTCGCTGTTCGACGGCTCGCTGCAGGGTTTCGAGCGTACCGACAAACCCGCGTTCTGCTTCCAGGGTCACCCGGAAGCCTCGCCTGGGCCGACCGACGTCGCCTACCTGTTTGACCGCTTCATCGGCCTGATGCAAGCAGCGGAGAAAAAATAATATGCCAAAACGTAGTGACATTAAAAGCATCCTGATCATCGGCGCTGGCCCGATCGTCATCGGCCAGGCCGTCGAATTCGACTACTCCGGCGCGCAAGCCTGCAAGGCCCTGCGCGAAGAGGGTTACAAGGTCATCCTGGTGAACTCGAACCCGGCCACGATCATGACCGACCCGGAAACGGCGGACGTGACCTACATCGAGCCGATCACCTGGAAGGTCGTCGAGCGCATCATCGAAAAAGAACGTCCGGACGCGATCCTGCCAACGATGGGCGGCCAGACTGCGCTCAACTGCGCGCTCGACCTGCACCGCCATGGCGTGCTCGAGAAATACAATGTCGAGCTGATCGGCGCGACGCCGGAAGCGATCGACAAGGCTGAAGACCGCCTGAAGTTCAAGAACGCGATGACCAAGATCGGTCTGGGTTCGGCGCGCTCGGGCGTGGCGCACACGATGGAAGAATCGTGGGTCGTCCAGCGCGAGATGGGCTTCCCGACCATCATCCGTCCATCGTTCACGATGGGTGGCAGCGGTGGCGGTATCGCGTATAACGAAGAAGAATTCGAAGCGATCTGCAAGCGCGGCCTGGAAGCCTCGCCAACCTCGGAGCTGCTCATCGAAGAGTCGCTGCTGGGCTGGAAAGAGTACGAGATGGAAGTCGTGCGCGACAAGAACGACAACTGCATCATCATCTGCTCGATCGAGAACCTCGATCCGATGGGCGTGCACACGGGCGACTCGATCACCGTCGCACCGGCGCAGACCCTGACCGACAAGGAATACCAGATCCTGCGCAACGCGTCGATCGACGTGCTGCGTGAAATCGGCGTCGACACGGGCGGCTCGAACGTGCAGTTCGCGATCAACCCGAAAGACGGCCGCATGATCGTCATCGAGATGAACCCGCGCGTCTCGCGTTCGTCAGCACTGGCCTCGAAAGCCACCGGCTTCCCGATCGCCAAGGTCGCGGCCAAGCTGGCCGTCGGCTACACGCTCGACGAGCTGCGCAACGACATCACGGGCGGCGCCACGCCGGCCTCGTTCGAACCGTCGATCGACTACGTCGTCGTCAAGATCCCGCGCTTCACGTTCGAGAAATTCCCGACCGCCGACAAGCACCTGACCACGCAGATGAAATCGGTGGGCGAAGTGATGGCCATGGGCCGCACCTTCCAGGAATCGTTCCAGAAAGCGCTGCGCGGCCTCGAAGTGGGCGTCGATGGCCTGAACGAAAAGACGCGCGACCGCGAAAAGATCGAAGAAGAGCTGGGCGAGCCTGGCCCGGACCGCATCTGGTATGTGGGCGACGCATTTGCCCAGGGCTTCACGCTCGAAGAAGTGCACAACCTGACCAAGATCGATCCGTGGTTCCTCGTGCAGATCAAGGAAATCGTCGACATCGAGCTGTGGCTCGAGACGCAGACGCTCGAAGGTCTGGACAAGCCGCTGCTGTACAAGCTCAAGCAAAAAGGTTTTGCTGACCGTCGCCTTGCGTTCCTGCTGAAGGTCAAGCCGGAAGAAGTGCGCGCGCGCCGCCATGCGCTGAACATCCGTCCGGTCTACAAGCGCGTCGACACCTGCGCGGCCGAGTTCTCGACCGACACCGCGTACATGTACTCGACGTACGACGAAGAGTGCGAGTCGAACCCGACCGACAAGAAGAAGATCATGGTGCTGGGCGGCGGTCCGAACCGCATCGGCCAGGGCATCGAGTTCGACTACTGCTGCGTCCATGCGGCCCTCGCGATGCGCGAAGACGGCTACGAGACCATCATGGTCAACTGCAACCCTGAGACCGTCTCGACCGACTACGACACGTCCGACCGCCTGTACTTTGAGTCGCTGACGTTAGAGGACGTGCTCGAAATCGTCGAGCTGGAAAAACCGGTGGGCGTCATCGTGCAATACGGCGGCCAGACCCCGTTGAAACTGGCGCTGGACCTGGAAGCCAACGGCGTGCCGATCATCGGCACCTCGCCGGACATGATCGATGCCGCCGAAGACCGCGAGCGTTTCCAGCAGCTGCTGCAAGAGCTGGGCCTGCGCCAGCCGCCAAACCGCACCGCCCGCACCGAAGCCGACGCGCTGGCGCTGGCCGAAGAAATCGGGTATCCGCTGGTCGTGCGTCCATCGTACGTGCTGGGTGGCCGCGCGATGGAAATCGTCCACGAGCAGCGTGACCTCGAGCGCTACATGCGCGAAGCGGTCAAGGTCTCGCACGATTCGCCGGTGCTGCTCGACCGCTTCCTGAACGACGCCATCGAAGTTGACGTCGACTGCATCTCTGACGGCGAAGCCACTTTCATCGGCGGCGTGATGGAGCACATCGAACAGGCTGGCGTGCACTCGGGCGACTCGGCCTGCTCGCTGCCACCGTACTCGCTGACGCAAGCGACGATCGATGAGCTCAAGCGCCAGACCTCGCTGATGGCCAAGGCCCTGAACGTGGTCGGCCTGATGAACGTGCAGTTCGCGATCCAGCAGAAGGAAGAAAACGGCCAGACGGTTGACACCGTGTTCGTGCTGGAAGTGAACCCGCGCGCGTCGCGTACCGTGCCGTTCGTGTCGAAAGCCACCGGCCTGCAGCTGGCGAAGATCGCCGCGCGCTGCATGGTTGGCCAGACGCTGGCGCAGCAGGGCATCACGAAGGAAGTGATCCCGCCATTCTTCAGCGTGAAGGAAGTCGTGTTCCCGTTCGTGAAATTCCCGGGCGTCGACACCATTCTGGGCCCCGAGATGAAATCGACCGGCGAAGTGATGGGCGTTGGCATGACCTTCGGCGAAGCCTTCGTCAAGTCGCAGCTGGCAGCCGGCATCAAGCTGCCGCGTTCGGGTACCGTGTTCCTGTCAGTGAAGTCGTCCGACAAGCCGCGCGCAACGAGCGTGGCGCGTGATCTGGTGGCGCTGGGCTTCGACCTGGTCGCGACCAAGGGCACGGCCGCCGTGATCGCCGCCGCCGGGATCCCGGTGCGCGCCGTGAACAAGGTGCTCGAAGGCCGTCCGCACGTCGTCGACATGATCAAGAACCGCGAAATCGTCATGGTCGTCAACACGGTCGAAGAAAAGCGCAGCGCGATCGTCGACTCGCGTGCGATCCGCACGTCGGCGCTGGCTGCCCATGTGGTGACATACACGACGATCGCCGGTGCCGAAGCGGCCATCGAAGGCATGCCGCATATCGACGAACTGCGTGTGTATGATTTACAAGGTCTGCATAAAACCTTAAACTAAGCAGACGCAGTACCCGTCACACTGGAAGTCCAGTCAACCACAGAGCTCGCGCGGCCTTGGCGCCGCGTGCCTCTGTGGTTTTCGCTTTCTTGCGGCTTCGGTACATTCGTCAAATAAATCACAAGCAGAGAACCATGACCACACCACTGACCAAATTCGGCGCAGAACTCCTGAAAGAAGAGCTGCACCAGCTCAAGACGAAGGAACGCCGCAGCGTGATCGACGCGATCGCCGAAGCGCGTTCGCATGGCGACCTGTCCGAGAACGCCGAGTACGATGCCGCCAAGGAACGCCAGGCGTTCGTCGAAGGCCGCATCGCCGAGCTGGAAAGCAAGCTGAGCACCTCGCAGGTGATCGATCCGACCACGCTCGACGCCGAAGGCCGCGTGGTGTTCGCCGCCACGGTCGACCTGGAAGACCTCGATTCGAGCCAGAAGGTCACGTACCAGATCGTCGGCATGGACGAAGCTGACCTCAAGATGAACAAGGTCTCGATCACGTCGCCGATCGCGCGCGCGCTGATCGGCAAATACGCCGGCGACGTCGTTGAAGTGCAGGCGCCGTCCGGCCCGCGCGAATACGAAATCCTGGAAGTGCGCTACATCTGATGGACAGCGGCGCGCAGGGGCTCGCAGCAGGTCAGGCACCGGGCCGGGCAGGGCGCCTGCCGGCGGCACGCCTGCTGGTGGCGGCGCTGTGGACCGGCAGCCTGTGGGCGCTGGGCTATATCGCGGCGCCGACGGCGTTCAAGGTGCTTGGCAGCGGGCAGGCAGGCGATCTGGTTGCCGTGCTGCTCACGCGCCAGGCCTGGCTGTCGATCGGCTGTGCGATCGTGCTGGCGCTGTTACTGTGGCGCTCGACCGATCTTGCCGCGCCGCGCCGGCGCTTTCTGGGCTGGCTCGTGATCGCGATGCTGGCGTGTGCGCTGGTGATCTTCGTGGGCTTGCAGCCCGGGATGGCACACCTGCGCGTGCTGGCCGGTGAGGCCGGGGTGCGTGCGTCGCCGTACTGGACGCAGTTTGCCGTCATGCATGGCGTGTCGCAGGTGTTTCACATGATCCAGAGCGTGCTGGGCGCGTGGTTGCTCGTCAAGCTGCGGTAGTTTTTAGCCCACCGTACGCGCCACCGATATAAAAAACCGGGTTGCCCCGGTTTTTTTTACTTGTTCAGCGAGTTCTTCTTGGAGCTGGTCTGACGCGGCTTGGCGCGCTTGATGTTACCGCCTGCCGTGACGCGCTCGTTACCCTTGAGCATGACCTTGGTGACGCTCGGCTTCTTGGTGCCGCTGGCGCTGGCCTTGACGATCGTGACTTCGCGCATGCCCGGGCCGGCCTTGCTGCTGCGTTCCTTGGCCGTCTCGACCTTCGGACGGTACAGCACCAGCAGCTTGCCGATGTGCTGGACCTGGGCCGCGTCGAGGTCGGCGCTGATCTTGTCGTACATGGCAACGCGCGCTTCGCGGTCGTCACCGAACACGCGCACCTTGATCAGGCCGTGCGAGTCGAGGCTGTTGGCGACTTCCTTCATCACGGATTCGGTCAGGCCGTCGGCGCCGATCATGACAACAGGATTGAGCCCGTGGGCTTCTGCGCGCAGAGCACTGCGCTCGGCCGGAGTGAGTTTAAGCATAATAAATTTTTGATGGACCTATAAAAGCAGTATTCTACGCGAATGGCCAAGAACAAATTAAACAAAAACTGGTTACACGACCATATTAACGATCCCTATGTCAAACTCGCGCAAAAAGAGGGCTACCGCGCCCGTGCCGCCTACAAACTGAAAGAAATCGACGAGGCCGAGAAACTCATCAAGTCGGGCAATGTTGTGGTTGACCTTGGCTGCACGCCAGGTAGCTGGGCCCAGTACACGCGGCGCAAGCTGGCCGGCAAGGACGGCGGCGGCATCCACGGTACCATCATTGGCCTGGATATTTTGCCAATGGAACCGGTCGCCGATGTTCAATATATTCAGGGCGACTTCCGCGAAGAAGAAGTGCTGACGCAGCTCGACGTCGTGCTGGCCGATCGCAAGGTCGACGTGGTGCTGTCGGACATGGCGCCGAACCTGTCGGGTATCGGCCACGCCGACGCCGCCCGCATGGAACATCTGATCGATCTGGCGATCGAATTCTCCCAGGCGCATCTGAAGCCGGGCGGGGCGCTGCTGGTGAAGTGTTTCAAGGACATGGGTTTTACCCAGATTCTGGAGAAATTCCGGCTTGAGTTTACGACCGTGAAGCAAATCAAACCGAAGGCCAGCCGCGATAAATCGTCCGAGATTTTCCTGCTGGGCAGAGGTCTGAAAAATCCAAGCGTGTAATTGGCGTGTGGTGACAGATCGCCCCTTGAAATTCAGCCGCGCGGCCACCACATCTGCCGCGTGATCCCTTGTATTGCGACTGCGTTTCGGGCAGTCGGCGATGTCGGGAATGAATAAGACAGTCATTCGATGGTATTTCGACACTACGGCTGGAGTTGCGTGGCAGCGTTGGCCTATTGCGGGTAAAATCAGAATACTGAAATCGGTAGAGATGCGTACGCATCGGAGGAGTGCTCGTGAATAATATGTTTTCCAAATCCGCCATCTGGGTGGTCGTCGCGCTGCTGTTGTTCATGCTGTTCAAGCAGTTTGACACCCACAGCGTCGCTGGCGGCAGCAAGACCATCGCTTATTCCGAGTTGCTCGATGAAGTGAAGTCGCGCCGCATCAAGGAAGTCCTGATCGAGGGCACCAACATCACCGCCACGCGCGCTGATGACACCAAGGTGCGCGCGACCGCCACCGGTCTCGACCGCGGCCTGATCGGCGACCTGCGCGAATACGGCGTGCGCTTCGACGTCAAGCCGCCAGAAGAGCCTTCGTTCCTGCAGCAGGTCTTCATCTCGTGGTTCCCGATGCTTCTCTTGATCGGCGTGTGGGTGTTCTTCATGCGCCAGATGCAGGGCGGCGGCAAGGGCGGCGCGTTCTCCTTCGGCAAGTCGAAGGCACGCATGCTCGACGAAACCAACAACACCGTGACGTTCTCGGACGTCGCCGGTTGCGATGAAGCGAAAGAAGAAGTCTCCGAGATCGTTGACTTCCTGCGTGATCCAACCAAGTTCCAGAAACTGGGCGGCCGTATCCCGCGCGGCGTGCTGATGGTCGGTCCTCCAGGTACCGGTAAGACGCTGCTGGCCCGCGCCATCGCTGGCGAAGCCAAGGTGCCGTTCTTCTCGATCTCGGGTTCCGACTTCGTCGAGATGTTCGTCGGCGTCGGTGCCAGCCGTGTCCGCGACATGTTCGAGAATGCCAAGAAGCATTCGCCGTGCATCATCTTCATCGACGAGATCGACGCGGTCGGTCGTCACCGCGGCGCCGGCATGGGCGGCGGCAACGACGAACGCGAACAGACGCTGAACCAGCTGCTGGTCGAGATGGATGGCTTCGAAGCACAATCGGGCGTGATCGTCATCGCTGCCACCAACCGCGCCGACGTGCTGGATAAAGCGCTGCTGCGTCCGGGCCGTTTCGACCGCCAGGTGATGGTGGGCCTGCCGGACATCCGTGGCCGCGAACAGATCCTGAACGTGCACATGCGCAAAGTGCCAATTGGTACCGACGTCAAGTCCGACATCCTCGCCCGCGGTACGCCTGGTTTCTCGGGCGCCGATCTGGCGAACTTGGTCAATGAAGCGGCGCTGTTCGCAGCCCGCCGCAGCAAGCGCCTGGTCGAGATGATCGATTTCGAAGATGCGAAAGACAAGATCTTCATGGGTCCGGAGCGCAAGTCGATGGTCATCCGCGAGGAAGAGCGCCGCAACACGGCCTACCACGAGTCGGGCCACGCGGTGATCGCCAAGCTATTGCCAAAGGCTGATCCGGTGCACAAGGTCACGATCATGCCGCGCGGTTATGCGCTGGGTCTGACCTGGCAGCTGCCTGAGCACGACGCACTGTCTGGCTACAAAGACAAGATGCTTGAAGAAATCTCGATCCTGTTCGGTGGCCGTATCGCCGAAGAAATCTTCGTCGGCCAGATGTCCACTGGCGCATCGAATGACTTCTCGCGTGCGACGAAGCTGGCGCGTTCGATGGTGACCCGCTTCGGCATGTCCGACAGTATGGGCGTGATGGTCTACGAAGACAGCGAGAACGAAGGCTTCTTCGGCGGTGCCACCAAGACCATTTCGGAAGCGACCCAGCAAAAGGTCGACGCCGAGATCCGCGCGATCCTCGATACGCAGTACGCCCTGGCGCGTCGTCTGCTGGAAGAAAACCGCGACAAGGTCGAAATGATGACGAAGGCGCTGCTCGACTGGGAAACCATCGATGCCGATCAGATCAACGACATCATGGCCGGGCAGGAGCCACGCAAGCCGACGACGGTGCTGACCAAGCGCACGCCGCCAGGCGACAGCGGCCCTGGTGGTGTGGCGCCAAACGCCACCGCACCAGCCTGACGCTCGCGCTACCCCACGAAGGCACCCGCAAGGGTGCCTTTTTTCATGATGGCGCCCGCTTGCTGCTTTGACTTACTGAGCAGCCCGCAACGCCCGCACGACTGACACCATGAACAAGACATTGCAATGCGGCCAGTTCAGCTTCGCGCTCGATGGCGCCGCGTCCCTCGAGCCCGTCGTAATGGGCATCCTGAACATCACACCGGATTCATTTTCCGACGGCGGCCGCTACCAGGGCCTGGAATTTGCGCTGACCCACGCCGAGGCGATGATCCGCGATGGCGCCACGATGATCGACATCGGCGGCGAGTCGACCCGCCCTGGTTCCCCTGGCGTGCCCCTCGATGAAGAACTGCGCCGCGTAATGCCGACGCTATATGCGCTACGCACGCTGGACGTTGCCTTGTCGGTCGACACCACCAAGCCCGAGGTCATGCGCGAGGCGCTGATTGCCGGGGCCGACATGATCAACGACGTCAACGGCTTTCGCACGCCGGGCGCGCTGGAAGCGGTGCAGGACAGCGACTGCGGCCTGTGCGTGATGCACATGCAAGCCACGCCAGCCACCATGCAGCAGGCGCCCCGGTATGATGACGTCGTGGGTGACGTGATCGCGTTTTTGAACGCACGCGTCGATGCGATGACGGCGGCCGGCATCGAGCGCAGCCGCATCTGCGTCGACCCGGGCTTCGGCTTCGGCAAGACGGTCGAGCACAACTACGCGTTGCTGCGCGGCCTGGGCCGCATCCGGGATGAACTTGGCTTGCCGGTGCTGGCCGGCATGTCACGCAAGTCGATGATCGGCGCCGTCACTGGCCGTCCGGTCGAGCAGCGCACGGCAGGTAGTGTCGGCGCGGCATTGGCTGCGGTAGCGCAGGGCGCTAGAATCGTGCGTGTGCATGATGTTGCGGAGACGGTCGATGCGCTGAAGGTATGGCACGCGGCCATGCATCCATAAAAATTCGTTTCAATAAGAGAAAAGAGAACTAGATGGCACGGAAATATTTCGGCACCGATGGCATTCGCGGCCTCGTGGGCGCAGCACCGATCACCCCTGATTTCGTCATGCGCCTCGGTTATGCCGCCGGCACCGTGCTGGCAAAAGGAAAGAAATCGAGCAGCGGCCGGCCCGTCGTGTTGATCGGCAAAGACACGCGCATCTCGGGCTATATGCTCGAGGCAGCGCTGGAGTCCGGCTTCTCGGCGGCGGGCGTTGACGTGATGCTGGCTGGCCCGATGCCGACCCCGGCCATCGCTTACCTGACGCGCGCACTGCGCCTGCAGGCCGGCGTCGTGATCTCGGCGTCGCACAACCCGTTCCAGGACAATGGCATCAAGTTCTTTTCCGGCCATGGCACCAAGCTGCCGGATTCAGTGGAGCTGGAAATTGAAGATGCGATCGACCAGCCAATGGGCTGCGTGTCGTCCGACAAGCTCGGCCGCGTATCGCGCCTGCGCGACGCCCAGGGCCGCTACATCGAATTCTGCAAGAGCACGTTCCCGAACGAGCTCGACCTGCGCGGCCTGAAGATCGTCGTCGACAGCGCCCACGGCGCCGCCTACAACATCGCTCCGCACGTGTTCCATGAACTGGGCGCCGAAGTTATTTCCATTGGCGCGCAGCCAGACGGCTTCAACATCAACGCCGGCTTTGGCGCCACCGCGCCACAAGCGCTGTCCGAAGCTGTCGTCGCCAACAAGGCCGATCTGGGCATCGCGCTCGACGGCGACGCCGACCGCCTGATCATGGTTGACGCCACTGGCCGCGTCTACAACGGCGACGAGCTGCTGTACGTGATGGTGCGCGACCGCATGAGCACCGGCCCGGTGGCCGGCGCCGTGGGCACCCTGATGACGAATATGGCGCTCGAAGTGGCATTCAAGGAAATGGGCATCGGCTTTGCGCGCGCCAAGGTGGGCGACCGCTACGTGCTCGAAGTCATGAGGGAGCGTGGCTGGCTGTTCGGCGGAGAAGGTTCGGGCCACCTGCTGGCACTGGACAAGCACACCACCGGCGACGGCATCGTCTCGGCCCTGCAAGTGCTGTCGGCGCTGGTACGCGGCAACAAGTCGCTGGCCGAATGCTGCAACGAGCTGACGTTGTTCCCGCAAACCCTGATCAACAAGAAAGTCGCGCCTGGCTTCGACTGGACGGCCGATGCGGCGATGGTCGCCGAGAAGGAAGCGGTGGAGCGCGAGCTGGGCGACAACGGGCGCGTGCTGATTCGCGCATCGGGCACCGAGCCATTGATCCGGGTGATGGTCGAGGCGAAAGAGGCAGAACTTGCCGACAGCCTAGCACGCCGGATTGCGGCCAAGTTGTCGGCATAAATAGTGCGAGCGGTGCGCTGGAATTGAACCCGACAAGGGCTGGCGCTTCGCGAATGATTGGCATATAATGTTGCCCACGGCGGAGTGTAGCGCAGCCCGGTAGCGCACCTGGTTTGGGACCAGGGGGTCCAAGGTTCGAATCCTTGTACTCCGACCAGCAAGATTCATCAAAACAGGCCGTCATCGACGGCCTGTTTTGTTTTCCGGTCTCATCGTTTTGCACCGCCCTTAGCTCAGTCGGATAGAGCAACAGCCTTCTAAGCTGTGGGTCGGGGGTTCGATTCCCTCAGGGCGGGCCAGATTCCTCAATACTTCAAACGCTTGCCGCATTCGCTCGCTGCCTACTCTTTGTGCAACGCGCTTTTCAATTCGGCTTGTGCTATTCAAATGCCAAATTTCCGGGTTTCACACGCTCGGGCCGGTGTCGATAAACCCGCTGCCCGCGTCTTGCTCGCGATAATGTGACTCCCGTCCTGCCGCAGGGCAGCGCTGGTCAGGCGAAGCAGGTCGCCGCGACGCAGGCCAGTCAGCAGCGTGATCCGAATGGATGTCTGCACAGCATCCAGACGTGCCATTGCGTCTTACGATGATGGCTTCGAACGGGTTTGTTTGCAGAGGGCGGGTACCGATATCTCTGGTACGCCTCTCTTTGCGAGCACACGCACGATCTTCTTGAGCCGCCCCAGGCATTGGTCGAATTCCGTGTCTGCATTCGGAAAGGGCTTCGGATCGAATCGCCCGAGGTTTTCCATGCCTTCATTAAGACGTTTGGCGGAAATCAAGTGTGCTTTGCAGAACTCGGTACTCAGCTCGTCCGTCGACATATCTTTCATTTCCTGGTCATCAGGCGCGACACATTGCTCGGCAAATGCTGGCGTAATTGACGCCATGACCAAAGCAGCCACCAAAATCAGTTTCATAATGATCTCCAGTTAAATATGGGTGCTATCTTTTCTAATAATTTTACCTGGCACGATGCATTCTATACACGGGTGGGCGCTCTGGATGAGCTTGCGCAGTGGCGCGAGCCAGCGAATGTCTCGCTGCGAACCATGGTGCGGGTCGCGACTGCCGCGACCGATGGCATGGAGGAGCAATGAATCATGGCTGCATCGGCTGCAGAATGCCTGGCTGTCGCGAGGATGCGCTCTTGTATTCCCATAACGTGCGCTGGGGATATGCAGCCTTTACTTCTGATATTGTTGTTTTGTCGCAGGAAACATAGATAACGTCTATTTGCGCCGCTTTGTCCGGATTACCAAGTTCGATGCCATTACGGGCTGCGTTATAACCTTCGAGTTTGGCATAAATATCTTCCCGGTCCGAACGCGTGTCGACACAGACGACGGCGTTGGTCAAGCCATCAGCGTTGATCCGTTCATACATCTCGAACTTGCTCTGCGTTATATCTCGTAATGCAAATACGAGGAACACGGACATGATTCCAGCGTAGATGATTGAGAGGACAATGATTTTACGATAGAGATAGCGCCATCCGCCATGAAACAGCGGGATAGCTGACCCTATGGTGACAACCGCAAGAGGCCAAAAATCAAGATAATAGCGAGGGCCGATGCGAAAACCTGGGTGAAGGGGATAGAAAACGAAGATCAGAATACCGATTGGAAAAATCAGGTCCGCACCCACAAACCGCTTGTTCCTGATAATTTTCCAGAGCGCTGCCAACCAGATCACATGGATCAGGGGACTGGTGAACAGTGCCAATTCTGCGTGGTGTACTGCGGTGTGCCGCAAGCCGATCAGAATGGACGGCAAATCGAAGTACAGGTGGTCTACCGTACGTCCTGCATACCAGTACACAGGCATCGTAGGGTGACCGGTGATGGCATATTGGTAGGCCAGCAATCCAATCAGGAACGGCGCACCGCCAAGGGTGATCAACATCGCTTTGGATACCAGCCGTCCACCGCGGGCTTGCTCCACCGTGACTGCGACGATGACTGCCAGCGCTGCAACGTTGCGAGTTATGCCCAGCATGCCGATACATACCCCGAGCGCGATCAACAGGCCTGTGCGCGGTGCCTGTCTGACTTTATGCGAAACCAGCATCGTCAAGGCAGCGAGTGCAGCCGCCGAGGTATGCGAAAAAAGCGATCCACCATGGAACAGGACAAATGGCGAAATGACAAAAAATAAAACGGCCAGCCAGGCTGCTTCGCGATTTGCGCGTGCTTTTACCAGTTCGTACACAGCATAGGCTGCAACGAGCGTGCAGGCACCGTTGGCCAGGCGGCCGGTTGGGAACGAGCCTCCAAACAGAGTCAATATCAGAGGCCAGCCAGGGGGATATTGCGCAACCCACTTGCCGTCCTTGACCCAGATGTAATACGTTGATTGTGCATCACCGAGTGGTGGTGGCGAATTCCAGAGCCGAAGTGCTTTGAACGTGTCGGCCTCGAACAGATACGCATACTCGTCTGCACACCAGGCATGGTTGGTAAACGAGTAAAATCCGACAACAGCGCAACATGCCATCGTCAAAATCAGCAGTACGCTCAATGAATACTGCTGTTGCTCAGGAAAACGCGGCGTGCCTGGCAATAGTAACGCGAAGCCCATGCACAACGCTGAAAGCGTGATGATGGCAAAGCTGTCCATGCGTGGCTTGTAGTGACTGCCCAAAAAGACCGCATCTGCATGCAGCAGATTGAAATAGATGAATCCCAGGATAATAAACGCGATGACCATCGCGATGGTATTCCGGTAAGACGCGGGTCGTTCAGCGCGCAAAGCTAACCAGGTCGGCATCGATCAACCTTGCCGCGCGAGATCGCGCATCAGAAACACGGGCACCGCCCGTCCGGCCAGATCATTTGCAATCAAGGCACCTGCGGGTTGCATTTTGCAATCAGCCATGGAACCATTCATCTTCAATACCAATTAATTTCTCCGGTTTGCCGCAGGAAGCGCGTGTGAGGGCACAGACGCGCCATTCCATGCCAAAAAGCGTCTTAAAAAAATTGAAAAATTATAGACTTTTTTGCAAGTTAACCAATGTCTTTTTGTGTTGGCTTGACTTTTTTGTGCTGTAAAGAATGAATTAACAACAGCTTCGCTTTACAGCGTAGCGATCATCGGACCTAGCCTGGGGAAGCATGAGGAATTCAGGGGCAGTGATGTCTGAACGACGTCACTGGCGCGCTGTTCTCAATCGACCTTCGATAAGAGTCAGCACGGAGTTGGGGCAAAACCGGACACCACATGGCGCAGGCGAGCATGCTCCCATGTTGATCAGATGCGAAAAAGGCCGTTTGAGCAACGGCCTTTCAAGTGGTAAGTCGGGCGGCCCGACGCAGTCAAGCCGGGCGATGCTCCAGAACCCGTGTTCCCGTCACGTCACGATGAACTCATAGCCAGCCTGCAACGAGCCGATGACCTGCGCCTGGTTTTCCGCGCTTTCGCTAAATTGCACGACGAGGTCGGCCCTGGTAATCGCATGGCGTTCCAGCGCGCCGAGCCAGTAGGCGAAGCCGGCGGCGTCCGGCGCCCGGTCCAGAACGTTCGCGTAGAGCGTCGTAACGAGCGCGGCGTCCGTGGGCGCGGCGCCGTATTGGGTCTTGAATTCGGGCGAATCAACGAATGCCTGCGCCACTGACCGCAATGACTGGCCCTGACCCATTTGCCCGATCCAGTAACCCAGCCCGCCCGCGTCGGGCGTGCGGTCGAATGCGGCCTGGTACAGGCGGTAAGCCTCGGCAGGAAAGCCCTGCGTTTCATACGAGATGAAGGCGCCATCGTCGAACGACAGGCGCTCGACGCTGCGCAGGATATCGGTGCCGTCATAGCCGATCAGGTCGGTCACGGTAATCGCGCCATCGCGCAGGCTGACGGTGTATTCATTGCGTCGGCCTTCCAGCACGAAGGTATCGATGCCGGCGCCACCATCGACGATGTCATTCGTGCGCGTGCCGTACAACGTGTCGTGCGCGTCCGTGCCGATGATTCGGGTGGTCGTGGGGAACCGGCTCTCGTACACGTTCACGCTGGCATAAGTGTCGTAATAATCCTGATCCCATGAGGCGTTGATGTAGTACCAGCCGGTATAGGCCGCCGTGAACGCGGCGTAGTCGTAGCCGTAGGCGCCACTGCCGTCGTCGGCGGCAATCGCATTGCCGGCGTCGTCGTAAATGCGCAGCTGGAAGGGATCGTGGTAGCTGCCGCTTTGCACCGTGTAACCCATGCCGGCGGTGGCATGGAACACGAAGATATCGTCCTCACCCGCATACGGATCGGTCGTGCTGTAGCGGGCGGTGCGGCCGTAGAACTGGCCGAGTTCGGGGTCCCGCACGGGATCGAGGTCGAGGCGCCAGGCCCAGTTCATTTCCGACCGGGTCAGGTCATCCAGAAAATCCAGCGTGGGGTAGGCGGACATGGCAGGCCTCGGGCATTGGGATGTCCGATTATAGGCTGGGCCATATCCGCCTATCCGCCGACATGGTTACGCTTTGTAAGTGCCGTGCGGTGCTGTCATCACGCTGCGGCCGGGAACGGCTCGGTGCCGTCACCCCAGGCCGCCAGCGCGCGGCGCAGCAGGCGACGCTCGCGGTGATCGATCATCTGGTCGGCCCGCACGATCTCGAGCATGCCCTTGAGCACCAGCGCGCGCAGCGACGGATCCTGCACTTCGTCCAGCAGCGCGTCGATCGTCGCCGGTTCGATTTCGACCATGCCGGCAGCGTGGTTCGTGCTGTGGGCCAGCAGATCCTGGGTCAGCTCGCCGGCGGCATCGTCAAACGTGTCTTCGCTCACGCCCAGCACCTCGAGTACGCCGCTGCGGTGCAGCGTCTTGAGCTCCTGGGGCGCCAGGCGGCCGTCGGCGATCATCGCCAGGGCCAGCAGGCGGCTCATGGCCTTGGGACTGTCGGTTGGGTAATTTCTCATTGCTTCCTCGCTTCATGTGAACTGAGTCACCAATATACGGTTGCGCAATGCTAAAGTAAAATCGAATAATCTTTAGCAATTCTCAATATTTTTGGTGGTAACGGCGAATGAACTACAAGCACCTGCAGTACTTTCATGCAGTCGCCACGGCCGGCAGCGTCGTGCGCGCGGCCGAGCAGTTGCACGTCTCGGCGCAAGCGATCAGCACGCAGTTGCAGCTGCTGGAAGACCAGTTTGGCGAGGAACTTCTACGCAAGAAGGGGCGCGGGCTGGTACTGACCGAAGCCGGCAAGACCGTCCTGCGCTATACCGACCAGATCTTCAGTCTTGGTAACGAACTGGAGCAGGCGGTGCGGCGTGGCCTGTTCACCGAGACCGAGACACTGCGGGTGGGCCTGTGCGATGTGATCGCCAAGACGATGGCCTTCCGGCTGCTGCAACCTGCGCGCGATGCAGGGCTCGCCATGCACCTGGTCTGTCGGGAAGGGCGCTTCGGCGATCTGATGGAAGACCTCAGTGCGCACCGGCTCGACCTCTTGATCTCGGACCAGGGTTTGCCGCCCGGTGGCGCCGTGCGTGGCCACAGTCATCTGCTCGGATCGAGCACCGTGACGGTCGTAGCGCACCCCGACGTGTGCCAGCGCTGGGCCGGCGATTTTCCGCAGCGCCTGAAAGGTGCGCCATTTTTGATGCCGGGGCAGGGCGCGGCCCTGCACAGCCAGCTGATGGCTTGGCTCGAGGCGCAGGGCTTGCGCCCGATCGTCGTTGGCGAGTTCGATGACGGAGCGCTGCTGGGCGCATTCGCCGGCGCCGGTGCAGGCTTCATGGCAGCCCCAACCGTGCTCGTGGACTCACTGTGCGCGCAATACGGGCTGGTGCCGGTGGGTGTGATCGACGCGATTGTCGAGCAGGTCTACGCCGTGACCGTCGAGCGCCGGGTCCACCATCCGGCACTGCGGCGCATCCTGGAACGGGCGCCGCAGGTGTTTGCCTGACAGCTGGCAGCGCGTGTCAGATGCGGTCGCTTTCCTTGCGCACGACGCGGCCGATCACGATGCACTCGTGGCCCTGACATAGCCTTCGGTGGTAGGTGCGCTGGTCCGGGTTGTCGGAAGTGAGCCACCATTGGGCTGCCTCGCGCGCCAGGCGCTTGACCACGGCTTCGCCCTCGACATTGAACGCGAACACGGCGCCAGCGACCGGCTTGGTGTCGAGCGTGTTGATGACAACGATGTCGCCGGCGTATAGCGACGGCTCCATGCTTTCGCCCTTGACGTAGATCGCGATCAGATGCGAGGGACTATACTGGTTGCGTTCCAGCCAGGTGCGGCGCATGCCGAGCGTGCCGCCATCGCGCGCTTCCGGCTCGGCCCGGTACCCGGTGATGCCCGCTGACAGGCGCAGCTTGACCATGGGAATGGGCACGAAAGCATCGTCATCGCCTTCAGCCACCACGCGAAGCAGGTTGGGCAAACCGGGTAGTCCAGGCAGACCGGGCAGGGCGCCGCCATCATGTGCCGGGCCACCGCCCAGCGGTGCCAGGATCTCTGCCGGCAGGCGGCAGCCGGTAACCCTGGAGATCGCCAGCAACTGCTTCAGGTTGGGGCTGTGCTTTTCATTTTCCCAGTGCGAGATATTGGCCTTGGTATGGCCACGGTCGGTACCGAGTTCGAGCGCAAGACGGGCGCCCAGCGCCGTCCCCGACAAGCCGGCGGCGGTGCGCGCTTCTTTCACCCAGTTAGCAATCATTGTTTGTAGGTCCATATGCGTATGGTAAAGGAAATCTATACATTGAAGTATAGCTTTTCTTTACTGCTGTGGTATAGTTTTCCTATACTTTCACGCATCACATTGATGTAGCGCAGGGTAGGCGTGGGCTTGCCGGTGCAGGTATCGCCGCAAGAAGAGGGGGAGACACGATGATGATTGAAATACTGCAGCGTCTGATGGACGCCAACCTGGCCGGACTGGCCACCGACTTGACACCGACAGATATCGGCGCGCTGATCGGCATGTTCAGCGCCTTGCTGAGCACCATCGGCAACTTGCTGTACACATGGCGCAAGGATCGCCGCGAGCAGCGCGACAGCGATGCGGCATGGGCGCGGCGCCAGAAGGAACCTTGATGTCGTGCTGGTTGGCGTGCCTCGCCCGGTCCGGCGACCAGCCCGGCGCGGTAGAATAGCAATCCGCAAGCATATCGATCCCGGAGCAGTTCGCACATGGTTTTTCTCACCGTCCCCTACGCCGAAAAGGACGCCGCCAAGGCGCTCGGCGCCCGCTGGAATCCCACCCGCCGCCGCTGGTATGTGGCCGATGGTGTCGCCACCGAGCCGTTTGCCAAGTGGATCGATGCTGCATCGGTTTCTGCATCGACTTCCACCTCTGCCTCGGCTGGCGGTGCGGCCAAGCCTGGCGCCAAGGCGAGCACCGGTCGGGTGGACAGCTATCAGGGCAAGACGGTGGTTGGCGTGAATTACCTGGCGCTTGACCACGATTGCAATCCATTCGAGGAATGCCCGAGCTGCAGGCAGACACTGGAAGGCACGCCGTGGTGGCAGGCACGCACCAGCCTGGCGGCGCTGGTGGGCGATATGCCGGGCACGTCGAATAGCCGGACGCCCGGCAAGGCGGCGTGATCGCCATACAGCCGCGTTAACGCTAAGATGCAAGCCTGACAATACCTCCCAACGACGCCATGCATCCTGCGACCGCCAGCACGCGCCAGGCCGGCCACGCCCACAGCAACCGGCGCCTGGTTGGCGGTATTGCCATTTCGGTGCTGCTGCATGCCTTGCTATTGTCGCTGCAGTTCGGCGTGCCGGGCAGCGATGCCGGCGGTGGCGGGCCGCTCAGCGTTGTGCTCGCGCCAGCGCCTCTTCCTCTGCCGGTAGCTGTACCTGAGCCGGCGCCAACCGTCGCTGCTGTGCCGACGCCAACGGTCCCAACACCTGTCCAGCCGCCGCCTCCGCTGCCCGTCGCCGCTGTCCCGCCAGCGCCAGCGCCTGCGCGCGGCCTGCGGCTGGTCGATCTGCCGCCCCCACCGCCGCCGCCGCCGCCGCCGGTTGCGGAGATTGCACCGGCCCCAAAGAAACGTCTGCCTCGGCCGGCGCCAGTTGCGCCCAAACGTGTTCTGCGCGACGTGGCGACGCCCGTGATTGCCATGGAAGCGAACCCGGCCTCCGAATTCGCTGTCGCAGTGCCATTACCCGAGGTTGACGCGGGTCCCCCGCCCACGGTTTTCGAGCCGCTTGAGGCGCCCGAAGAGGTGGCGGCCAGCGAGATACCCATCCCCCCGGAACCTGTCGTGGATGCCGAGGCAGAGCGCGCAGAGCGTGAGCAAGCGCTGCAGCAGGAGCTGGCCTTGCAGCGAGAGCAGGAGGAAGCGCGGCTGGCACAGGCACAAGCACAAGCACAAGCGCAGGTGGAGGCGCAACGCAACGCCGCCGAGGCAAGCAGGCTCGCCGAGCAGCAGCAACAGCAAGTGCAGCAGCAGCAAGCGCTGCGCGACCAGGAAGCGCTGGTGCAGCGTGAACAACAGGCCGCTGCGGCGCGCGATCTGGCTGCACAGCGCGCGGCGCAGGAAGCGGCGGCGCAGGAAGCTCTGGCGCAGGCCCAGTTACAGGCACGCCAGCGCGCCGAGGATGCCGCTGAGCGGCAACGCAACGAGGAACTGGCACAGCGCAGACTGACCGAGGAGCGCGCACGCCAGCAAGCGGCCGAGCGCCAGCGCAACGAGGACATCGCACAGCGCAGGTTGGCCGAGGAACAGGCGCGCCAACAAGCCGCCGAACGCCAGCGCGTCGAGGACCTGGCGCAGCGCAGGCTCGCCGAGGAACGCGCACGCCAGCAAGCGGCCGAGCAGGCGCGCGTGGACGCCGAGCGGCTGGCACGGGGCGCTGCCGAAGAAGCGGCCCGTCAGGCGGCGCAGCGCTTGCAGGCGCAAGCTCCCGAACCGGCTGCGGGGTCAGGCGCAGGACCAGCCGCTGGGGGTGCTGCCGCCACGCGCACGGACGGCGTTGGCGCTGGCGTCGGCGTGGGCAGCGGGGCAGGCCTGCAAGCGGGGCCGGGCGCCATGGCTGGCTTGCCCGGCAATCGCGCACGCGAGTTGCTGCGCGGGGTCACGATCCCGAATGTGGACGCCTCCGGCTTGCCGCGCGACCGGCCAGCCGGCAACCGGCGCGTGGTGGCCGACGGCGGCGAGCGCGATGCGCCGCTGCGTTTGTACGTCGACAGCGTGCGCCAGAAACTCGAGCGCAACGCGGTGCTCGGTGGCGCGCGCCTGTCGCTGCGCGACGTTCGCATCGATCCCCTGGTGAGCGTCTCGCTGCGCAGCGACGGCAGTATCGACGAGATCACGATCGTGCGATCGAGCGGCCGCGCCGATATGGACGATGCCGTGCGCCGCTTCGTGCGCCTGAACGCCCGCTACGCTGCGTTTCCGCCGAACGTCGCCGCAAACTTCGATGTGATCGAGATCCGCCGTGTCTGGCGCTTTGCCGAGGGACTCAAGCTCGTCGAAGAGATGCGCTGACGCCATCTGGTTGATCGTTGTCGCGTCACCCCTGCAGCTCGACCGATTCCACGACCCGCGCCTGCAGCGGCCCCGTCGCGTGCAGCAGACACTGGACGGCATGACGGACATTTGCCGCTGCCAGGTGCGGTCCGATCGGTAAGCTCAGCAGGGACGATGCCATCGCGTCAGCGACGGGGCACGACGCATCGGCTGCCAGCCGGGCGTAGGCAGGCTGCCGGTGGACCGGCACCGGGTAGTGCACGGCAGTCGGGACGCCGGCATGCGCCAGGAAGGCGCGCACCTGCTCGCGCTGCTCGACCAGCACCGCATACCCCGCACAGGCGCTGGTGCGGTCGGAGCGGCAGCCAATGACAGGCAAATGCGGCTGCAGCATCTCGTCGTACGCAGCCGCGATGCGGCGGCGCTGCCGGATGTCCCAATCGAATCGTTCCAGCCTGGCCAGCACGATCGCGCATTGGAGCGTCTCCATGCACGCGTCGTGGCCAAAACTATGATGCGCATGGCGCCGCGCCTGACGGTGCACGCGGATGTTGCGCATCGCGCCGGCGAGTGCATCGTCGTTCGTGAACAGGGCGCCGCCATCGCCATAGCAACCGAGCGGGTTGGTCGGGAAAAAACTGGTACAGCCGATCGTGGACAGATTGCCGCTCTGGCGCCCGCGGTAGGTGGCGCCAAAACTCTGTGCGCCGTCTTCGATCACGGCCAGCCCGTGGCGGGCGGCGACGCCATTGATGGCGTCCATGTCGGGTGGCTGGCCGTACAGCGAGACCGGGATGACCGCGCGCGTGGCCGGCGTGATCGCTGCTTCGATCAGCTGCGGATCGAGCGTACAGGTGGCGCGCTCGATGTCGGCAAACACGGGCCTGGCGCCGACCAGCACGATCGCTTTGGCCGCCGCACTGGCGGCAAACGGCGTGGTGATGACCTCGTCACCTGGCCCGACGCCAAGCGCCATCAGGGCGATCGCCAGTGCCGTGGTGCCAGAGGACGCAGTGATGCAATGGCGCGCGCCCGTGTAGTCAGCCAGGCGTTGCTCGAGTTCGGCGACTTCAGGTCCCATGATGGTCTGGCCGTGGTCGAGAACGGCCTGGATGCGGCTGTTGATCAGGCTGCGCGACGTCTCGTCCTGCGATCGCGGGTCGATGGATTGCATGCTCTTTCCCTGGCCTCAGGCCTGCACGACGTTGGGCGAGCGGTTCGGGAACACACCGCGCGTATCCACGATCAGGCTGGCGTTCTGGCGCACGAGTTCATAGTCGAAGGCGCTGTGGCCGGTGGCCAGCAGCACGACGTCATAGGACGCGAGCGATGCTGGTGTGAGTTCGACGCTGGACAGGTCGAAGTGATGCTCGCGCATGCGCGGGAAGACCGGCACATGTGGGTCGGAATACTCGACCACGGCGCCACGCGCGCGCAGCAGTTCCATCAGCGCCACCGAGGGTGACTCGCGCATGTCTTCCACGTCTTTCTTGTAAGCGATACCCATCACCAGGATGCGGCTGCCCATGACAGCCCGGCTGCGGCTGTTCAGCGCGTCGGCCACCTTGGCGATTACCCACGCCGGCATGTCGCTGTTGATCTCGCCGGCCAGCTCGATGAAGCGGGTGTGCAGCCCGAACTGGCGCGCTTTCCAGGTGAGATAGAACGGGTCGATCGGGATGCAATGCCCGCCCAGGCCCGGGCCGGGATAATAGGCGGTGAAGCCGAATGGCTTGGTGGCGGCGGCCCGGATGACTTCGTGGATGTCGATATCCATGCGGTCGGCGATGATTTTCATCTCGTTGACCAACCCGATATTGACGGCGCGGTGAATGTTTTCCAGCAGTTTGGTCAGCTCGGCCGCGCGGGTCGAGCTGACCGGGACGACCGTGTCGATCGCCTGCCGGTACAGGGCCAGGCCGGCTTCCAGGCAGGCGTCGGTGGAGCCGCCGCAAATCTTGGGAATGGTGCGGGTGTGGAAGTCGGGGTTGCCGGGGTCTTCACGTTCGGGCGAGAACACGAGGAACACATCGTGGCCGACGCGCAGGCCGCGCGCTTCCAGGCGGGGCCGCAGTTCTTCTTCGGTGGTGCCGGGATAGGTGGTGCTTTCAAGTGACAGCAACTGCCCGGGGCGCATATGGGGCAGTAGCGACTCGACGGTGCCGATCACGTACGACAAATCGGGCTCGCGGTAGGCGGTCAGGGGCGTGGGGACGCAGATGATCAGGGCATCGGCTTCGACCACGCGCGAAAAGTCGCTGCTGGCGACCAGGCCGGCGGCGCGCGCCGCAGCGATTGTCTGCCCCTTGATATGGGCGATATAGCTCTCGCCCCGGTTGAGCTGATCGACCTTGGCGGCGTCGACGTCGATCCCCAGTACGTGAAAGCCTTCGGCTGCATAGCGCAGCGCGAGTGGCAGCCCGACGTAGCCAAGGCCAATGATGCCGATCACGGCGTGGCGCTCACGCAGCCGGGTCAGCAGCTGCTCCAGGTGAACTGATTTGATCTCGTCTCGCATGGTTTCCTCGACAGTGACAGTGGCAACAACAGGTAAATCAAAACCGGCAATTTCTCAGGCTGATGGTGCAGCAGCGTGTTATTGCCGCTGAACTGCCTGAGATATCAAAGGCGTGACTGACTTTGAATCAACTGAATAACAGCACGGCAAAAAGCGAATAAAAGGAATGCGAAAATAAATAACCCGACCGAAAGGAGAAAATGATGTTTGAAAATAAGCGAGGCGTCTACGTTGAACGCCGTTGCCAGTTTTAATGTGACACCACGCTATACGCAGAGGAGCCGTCAGGCCGCACTGCACTAAAAAAATTGATTCGAGAAAATGCCAGAAAAAGCGCCACGATTGCGCCGATATACGGACCGAATTACCAAGAATTTGATGGTCAGTTATTTGCGAGTTGATTATCCGACCCTGGCTGCATGACGGGATTGAGATCACTCAACAGCGCTCGGGGATAGTAGCGATGGAGCGTTATTCAAACGTTTTAATGAGAATAGAAATAGAATCAGGGAATTAAATTTCTAATTCCCTATTTCTTGAATGAAGATTCAAACGGAGGAGGGTAACGTTCCCGACCCGGCAGGCCGGGAACACAAAGCAATGTATTACGCGCCGGGCCGGCCAGGTCGCGGCTGCGGCGCCATTGGCGGCACCGTGATCGTCTCGTTCAGGCGCAGGAACTTGAAGCCGGCCAGCATCTGGCCAGGCTTGCCGGCGCGCGCATTGTCCGCTTCACGTCCGGCCACCCGCGCCATGTACGACGCGAACGTTTCTTCGCGCACCTTCGGCGCCGACGAATGCAGGAAATGCCGCTCGCCGTTCGGTCCCAGCACCACCAGGCCCACGTGCGAGGCCCAGTACTCGCCGTTGCGGGTCGAGATCACGTTGACGAAGTCCCCTTCCTGCAACTGGTCGAGGATGGCCGCCACGCCGTCTTTTGGCACGTAGGTCTGGCGGCTCGTTTCGACGGGGATGTCGCGCACCGTGTTGTGGCGCGTGCGCAGGAAGCGGGCGCGGTCGACCCGCATGTCGTAGCCGGGGCCGTTCGGGCCGGCCAGGTCGGCGCTGATGTCCGTGACCAGCCAGCGGTTGGCCACGTTCCAGTCGAGCTCGGTGTAATGGTTGCGCGTGGCCACGCCGATCACACCGTCGCGGTAGCGGATCCGCTGCAGCATCCAGAAGAATTCTTCCCACGACTGCGACAGCGCCATCGCATACGTGTGTTCCGCAAAGACGACGCAATCGCTCTGTTCGAGACTGTACATCGGCAAGCTGTCGTGGATCTCGAAGGGGAACTCGCCCAGCAGATTCAGCGAATACGGCTGGCCGATGTTCTGGCGGCCGATCGCAGCGATGCGCTTGCGCAGGTCGGGCTGCGCGCTCTGCATGTGCGGGATGTACTGGCCGGTCTCGAACGGCGTCATCTTGTAGATCGGCTTGTCCAGCAGGGCCGCCAGCGGCGTGGGTGGCGGTGGCGCGCCCGGGATCGGCGGCGTGGCGGCAGGAGGGCTGGCGCAGCCGGTCAGGACGGCGCTGGCAAGAAGCAGGCAGGCAAGGCGCATGGCGGTCATCTCGAGAGAAGGGAAAGTGTCACGCTAATCCGGCGTGTGCGCTGGGGATAATGAATTCTGCGTAGGTGCCCATAACCTGAGCGACCCGGCGGAAACATGCATTCCTCCCAGTTATACGAAAGCGAACACAAGTGATTATTCATCATGGCAATTCATCATCAATACTCGCCACAAGCATTTAAAAATTTGCCTTACTTTACCAAGAATCGCACCCTTCCCAGGAGAGAGATGATGTTCAAGCAGAAGCCGCTTGCCGCGGCCGTATCGATGGCCGTCTGGAGCCTTGCCACGTTGCCGGTGCTGGCGCAGGCGCAAGCGCAGGACCAGGAGACCCCAGCCGCAGTGCCGATGCAGACCGTGGAAGTGACGGGCATTCGCGCTTCGCTGGCCCGGTCCCTGGCGGTCAAGCGCGATGCGTCGGCCAACGTCGAGGTGATCACGGCCGAAGACGTCGGCAAGATGCCGGACAAGAACCTGGCCGATTCGCTGCAGCGCCTGGCCGGCGTGGCGGTGCGCACCGACTATGACGAGGCCGAGAAAGTCTCGATGCGCGGCACCAACCCGGACATGTCCCTGATCATCTTCAATGGCCACGCCGTCAGCAGCGCCGACTGGTACGTGGCCGACCAGGGCTCGAGCTCGCGCTCGACCAGCCTGTCGCTGATGCCTTCGCACGTGCTGCAGCAGGCGGTCGTCTACAAGACGTCCCAGGCCAATATCGTCGATGGCGGCCTGGCCGGCACCATCAATGTCTCCACGCGTAAGCCTTTGTCGGCCAAGGAGAACCTGTCGGGCGTGATCAGCGTCGGCGCCAGCTACGCCGACCTGCCGGGCCGCTACGCGCCGGACATGAACGGCTCGGTCAACTGGAAGAACGAGGCCGGCACCTTCGGCGTGCTGGCCGCGCTGTTTGCCGAGAAGCGCTACGTGCGGCGCGATTCGGTCTCGCGTTTCGCGTACGGCACCAACAGCGGCTGGGACGTGATCAACACCAGCACGATGAAAGGCATCACCGATGCATCGCTCGCCGGCACCGGCTACACGGCGGCAGACCTGAACGGCGTGCGTCTGCCGGGCTCGATGAGCTCCGAGTTCGTCGAATCGGTGCGCGACCGCAAGGGCGGCATGCTGTCGCTGCAGTTCAAGCCGAACCGCGACCTCGACGTGACGCTCACGGGCTTTCATTCATCGATGGACGCCGACAACCACGGCCGCCTGACATCGAGCGCCATCTACTCCATGCTGCTCGGGAAGAACGCGCCGCTGGGCAGCACTGTCGCTACCGCCGCCAACACCAGTTCGAACGGCAAGCAGGTGTTCGCGCAGATCCGCAATCCGGTCATCGTCAACGAGACCACCGTGTATGGCAACCAGCTCAAGGTACTCAAGGCCGCCGACATCGTGTTCCCGGACGGGACCACGCCGCAGTACGTCGGCAACTCGGAAGGCTTTTACCGCGACGGTGCCAAGGCCGAGAGCTCGTTCCTCGACCTGGACGCCAAGTACCGCGTCAACGACGACCTCACGATCAAGACGCTGCTCTCGAGTACGCGCGGCGTGGGTACGACCGAACTCGATCAGGGCCTGACGCTGGCCCGCTACGGCACCGGCATTTCGTACGCGCTGGGCAGCCTGCATGACGCGCCGTTCGTCCAGTACCAGAACGCCGGCGGCAACCAGCCCGGCCTGAACGCGGACGGCAGCGGCTACACCATCGTCGACCGCGCCGCCTCGGGCGTGCGCACCGTCGACAAGGAATGGAGCGCGCAATTCGACGCCGAATACCGCGTCGATCGCGGCATCTTCCAGTCGCTGGAAAGCGGTGTGCGCTTCTCGGATCACAAGCGCACCAGCGCGCGCCGCGGCCCGGCGTTCCGCAATGGCATCACGCTCGACCCGGTCACGGGCCGCGTTACGTCCAATACGCCGACGCCAACCACCGGCTGGCAAGCGTTCCCGGGCGACTTCGGCAATGGCCTGGACGGTCCGGCCGGCTGGGACAACACCGGCTTCACCTACACGCCGGAAGCGATCAAGGACTATATCGCGGGCAATACCAAGGTCACGAGCGACGCGTTCGAGCGCCGCGTGAGTTCCGAGATCGACATGCAGGAACGCCAGAGCGCTGCCTACCTGATGGCCAACCTGGAACGCGATCGCTGGTCGGGTAACGTCGGCGTGCGCTTTTCGCGTACGGAAGTAAAAGCCAATATCGCCACGCCGATTCCCGTTGGCGCCTGCCAGCGCGTCGCACCGGGCCAGGCGCCCGTGACCTGCGCCGCGTATCCGGGCGCGATCACCGATGCCGGCGACGCGACCCCGTTCTACGACGGCACGCCGTTCAATCCACTGGCCGGCGTCATTTACTACAAGACGCCAACCAAGCGCACCTTCGACAACTGGCTGCCAAGCCTGAACGTGCGCTACGACATGGGCAACGACATGCTGGCGCGCTTTGGCGTGAGCCGCACGATCGGCCGCCAGAACTACAACCTGCTGGGCAGCGGCTTTGGTACGCCGGGTTGCGACGCCAATGGCTGCCGCGTGACGGGCCCGAATCCGGACCTCGAACCGCAAACGGCCGACAACGTCGACCTGTCGTGGTCGTGGTACTTCGCACCGCGCTCGATCGTCGCGCTGAGCGTGTTCCATTCGTCGATCGACGGCTATCCGAAGACAGGCGCGGTGGGCAGCACCACGATCGACCTGCAGGATCCGCGCGACCAGACCGTCAAGTCCTTCTTCATCAACACGGCCTCGCAGCAGGGCGCGAAGATCAACGGCATCGAGCTGCAGTACGAGCAGCCGTTTGGCCAGACCAACTTCGGCTTTACGTCGAATATCAGCCGCGCCAAGACGAAGGTCGACGATGGCCGGCCGATGGTGGGCGCGTCCGAATGGACTGGCAATCTGGGTCTGTACTACGAAGACCGCAAGCTGTCGGCGCGCCTGGTCGCAAACTACCGCGGCGAGTACGTCAACAGCACGACGGCGCCGGCGCCAACGGCCAACAGCCAGGGCCTGACCGTGATCAACGGCGTGGCGATGCCCACCGCGCCAACGTACGCCGATGCGGTGACGACGCTGGCGCTGTCAGCCAACTACTACTTCACCGACAACCTGGAGCTCGCGTTCAGCGCGACCAACCTGACCAACGCCAAACGCGCGCAATATCGCTACAGCGAAGAAGAGCAGCAAAAGCTCGACGTCAGCGGTCGCCAGTATTATCTGAACCTGCGTTACAAGTTCTGACCGGGGGACGGCGCGCAAACGGGGGCTGTGGCCATGATGGCGTGGAGGGGTAGGGTGGACGGGTTCCCCGTCCACGCGTTCAACGTGACCTTGCCTGCCACTGAACGCGTGGACGGCATAGCCGTCCACCCTACGCTGTATTCCTAGCAGACGCATTCAACCAGCTCATCCGTATTGACGCCCAAAGTGTGCGGCATCTAACGGTGAATATTGGACGCAGCCGTTAAGATGCTCCTGTCTGAGTGAGGAACGCGCGAAGTAATTCGCAGCCATCCGACACCTCAACAGGTTAGCCGGTCGCCTCGAGGATCGGCACCAATTTCATGACCGGTGCGGGCCTTGTGCCTGCACCGGGCAGCAAGGAAGCGGAGGTTGCCATGTACGATGCCAAGCATCCAGCCAAGCACCTGGTGCGCGAATATCTCGCGCGCCGTTCGCGCGATCCGAACCCGCCACCGGCGCCTGAAGAAATCCGGCGCCAGCTTGGCTGGGCGACGTTGATACCGGCGGCGCTCAAGATCGCGCCAACCCGCAACTAGCCTTCGCACACGTTTTCGCGTCGACGTCCTGTCAAGGACGCGGCGCATAGTTCAACCAAGGAGACCGTTATGACCAAGAGAATCGGAAGCAAGCACATCGCCCAACATCGCGGCAAGGCAGAACGCATCGAGATCAAGCGCACCAACATCGCACGTGAAGCCGTACGCCAGGCCGAAGCACGCGCCAAGTACCGCAACGTGCCAAAGGGCCTGATCAAGCGCCAGGAAGCCGCCAGCGCTGCCTGATAGCTGCTGCGCTGCACACTGAACCCGCCATCACGGCGGGTTTTTTTTCGCCTGGATGTTTATCAAGGGCGTCGATTCGCCGTTCGCCGGTACGGATTCGCCATTCGCCGAAAACTACTTTCCCCACCGTGCCGACCCTTGTTATCGTGATCCCTATTCGATCACAAGGAGGTCCGCACCATGCAATCCGAAGAATCCTATCGCTGGCGCAAGCAAATCGTCTGGGGCTTGCTGCTCATCGTTGTCGGCGCCGTCGTGCTGCTCGATCGCCTGTACTACATCAACGCCGAAGACTACTGGCACTACGCGCCGCTGCTGCTGGTCGCTGTCGGTATCAGCCAGACCATCGGCTACCCGAGTCCCAAGGAATTTGGCAACGGCTTGTGGACGGTGTTTACCGGCCTGTGGCTGTTTGCGGTGCTCGAAAATGCGTTCGGCCTGACGTTCCGTAACAGCTGGCCGCTGTTCATCCTGATGTGGGGCATCAAGCTGGTGCTCGACCCGTTCATCGCACGCCGTTTCCTGAATAACCAGAAGGTGAGCCGCCATGAAAAATGATCGCTTGCACAGGGGCGTGACGGGGCAGGTCGTGCTGGGCGTGCTGGTCATCGGCATGGGCCTCTTGTTCCTGCTCGATAACCTCGGCCTGATCGACATGCACCGCGCGGTCTCGTTCTGGCCAATGCTGTTCGTGATCGTCGGCACGGTCAAGCTGTGCGACACGCGCAGCCAGGGTGGCACGCTGCTCGGCGCGGCGCTGGTCGGCGTGGGCATCCTGATGATGCTCGACCGGCTCGACATCATCGACTTCAGCGTGCGCACCTTGTGGCCGCTGATCCTGATTGGCCTGGGCGGTTTTCTCGTTGCCAAGGCGCTGCGCAGCCGCGGCCTGCCGGGCAGCGTCGCCGGCAGCCCGGGCGCCGGGATGCTCGATGATACGGGCAGCGGCGAGACCGTCGATATCACGGCGATCCTGGGCGGCTACGAGCGCCGCGTGACTACACAGCATTTTCGCGGCGGTGAAATCACGGCGGTCATGGGCGGCTGCGAACTCGATATGCGCAGCGCCTCGATCCGTGGCGAGGCGGTGATCAACGTGTTTGCGTTCTGGGGCGGCGTGACCATCAAGTGTCCGCCCGACTGGACCGTGATCCTGCTTGGCACGCCGATCCTGGGCGGCTTTGAAGAAAAGACCATCGTGCCGCCCGATGGCAGCAAGCGCCTCGTCATTCGCGGCTACGCCATCATGGGCGGTGTGGAAATCCGCAACTGATGGGCCGGATGTTCTGGGCGGGGCGCAGCGCCGCGCTGTACCTGGCGGCCTGGCTGATGCTGGGGCTGATGCTTGCGGGCCTGCTGAACGCGGCCACCGGCGCAGGGATCGTGGCCAGCCTGCTGTTCGCGCTGCCGCTGATGCTGGTGTATGCGAGCGTGTGCGGCTTTTCGAGCTACTACCTGTGCCGCGCCTATCCGCTGGCCGCCAAGTCGCTGCGCTCGGTGCTGGTCGTGTTCTTTGTCACGGCCGCCAGCGCGGCCTTGTTGTGGTGTGCGGCGGCGGTGGCGTGGGCGGCATTGTGGCGCTGGCTGGCGCCGTCGGTGGGCGGCGTGCAGCTCTCGCCACCCGTCGCCGCGGTGATGTTTGGTGTCGGCGTGCTGCTGTACGGGATGACTGCGTGCGCGCATTATCTGGCGCTGGAGTTCGAGCGCGCGCGCCGGCTGGAAACGCGCGAACTCGAACTGAAACTGCTGGCGCAGGACGCCGAACTACGCATGCTGCGCACGCAGATCGACCCGCACTTTTTATTCAACAGCCTCAATTCGATCAGCGCGCTCACCAGCATCGATGCCGACGCCGCGCGCGACATGACCTTGCAGCTGGCCGGCTTCTTTCGCCACACACTGGGACTCGAGGCGCACCGCAAGGTTCTGCTGTCGGACGAAGTCGAACTGACGCAGCGCTTCCTGGCGATCGAGCAGGTGCGCTTCGGCCCGCGCCTGGCGTTCGCGTGCGAGATGGAAGATGACGCGGCGCGCTGCCTGCTGCCGCCGATGATCCTGCAGCCGCTGGTCGAGAACGCGGTCAAGCACGGCATCGGCCAGCTGCCGCAGGGCGGCGTCGTGCGCGTGCACGCGGTGCGCGCCGGCTCGCAACTGAAGCTGCGGGTCGAGAACGACGTCGATCCGGATGGCGGGGCGGCCGGCAAGGGCAGTGGCGTGGGCCTGGCGAACGTGCGCCAGCGCCTGCACGCCGTGTATGGCATCGACGCGAGCGTGCACACGACGCGCGATGGGGCGATTTTTCGGGTGGACCTGATCCTGCCCGCAGACATGGGAGACTGACAGTATGCGGGTTCTGATCGTGGACGATGAACACCTGGCGCGCGCCGTGCTGCGCGAATACCTGACGACGCATGCCGACGTCGAGATCGTCGGCGAATGCGCCAACGGCTTCGAGGCGGTCAAGGCCATCGCGGAGCTCGACCCCGAACTGGTCTTCCTCGACATCCAGATGCCCAAGCTCGACGGCTTCGAGGTGGTCGAACTGGCTGGCAGCAAGCCGCACTACATCTTCGCCACCGCGTACGATCAGTTCGCGCTGCGGGCGTTCGAGGTGCATGCAATCGATTATCTGCTCAAGCCGTTTTCACGCGCACGCCTGGGAGAAGCGCTGGCACAGGCACGCCTGCGCACGCCCCAGCCGGCGCAGATCGAGGCCGTGGTGAAGGAAGCAGCGGCGCGCCATACGCCGCTCGAACGCATTCTGATCCGCGACGGCGCGCGCGTGCACGTGTTGCCAACAGCGAGCGTGGATTACATCGAGGCGCAGGACGATTACGTCGCCGTCTGCGCGGACGGCAGGCAGTACCTCAAGCTTGGCAGCCTGGCCGAACTCGAGGCGCAGCTCGATCCCGCCGTCTTCGTACGCATCCATCGTTCGCACATCGTCAATCTGGGCGCGATCGCGCGCATCGAACCGGTCAGCAAGGACAATCACTGCGCCGTGCTGAAAAGCGGCGTCAAGCTGCCTATCAGCCGCAGTGGCTATCAGCGCATCCGCGAGCTGCTGGCGTAGACCTTCAGCGCGAGTTATGCGCGCCCAGCTCCCACCAGGCCGGCATCAGCGCGCGAATGCCCGGCTGGGCGAAGCGGTCGTCGATCAGCCACACCACGCCGCGATCCTGCTCGGTGCGGATCACGCGGCCGGCTGCCTGCACCACTTTCTGGATGCCCGGGTATAGATACGTGTAGTCGTAGCCGGCGCCAAACAGCGTCTGCATCCGTTCGCGCAGCTGCTCGTTGACGGGGTTCACCTGCGGCAGGCCGAGCGTGGCGACAAACGCGCCGATCAGACGGTCGCCCGGCAGGTCGACCCCTTCGCCGAACGCGCCGCCCAGCACCGCAAAGCCCACGCCCGCGCCACCGATGGCGAAGCGGTCGATGAAGCCCTGGCGCGCGGTCTCGCTCATGCGGCGTTCCTGGCGCCAGGCCGTTACGCCAGGATCCAGCTTCGCCAGCGCGCCCGCCACCTGGTCCATGTAATCGAAGCTGCTGAAGAAGGCCAGGTAGTTGCCGGGACGTTCGTGGAACTGGCGGGCAATCAGTTCGGCGATCGGCTGGACCGACGCGGCGCGCGCCTGGTAGCGGGTCGAAATGCCTTTGGCGACATGGACGTCCAGCTGGCTGGCCGTGAATGGCGAATCCACTTCGACCCAGGCCGTGTCAGCCGGCAGCCCGAGCGTGTCGGTGCAGTATTGCCAGGTGCCGAGCGTGCCCGAGAACAGCGTGCTCGAATGCGACGCGGCAAAGCGCGGGCCGAGGAACGGCGCTGGCACCACATTGCGGATGCAGATCGTCGAGTCGCGCAAGGTCGGGCGGTCGGCGTCGCGCGACAGGTCTACCAGCGAATGCGGCCCGAACGACTCGGCCAGGCGCGCAAATTGCAGCGCGTCGAAATGGAAGCGCTGCAGGTCGGGGTCGAGCGGACCGGGGAACGCAGCCAGGTGTTCGTTGATGGTGCTGGACGCGTCCTGCAGCGCATCGACCAGTTTCGCCGGCATCGATTCGAGCAGCTGGTACGGCGCGGGAGCCCCCTTGTCGACATTGGTCCAGGCGCGGCCGACCCGCTCGAGCGCTTTCTTGACGGCGGGCGGGGCGACGGCGCGGGCGGCGCGCAGCAGCTCGCGGTCGATCTCGGCGCTGTACATCGAGCGCGCGCGGTTGACCAGGTTGTGGGCTTCGTCGACCAGCACGCTGGCCTTCCAGCCGTTGGCCTGCGCCAGCGCGTACAGCATCGCGCCGCCGTCGAAATAATAGTTGTAGTCGCCGACGATCATGTCGACCCAGCGCGTCATCTCGCTGCCCAGGTAGTACGGGCAGACGTCGTGCTCCAGCGCGACGGTGCGCAGTGCTTCGCGGTCCAGCACCAGCACGTCGGCCGCAGCGGCGCGCGCGGCCGGCAGGCGGTCGTAGAAGCCGCGCGCCAGCGGGCAAGCCTCACCATGGCACGCTTTATCCGGATGCTCGCAGGCCTTGTCGCGCGCCGTCAGTTCCAGCACGCGCAGTGGTGTAGCGGCTTCCGTTCCCTTTGCGCTGCACAGTTTGGCCGCGCCATCGAGCGCGAGGCGCCGGCCCGGCGTCTTCGCGGCCAGGAAAAACACCTTGTCGATGCCTTGCTGCGGCATGGCCTTCAACGTCGGGAACAGGCTGCCGACCGTCTTGCCGATGCCGGTCGGCGCTTGCGCGAGCAGGCAGCGCCCGCTGGTGTTGGCGCGGTAGATGCTCTCGGCCAGGTGACGCTGCCCGGGCCGAAAGTCAGCGTGCGGGAAGCGCAGCTGGGTCAGCGCATCGTTGCGCGCGGCGCGGTGCGCGCTCTCCTGTGCTGCCCAGCTGGAGAAGCGTTCGCACAGGCCCGCAAAATGGGTCTGCAGCCAGGCGCTGTCGCGCTGCTCGCGCAGCACGGTTTCGACGCCGCTGCCGATGTCGTAATAGACGAGGGCCAGGTTGACCGTATCCAGGCCGCGCTCCTGGCACAGCAGGTGGCCATACACCCGCACCTGCGCCCAGTGCAGGTGGCGGTGGTTGTCGGGGATGGACTCGGGGCGGCCGCGGTGCGTTTTGATCTCTTCGATCAGGTTCTCGTTTTCGTCGTAGCCGTCGGCGCGCCCGCGCACGCGCAAGCCATTCCATTCGCCGGACAGTGGCAGCTCGGCGCGGTAGCCGTCGCCCCGGCGCGCAGCAACGACGGCGTGGCCGGCGATGCCTTCCTGGGCGCTGGGCGAGGGCGTGAAGCGCAGGTCGAGGTCACCGGCCTTGGCGGTGAACTCGCACAGCGCGCGCACGGCGATGGTGTAGGCGGGTTGCGTGGTGCCGGTCAAATCAGGCCGCCATCTCGGGCGCCAGATCCCAGACCAGGTAGCAGACGGCCACCGGCATCGCATGCGCGGCGCAGTACTCGATCCAGCGCTGCTGGTTGTCTTGCAGGCGGTCGCCCGGGCCTTTCACTTCGATCATCGTGTAGCGGTGTTCGAGGGGGAAGAACTGGATCAGGTCGGGAAAGCCCGTGCGGTTTTCGCGCACGTCGGCCAGGATCCGCTCGCACCACTTGCGTAGGTGCGCGGCCGGGATGCAGTCCAGGGCCAGTTCGACCAGCTCGAGGCTGATGCCGTCCCAGTGCACGAAAGGCGACTGCAGGCCGGCCTTGTCGCGGTAGGTCGCGCGGATGGTGTCGCGGTAGGCGCCGGAATCGAGTTCGTCGAAGCAGGCGGAAAATTCGGCCAGGCGGCGCGCGTAGAAGTCGGCGCTGTACAGGTCGGCCGGGCCGCGATGGAACGGGTGAAAGAAGGCACCGGGAATGGCGGCGAAGATGGCGCGCCAGCACAGCAGGCCAAACAGCGTATTGGCCAGCGCGTTTTCGACATAGAACACGGGCGCGCCGTCTTGCGCCAGATGGTCGCGCACCGCACCCTCGACCCAGCGCTCGCCGTTCGGTGGCGCCAGGCACAGGTCGATGCGCTGCACCTCGGTTTTCGGCAGCCGGCCCAGGCGCGCGTGACCCAGGCGGCGCGCCAGGCGCGGCGCGATGCGGGCCAGGTGTTGGCGCTCGGCGTCGTTCTCGGGGGTGGCCTGGGCCTCGGTCAGCAGGGCCCAGGCATCGTCGAAGCGCTCGTGTTTTTCAAGGACGCGGATGGCGCGGCCCCGTGCGCCGGGGTAGCGGCAGCGCGCATAGGCGGCGAAGGCGCCATCCCAATCTTTCTGCTTTTCGTAATGCTGGCCGATCTGGAACACGAGCTTTTCGCGCCGACTGGCCAGCCAGTCGTTGTCGAACGCATGCTCGGGCAGGTCGCGCACGACATCCTCGACGGCTTCACCGGCAGCGAAGCGTTCGCGGCACGCGTGCAGCAGGATGTAGTGGTCGATGTCGGCGCGCTGGCGAAAACCCCGCGAGGCCGGCGAGATGTCGACCTGCTCGTAGCGGAACAGGCCCAGGTCGGACAGCACGAAGTCGGTCCAGCCCTGGCGCAGGTTGCCGAAGAAAACCAGCCGCAGGCGGTCGCACAGGGGCTTGACGTGGATGCGCCAGGCGACGTCGGCGCAGTCGCCGTACCAGACCGAGAAGCGGCGGGGATCGGCGCAGTCGGCCCGCAACGCCTCGAGCAGGTCGCCCTTGCGCGCGCTTTTCTGGCGCAGGTGCGGGAAGGCCTCGGCGACTTCGGGCTTGGACAACAGGTCGAACAGTTCGTCGAGCGAGAGTTCGGGATCGGCTTCGATCCAGCCGGTGCCCAGCAGGTGGCCGGCCGCCTCGACGGGGCAGCCGATCTCGGCGTAGCGGAGTTTACTGGCGCGAAACAGCGTGCCTTTTCGCATGACCATGCGCACGAACAGCGCGCGCGCTGCGTGCGGCAGGGCAGGGAAGGCGGCCAGGAACGCGTGCTCCTGCGCGTCGAGCAGGTCGGCATAGCGTTCGCCGATCCAGTCGAGAACGCGCTGAAAGTTGTCCAGATAATAAAACTCGTTTTCCAACAACCTGATCATGACCACCCGCGTTACTGTTCTTATGTACAGTATAAGCCCGGGTGGACAGGGAATCCAGCAGTTTCGGCGCGATCGTCCAGTGCGGCGCTAGCGCGTTGGCCGTGGACGACAGGGCTCGCCCGCGCAGCGATCCGGGTTCATCTCCGGGTCGGGCAGGGCGTGGCCATTGGCGTGATAGATGACCGCCGAGATCAGGGCGACATCGCTGTCGGGTGCTTCGGTCACCCGCGCCGGTCCGGCATGTTTCGCTGGCCGCGCCGCCTGGCGCGGCACGGTTGCGCGCGCCTGGAACGGGGCCGGCGCTGTGGCCAGGGTCTTGGCCGTGCCGCGCTCGGGCATTGAAGCCGTGCGCGTGGGCTTGACGGGTACTCGCGCCCCGTCCGCCGGGCGCAACAGGCGCAGCGGTGGCACCGGAGGTGGCAGACCATGCAGGCCATGCGCTGTGCTGACTGCGGGTGCTGGCGTTGTCACTGGGGCTGACACGGGCGCTGCCACTGGCGCCAGCGCCGGCGCAGCGTCGACGATCACTGCCGCCGCCAGCGGCGCAGCAGGTTCGTCGGCCACGATTGCGCGCGCCGCCATCCCGGCGTGCGCGGGCTCGACCCGGTGCGGGCCGTCCTGCCCCGCCGCCAGCCAGGCCAAGGCGCCCGTCAACCCCAGCGCGACCAGCACGGCGCCGCCATACCAGGCCAGCCGTACGCCCGTGCCGCCGGACGCGGCGCGGCGCGCCGGCTCGCGTTCGAGCCTGGCGAGGATGCTGTCTTCGTTGCCGCCGCGCCGCGTCGACGACATCAGATCGGGCCGCAGATGCGGTTGCGTGGGGTTCGCTTGATGTTCGTCTGATGAACGCACGGCAGCACTCCTAAGATGGGGTTTTTCCAGTTCCGATTAGAAACAATCCTGGAGGTACCGATGCTGATCTTTATCGCGCTTCTGTACGTTTGTGGCGCATCCGGCCTGATCTGGCTGGCCGTGTTCCCAACGGGTCGCGCATTGGCAACACGCGGCATCGGCCGTCTGCGCGCGCTGGCGCGGCATGCCGGCGCCTGGGGGCACGCGGGCGGGTGCGCGCTGGGCGCCGCGCGCGATGCGGCCGCGCTCACGCTGCGCGAGCGCCTGCTGCGCTTCCTGCGCCGGCATCGGGTGGTGTTCGCCATTGTCGCGCCGGTGATCCTGATTC